>Ga0335081_10013978_pt1 | contig 12981 bp, 19 predicted proteins | sample Lox_Sample_35_FD_206713 | JGI IMG/M metagenome (GOLD analysis project Ga0335081, IMG submission 206713) | Soil microbial communities from Loxahatchee National Wildlife Refuge, Florida, United States - Lox_Sample_3.5 | ecosystem: Environmental > Terrestrial > Soil > Wetlands | place: USA...
AGGAAGGTGGCTGGGCTAATTGGCAAATTTTTTTGCGGTTATGGGGATATTCGGTCATGTGCGTACGCAAAACCGCAAAATTATACGGTTTTGCGGTTTTGCCATGTCAGTGCGTACCGACCTATTTTCAGGGGCGTTTCACAGCGAAGTGGGCTTTAGCAATTATACTTAGCCTTACGTAAAGATGCCTTGTGTCGCCGATCTTTTTCCACGCAAGGGGGGCGATCGCTTGTGGCTCGGCAATCGAATCGCTGCGGCATGCGTGGCCAGTGGGCCACAAGGCGAAAGGTCCGGATTATCTTGACGGCGGACTTATCTCTGCGCTGCGAATAGGGAAGGAGAAGGGGGCGGTTGAGTGTTTTGGCTCCGACACTTTCCGGCCGTTTCCTGCTACAGGCGGAGATAAATAATTTGTGTACACACAGACAAAATTGACAGGCTGCAGCGACAGATTACAGCCCGCCCACAAAGATAACCCACAAGGGCAAGACAACGAAGCGCGGGTCGCCCACCCAGCCACCCGCACCGTACTTACATACACCACGCTCCCATTCGCGCAGCGTTGGACGATCCCAAGATCAGAAGATAAAAGAGGGATATCTCCGTTTGTCACGATCTTCAGTCGAGACATTAGGTTGCCGTGGGGCAAAAATAGTGAGCGTGGTCACTGGCGGTGTGAAGTAATTAAAAAAAAAATAAGGAGCGATCGACACGAGTCTTTCACCCGCACACCAAGAGCGAGACGGCCAGCGCCATCCCCCCGAACAACGCCCCTGCCAAGGCCCAGACCGCGGACGACTTATTCTGAGCAGGGAGACAACGGACAGTTCGGTTGCCGGGGGTGTCGCGTCTTGACTCTCGCGACGCCGGCGACTTGGCCTCCGTTCGTGGTTGCTGGATCCTCCTTATTTGAGTGATGGCGGCACAGTTACCGGATCTCTCTCCTACACCGGAAGAATTCACTGATCCCAATGATCGCCCGTCCTCCACGGCCTACAACCTCCTTGGCCACAGCCGCTCAGGCTACAGTCTGCATCTGCAAGAGCGGCTGTTGACGGCTGGCAATCACGGTGCGGTAGACGCAGCGCAGGATCGAATGGGACGACGGCCGAGTGTGGGATCGCTGGGGGTTGAACATGACGACAATAACACTTCCTCCTACTTTAATTTGCTTCGGCGGGTATCACACCGGCTTTTGTCCTTAGGGCTGGAGGCTAATGAGGGTAGAGTCCGAGTCAGAAGAGTTTACGGAGTTTGAGGAGGGGGAGTCAGGCTGCGGCTGTTGGTGTGGCGAAGAGGCGATATGTGATTGCGGTGGTGAGTGAGCTGAGTGGGACAAAGGCCGCCTCGGCACTTATCGAGGTGTTTATTAGTCTTCTCCGGCGGATGAATTTGCCCATTCGTATCCAATAACTGTGAGGAAACAACGCGTTGATGGTAGATACATTCCTACAATATTCCGCCGACGAAATCCTCGCGGAAAACCGCGTCCAGTGGCCTACTGTACCCCATCCCACATAGAAGAAGCGTGTTAACCGGAAGGCATCACCAACCCCCGACGCCATATTCCTGTGTAAAGACGCGTCCGCAGCAGCAACGTCTCGCGACGCTACGAGCACTCTAATAGGTATCAGCATAATGCCCGTTCTGAATATTTAATCTGAAACGTTAGACATTTTCAGAGCTCTAGCCCACCCTTTGTTTGTCCTTTTACTACGATTCCCCGCCACAACCCCCACCACCCCCTCCTCCGTCCCCTCCGACCCCCTCCTCCATAATGACCCAACGGTCTCCCGCGCGTTTGCCCAACAAACCAAAATCCGTTTCTTACGTGCGGGGACATCGTCAGAGGACATTCAACGGACACTACGAGAAATTATCGCTACGCTGGACGCGGAATTGGGTTCATCGCCGAACGAGAATTGGAACGGAGGGGTTTCCCCAACGAGTCGGGCGCGGGGTCAAAGTTCGCCGGCCCCATTTGTGCGGAACCACAGTAATTCGTCGACGCATTCTTTGGGAATTGGTAGGGGGGATGGACTGAATAATCTCTCCAACGTTTCTTTACCGAATTTAGAGCGTCGTGGGTCCGAAGCGTCAGCGGGACAAATTCCCCCGATGCCCCCACCTTCAACGACGACTATGAAACCGGGGGCGAGTACAATGACGACGACAACCATACCCTTCCAGAAATCCCGTCCCTTCCATCTTTCCTTGAACCGCGAACGATCAACAACCGCTTTAATAGGAACATCCCCCCCTCAATCCCCCAAAACCCTCAAACTAGATCTCTCCTCCATCACCCCCAACCCATCCCAAGAACCCCTTTCGGCCGACATCATATCCTCCCGCGTCCCCTTCGTAATCCCGCAGCCTCCCCCGAAATTCGCGGATCCGCCTTCGCCGGCGGGCACCACCCCCGCGGGTTCTCGAAGGCATTCGCGACTCCTGGATTCCGAGAGTGATTTAGCGAGTGATCTTAACTTGGGGGAGGAGGGGAGTGAATTCTACCTGCTGAATATCGAGGTCGGATCGTCCTTGTTGTTGGATGATGAATTTTCGAGGGCTTTGGCGAATTTGAATTTGGCGACGGAGGGTGGTGGGTTGACATGGGAGGAACTTGTCGAGAGACTGATTAATCCGGGGATACCTGGCGATGGTACGCAGGCTCTCCCTCTCTCTTCCCCCTTTCCCTCACCCAAACCAAAAAAAAAAGAGGGGCCGCACCCTTGTTACCCTCTTTTCCGTGTTGAGTTTTGGAATTCTGTTTCGGGATGTTGTGGATTCTGATTGTAGATGACGAATTTTTGACGATATTCCTAGCGTTTTATAGAAAGTTTGCAGCGCCGAGTAAGTTTCTGCAAAGTCTTATTGCAAAGTACGAAGAAGCATCAAGATCAGCATTAGACTACATGCTTCAAATGATCGTTCAGACAAGGTATCCTCCATACACGCCCACCCCCCACCGCCTCGGGCGGCCCGACTAACACATCCTGAGCTTAGATGCTGCGACATCCTAACGAAATGGCTTCAAACCTACCCTCACGACTTCAGTTACCCGACAACCCTAACCCAAGCCCGCTCCTTCATCGCCTCCCTCGACAGCAGATTCATCCTCGCCCACTACGCCAACGAACTCCTCCCACTAATAGACAATATCCCACTCAACCGTGAAAATGATGTCGATCGATTCTGGGGTCGTACCGATGAAAACCCCGATGTGTCCACGGATGACGACGCCGATTTCCCACTTAACGCCGCGACAAGTCATAGTGTCCCACTTTCCCCGACCGGGGGAACGCCGAGTCGGAAACGTTCGCTTGCGCGGGGGGCAAAGGAATACTCGCGGAAACATTCGATAAAAGAGGAACATGAAGCTCCTGGCCGTCTCCAACATTCGAAAACAGAAATATTCGTTTCGTCGGGCGGGTTATTTTCAGGAGGAAATAATGTGAGTATGAACAACGGCCCCTCAGAACCGCCAAGTCCGGAATTCAGTCGTACACCATCACAGTCTACAGTCGCGACGACCGTAGACGGAAAGGAGGTGGCCAAACGGTTGGAACTGGTGCGATCACAATCGGACATGTCCTATTCGCTTTTTTCAGACGTGGATTTGGGGAATGGCAATGGTGGGGGAAGACGGTATGAGGGCCGGGAACGGAAGGAGTCGAGTGCAAGTAGTATTGGATCTTCTTCAGGAGCGAAGGAGAACATTAGGAGAATGAGTGCATTTTGGGATTCTTCGCCGGAGGAAATAGCTCTGAGCCTCACTCGGATGGAGTGGGAGTACTTTATTGCTCTTGGTGTAAGATCACCCTTTCATTCTCTTCTTTGGAGCTTCTCTCTTTGGTTTCGGTTTTGAGGACTAACGGGATCTATAGCCACGAGATATCTCACGACACATGTGGACGCCTGAGGAAAAACGCAACAAAGACTCCCCCATGGAGCGAATTGTCTACTACTTCAACCATATCGCAAAATGGGTAGTCTACACCCTCCTCTTCTCTCCCAAACTCAAAGACCGTGTCCGTGACATGGAAAAAATGCTCCGCGTGGTGATCGAACTCCGCAAACTTGATAACTACGATACGTGTTTTGCCGTGATTTCCGGATTAGAAAATCAGAGTGTTTACCGTCTGATAAAAACACTCGAGGACGTTAAAAAGATCGATTTAGAGGTTATGGATGAGGGCAGAAAACGCAGTCAGGGGAATTTGAGGGTTTCCGCAAAGGGGGGGAGTTTGTGGTTGAAGTATCAGAGTTGTCGGGCTTTGATGGCGAGGGATCGGAATTTTGCGCCCTATCGGATGGCTTTTAAGAATAGCTTTGGGAGTCGGATTCCTTGGCTGTACGCAACCGTCCAATTCGCTTTCTAATTGTTTAGTTCCCGTCATAAAGCCGATATGCTATCTGCCGCGGCAGTGAACAAGACCTTCCTTGCTCCGCATGTAATCAAATGGAGCGGCTTCCAAGTCATTGGGGAATCCCTCCTGAGCGTCTTACAATGCCAAAATCACCCGTACACTCTCGGGCCTCGCGATGAGATTCTCGAACGCGCCATTCTTGAAACGCCAGATCTTTCTGAACAAGTAAAGCGTGCTCTCGTTGTCGCTGTGCTAACGGACAAATGTAGGAACTCGATGCTAAATCGCATGAAGTTGAACCTCCTCAGAAACGACCATATTCAAAGTCGCATTCAACGGGATCTCAATGGATAACGAAAACCTTTTCACGAAGATAAAAAGAACCAACAAAAAAAAAAAAAACAAAAAAAGAAATCGTAAAAAACACAAATATTTTCAACGCAATACCCTCGATTTGCAAACAGATACAGAAACGGGGAAAGTTTATGTATAAATTGGAAAGGTTAGTTCGGGCGATTTTGGAGCCGTGGCAAAGTATCCGCATATCTGTGTTTGTTATTTTACTCTTTTGGTCAAAGCATTTTTGGCAATGGCGAAGGGAAGTCATAGTTTCTGAGGGCAAAATCATCTTGATCGGGGGTTTAATTTTTGAGACTTCGAATGGCGAAGATGGGTTGGATGGATCTCAACGGTCGCATCACGAAACTTATCGTAATGGTTATATTCAGGTTCGACAGGCAAGATTCTGTGTATGGATAAGTAGACGGGAGTTCATTCTGAGAGTAAATTGGAATGGGTCTTCTTGAGCTTTTGCCGCTGCCTCAAAGTTCCAGCTGCGTCTGATTTTAATTTACGATCAAGTACGGTATAATTGAAAATCCAGAGAGCTCCGGGGCAGGATGAATTTCAGAACATCTTGAGTACAAGATTGCAAATATGAACTCCAGTTCACTTTGTATAATCTGATCTAATGATTGGATATCGATGCCTACCTACAAACATGGACGCAAAAACGCAAAACAAAATACACGAACACGAACAAGAAAAAGGTACGATGTCTCGTAGCCATCAATGAACGACTCTCGAATCTCTCTCCCATCGTCATTCCCTGCCTATACATACATTATTTCTCGCCAAATAAACTTCTCCGAAAACAAAAAAAAAAAAAAAAAAAAAAAAAAATGGAAAGAAGGATGAAAACCCCCAAATTGGGGAAATTAACAGGAACAAAAACGACACTTTCCCTTCTTGGCTTTCTGTTCCTTCCAGGTTTCCGGGTCCTGTGGACGAGAAAAAGAGAGAAAACAAAACCACAAACAAGAAAACGAAAAGGGAGGGAAAAAAAAAGATGCAGGTCGCACCAGTCAAAGAAGAATAAAAATAGCACAATTCAAATCGGCCCCGTTTAAATCTTCCATACAATACAATATCTCGCCCTTCCCGGGAAAAAAAAAAAAAACAAAAAGAGAGAGATACATAAAACTAAAGATAAAACTCCGAACTCTTGAAAAATAATAAAAAAAAAGGAACCCACTTTCTCTGTGTAGTATGCCCAAGTCATATCACAAATAAAAGTACAAAAAGTTGGTTTGTCGGTAGAACTTTCGTGATATCCGTGACATGACCCTTTCTCTTTCTCCCAGTTTCTCCAATCCGATTTTCCATCATTCGGGTGTACCCTGGGTCACACCCGACTTTGCGTAATATGAATGATAAACTCCCCGCGCCCGGTTTTGTGTCTAATATAGGCCGTTTGCTTTTTACGTGAAACGTATATAAATGTCCGCGTTGTTAAAAGGAATGTGGAGGTATTACAATTCTTGATAACGTTGTGTGTGCGCCGCCCGAACGAACTTTCCTATATCTCCTCTGGTGTATGTTGGCAAGAGATAGGGAGGGTGGGAGGTTTAGATCCGCGGTTACCATTGGCCCGAGGGTGGTGGAGGTTGTCCCGGTGACTGGAAGGGCATGTGCCCTTGCGGGGACGGCTGTTGTTGCGATTGAGGTGGGACTTGCGGGGGTGGTGGAGGGGGGACATAAGTCCGTGGAGCAGGCGGGTAATATTGTTGTTGAGGAGGGGAAAAGTACCCTCCGCTCATGGGGCCCGAGTACACGGGTTGATTATGCACGGGGAAATATTGTTGTGTTCCAGGCGAAGCGCGCTGTTGAGTACGATAATAATCGTATTGTGGTTGGAGGGGCTGGAAGCTGTATTCGTGGACGTCCTGCGGGGAGCCTGCCTGGGTTCCTCCTGTAGGGGCAGGTGAAAGAAGGTTTTGGGTTGCAAGTTGAGATGTGACGTGCGAGGCCGTGGAATTATGAAGCCAGATTCTCGTCTTGTAAATTTTGAAGAGATCCTTGACCAACGCCACGAAATCAACGCGTTGCGGCGCAATAAAGTAGATGTACAACTTTCTCCGATCCCTATTTCGTCAGTTTGTGCTCCTTAAAGTGAAATGAGACCATTGATACTCAACATCGAGGATATCCATTTGCAGGCCGCGTTGTTGAACCTTCATCTCACAGACCTGTTTGGCTTGCGCCTCATCCTGCATCTTCATCTGCAACCCATCAATCTCCCCCTTCACGGCCAATCGATGGATATATTTTTTGGGAATGGTCACGTCGCGTTCTTGCACCGTATTCGCCGCTGCAGCAATGGCTTCCATGGCATTCGCATTCATGCCATTCTGATTAGCGGCCGTGGCAGCAGCTTGTTCCCTCTGCAGGTGGGCGGTGAGAGCACGAGCATCTTGTTCTGTGACATTGACTTTACACACCATTCCCAAATCGGTGCCTCTATCGCCGTCGACAATCACATAATCTTTCACCTTGAGATCGAGTTTCTTCTCCTTGGCGAGGTAAAAGACGTCCATGCGGTTGGCCTTGAATTTGACAAAATGGAGGGTGTATTGGTCAGGGTCGTGATAGGAGAAGGGACGTTGTTGGACGTCTTGTGGCGCAGATTGAGGAGTGTAGGTCATTGGGTGCCGATATCGGGATTGCATCTGATAATATTGGAATTGTTCGGCGGCCAGACGACGACGGTCAGCGTCATTGTTGAAGTAGTTCTGGACGTCGGTGTTGGTAAGTGAGTAATCTCGCATTCCGGGAAACGACTGCATGCTTCCAGGGGAGTCAACAGATGCGCTTTCGAAGGAATCATAGCCACTGGAAATGCCGGGGTAATCGACTGGACGTGGTGGAGACCGATGGGCACGAGATTCATCCCAAGCTGCTTGTGAATACGAATCCTGTCGACGGGTTGCAGACGGTATATCCTCGATGATCCTTGGGGACTGTCTTGCGCCCCGTTGTTGCTGAAGCCGTTCCCGATCCGTCGACAACGCCGAAAATCTCGACGACCCGCTGTACCCAAGTCCCGTCATGCCGGATAAATTCGACGATTCAGTAGGCAACGTGCGCGACCGACTCAATGGTTCAAAATCTTGCAAGGCCGCATCCTCATCCTCCTCATACAGTGGTTCATCGATCACATCGTCGCCACCTTCTAAGCGCTGTCGTCCGCCATATCCATGTGACGCAGCACTCGTCGACAACGACCGTCCTCGATCTTGATACCTGGACGGGGAATTCTCATTTGAGGAAGATGCGGGATTCCGTATTGCCGCATCGAAATCATCGATTTCCTCCGCAATTGGCGCGCGGGCTAGTGGCGAAGCAGGATAACCACTTGCTTTATAATGACGCCCGGTCATTGCAGATGGTGCCAGATTCTCATCGTACAGGGTATTACGAATGCCCAATTGTCCTGTCTGGCCGGGGAGATAGTTTACGCCAAAGGCGCCCGTGTGATCACCGACGGAAAACGATTGACTTCGCTGGGCGCGCTGCGTTTGATCCCCGGCCGCAGAAGGCGACGGTTGTTGCGGCACAGGTTGAAATCTTGCTCGCGAGGGTGTGTAGCTTGGAGTTGAAGGATTAGGGGCGCCGGGGGACACTTGTCGTGGTGCCGGGGGATCAAATGGAGATTGTTGGAATCGTGCGAGCGGGGATATCGGGACGTTTTGATCTTGCGGAGGGGTTTTACGTTCTGCGCTACTGCCACTGAGGATGTTGGCAGATGGGGAATTCCAATTCATGCCAAAGACGTTCCATTTCGAAGTTGCAGAGGGGGAATCGGGGCCAGGATGCCGGTCTAAATCTGATGCTTCGGAGAGTCGCACTTGACGCATCCGGGTTTCGAGTTCTGCTGTCATACTTGGTCTTCGACTAATGAATCCCGCTTTAGATTCTCCATTGCCCATTCCTGCTGATTGATCGACTTCATCATCACTACTCAATTCTACGATAAGGAGCATTAGCAATTGCGATCTCGCCGAGGAACTTGTACCATTGCGACGTCGGGTAGGGATGGGATGTGCGGTGGTAGGCGACGGTTCCTTCCATATATCCTCGAGTCCCCGCGCCTCGGGTTTCGTCGAGCCGCCAGGGGAAGCAGAACGTGGGGATCCATTCGATGATTTAGTAGCCGCACTCTCAACTGGCTTCTCCTCCATTGTCGTATTCAAAGAGGCGGGTGCTATAACGGCAGGTTTCACTGACACTTCTTTTCCGATGGCGGGGGCAGGGTTTGATGTGGAGGAAGACGTTGTGGTCATTAAGACATGCTCTGGATCAGGCTTTGTGGGATCGATGTGGAAGGTATATTGCTTGACAAAAGGTTCGTGAATTACTGCGGATGTCGCTTGTTTCGTAGCCGTTGACGAGGGCTGCGCACACACCGTTAGCAACGGGCCTGGGAGTATCGCGGAAGAACGGCATACCTTTGACCAAGGATTCGTGGGTTCGTACGCGGACTGGAAAAGGCGGGACGCAAGGTTAGCATGAGACGGCAGAATGCGGGGAAGGGAAGCACTGGAAGCAAGGGGGGAGGGAAACATAAATGTCGACGCAGGCACAAGGGGATCAGTGAACGATCGGATACCTTTAACATTTAATGTTCGCTGCAGTGGCAGACGATACAGGCAGCGGCACACAAACACACATCGACAGACAACACAATGGGGACGAGAGAGGGAGCCTTCCGAAAAACAAAATGTAAAGCGGAAAACGGGAGGGGAGCGGCGTCTGAGAGTAAATCGCCGGAGTCGTAGAAACTTGGACAGCTCAAAAGTTGAAAGACGTAAATTGGGACGGGTCGGTCGAGCGGTTAGCGTGGGCCCTGATTCCCTTTTCGTTGTTCGTTGCCCCCGAAAAGGGAACCCGCTCTACAGAGTGCGAGAGGAGAAAAGAGACCAGGCAGGCAGAAATGAGAAGAAATGCCTGCGTAAAAAGGTAAAAGGGTGGGCGTGTAAAAAATGCCAAACGGACGGTAATTGGTGTGGTGTGCTACCGGAGGTGGTTGGCGGGCACGGTGGCTGGTCGGTCGGTGGCGTCCTTTCTCCAACAAAGGCTTTCCAACTTTATTTACCCTCGATTTTAATTTCAAGGGAATTATTCGCTCTTTGTGAAGGAGTCCCCCCGGGCGGGGGGGGGGGGGTTTAGTCAGATTTCAAAGCCGGCGTTAAACATTTCTCAATTTAATACAAGATACGGGATTACTTGCAAATGACTCTGGCCGAATGAACAGCGAAACTGTCTGAAAAGATCAGGGAGCCCCTGGATTGACGCAGAAGCATCATTCTCTGACCGACAAAGCATTGCCGCTAATTAAACGCTTGCTTTGCAGTGAACCGGGGGCCGAGGTGTTGACTGACAGTTACCTCCAGCGGTATTGTAATTAAATTACATGACCGATTCTTTCCTGCCTGCCATGCGTTGGAAATTTATATGGCCCATCCCGCGGATAATTTTTCCTCACCCTTAAATTCAATTTTTTTGCTTTTATCGAATCCGAAATGCGGGGGACGCACAAATCATAAATCAGCAGTGCGCGCAACTCGCGTTTCCCCTTTTTTGCTTTTGTCTGGACCTCCCCTCCGCAATGTGATCCATGATGCAGTGGGGTGGCATTCTTTGTGCGTGATTGGCTACGCGCTCGGACCTACGGGATCAAAATATATTTTACGGTAAGTTACTAAATTAAACGTGCCGTAAAAACGATGCCCCGTGATTACTGATAGAGACGCAGCAACCCAAAACCTTAAATTGTGAAACCCCCCCCGCAAGGGGATAGCGACAAAGGGAGAAGAGCCCCAGAAGAGTGCAGAAAGTGAAGGTCCTTGCCGACATATTGAACAGAAAAGGGGTTCAATTGTGGGGAGCCGGATGTTAAAATCATCCCAGCCCAACCGGCACTAGTCAATTACCTCATCTGCACTCTGCGGTTTGCTTACTGAGGGCTTAAAGCAAGGCAAGCGGGGAACAGAAAATTAAATTTGCGTGCTGATCGCCTGACCGACGATCGCTCAACACGTTCCCTTCCTTTTGCCGCATGCTGATCTAATCACTAGCCTCGAATAACTATGCGGCAAACAATCTAATTAAATTACATACAGTCAGTACTTTTCGGCGCGATTCACAGTGAGTTCCCCCCTTTTATGACGCAATAGCACAGAATTTGAAACAAAAGTAATTACCCGACACGTGCGGCTCAGGGGTGCTCACTTTCAAATTGGAGATACGATGATTGAAGATGATTAACTTTATGTGATTTCTCTGATGTACATGAGATCTCGTATCAGAAGTCTATCCTGAATTCCTTGCAATTATTCACAGCGAATTAACAACGTTTAGGATTTTTGAACTCGGGCAAAAGAAAATGAAACGTTGGGAGGTCCAAAAAAAGTCCAAAATAGTGGGGGGGACGGCGCAGTCGCGTCTAACGCGTCTTCCTTCACCCCCAGCGAAGGTGCGCTTTGCTCCCCATATTTCGAATAACCCGTATCCCCGATAAACAAAACCGCCTAGGGAGCAACCGAAAACCCTGAAATCCTCCCTCTTGCCAAATGAGAAACATACTCCAAACCAATAAAATCGTCCTTTCAGAATCGGTAAAAGCGGCGAGACAAGGCGATTATATCCCCAAACACACCCAATATACACTCAACCACAAAACAAACCCGACCAGAGCTGACCGTCTAAAACCCCCAATCTCAAATCCATGGGAAGCAGAACTCCTCAGCCCACTTCCCGACCCTGATCCACCACCACCCCCGACTCCCTCGCCAACATCACTCCCCGAATTCGGCACACTCCCGCCCAACGGGACCCCGCCCCGAATCCGATACCCAATCCCCGCCAAAATATACCTCAATCCGGGTCCAAAGGCACCATACATCTGATCGCCTGAATTCCCGTAATCCGCGATAAATTGTGCTAGTGTTTTCCCCATCGGCGTTGTGAAGCGCATTAAAAAGTCCTGCGTAGAATGGTACTTGTTCGCATCGACGTGAATAAGACTTGAGCCGAGGGCAAATGGAGTGAAGCTGGTTTCCAAGATGATTGGACCACCGAGGGAGTACTCAGTGTTCAACGTTGCGTTGGAAGGGCTCGTTAGGGGCGGGGAAGCTGCGATCGCGTTTTGCTCCGTGGCGTTTCCGTTCATGTATTGGCTGTATACTATTGCGGCAGAAGATGAAAGGTTGTGCGCGATGGTGGGGACGTCAGGGAAGGTAACTCCCTGCAAGCCGAAGACGTCGTTTAATTTCTCGGATAGATTGGAGCAGGATATTCCCGGGAAATTCGTGAGGGTCATCATGCGGTCGTAGGCGGTTTCAACGAAACCTTGGAATTGGACGCCATCGGATGAGGTAGGGTTTCCAAAGGTAGGGTTGGGAGTTAGACTGCCTTGGATACTTAACCAGTTTTGCCATAAGGACATGAAGCCCAGACCGTGCATTATCCTGTCACGGTTAGAACCGTGCCAGAATTTTTTTATGTTCGGGGGAAGGTTACTCATGCACAGCGATGGTGAGGAAATCGTATTGATTGCTTGCGATGGTGGCATTCGAACTTTGAAAGAAGAAATTTGCTTTGGTGTTGAAAACCAAGAACATATCCGTCGACGAATACTGCGGCTGCTGGTTCGGTGGGAACTGCATCTGACGTACGACGGCTTGCGGATAATACCGCACGACGCCATCAGCATCGATAAGAGGGAAGGTTCGTGCCGCCGTGCCGCCGCCAAGGATGACTTCGATGCTTGTGTTTGAGGACTTGCACAATTGGGGATCTTCCGCGCAAAAGTCGGAGAGGGAAACATTCGCCTTTATTGGCACGGCGAAATCAATAACCTTCCCCGACCGTCAGCAATGCCGACACCGAGTAGAAAAGGGGGAGCTAAGTGATGGGGGGGCGGGATATACCTGTGAGACGTACCAGCCTGCCATATTGAGCGTTAGTGACATATTGCCACAAAACTCAGGCGACAATCCACATTCAAGGTTGAAATGAAGCATCTGTTTCGAGTTCCAAGTCGGCGGTGGCGGCGCGGGCATCTGCAAAATTTGTGGCACCGGAGACATAGGCGCGGAATTAAAAAAAGGAAGATTGGCGTCGTTACCATCGCTATGTTTGTCAGGTCCATCACCGCCTCCGTTTCCACCACCATGGTCGTCGTCGCCTCCACGTCCTCCTCCTCCTCCGCCACCGCCACCGTGTTTGGAAGGGGGGTTGTAATCCTTGTTGTCGCTGCTGTCGGCTTGGTCGG
>Ga0335081_10013979_pt1 | contig 12980 bp, 8 predicted proteins | sample Lox_Sample_35_FD_206713 | JGI IMG/M metagenome (GOLD analysis project Ga0335081, IMG submission 206713) | Soil microbial communities from Loxahatchee National Wildlife Refuge, Florida, United States - Lox_Sample_3.5 | ecosystem: Environmental > Terrestrial > Soil > Wetlands | place: USA: Florida...
GAAGCAGCTCAAAGCCGGTCAAATGGATCCCCGACGGTGTGGTCACTCTCGAAGTGGCCTACGAAGAAGAACGCGAATCCTACAGTGGCATTCGCGTGGATGGCAAGCAACTCGCCGACGCGCCGGCGACGGCGGATGCCGCCTACATGCATTCTTCCTGGAACAAAGCATGGAGCACCGGTGATTTCAAAACCTTGTCGCACTGCGTATTTTCCGAGCTGGCGGACGCGGACTTTCGTAAGACCGGTACCGAGAAATCGAACGGAGAGACGTTAACGGTCTACGAATTCAGCGGAAGGCGCTCGTCCGGTTGCATCGGTGTGACCTTCAAGTCTCAAATCACATACCCTGGCTACAAGGGATCAATGAAGGTCAGAGCGAGAACCGGAGAGGTGCTTCACGTCGAGTTGAGTGCCAGCGATATTCCTTCGGCGTTTCCGCTGGATCGCGCAGAACGCTCTGTGGATTTCGGGACCGTCCGTATCGGCGAAGCCGACTATCTTCTTCCCACCACGGCCTACTGGTTCGGTTGCTTTCGGAACTCGTACTCCTGCTTCTTGAACCGCGTGGATTTTCGCGACTATCGCCGCTTTGAAGTGGATTCGAGCGTGATGTTCGGCAATTAACCCCCAATATTCCTTTAAGTTACGGCTCGCTTCCATCAAAGCCTTCTTGACAACAAATGAATGATATGTCATTCTTTTGATGACCGGAGATCCGGGAATGGTCTATCGGGCTACAGCCAAGGTCATCGAGCGAAAGCAGGCGCGGCGCCGGAAACTGCTGAACGTGGCCGTCCGCCTGTTTGGCCGCAAGGGGTACCACGCCACCACCGTTCCGATGATCGTCTCCGCGTCAGGCGTCTCTACCGGCACCTTCTACCTGTACTTCCGGGACAAAGAGGACATTTTCGCCGCCGCCCTGGAGGACCTGGGCGAAAGAATTTCATTCGCTCTTAACGATGCGATGGCCGCGGCCGGTCCGGATGTTCTATCGCACATGAAGGTAGCTGTCGAAGCGCTGGTCCGGTTCCTGGCGGACCATCCGCAGGAGGCGCGCATTTTGATTGTCGAGTCTTCCGGTCTTGGGAAGCGGCTCGAAACGGCCCGGCGTCAAGTCGTCGCCAGCCACACCCGGAGCTTGGAACAGGCGCTGGTTGCAGTGGCCCACCGGCTCTCGCCGATGGAACCAGCGGTGGTGGCCCACTGCTGGGTGGGAGCCGTCTACGAAGCCGTATTTTATTGGCTGGAACAGCCTGCCGCTGACCGCCTTCCCGCGGAGCGTCTGGCGAAGGCCATCGCTGATTTCAATCTGCGAGGAATCGGCGCCCCGGCAGAGGGATTTGAGGAATCCAGCGCAGAACAGTCTCCGTGAGGAGGTAGATCATGAGTCTGTGGGCCGAGATTCGTTACGCACTCCGGGTGCTTTCCAAGAATCGCGGTTTCACCGCGGCAGCAGTACTCACCCTGGCAGTGAGCGTCGGCGCCAATACGGCGATTTTCAGCATGGCTGACGCTATCATCTTTCGTCCTTTCCCATTTAAGAACCTGGAACGCATTGCCGCAGTTTCGGAGACGCTCCCGGCGGTAAGCGCGGAACGGTACGGCGTGTCGCCCGGGGATTACTTCGAATGGATGGAGCGGAATCACGTCTTCAGCCAGATGGCGGCATACCAGCCCTGGGACGCCACGCTCACGGGCGCGCAGGACCCCCAACAGGTCCGAGTGTATCTCGTCTCGCCGAGCTTCTTTCCGCTGCTGGAGGTTCCCGCGGCGAAAGGCCGCGTCTTCCCGCAAGAGCCTGGTCCGAACGACCGGAACCAGGTGGTGATCAGTTATGGATTTTGGCAACAGCGGCTGGGATCTGATCCCCAAGTGTTGGGAAGATCCATCGCCTTGAATGGTCTCAGCTACACGGTCGTCGGCGTCATGCCGAGGGAACTTGATTTTCCGATGTATGCGGAAATCTGGGCGCCCTGGATCGTCACGCCGCAGGTCAGGAATGAAAGAGCCAGGCGTGACTTGAGCGTCATTGCACGGCTCAAGCCCGGCGCTTCTTTGTCCGCAGCCCGAGCCGAAATGAGCACCATCGGCGCGCGTTTGTCGCAGGAACATCCGCTGACGAACGCCGGTCGCGCTGTGAGTGTGATGCTTCTGCGGGATTCCGTAGATGAGTACGCGGGCCGGTTCATGGCGGTGGTGACCGGCGCGGTCGCATTCCTGCTGTTGCTCGCCTGCGCGAACGTCGCGAATCTGCAACTGGCGCGGGGCGCCGTGCGGCGAAGGGAGATGGCGTTGCGCATCGCTCTGGGCGCCAGCCGCGCGAGAATCGCTCGTCAACTCTTCACCGAAGGCATTGTGCTGTCCTGCTTTGGTGCAGGTCTGGGCCTGCCGCTCGCCATTTGGGGGATCACCGTCATCAAGGCGAACATCCCTCAAATGGTGAGCCGCCACCTGCCAGGTTTGCTTTCCACTCAGTTGGATGGGCTGATGATGATGTTCACGCTGGCTGCCGCAGCCCTAACCGGAATCGTGTTCACTCTTCCCGCAGCATTACAGGCGTGCTCGGAGTCTCTTGCCGATACCTTGAAGGAAGGCGGAAGAGGCTCTCTGGTTCCGGCTCGCCGTCGAGTGCGCTCCGCACTGGTGATTTCAGAGATTGGGTTTTCGATCGTTCTGCTGATTGGCGCGGGTCTCATGGTCAAGGGTTTTCGGAATCTGGCGGCGACGAAACAAGGTTTCGAACCCCGCGATGTCGTGACCTTCCATGTGGCCTTGCCCGAGCAGAAGTATCGCGAGAACTATCAGGTGGTGAACTTCTACAGCGAGATGTTGCGGCGCCTGAGTGGAATTTCGGGGATGGAGTCTGCGGCACTGATCAGTGAAATTCCAGCGCTGGCGGACAGCCGCAGCAGTTCAATCGTCATTGAAGGACAGCCCCTGGCTCCGCCCGACCGGCCTTTGCTGTGGGAGGTGAGGGTCACCAGCGAAGATTATTTCCAAACCATGCGCATTCCCGTCGTGGCTGGAAGGCCGTTTCAGAGTCAGGACGGCGCCGGCGGCCTCCCCGTAGCGTTGATCAGCAAGAGTGCGGCGCGGCGTTTCTGGCCCGAACAGGACGCCCTGGGCCGGCGCGTCCGGCTGGGCTCCGTCGGCCTAAACACAGAGTGGCTCACGATCGTAGGCACCGTAGGAGATGTGAATCATTTCCTCCTGGATAATGAAGTGCGTCCGACTCTCTACCTTCCTTACCGGCAACAGCCTCTCCGATCTCTCAATCTGCTTCTGCGCACCCGCGCCCCGTTGGACCAGGCTGCGAGGGCGGTGCGCGCGGCAGGCCGGGCAGTGGATCCGACCCAGCCGATTTACGATCTCGAGCGGGTCAGCAGATTCTTCGCCGATCTGGCGGGCGGAGTTGGCGTCGTTGCCGCGCTGATGGGAGTCTTTGCGGTGATCGCCCTGGTTCTGGCAAGCGCGGGTCTCTACGCCGTAATGGCCTATTCGGTCGCCCAGCGCACTCAGGAGATTGGCATCCGCATGGCTTTGGGCGCGCGTACTGAAGATGTGCTCAGACTGATTGTTGGAAGCGCGATCCGTCTCGTGGGGATTGGATTGGCGCTGGGACTTCCTGCCGCTTTGGCTCTGAGCCTCAGCATATCCAGCATGCTGCCGGGCGTGGTCGTTCTAGACCCGCTCACTTTCGCTGGTTTCTCCGTTCTGCTGTCCGCGGTTGCGCTCGCCGCCAGCTTCATCCCATCTCACCGGGCCACCAGGGCAGATCCGATGGCGGCACTCCGCTCCGAGTAAATCGCGTAACCGCGCGTTCATTTGTCTCGAATGGGGGCAGCTAACGCTCGGTGCCGCTTTTCAACAACGCTGAAGTCAGCCGCCGGTACTCGTTGTCGGACTGCATGGAATCCAGCACCTTTCCGATGGCTGCACGGATGAGCGGGTCGGCAGCGTAACCGGTCTCGACCGCCTGGGTCAGGATGTGAGCTTTCACCTCGTCGGAGGAGATTTTCCCTGAGGACTCGATCACCCGAATCACCGCTTCTTTAGGGAGGCCGCGCCGGGCGAGGAGCGCGGACAAAATCCCGCCGCGATCGTCCTCCGACCCCACGCTGTCCACGGCGGTCAAAAACGCGTCGCACAGTTTTGGATCCTGAAGGTTCGATGCGGATATTTCGGCCAGGACCGCCGCCTTGTCGTCATCCGAGCCTATTTTTTTGGCGGACCGGGCCACTTCAATTTGGGTCTCGACCGGCGTTGGGCGATGATGAGCGATCAGAAGCAGAACCTGTTTGCGCTCGTCATCGGAACCGATGCTGTTGAGAGCTTCAAAGAACGCCGCGCGCACGACTGGACTCTGCGGATTCACACTGACCATTTCGGCGAGGATTTTGGCTTTCTCTTCATCGGAGCCGATGGCTTTGGCCGAAACCGCAATTTCGGCAAGCGTGGCGGCAGTGAGGCCGGGCCGCGCCAGAAGCGCGGACAGCACCTGGCGGCGCTGCTCGTCTGAACCAATGTTCCCGGTGGCAGCGAAGAACGCGCGGCGAATCGCTTGCCCGTCCTCATAGCGCGCTGCCGCTTCAATCAGCAGCGCCGCCTTTTCCTCGTCTGAGCCGATCGCGGCCGCTGCCAGAAGCGCTTGCAGGTAAATCTCGCGATCTGTCCCACTGGCTGCCAGCACGGCCGAAAGGGCATGGTGGCGTTCTTCGTCAGACCCGATGCTCCGGGCGCTGCTCAGCAAGGCGCGGCCGATCTCATGGTCGCCTTTGTACTGCCCGGCAATAGCCACCAGAACCGCGGTCTTCTCCTCGTCTGAGCCGATCCGGCCCGCCGACTTCGCCGCCAGTCTTAGCGTCTCGCGGCCCGCCGGATCCCGCTTCACGAACTCGCAAAGCACGCGGCGATGCTCCTCGTCCGAACCAATCGTTCCCGCCACCTCAAAGATAGCCTCACGCAATTTGTCTTTCAGATAGTAGGGCGTCACAGTAATCAGCAGTTCGGCTTTATCCTCGTCGGAACCGATCTTTCGAGCCTGCAACATGGCGCTCGACAACTGGTCGGGATCCAGATTCCCCTTGGTAATCAAGGCCTCAAGATAGAGGCGCTTGGGGTCGTCGTAGCGGATTCTGGAAATTTCTGAAAGCGCGGCCGCCGGCCCGCCCTGCTTGAGGATGCGCTCGAGTCTGGGTTCCGCGCCCAGGCCACTGTTGCGGATGACCTCGGGCATGACCCCCATGAGCCAGGCTTGGCCCTGGCTGTCCAGCGCGGCGAGGTGGCCGTGATCGAAGTACCGGCGCGACAGGCGTCCGGATGAGTCTGCGGTGACTTCGTAGCGCCGCCCGGCAAACAGCAGAAGGTAATTCTCTTCAACCCGGAAGTAGCCGCCCGGCGAGAGACTCTTGACGTCCCGGTCGTCATCCGTGAACTGGATAGTCCCGCTCGACTCGATCTCGAGTCTTCGTCCACCCTCGGTCCAGCACCACTGGGCGTCCGGGGAACCCGGGAGGTTGGCTGCCCAAAGCAAAAAAAGACAAGAGACACTCGCTATTCTCATGCGCCATCCTCCGTTGGACTTTTAATTGACTACGGATCGTAGCCGATTTTGTTCACGAAAAATGGCCAGCGCTTTCGTTCAGGCCGTGGGGATGCGGACTACATCTGTAGAGTGGCGAAGCCCTTGCGAGTGGGAACCCGCTTCAGGGCCTGCGCGGCTGCGCAGCCCGGAATATCCCGAGAGCCAGCATGATCACCAGAATAAGGACCAGCGGCAGCGTCCACAGCGATTCAGGCATTTCATCGACCTCGTTGGCTGGAGTACATCATCTGAATTCTCAGCCGGCACGGCCATGCCCCGCAAGACGCCCCACGGCTGACCCTCGAAAGTTGATTTTTACCTTAACCACAACCCGCATCGGGGTGAAACGCGATGAACCGTCGGGGCTAATGCGGTTGATTTCTCTGGTTGGCAGTGTAACCGTGAAAATGCCTTGCGCCGCGCACGGCAGCCCCCGCTCCCTGACTTTGGTTTACTTCCGGCCTACCACCAAATTCAGTATTGGCTCTTGACGGCATCCAAAGATACCTTACTAGAAGATCGTTGCCTGGAAACGGCGAAAGGAGTTGAACCCATCATGAAAATGCTGCTTCACTTTGTTAAGGACGAACAAGGCCAGGATTTGATCGAATACACGCTGCTTCTGGCTTTCGTGTGCCTCGCCTCTGCTGCGTTGTTCATCAGCGCAGGTGGTAGTGTGTCGGGCATCTGGAGCGCCACGAACTCCAGACTGGCCGCCGCCAACACCTCCGCCAGCTAATCACTCGTTGGGACGGGGCGTGGCTGACGCGCGCCCCCCTTACTTCCACAGCGCTCCGCGGGCACAACCCACCCACCGCGGCCGGTTCGGCACTCTACTACTCCGCACGTAGCGCCTGATTTGTGCGCCGTTGGAGTGAGCCGATTTTCCATGGACGTTCGCCAGCCGCGCCGATTCGTGCACCAGCCGCTGCAGCCATCTCGTCGCGATATGACCTGCGGGCGCGAATCGGCGTCGGCGAACCTGTTCCGCAGCGACACCGAAATGCTCACAGCTATACTGAGCGTTGGGACCTCTCGTCGGGATGAAGCTGGCCTGCTGTGTTCTTCTGTGTGCCGCGGTAGCGAGTTCTGCGCAGACTGCGGACGATCTGCAACACGCGTTGGCCGAAGGGCGCGCGTTGATGGCAAAAGGGGACGCCGTGGGAGCTCTCGAGGCGTTTCGCAAGGCCGGCGATTTGGCGCCCAAGTCCGCCGAGTTGCACGACCAGATCGGATTTCTGCTCGCTGTCCTCCAACGTAACGCCGAAGCCCGCGGCGAGTTCCAAAAAGCCATCGAGCTCAACGACGGCTACGCCCTGGCACACTACCATCTCGGCGTGGCGTATTGCCTGGATCAGGACTATGAGCGCTGCATCCCGGAGCTGGAAAAAGCCGCCCGTCTCGAACCCAAGTCGTTCGCGTACGTCTCCCATCTGGGCGATGCATTTTCGGCAGCGGGCCGGTATGCGGAGGCCGCCACTGACTTGAAGGCCGCCGCGGCACTCCAGCCTGACAACGCGGACGTCTGGAACCGCCTGGGTGTGGCGTACCAGAAATCCGACGATCTCGCTAACGCCGTCGATGCATACCGGCACGCGGCGCAGCTCAACCCCGGGAACCTCGACGCCAGGAACAGCTACGGCCGGATGCTGGTCCAGACGCGGGAAGCCGATAAGGCCATCGCCGAATTCCAACATATACTGGAAGCCGATCCGGGCAACGTCAGCGCCGCCATGAACATCGGCAGCGCGTATCTGCTGAAAGGCGACCTCGACCATGCCATCGCCCAGTTCCGGGCCCTGCTTGCCAAAAATCCGAATGAGGCGGTGGCACACTATGATCTCGGCCTCGCGCTCAAGAACAAGGACGATCTCGATCATGCCAGGGCCGAGTTTGAGAAGGCCATCGAACTCGATCCCAGCTTGGCTGAAGCGCATTACACCCTCGGCATCTCCTGGTGGCAGTCCGGCGATTTTGACCGGACCATCGCGCAAATGAGGGAAGCGGTGCGCATCCGGCCGGACTACGGCGAAGCCTGGTTCATTCTGGGAACGGCACTGAAGCAGAAGGGCGATCTAGCCGGCGCTGTATCAGCCTTGCGCGAGGCGGTGCGCCTTCGGCCCGAAGATCCCGGGCCGTACAACACGCTGGGGCAGGCGTTGCGGATGAGTGGCGACCTGGAGGGCAGCAAAGCGGCGTTCGCTCAAGGTGCCAGGGTCAAGGCCGCGAAAGAAGCCCAACTGACCGAAATGATGAATCGCAAGTAAAGCGCGCCGGGGACTGGCTCCACCGTCCCTAATTGAGCCGCCCGCAAACTCCCAGCCCTGCTTGTCGTGGACGGTGGTGCCTGTCCCCTCATGTACGAGCCTGGCCGCTATTTTCGTTCCTCGCGGGTGTCGCGCCCTCCGGATGTTCGGCGATGCGCGGCATCGCTCGGGTCGGCCACGCCCCGACCCGAACTCACTGCGGCGGCAGCGACTTCAACTTTTCCAACACCGCTTTTCCCTCTTCCGCATGGCCTTCTGCCACCAGCGTCCGGCCCAGCAAATAGTTGGCGGAGTAGTTGTTCGGATCCAGTGCCAGTGCGCGCCGCAGGATGCCCTCGGCGTTACTGAAATTCTGAGTATTGTAATAGCACTTGCCGAGCAGAATATACGGCCCGCTGTAATTTGGATTCAGCCACACGGCGCGCTGCAGATGCGGGATCGCCTGTTCCCATCGCTGCTGGCGTGAATACACGTCCCCGAGGCGGTACCACGCCATAGAAAAGTTCGGATCGATCTCCAGCTCCTTGGTAAGGTCCGTAATAGCTTCCTCCAGCTCGCCTCGCCCAATGGCCGCCTCGGCCAGCAGGAAGTAAGCCTGGGGCAGCTTCGCATCGAGCGCCAGCGCCTTCTTCACCTCCGCAACCGCCTCGTCCCGGTATTCTCTCTTGAGCATCATCTGGCCGGCGAGCAAATGTCCTGCGGAACTCTCGGGGTTTAAACCGAACAGCCTGGCGAACGCCGCCTCAGACCGTTCTGGCTGTGCCGTTTGGAGGTATGCGTAGCCCAGCATAAAATTCGCTTCATTGACGCTGGGCGCCTTCTCCAGCCACGGAATCGCCTTCTGAGCCTGAGACAGCATGAAATAGCTCTGGCCAATTAACAATACCGACTCCCGGTATTCGCTCGAGCCCGGCGTCTCCGTTTTTACCGCTTCTTCGAGAGTGGAGATCGCATCGGCATATTTTTGGTGCTTGTAAAAATCAACGCCCCGGTCGTGGATACCGGGCGCGACACCCGCCAGCCACAGTGCCACTAGCCCCGGCCACATCCCTCCAGAATATACGCTCATTGCCGGTGAGGGCGTGCTACTTATGGCGGTGCACCGCCACCAGGTCGCTTTGCACCGGGACTCCTCCGCTTACCCGGACTCGCAAAAGCGCTTCAAATTGCGGGAAGGGTCCCTTCGGAGGCATGCCGAGCCCGCTGAGCAACTCCTCCACTCGCCTCGTCCGGCAGACGAATTCCGCGGCCGCCTGTGTTCCGAGCGTTGTCAGGCCGGCTAACACGAGGACGTGCTGGGCATTCGTCAGACCGGGCACCAGCCCCACCACCGCATAGTCTTCCCGGATGGGCACCGCGGCCGTGGAAAAATAGGTGCTGTCCTCGCCTGGGCGTGGATTTACGTTCACAATGCTCAAGTCGCCTTTGCGCGGGCCATTGCGGGCGACTTTGAATATGAAATCCTGAGTGCCGGGCATTTCGCGGAGCGACAGATTCTCGGAGGGAGAGCCGATGAAAACCAGGTTGCTCGTCTTGGCATCATCCCAGGTCAAGAGACGGCCCCGCTTCAGCCGCATGTCCCGGTGCAAAATCTTGAACAGATTGTCCAACTCGTGGACTGCGATCACTTCCCCCACGCCAGTGTAGTGGTCAAGGGGCACAGCGTTCTTATCGGTAGCGGCATTGAAGTAGCGCAGACCGGTTTCCGGACGGCCGACAAAAGCAGCGTTGCTGTAGACCACTAGCGGCGGTTCCGGCCCGTCGAAAAATCGCAGCCAGAGGGCCTGCAGGGCGTCGGGGGGCTCAGCCACCACAGCATGCTGTGGTGCGGGATGCAGGGCAATCTCCAGCGCCAGCGCGCTAATCACCGCCACCACACTCACCACCGCAGTCGTCACCCAGTGCGGAAGCGAGCGATGTGGTGCCGGGGCGGCGGGCGGCTCGGCCACCGGCTCAGCCGCTAGCGGCCTCGGCTCCGGCTCCCGGTAGTGAAACATGACGTGGTAGGAACCGCGCGGAATTTCGACCACCACCCGGTCGTCGGTTCCGTCGCTGGCGTAGTATTCGGCGAGCTTCGAACGCAGCCGCCCGGTTTGCACCCGAACTGTCGAATCCAGCCGAGGATCAAAGTCAGGGGCTCGCCCGAACACCTCTGTGGCGATCTGATACTCTTTCACCGTCGAGCCGGGATGATCCAGTGTCTGTTTGACCAGAAACCGCAACAGATTGCACAACGACTCGGAGCCATGCAGCACTGAACTTGAGGTCAATTTCTCAATTTCAGCCAGGATGGCCTCTCGATCCAGGTCGTTAACCCCCAACGCCCCCATTAAACCCTCGGTGACATGGAGTGTAACAAATCCCGTAAATGGCTGCAATGCCGTGGGATGTTAAAAGTAACAGTATCATACCGCAGGGCTAACTTGTTTCTATTAGGGAATTGGCCCTACTCTATACAATCAGCAAAACGGGTCTATATCCAAAAGTTTGCTCCACGAAGGAGTTGAGGAGAAGAGAGATGTCCAGTCTACGCAAATTGGCTCTAATCGCACTGTGTGTTTCAGTGGCGTTGTTGTTCGTTTTCGGCCAGATCGCCAGCGCCCAGCAGGTTTTTGGCAGCATTGTCGGAGCTGTGACGGATCCCTCCGGCGCGGCGGTGAACAACGCGAAGGTCACGATTTCCGACATCCAAAAGGGCACCAAGTTTGAGGTGGCGACGAATGAGTCCGGCAACTACGTGAAAGGTCAGCTCATTCCGGGCCAGTACCAGGTGAGCATTGAGGCAACGGGGTTTCAAAAGACCATTTCTAATCCGATCACGGTGCTGGTCGACCAGGTATCGCGCTACGACGTAACGTTGCAGGTTGGTAACGTCACCCAGGAGGTGGAGGTGACGGCCGCGGCTCCGTTGCTGCAATCCGATCGCGCGGACGTGGCGCAGACCTTTGATTCGCATCAGGTTGAAGAATTGCCTAGCGTAGGCCGCAACCTCCAGGCCTTCGAGTTGATGCAACCGGGGTCGGTGCCCTTCGGCTGGGCGCACGCCTCCGATGAGAACCCCCAGAACAGCGTGCAGATGGTCGTGAATGGGCAGGTGTTCGATGCCATGGGGTACGAACTGGACGGAACCACGAACCAGGACCCCATCCTAGGAATTATTGTCATCAACCCCAACTTCGAGGCGGTTCAGGAAGTGAAGCAGGCCAACCAGGATTTCGATGCCGAATTCTCCTACACGGGCGGCGGCCTTGCCAGCTACTCCACCAAATCAGGAACGAACGAATATCACGGGAGCGCCTTCGAGTATTTGCAGACGAATACTCCCGGGTTCACAGACTTCGCGAGAAACCCGTTTACGAACTTCAGCCCAACATACCATCAGAACCAGTTTGGGGGTTCGATCGGCGGAAAGATCATCAAGGATAAGTTGTTCTTCTTTGCGGATACGCAGTTGAACCGCCAGTCGCAGGGCGGTTCGGTCAACACATCGGTGCCGACGGCCCTGAACCGGACGGGGAATTTCAGCGATTGGCTGGCAGTCAGCGGGAACTACCAGCTTTACGATCCGGCGACAGGCAATGCGGATGGGACAGGCCGTCAGCCGTTCGCGGGCAACATAATCCCTCAGAGCCGCTTAAGCTCACAGGCTTTAGCTCTACTGAACTACATCCCGACGCCCAATACGACGCAGTTCAGCCCCGTGGGCAACAACTTCGATGCCGCCGGCGCGGTCGCAATTACGGGCAACTCATGGGACACTCGCGAGGACTATTATTTGAACGAGAAGAATACGTTTTTCGGCCGTTATAGCTTCGCTGAGTTCACAGAGCAGGCGCCGGGAGCGTTCGGCTTGGAGGCAGGCGGTCAAAATTTCGGCAACTACGCGGGCAACTCCAATGCGCGGAACCAAAGCGTTGCCGTCGGTTGGACCTATACGGTCAGCCCGACGCTGATCAATGAGTTCCGGTTCGGCTGGATGCGGTACCACATTTTCGACGTGCCCAATGGCTATGGCACCGACCCTGCAACGCAGGCGGGAATCCCGGGCATGAACCTGGACAAGACCTACACCTCCGGCATGCCTTACTTCGACATTCAAGACGCGGGCCTGAACGATGTCAAGCTTGGATATTCACTGGGGGCCAACCAGTGCAATTGCCCGCTCACGCAGAGCGAGCGGCAATTACAGTTCATCGATAACGTGACCAAGATCCGTGGCAACCACACCTTCAAGTTCGGCGCGGACTTGCGGTACGCGTTGAATCTGCGTGTCCCGAGCGATAGCCACCGGGCCGGCGAATCGTACTTTAACGGCGCGTATACAGGCTTTGTGAGCGCGCCGGGCGCCAGTCCGATCGACGGCTTAGGGCTGGCTTCGTTCATGCTCGGAGGTGTGCAGAGCTTCGACCGCTATGTCAGTTCGAGCACGGACGCCGAGGAGCGGCAGAAGCGCTTCTTCTGGTATGGACAAGATACATGGCGTGTCACCAACAAGTTGACCGCGAATATCGGTGTGCGGTGGGAGATGGTATTTCCCGAGACGGTGAACGCTGCCGGCAACGGCTCCACCCTAGACCTATCGAATGGTTTGATGTACGTGTTTGGCGAGGGCGGCGTTTCCACGCACGGGATTCAAACCATGAACTGGCACAACTTCGCGCCGCGAATTGGAGTGGCTTATCAGCTCGACAAGAAGACGGTCATTCGTGCGGGTTATGGGTGGTCGTACAACCTGGGAACGTTTGGCTCAACATTTGGACATAATGTGACCCAGAACCCGCCCGTGCTGGACTACCAGCAGATTGTCAATCCGAGTTCGACGCCGTTCGACGCGGTGTTCACGCTCAACCAGGGTCCGTCGGCTCCGGTACCCATCACCGTGGGCTCGAATGGAACTTTCCCGCTCCCCAATGGGATCTCGCCGAAATACCGGCCGGCTACGTTCACGATGGCAAATGTTTACCAGTACAACGGCACAATCCAGCGCCAGATTACGGAAAAGATTTCGATCAGCACCGGCTATGTGGGTAATTCCAGCCGCCATGGGTGGCTGGGCACCAGCAATACGACCAACCCCAACGAGGCGGAATGGATTCCGAACGGAAATGGTGGAGGAGCAGCGGTACA
>Ga0335081_10013980_pt1 | contig 12980 bp, 11 predicted proteins | sample Lox_Sample_35_FD_206713 | JGI IMG/M metagenome (GOLD analysis project Ga0335081, IMG submission 206713) | Soil microbial communities from Loxahatchee National Wildlife Refuge, Florida, United States - Lox_Sample_3.5 | ecosystem: Environmental > Terrestrial > Soil > Wetlands | place: USA...
TCGGCAGATTCTTGACCGAGTTCTCGAGATTCGTGCGATCCGAACAGTACGCCGGCTTGCTGCTGCCACAACCCGCTAGCGCAATGAGCACGACGGCGGTGACCATCGCTCCGGGCACGGGTACCCAGGCGCGCCTTGCGCCGGGTCGCGATCTGTTTAGGCCCATCGTGTTCAACAATCCGGAAACCACAGTCGACTCCTTAGTTGACTTGGAAGAGCGAGTAGCGCTCGTACCCACCGCGGCGTGCGCGCGAGTGACGCTCGGCGATAAGCGGCCACGGGCGACTGGTGCACTGCGGTGGTTAGGCCGTGGCGTCTTAGGCACGGCGCTCCGCGATCCCGTCGCTGTAGACGATCAGATAACACAGCACGCCGATGAACGGCAGCACGATGATGAAGACGACCCAGGCGGCCTTGCTCCAGCCCGAGATGTCGGAGCGGCTGAAGATGTCGATCATTGCCATGATTACCATCCAGATCCAGATCCCGAGCGCGAAGACGATCAGGATCGTCCACAAGATGTCCAAGAACGGGTAACTGCTTGCGAGCGTGAGCATCAGAATCGCCTCCTGCCGCACTCCCGCCACGTGAAGGCGGGGAAAGTGGATCGGTCGTTGTCCCGCAACGTTACGGCCGGCGCAGTCGGTGTGTCATCGGCCAAAAAGGCCGATATGTGGCACCCTCAAAGCCAGCGGCGGTCCGCCACGGGTTTGCGCGATCTCAGGCGAGTCGTGGATCTGGGATGGTTACCGTGGCCGTTGTCGATCCGAGGCCGAGCTTTTCGATGATCTGGACCGCTTCGGATCGGCCCGGGACGCCGAGCTTGTCGTAGATCGACGCGACGTGAGTCTTGACGGTCGGGCGCGAGAGGTACAGCCGATCGGCAATCTCCTGGAGCGACAGATGCGTCGGGAGGAAGCTGAGGACCCGGAGCTCGGCCGGCGTGAGTCCGTAGTCCTGTCCTCGCCTGATCCGCTCTTCGAGACGCTCCAGTCGCGCAGGGAGCGTGCCGGGATCGGGATATCCCTGCAGCCCGTCGCTCGCCACCTGCGCGAACTCGAGCGCGCCGGCAGGGTCGCCGAGGTCGAGGCTGATATCGGCACAGCGCAGCGCGAGATCGATGTCGAGCCACGTGGCTGCACGGAGGTGCCGGCGCAGCCGCCGTACGTGCTCGAGCTCGCGTGCGGCCTCGGTGTGGTCGCCGCGTTGCTGGTGAGCGAGTGCTCCCGCGGTGTAGGCGACGGCGCTCCCTGCCGCCTCGTGCAGGTGTGCTTCGTCGACCAGCCACGTGGCTTCCACCGCCCATCGCTGCAGGTCCCGCCGATCGCCCAGCTCCGCGGCTGCGAAGGCCAGATAGCCGAGACAGACGATCCGCACGTGGGCCAGCTCGGGGTGGTCGCGCAACAGCGCGAGTCCCTCCCGCAGCACGGGGATCGCCTCCTGCGGCCGGCCCAGGAGAACGTGCGCCACTCCCATCGCGCGGCAAGCGCTGGCCAGCCATCGGGTTTCCGCCTGCTTCTCGGACGCGTACACGAGCTCGGCATCGTGCAGCATTCGGGGGATGCCGTCGGGAGCCAAGATAGTTCGGAGGCTCGCGAGGGATGAGCGAAGCGACGACGCCCCGTCGGGGGATGCCTCGTCGAGCGGCCAGCGCTCGGCCGCGGCGATGAACCGCCTCGATCGGGTCGCGTCGCCACCGTAGAGGAACACCCACGCGGCGGCGAGCGCCAGCTGTTGGTCTGAGTCGATCTCCTCGTCGGTGCAGCGCTCCAGCCACAGTCGCACGCTCTCGCTCTGGCCCCGCATCGCGAACTCGTCCCGATGAGCCAGGGCAACTCGGCCGGCCTGCGCGAGATCGCCGCTCTCATAGGCGTACGTGAATGCCTCGCCGGGGGTTCCGTGCTGCTCGCACCAGCGTGCCGCCCGCCGCCGGTAGAGGGGCAGCAAGTCCGGTTGGCGACGACCCAACTCGGCACGAAGGAGCTCTCTGAACATATGGTGGTAGCGATACCACTCCCGGCCATCGTCGAGCGGCACGACAAACGCATTGGAACGAGCCAGGGCCTCCAGCGCCGCCGCCGCATCCGTTGTGCCGAGCACCGCATCGCACAACGAAGCGGTCATCCGCTCGAGGACCGACGTCCCCAGCAGGAACCGCTTGAGACGCTCGGGCTGGCGCTCCAGTACCTCTTCGAGAAGGTAGTCAGCGATCTCGGTCTGATCGCCCGACAGACCGGCCGCCCTCGCGCCGGCATCCTCACGACCGCGCAGCGACAACGCCGCCAGCACCACCCCAGCGGCCCACCCCTCCGTCCGCTCGCGCAAAGCCTCGGCCGCCTCCTCTGACAACTCCAAGCCTCCACTCCCGGCAACCTCACGCGTCTCCTTCGCGTCCAAGGCCAGCAGCCCGGTCCCGATCTCGACCAGATCTCCGCCGGCACGCAGACGACCCAGCGGCACCCCCGGATCCCCGCGCGTGACCAACACCAACTGAGAGCCCGAAGGAACCCCGTCGACGAGAAACGCGAGAATCGCCCTACTCCTCTCGGCCGTTATCACGTCCACGTCATCCAGCACCAGGACGAACGGATCACGCACCTCGAGCTCGGCGACCAGCAGAGGGAAGGCGACGTCATCGATCCTGGGCGCCCGTCGAGACAACTCGTCCAGCAGCTCGCCGTCGACCGGGCCCGTGCGCTCGAGCGCAGCCGCGACCCGCAACATCAGCACCACGGGGTCGTTGTCCCCGCGGGCGAGCGGCACCCAATAGTCGGCCCTCGGATCCAGCTCACACCACTGGGCGACAAGCGTCGACTTCCCGTAGCCGGCCGGCGCGGAAACCAGCACCAGCCGGCTGCGCTCCGCGGCCAGCCGCACCGCAGCGAGGCGAGTTCGCTCTACCACGCCGGGCCGGATATCCGGAGCTCGAAGCTTCGACTCCCGGATCAGCGGCCCCGTCTCGGACAAGACACCACTAACCATCGCTCGGCACCCCACCCCCGGACCGGCGCTCCGCGGTGTCCACGACTAACTCGCGCACGACCGTCGCCGCCCTCACGGGGCGGTGGGACTCCGCGAACACCGCCAACAAATCGATCCACATCATCCGACCTCAGGTCCGGTTACCTAACGCTCAGCAAAGTCAGTCAGCCGCATCGGGAGACGCCACGTCGCGGTGCCCAACAAGGGACAACCCGAACGCTACCCAGCCGTGGACGGACGCAGGATCGGTCAAGAGTACGAAGAAACCGTCGGAAAAACCGCAATGCCCGGGGACGCTTTACGTGGATGGAAGGGGTGGCGCGCACGACCATCTCCATCTCGCGCCCGGCAAGCACCAGCGCCCCAGCCGCCGGCGAACACGCTGCGAAGCTCCGGATCAAGGTAGACCTAAGGGGGTCGGCGGCGACGTCGACAACGATCCCGTGATGCTGCCGCCGACCGACACGCACGAGGCGTCGCCTGGGTTCTCGCCGCGCACGGGGTCGACTCGAGCGAAAGCTCCGCTATCCGAGATATCAGCCATTTGGGCCGATGACGGACCGATGGCCCGCGACCTATGGTTCGAGGATCATTACCAGCCAGCCCAACACCCGCAGCAACAAGGCGACCCGCAAGACGGTTTCCCTGACGCCAGCCGAGGCACGCGTCCTGAGCCTCCTTCCCACGTACAGAACGCTCGCTGCGATCGGCACCGAGCTCGACATCGGTCGTCCCACCGTAAAGACGCATGTCGAGAACATCTACAAGAAGCTCGGGGCTACCAAGCGCGCCGAGGCGGTAGAGCTGGCTGAGACCGCAGGCCTCCTGCCCGCCCGTGACCGATGACCGCCTCCCAATCGGGCGGCGTAGCGAACCACATACGCTTGCACAGGCGGGGGGCCGGCGCCCCCAGTATCCGGGGAAGTGGCCTGAGCGCGATGTGCCGACTGCCCGCAAGGTTGTCGGCAAACACCTCGTGCACTCACGTCCAGCCGCGATGCAAGCGAGAGACTCCGATGTATCGGTGCCACCTCGGACTCGGCGTGCGTACTCCCACCGAGGTGGCGGCTGCGATGTCAGCTGCTGGCGCCGGCCTCGTGCAGCTGACGCGCAAGCTCGTCGGCATAGGCGTCGATCCTCCTCGATACCGCCACCGTATTGACCGACTTCATGTTCGCCGCGATCCGGTCGGCCATGTTCACCTCGTAGACGACGATCAGTCCGGCTTGGCCCTGGTCGAGCACGTCCCCGAGCGCCGCGAGGTCCTCATCGTCTATGCGGCTCTTCACATGCCCGGTGACCGCGCCAATCGTCGCGCCGGCGCCGCCGCCGACCGCGGGTCCACCGAGGAGGCCGACGGGCGCGAAGATCGCGCACGCGGCCCCGATCGCGAGACCCCAGCCGCGCCCGTGCGCGGCACTGTGGCGGGTGGACTGGGCGTGCTTCATGACGACCTTGACTTCGCCGTTCTCGTCGCGGGCGAGCACGGCGGCATCGAAGTCGTGTGAGCTCACGACCTCGTCGTAGAGCGCCTTGACGGCACCGTAGTCAGCCTCAGCGTCCGCCACGTCCTGGTAGGCAGCCGCCATTACTATCAGCGTGTCTTTCTCGCTCACGAAAGTTGTCTCCCTTCACATTTCCAGCGGAGTTAGACCATCATGACCGCCTCATCAGACCCGGTCATGAGCCGATTGGGATGAACCAGCGGAAGCTCGTCACGGCCGGCGAACCGCGCACCGGCACCGTCGCACCGCCGGACCGAAGTTGCCCCGCGACGGCTCCTGGGGCGCGGCCCTGATCCTGCGATTCAGCCATAGTGGCCGATGTTCCCGGGCCACCCTCCGAGTACGTTGGATTGATCGAACACCCACGAGACCGAAGGGCGAATGTTCGTGCAGGCCGCGCAGGGCATCGACCGCTCAGACGTCACCTCACACGTTAGGAGGGATCACGCCTTCGGGATCCCTGCCGGCCGAGGCCGCTTGAAATCCGCTCACATGAGCGCGTCGCCACAGACTCCGGCCGCGGCCGCTGAGAACACCCGGTGTCGAATCGAGCAACCATGACGATCGGAGCCAAGTCACAACCCCAGTCGGCGGCGCCCGAATCGAGCGCGAAACCGACGGCGCCGAGCGCGCTACAGCGGTGGTTCCCGGCCGGCGTGTGGCTGCGGGAGTACAAGTGGGGGAAATTCACCGCTGTGGACTTGATCGCTGCAGTTAGCGTCGCGGCCTTGCTGATTCCGGAGTCGATGGGGTACGCGACGGTGGCCGGCGTGCCCGCCCAGATCGGCCTGTACGCCACGCCGCTGGCGCTGATTGGCTACGCCTTGTTCGGCGGGTCGAGGGTGTTGATCTTTGGGGCGGCCGGATCCGTGGCGGCGGTTTCGGCGGGTGTCGTGGGCGGGTTATCGCACGGCAATAGCCACCAGGCCGTGGAGTTCACCGCCGCACTCGCGCTCACGACCGGGGTTGTATTCCTCGTTGCCGGCCTGGCCCGGATGGGCTGGATCTCGAACTTCATGTCAAAAGCGGTGATGGCCGGGTTCATCACCGGGATGGCGATTTCGATCATCGTCGGCCAGCTCGGGAAGTTGACCGGCGTCGATGCCGGCAGCGGCGACACGTTCAAGAAGCTGGGACACGTGGTCTCCCAGATCGGGAGCTGGAACTGGACCGCCGTGGCGCTCGGGGTCGGCTCACTGGTGCTGATCTTCGCGATCCAGCGGTTCGCGCCGAAGATACCCGCCGCCCTCACGGCGGTCGTAATTACGTCCGTGATCGTTGCCGTAGTCAGTCCGAGCATCAAGCTCGTGGCCAAGATCCCGACCGGGCTGCCTCACCTCGTCCACGTCGGCGGGATCTCGAGCTCCGACTGGGTGACCCTGCTCCTTGGCGGTGCCGTCGTCGCGCTGGTCGGGTTCTCCGAGGGCTGGGGAGCAGGGCAGACGGTCTCCAAGAAGACCCACGACGACCTCAACTCCGACCAGGAGTTTCGGGCCTACGGAATCGGCAACCTCGGCGCCGGACTGCTGGGCGGGATGGTGTGCGCCGGCAGCCTGTCGAAGTCGTCGGTTGCGATGTCCGCGGGAGCCAAGACCCAGATGACGAGCATCTTCATCGCGCTGATCGTGTTGCTCGTGCTGCTCGCGCTGGCCCCCGCCTTCCAGTGGCTTCCCGAGACCGTCCTGGCCGCGATCGTGATCAACGCGATGTCGGGCTCAGCGAACCCCGCCAAGCTCATGCGGATATGGAGCGTCGACCACGTCGACTTTGCCCTCGGCCTGATCACCGGGATCATCGTGCTCGCCTGGGACCTCCTGCCGGCGATGATCACCGGGATCATCCTCTCGGTCATTTACCTCGTCTACAAGGTCAGCTTCCCCGGTCGCTCCGTCCTCGGGCGCGTTTCGGCAACGGGCGATTTCGAGACCATGGCCTGGGATTGGAGCGGCCATCAGGGCGTCGGCAATCCGGAGGCGCACGCGGTGCCGGGTGTGATCGTCTATCGCTTTAACTCGCCGCTGGTGTTTTCCAACTCCGAGGCGTTCAAGGAGGGAGGGGAGAAGATCCTGATCGACGCCGCCAACGACGGCGGGCTGCCGAAGACGCTCGTGGTCGACTGCGAGGAGATGTTCGAGGTGGACACCACCGGAGCGGCGGCCGTGACCAGCCTGCTCCACTACGCCCGACGCTTCAACGTCGACTTGGCATTGTCCCGCGTCCATTCTGACGCCCGTCAGGTCCTGGAGTCTGAGGGCCTGATCAAGGAGCTCGGCGAAGACCACGTCTACGACACGGTCCGCCTGGCAGTCGAAGCGGTATCCGGCGAGCCGGTGCACACAGGCGGCGGGTGAACGAATGACGTGGGCGACCCGCTTCCGCATTCGTGAGTATCTCCGCGAGAGTCTGTGGGTCGTGCCGTTTCTGGGCGCGGTCGCTGGACTGGTCGGAGCCCTGGTCGTCGTTTCGATCGACCAGCACGTCAAGGTGCCCGCCCAATGGGCGTACTCGCCGTCGACGGCGAGCACGGTTCTGTCCGCGGTCGCGGGCGCGGTCGCCGCGCTGACGGGCTTCGTGGTGACGGTTACGGTGCTGGTGGTCCAGATGGCGTCCGGTACGTTCTCGCCGCGGTACATGCGGCTGTGGTACCGCGACCCGGTGCTGAAGGGCGTGCTGGCGTTGCTGATCGGCACGCTCGCGTTCGCGTTCTCGTTGTTGCGTCGGATCGAGGCCAAGTTCGTGCCGGACCTCGGGGTCACGACGGCTGAGGTGCTGCTGATCGTGGGACTGGTGATGTTCGTGCTGTTCCTCAACCGGTTCGTGCATCGGCTTCGGCCGGTGGCCGTGACCGCGCTGCTCGCTAAGGGGGTGCGCCAGAGCCTGCGCGGTGACATCTCGGGTACGCGAGATATTCGGGACGTGTTCGCGGGGCCGTTGGAGGGTATGGACAGGCCACCGGCGCTCGAGGTTCGGTGCTCCCTGCCAGGAGCGATTCAGGGCGTCAACCTCTCAAGCGTGGCCACGTGGGCCCGTCAGCGCGAGTGTCTTGTGGTCATGCGGCATTCCGTCGGCGAGTTCGTCGAGGCGGGCGAACTGCTCTTTGAGGTGTACGGCAACCCCGGCCAGGCCGACGCCGCCGAGCGGGACCTGCGCGGATTCGTGGCACTGGGGCTCGAGCGGACGATCGAGGAGGATCCCGCGTTTGCGCTGCGCGTGATGGTGGACGTGGCCAACAAGGCGCTCTCTCCAGCGGTCAACGACCCGACGACCGCGGTCCAGGCGCTCGATTACCTTGGCGACAGCCTGCGGGTGATCGGAGAGACCGACCTGTCGACGCCCTCCTGGCATAGCGGCGCGGCTCACCGCGGCGTCGTCATCCCGGTCCGCCGCTGGGAGGACTTCCTCGCTTTGGGCGTCACCGAGATCCGCGAGTTCGGCAGCACCTCGATCCAGGTCATGCGCCGGATGCGTGCCGTCCTCGAGAAACTTCTACAAGAGGTGCGCCCGGAGCATCGCTCCGCGGTGAAGGCTGAGATTGCGCGACTCGACGCGACCGTCGCAGCGGGGTTCTCGGGATCGATCGACCGCGACTGGGCCGGTATCGCCGACCGTCAAGGGATGGGAGGCCCGGAGCGTCTGGGGCACGTAGATCCGGTCGTAGAGCAACCAGTCGCCCCGGTCGCTTAGCCGTGAGCAGCAATATCTCAGAGAAGAACCGGCAGCCGGACATGGCGATGAGCGCCGATGGTGAAGCAGCCGGTCGGGTTCTGACGATGCCTGGGGCGCCGCCCGCCTTTCACGTGACGGCAAAGCCGACCGGGGCGATCTGCAGCCTCGACGGCGTCGGGCACGTCAAAGGCCGTCCTCTTGTAGATCGTCCCGCAAATAATCGAGATCACGATGCTCCCGATCATGTAGCGCGAGGTTGTGGTGATGATCTCGTTGAAGATCCGGTGCCAGCGCACGGCGCTCTCGTTGCCCTTAGCGAGTGCGTCATCGGCCTCTTCGTGATCATCACCGCGAGCAGCCTCTGAGCGGCTGGCAGGGTTCATGGGAGCGATCTTCGGACTGGCTGTTTGGGCGGCGATCTACCCGACGCTGCTGGCCTGCGTTGTCGTGATTCTCCTGTTGCCGCGGCCCGAGCGCCTGCTGCTCGGCTTCTGGCTCGGCGCGATGGCGATGAGCGTGACCTGCGGGCTGATCGTCGTATTCGCGCTGGGAGGCTCGTCCGGCGCGACGACCACGACGAAGCACACGATCAGTCCGATCGCGGAGATCACCCTGGGTGCGATCCTCATGCTGCTCGCCCTCGTGTTCTTCAGCGGCCGCGACAAGCGCTACAACGCGCGGAGGGAGCGCCGGCACGAGAAGGAGGCCAAGAAGTCGCCGTCGAAGATGATGCAGCTGCTGCGGCGCGGCACGCCCCGCACGACCTTCGTCGTCGGTGCCGTCATCATCGGCATACCCGGGGTCAGCTACCTGACCGCGATGGACCTGCTCGCCCGACAGCATGCATCGACCCTCCTCGCGGTGCTCGTCGTGCTCGCCTGGAACGTCATCATGCTGCTCCTGCTCGAGGTCCCGATCGTCGCTTACGCCTTCGCGCCGGCGGGCACCGCCACGGCGGTCACAGGGTTCAAGAACTGGCTGACCCGGGACGAGAGCCGGATCGCCTACTGGTGCGCGCTGCTCGCCGGAGCGGCCCTGCTCGCGATCGGCGTCGTTCACCTCGTGAGCTGACAAGGGGCCCCGCGATCCAACCCCAAACGACGCCTGCGCCAACTCCGGGCGGATCGTTCTCCGCAATGAAAATGCGTTGCCGCCGCCCACGGTCGCCGGCGTGGTCGTGCCCCCAGGCAGAGACCCAGCCACGGCGCCGGGGTTATCCGGGCTCACCGGGTTGGACTCGAGCGAAAGCCTCGAACGGAGAGATCAGCCATTTCGGCCGATGACGGATCGATAGCCGAGGACGTACGGTCAAAGCACCATCACTAGCGAGCCGAACACTGACACCACGAACGAGTCCCCCACGACGGTTACCTTGACGTCGACCAAGACCACATTTTCGTCGCTCCTCCCCACGTATCGAATGCTGGCTGCGATCGGTACCCAGCTCGGCATCACGACCGTTTGTCGTGAGAGGGGTGGTTCGTGGTGTTGAGTCGGCGGTTGGCGGCGGTCGGCTCGCTTGTGTTGTTCGTGGCGTCGGTGGTGTTGGCCGTGGTCGTCGCCGTGCAGAGATTTCCGCGTGGCCTGTCGGTTCTTGCCTGTGTGGTGGTTGCGTTGGCGGCCGCGTGGTGGGCGTTGGTGCGCCGCGGCTTCGCACGTGTCGTCGGTGCGGTGGTCGCCGTCGTGTTGCTGGTTGGTGCGGTGGTCCTGGTGGTGCTTGAGGGCTGGGTGCTGGAGGACGCGTTGATCTTGGCCGGGCTGGTGGTTTCGGTCGCGGCGGCGAGCCGGGCGTTCGTGGTGCGGGCGCAGCTCCCGGCCGGGTCGTCGCTGAAGCGGCCGGTGTTGTTCTACAACCCGAAGTCGGGTGGCGGCAAGGCGGAGCGTTTCCAGGTCGCGCGCGAGGCGCGCGCTCGGGGCGTTGAGCCGGTGGAGCTGCACCTCGGGGACGACCTCGAGACGCTGGTGCGCGACGCGATCGCGAACGGCGCGGACGCGGTCGGTGTGGCCGGCGGGGACGGGACGCAGGCGATCGTCGCGGCGATCGCTTCTGAGGAGGGCCTGCCGTACGTGTGCGTGCCGGCGGGGACGCGTAACCATTTCGCGCTTGATCTCGGGGTTGATCGCGACGACGTGGTGGGAGCGCTCGATGCGTTCACCCACGGTCGCGAGCGGGTTGTCGATCTCGCTGAGGTCAACGGTCGCGTGTTTGTGAACAACGTGTCGCTTGGGGTGTACGCCGAGGCGGTGCAGAACGCCGGCTACCGAGATGCGAAGCTTCGAACGCTCGCCGATACGGTGCCGACGGTGCTCGGGCCGGGTGGCGAGGGGCTCGACCTGCGCTTCACCGGCGCCGACGGTCACGAGCACACGACGGGCGCGGTCGTGATGGTCTCCAACGACCCGTACCGGCTCGGCCGGGTACTCGGATCGGGGACGCGCCCGCGGCTCGACGGTGGAAATCTCGGCATCACGGTGGCCGGTGAAGACGGCGCGGGCGGCGCGCGCAAGCCGGTAGAGGAGTGGTCCGCGGCGTCGTTCGAGGTCCGCTCCGACGGCCCGGTGGCGGCCGGGATCGACGGCGAGGCGGCGAAGCTCGACCCGCCGCTCAGGTTCCGAACCAGGCCACATGCTCTCCGTGTGCGGATCGCTCCGCAGCACCCTGGCGCCTCGCCATCAGCCGCGATGCCCGAGGGACCCTGGGACGCGGTGCGCGCCGTCTTCCGTATCGCGGTCCGCGGATCCGCTGAGCGTGGGCAGATGGCGAGGGCTGATGAATCCCGGGTTCGATGACGGGCGGCACAGCGATCAAGCGCCTGACGGCGACCCCGTTGGTCAAGCGTCTGCTGTGGTCCGCGCTGCAGACCGGCATCGGTGCGCTCGCGAGCCAGGCTTCCGCGCGTCTCGCCCGCTGGATCTGGATGCGGGTCTTCGACGAAACACCGCCCGACCGCTGACGCCGAATGGCCAGCAGCCGCCCGCCGAGGAGCCGCCCCGCGCCGGCGCCGCCCAGGCGACTAATGACTTCCACGAGGACCCACGATGACCGACCCTGAACCGGACACCCCTGCCGACGCCGGCATTCCGGGTGACGCTGACCGTACGGCGGACGAGGCTACCGCGGCTCCCCCGGCCCTCCCTGAGGCCGCTGGAACCAGCTCGCAGCCGACCTCCGGCGCTGCGCCGGTTGCTCGGAAGGTCCATCGGTTCGTGGTTCCGGGGCTGCTGGTGCTGGCGACGGTGATCGGGATTGCTGCCACGTTCGCGATCTGGGTCAATCGGCAGGCGCTGGACACCTCGAACTGGTCCTCGACGAGCGGCAAGATCCTGCAGGACAAGCAGGTCCAGACCGCGCTCAGCGCCTACCTGGTGCATGAGCTGTTCGCGAACGTGGACGTCTCGGCTGAGCTGCAGACGGTCCTGCCGACGCAGTTGCAGGCGTTGTCCGGTCCGGCTGCGGCTGGGTTGCAGCAGCTCGCCGGCCAGCTCGCCCCGAGGGTCCTCGCCAGCCCGGCGGTGCAGCGCGCGTGGGTTCAGGCCAACATCGCGGCGCACAGGGAGCTGTTGCGGGTGCTGAACGGTGGGGGGCCGGTCGTCTCGACCCGGTCGGGAGTGGTGAGCCTGAACTTGCACACGTTGGTCAGCCAGCTGGCCGCGACGGTCGGTCTCTCAAGCCAGCTCGCGGCGGTCCGGTCAAAGCTTCAGGGGTCGACCGGTGCCACGGTCCGGTCGGCGGCTCAGCAGAAGCTCGGGGTCACGCTGCCGCCCGCCAGCGGGCAGCTGGTGATCCTGCGCTCAGGTGAGCTGAAGACCGCGCAGGACATCGCCAATGCCGTCAAGAGCCTCGCGATCGTACTCCCGGCGCTCGCGATCGGGCTGTTCGCGCTGGCGGTATACCTCGCGCGCGGACGGCGCCGAAGGACGCTGCGAACGACCGGCTGGTGCTTCGTGCTGATCGGAGCGGCGCTGCTGTTGATCCGCAGAGTCGCGGGCGACGCGGTCGTCAATGGCCTGGTCACGATCCCGTCAAACAAACCTGCCGCGCATCAGGTGTGGAACATCGGCACCTCGCTCCTGCGCGACCTCGCTGTCGCGATGATCGCGTACGGGCTCGTGATCATCGCCTCGGCGTGGCTCGCCGGCCCGACCCGCCCGGCGACCGAGATCCGCAAAGCTCTCGCACCGTCACTGCGCGACAGTCCCACGGTCGCCTACGCCACGGTTGGCGGCGCGCTGTTGCTGCTGGTGCTGATCGGCCCGACACCGGCATTCCGGAACGTCGTCTGGGTCGTGCTGTTCGCGGTGCTTCTCGCATTCGGTGTCACGATGCTCCGGCGCCAGACCGCGGTCGAGTTCGCCGGCATCGAGCACGGCCAGGCGCTGCGTGACTTCCGAGACCAGCGAGCTTCGGCGCACCAGCGCAAGCCACCCCCCCCACCAGCCGCGGCGGCCGATGAGACGACCGGTGGATCCGCCGGCGGCAAGGCGGCGGCCGGCGCTGGCGGGCGGGTCGAGACGCTCGAGCGCCTGGCGGCGCTGAGAGCCAACGGCGCGATCACCGAGGATGAGTTCGCAGCCGAGAAGGCACACGTCATGAATAACGGCACTTGACCGAGAGGAAGGCGATAGCGATGGCGACAACGACGACCGCGAAGGACGCAACGGCGGCCGGGACACCCACGAGGCGCTCGGCGGCGCGGAAGCCGAAGCCGACGGCGGTTGTGCCGCATTTGTCGGTGGCGGAGCGGGTGGCGCGCGGGAAGGCGGCGCGTAAGGAGGTTCCGCGGGCGGGTCATGCGTTGTTTGAGCCGCTCTCGACTCGGGCTGATC
>Ga0335081_10013982_pt1 | contig 12979 bp, 14 predicted proteins | sample Lox_Sample_35_FD_206713 | JGI IMG/M metagenome (GOLD analysis project Ga0335081, IMG submission 206713) | Soil microbial communities from Loxahatchee National Wildlife Refuge, Florida, United States - Lox_Sample_3.5 | ecosystem: Environmental > Terrestrial > Soil > Wetlands | place: USA...
CCTCGACGCGCCGCCGGCCTTCATCGAGCCGCCCGACCTGCCGGAGCCGCGACTGAAATGGGGTACGTGGTAGGCGGGCGCCGGCCTGATCGGTCCCGGGCCCGGGAGAGACGAGGCTCACGTGCACGGAACGTTGCCGAACAGCGGTGACTATAGGACGATTCTCGCCATGGGTAACCCGCGGCGAGCGGTCCGTCAGGGCACCGGGCCGGTGGTCAGATGCGCCTGCTGCTGATCGGCGCGCCCGGCTCAGGCAAGGGGACGCAGGCCGCCCGGCTGGCCGAGCGCTTCGGCATCGCCCACATCTCCAGTGGCGACCTGCTGCGCCAGCACGTCAGGGACGGGACATCGATCGGGCAGCGGATCAGGTCCTACGTCGACAAGGGCGACCTGGTGCCCGACTCGGTCGTGCTCGACATGCTGCGCAAGCCCGTGGTCGCCGCGGTCGAGGCCGGCGGGTACGTGCTCGACGGCTTCCCTCGCACGGTCGAGCAGGCCCAGGCCTCGTTCCCGGTCGCTCACGCGCTCGGAGTCGAGGTGCAGGCCGCGATCCACCTGGACGTGGGCCGCGACGAGCTTGTCAGGCGGCTGCTCACCCGCGGTCGCGGCTCGGACGACACCACCGAGGTGATCGAGCACCGGCTGCAGGTGTACCTGGACAAGACCGTGCCGCTGCTCGAGTACTACGCGAACCGCGAGTGGATGTTCAGCGTGGACGGCGCCAAGCCGCCGGACGATGTGCACGAGGACATCGTGGCCCGGCTGGTGAAGATGGCCGCCTTCGCGGGCTGGGCCCATGAGGTGAGCCCCGACCGCGCGGCGCCGGGCTGAACGACCCGACTCTGCTTGATCGCGCGTCGGCGGGGCGGGGTCAGCCGGTGGAGCCTGGGCCGAGGCCGAAGACGACCCACACCTGGCCGGGGGCGAAGGTCATCCGGCGGCCGTCGGGCAGGGTGAAGCTGGTGCCGCCGTTCTTGTCGTGGCGTGACCAGCGGACGTGGTAGGCGAGCCCGTTGCGCAGCACGACCGCGGTGCCGTGGCCGACGGTGTTGGCGTACGGCGGCCTGATGCCAAGCTCGCGGAACGGTGATGTGCCGACGCGGGTGTACTGGATCACGACCGTGTGCCCGCCGAGCGGGCGGCCGTCGGCGGTGGTGGCCAGCTTGCCGTCCATCGAGACCAGCCAGCGGCGCTGCTTGTGCGACCACCAGAAGATGAAGTGCGCCGCGGCGTAGCCGACCCGATAGGAATGGATCGGCTTGCCTCCGGGCGGCGGCGGGCCGAACCTGAAGCCGATGTTGCGTGCGAGGCTGGCGTGCGGCGCCTCGTGCAGCAGCGTCCTGGTGTCGGCGTAGAGGTTGTACGGCTCGATCCTGGCGGCGCTGCGGAAGTAGCCGCCCACGATCCCGGCGTAGAGGTCGACGATCTTGGAGTGTTCGACCACCGGAAGCAGTGCGGGCTGGGCACCCGAGAACGCGAACGCTGGCCTGCCGAACTGCCGCAGCAGCTTGATGTCCTCCTGCCTGGCGCTGCGGACCGGGCCCACTTCGGGCGGCACGCGGGAGGAGAACACCGCCATGATCCGGCTGAGGCCGCCCTCCACCGGGAGGAGGTAGACGATGTCCGCGTAGCTCAAGCCGGTGGGCGGCCTGGCCTGCTCGACGTTGTCGATCTTGAAGATCAGGACCCGTCGCAGGTACTTGATCGGCTCGCCGGTGAACGGCGAGGTCAGCTGATGCCTGGCCGGGCGGGTCGGCGTGGGCGTCGGTGTCGGGGTGCTCTTCGGCAGTGACCTGGCCCGGGCCGGAGTCTGGTGGCTCGTCAGCGCGAAGACGATGCCGACCAAAGTCGCCAGCGCGACCACGGCTCCGAGTGCCGCGATCAGCGTCTGCCGGGAGAGCCTCACCGGGTATCTCAAGGGTCCGACGCTACCACCGGGACCGGCCGGTGACGGCCCGGACCGAGGAGGAGGGGCCGGAGCGCGGACGGCTGACAATGGACCTAGCCATCCGTCACGGCGGGTCGCGCGGCCCGCGGCAGCAGGAGGTCCCTTCTTGGCCAGTGCGGACGTCACCAGCAAAGACCGGCCGACCGGCAATGCCGCGGCTGGGGGCGATGCCGCGGCTGAGATCCGGGCTGCGGGGCCGGCGGCGCCCGGCCTCGGCCGGGTGCCGTTCGCGCTGCGGATCGGGGTGACTGGTCACCGCAGCCTGGCCGATCCCGACGCCGTGGCCGGAGCGGTCCGCGAGGCTCTGCGTCTGGTCCGCGGCAGGCTCGCCGTGCGGCCGGGCACCCAGACCGTGCTGGTCGCGGTGTCGGCGCTGGCCGAGGGCGCGGACCGGGTGGTGGCCGAGCAGGTGCTCGCCGAGCCGGGCTCGCGGCTTGAGGTCGTGCTGCCGCGCGGGCGGAACGCCTACGCGCGTGACTTCGCGACGGCTGCGTCGCGGCGGGAGTTCCACGACCTGCTCAGGCGGGCCAGCGCCGTCTGGCAGGCGCCGTCGCTGGACTCCGATCAGGACGGTTATAAGTGGGCCGGGAGGCAGGTGGCTGACCGGTGCGACGTGCTGGTGGCCGTGTGGGATGGCGAGCATGAGCGCGGTCGTGGCGGCACCGCCGAGATCGTGCGGTACGCCAGGGAGCAGCAGGTGCCGCTGGTGTGGATCTGTCCCGGCGGTAGCGGCGGGGGTGGCGGCGGGCCCGTCCTGCACGCGGAGCTGGAGACCGAGGCGTTTGGCCTGCTCAGGAAGTCGGCAAAGGACCTCAGCACGTTCAACGCAGGGCGGCTGTCCGGCCCGGCCTTCCAGGCCCGGCTGGCACGCGAGCTAGGCGACCTTGGCCTGGGCAAGGACCGCGGCCCGGGCGACGGCGCGGGCGCGGCGATGCCGGAGGAGTTCCGGTCGTACTGCGACGACGTCGCGGCGTGGCTGCTGCCGTTCTTCATCCGTGCCGACACCCTCGCTGTGCGCCTGCAGGGCTGGTTCCGCGCGCTGAGCACGGCGGTGTTCGCGATGGCGGCTGCCGCCGTCGCCGTGGTCGCCGTGCAGGTGAACTTCTGGCCCGGCACGAACTGGGTGGCGATCTTCGAGGTTCTCCTGCTGCTCATGCTGCTGGCCATCCCGGCGAGCAGGAACTGGCTGCAGTTGCATGAGCGGTGGACCTCGTACCGGTTCCTCGCCGAGCGGCTGCGGTCGGCCTACTTCCTCGCCCTCGCCGGGACCACCGACCGGGCCGGACGCGGCGGCCAGTCGTCGTTCGCTGACCCGTCGGTGGGCTGGATCGAGCGGGCGCTTGCTGAGATCGTCGCGCGCAGGCCGCCGCAGCGCCCCGCCGCCACCGAGGTCGAGCCGCTGCGCGAGTACCTGGGTACCTACTGGATTCAGGACCAGGCCGCCTACCACGTCAAGGCGAGCGGGCGGCACGAGAAGTGGGAGAAGAGGTTCCGCGGCGCCACGATCGCGTTGTTCACGGTGACGCTCTTCGCCGCGCTCCTGCACGTGAGCGGCGTCGGCCACCACGGCGCCGGCCGGTCAGCCCTGGAGTCGACGCTGATCGTGGTGTCGATCTGCGTCCCGGCTGTCGGTGCCGCCGTGCACGGTATCGAGTCGCAGCGGCAGTTCCGCCGGCACTCACAGCGGTTCAGCCGAATGAACATGCTGCTCAGGCGTCTGTGCAGCCGGATGGAGGCGGCACGCGACCTGCCTCAGGTTCAGTCCATCGCCGCCGAGGTCGAGCGCACGATGCGGGAAGAGAGCAACGACTGGTTCGGTGTCATGCGCTTCCACGACGTCGAGCTCATCATGTGACCTGCCGTGGGGCGACCCGTGGCCGGCGGATCCTGGCCGCGAACAGGTCACGCAGGCTCACCACGCCGCAGATGCGGCCGTCCTGCGCGATCGGGAGATGGCGAAATCCGTTCAGCAGCATGACCTGAGCGGCGTCCTCGGCGGAGGTGTCCGGGCTGGCGGCATGCGGGTCGGGGGTCATCCACGCCGAGACCGGCGACCCGGACAGGTCCTGCCCGGACGCCGCGGCCCGCAGGATGTCGCGCTCGGTCAGGATGCCGGCCAGGAACGATCCCTGCATGACGATCGCCGAGCCGACGCCCGCCTCAACCATGCTCGCCGCCGCCACCGCCACCGAAGTCTCCGGTGCCGCCGTCACCACGCGGGTATGCATCAGATCCCGGAGCGCGGTCATGGCCGGCATCCCGGGCTCGGCAGGCGGCGGGGACATCGCGGTCGGCGGCGGCCCTGAAGGCGCTCAGCCACTGCCGCCCACCTCGCCCACCTCGTCGAACTCGGCGTCATGGTGCGGAGAGCCAGGGTCGGCAAGCTCTTCCGACAGCATCTTCCACAGCGACCCAGCCCACTCGGACAGGCTTGGCCACTTCATCCAGAAGACCTGCAAGGTCAGCTCGTCGAAGTGCGCGTGGGCGCGCTCCGCAGTGACGGCATCCCTGATCTCTTCCAGGTCATGGATCAGGTCGAGGAACCGGTCGGACACGCCATCCATCGAACCACCTCCACGCGAGTCTAAGACGGAAGCCATGGCCCGCGCGAGGCCCAACTGAGTGCAGAGTGCCTCACCGCGGCGGCCAGCACCCGCGCCGAGCCGCCGTCAGTCCTGGAGGTAGCGCGCCAGCCAGCCGAAGATCATCTCCTGGGCGAACTGCGGCGCCATCGGCTGATCGTGACGCTGGGCGCCTTCCGCGGCGGTGAAGACGATCAGCTTCTTGTCCGCGGCGGGGACCCTGGTCAGCAGGCGGTAGGCCTGGTAGGGCTGGCGCCCGAAGAAGGTGTCGCCTTCATTGGCGGTCAGCAGGGACGGAATGGTTATGGCATGAAAGTCGGCGGTGAAGTCGAATCGGAGGATCGCCTCCAGGAGGCCGAAGTAGTCCTGCGGCGGTCGTCCTGCCCTGGCGTCCTCCTGCGCCTGGGTCTGGAAGATCTCACCGCGCTTGTGGATCACGAACTGCGTCTCCGGCGGCAGGTGCGGCCAGGCCTTGATGAAATCGGCATTCATCTCGCGCGCGACCTTTTCGCGAACGGCTGGAGGGGCATGGCGGACCTTCAGGACTATCGCCAGGTCCTTCGGGTCACCCCAGATCGGGGCCAGGCTGACGGCGGCGGGCTCGAGCACGACCGCGCGAAGGCCGGGGGTTCGGGCGGCGGCCCGGGCACACAGCATGCCGGCGAAGCTCAGGCCGATCAGTCCGATGCGGTCGGCGCGGACGCCGGATCGGGCCGCAAGCGCGCGGACGATCGGGTCGATGATCTGATCCCAGTCCGGGGTGAACGGGATCATGTGCTGGAACAGCAGTGACATCTGGCCGGGTCCTTCGAACAGGGCGACGTTGTAACCCCGCTCCAGGCCGGCCACCACGCCGAACTGCATCGACTCCACGTTCTGGCCGTCGCTGCCGTTGCTGATGATCAGCGTCGGCCGCTGCGCGCCTGACTCATCAGGGCGGAAGAAGTACACCGGTATGGTGTAGCGGCCCGCGCGGACCGTGAACTGCGAAGGGACAGGCGTCATGGCGGCCAGCGCGGCCTGCCACTGGCGGTTCACCGCGTCAAAAAGTTCCTGCTCGCGCGCCGGGCGCCCGGTGCCGAGCACGAAGAACAGTGCCTGGGTCAGGCAGTTGCCTGCCCGCAGGTGCTGGTACCTGGCGGAGACGGTCTGCCCCGCATCCTGCGACGACCGTGCCAGCGCTGCCAGGCGGTGGCCGCGGGCCACGAACTCATCCACGTAGGCGTCGAAGTCACGCTGGCCCAGCCGTGCCGGGTTCCCGGTCCTGGCGTTTATCGCGTCGAGAACGGTCAGTATCTCCCCGACGTCCGCGGTGCCGGCACCCGCCGCGCCGAGAACGAACAGTCCCTCGTCGTTGAAGGTCTGCGAACGGAACGGCGAAACGGCCCTCTGGTTGTTACCTGGCCTTCCCGGTCGCTGCGCGCCGACCGCTACCGAAGAAGCCATCGCGGGCTCCGCGGCGCCGCCTGCGATCGCTCCGGCGGCGAGTATCGCGCCGCCGGTCATCATGTCCCGCCTCGATGTCGCCATGCGGCAGATGCTAGCGCGCAACCCGTTTGACCTGCGGTAATGCCGCCGTGTCGGAGTGCAGTCGGCCTAGAGGTGGCGGGACCACCAGTCGATTATGGCCTCGAAACGCGCGAGCCGGTGGCTGGGCCGCCCGCTGCGGGAAAGCTCGTGCCCCTCCCCTGGGAACAGCAGCATCTCGGCGGGGACACCGCGCAGCCTGAGCGCGACGAATAGCCGCTGCGCCTGTTCGACCGGGCAGCGCCAGTCGTGTTCGGAGTGGACGATCAGCATCGGGATGCCGATCTGATCGGCGTAGCTGAGCGGGCTCTGCGCGGCCCAGCCCGCGGGGTCGGCGCCGAACAGGGAGGCGGCGAAGAACCAGCCGATGTCGCTGGAGCCGTGGAAGCTGTCCACGGCGTTGACGGCGCGCTCGCTCACGGCCGCCTTGAACCGCTCGCCGTGACGGGCGGCGAGCCAGGAGGTCATATAGCCGCCGTAGGACCCGCCGATCACGCCAGCGCGCGAGCCGTCGAGGTCCCCGGTTGCGAGCGCGGCGTCCAGCAGGGCGAGCAGGTCGGGGGCCGCGCCGGTGCCCGCTTCGCCGACGATCGCGGACCCGTGTGCCTGCCCGTATCCGGATGAGCCGCGCGGGTTGCCCATGACCACCGCGAACCCGGCGCCGGCGTACACCTGCGCCTCGTCGAACAGCCGCCAGCCGTACTGGAAGAACGGCCCGCCGTGGATCATCAGCAGCACCGGGTGCGGCCCGGCGCCGTCCGGCCGCACGATCCAGCCGTGCACCGGGTAGCCGTCAGGCGCGGTGGCCGTGAGCTCCTCGAGCGGGCGCGGCGAGGGGACCCCGGCGAACGAGGTGAGCTGGCGCTCCGAGCCGTCGGCGACGGCGATCAGCTCGCCGGCGGAGCCCGGGTCGGTGACGGCCGCGACCAGCACCGAGCCCGCGCTCGCCGCGCCCCCGACCTGGCGCTGGCCGGACAGCAGCCGTTCCGGCTCGCCCGCATCGTAGGAGACGAGCAGCAGTTCGACCGCGCCGCGGTGCTCGGAGCCGACCAGGACGCCGTTCGAGGTGGGCTCGATCGGCGTGTCCCTGGCCAGGTTGACGGTCTCGGCGTCGGTGAGCCGCACGGGTAGCGCCGACCCGTCGGCTGGGGCCGACCACAGGCCCGTGTTGCGACCGGACGACTCCAGGCCGTCGGCGCCGAGCTCGACCGCGGCGAAGACCACCGACTGGCCGTCCGCGGCGTACCGCACCTGGTCGATCGAGAGCCTCGGCCCGTCCGCCGCGCCCCCGGCGGTGGTGACCGGCCGCAGCCGCGAGCCGTCCGGCCCGCACATCCAGACGTCGGTCACGAGGTCGGTGTCGCGGGTGTCGTGCCTGGCAGACACGAAGGCCAGGCTCTGGCCGTCCGGGCTCCAGGCCACGCTGGCGTGATCGAAGTCACCGCTGGTGACCTGGACGGGCTCCGCGGGTTCGGCGAACGGGTCCACGGTGAACACGTGGGCGCGCCGGTCGATGAAGAAGCCCAGGTTGTCCTCGCGGTACTGCAGGGTCCTGATCCGCCGGGGCGGCTCCGCGTCGCTCTTGCCCGGCGCGTAGCGGCCCTCGTCGGGCACGCGCGTCACGTAGGCGATCAGCCGGGAGTCCGGGCTCCACGCCGGGGCGCCCGCGCCGAGCGGATGGTCGGTGACCCGCCTGGGCTCGCCGCCGCCGGTGGGCATCACGTAGAGCTGGGGCTTGGAGTCCTGCCCCTCCGCGCTGCCCGCCCGCAGGAACGCCAGCCACGCCCCGTCCGGTGAGTACGCCGGCGCGCTGTCCCGCCAGCCGGTGGTGAACGGGCGCGCCGGGGCCGACCCGTCGGTCGGGACGATCCACAGCTGACCGCGGTAGTCGTCCGCGTCCAGATCTGGCCTGGTCACTGCGACGACGGTGAACCGGCCATCCGGCGAGACAGCGGGCTTGCCGAGGGCGTGCAGGAGCGCGATGTCTGCGGGCTTCATGGCAGCAATCTAGCCGGACGGCGGCGGCCGCCGTCGTCCTGGCCGCCGCCGGTCAGGCCTTCTTCACGTGCACATGCAGCTCGGCGGTGGGCGGGCTCTGCATTCGACTCCTTCGCGTCATCGCGGCAGCCAGGCCACGTAGAAGATGCCGAGGCCGAGCGCCACGCACAGGCCGGAGATGAGCCAGAACCTGATCACGATCGTCGTCTCGGCCCATCCGAGCATCTCGAAATGGTGCTGCAGCGGCGCCATCTTGAATACCCTGCGCCTGGTCATCTTGAAATAGCCGACCTGGATCACGTCGGACATCGTGATGATCACGAACAGCCCGCCGAGAATGATCAGCAGCAGCTGCGTCTTGGTGCAGATGGCAAGCCCGGCGAGCACTCCGCCGAGGGCCAGCGACCCGGTGTCACCCATGAAGATCCTGGCCGGCGGCGCGTTCCACCACAGGAAGCCGACGCAGCCCCCGAGCACCGCGGCGGCCACCACAGGCAGGTCGGCCGGGTCGCGGATCTGGTAGGCCTGCGGTGCCAGGACCACCGTGACGTCGTTGCGCTCCTGCCAGATCCCGATCAGGACGTACGCCGCCAGTATCGGCACGGTCGCGCCCGCCGCCAGCCCATCCAGCCCGTCGGTCAGGTTCACCGCGTTGGATGTGCCGGCCACGATGATGACGACCCAGATCACGAACGGCAGCGTGCCGATAGCCGGGCCGATGTCCCGCAGGAAGGCTACGTGCGCGTCGGCGGGCGTCAGGCCGAAGCCGTCCGGACGCTGCAGCACCTCGATAGCGAACACGGCGGCGATGACGGCCTGGCCGGCCAGCTTGGCCCCGCCGCGCAGCCCGAGGCTGGTCTGCCGGAAGATCTTGATGAAGTCATCGATGAAACCGACCAGGCCCAGGCCTGTCATCAGCAGCAGCACCAGCACGCCCGATGCGGACATCGGCATGCCGGTGGCCACGTGCCCGACCACGTAGCCGATCAGCGACGCGATCACGAAGACCGCGCCGCCCATGGTCGGAGTCCCCCGCTTGGTCTCGTGCGACTTGGGGCCTTCCACCCTGATCGGCTGGCCGTAGCCCTTCCGCCGCAGCAGCCCGATGAAGAGCGGCGTCCCGAGCAGCGCGGTGACGAGCGCCACGGCGCCGCTGACGATGATCGTCTTCACGCCCGTCCCCTCGTCACCGGCTTGACGCCCCTTCGGGATGGCTCGGATCTCGGGCAGGGAGGCTGAGCACGGCCAGCAGGTGCCTGGGGCATCCAACGCGCTCCAGGCGGCAGGCCGCTGGCACGGGTCACAGGTTACTGCCGCTGCGGAAGACAAGTCCGCACGACGAAGTCAGGCAGGCGGCTGTGGCCCGGCGTCGCCGTCAGAGGCAGCCGTTACGCTGGTCGGCGTGGCCTACGATATCGAGCTCTCTGACCGGATCCGGTATCTCGTCGGTACCGGGCCGGGCGTGACCGAGAAGAAAATGTTCGGCGGCCTGGCCTTCCTGATCGGCGGCAACATGGCGATCAGCGCCAGCGGTCAGGGCGGGGCGCTGGTCCGGGTCGACCCGGCCGAGTCCGCCGCGCTGACCGAGATGACGACCGCCACCGTGGCGGTCATGGGCGGCCGGGAGATGCCGGGGTGGCTGCGGGTCAGCTCCGATGCCCTGGAAGCCGACGACCAGCTCACCGAGTGGGTCAGCAGGGCCGTCCAGTACGCCCGGTCACTGCCGCCCAAGCGCTAGCACCGCCGCGCCTGTCAGCCGTCATGGACGCTTCAGGAACCTCAAGCCGAACGCCGCGAACACCAGGACAATTCCGATGTTCACGATCAGCCGCGCCATGAAATGGTTCCTGAAGAACAGGACGTCCACGCCAACCACGACGGCTACCAGCGCGAGCACGTAAAGCGCTACGGCTACCTGTCTTCCCATCGTTCCTTCCTACTGTGTGCGACGGAGCGGAGCAAGAGCGGTTCCTGGTCAGCATGCGGCTCGCCGTGCGGCCGGCGGCATGAGCCAACGTCACCATCGCGGAGGACCAAGGGCACCAGGTGACCAGAAGGGATAGCCCGCCGCTTGGCCTCTCCGGGCGGGCCCGGCGCGGGCGGCGGATTCGTGCCAGGCTTGGCCCATGGCGGAAGGATCAACACGCCGAGGCGTGACCATTCAGCGGCTGTCGAGCGGCCGGTTCGCGGCCATCAACGACCGGGGCGGCCAGGTCGCCTTCGGCACCGGCGACGGAACGGACTTCACCCCGACCGAGTTGCTGCTCGCGGCGATCGGCGGCTGCACCGCGATCGACGTGGACATCCTGACCTCGCGCCGGTCCGAGCCTGACTCGTTCGAGATCGCGGTGACCGCGGAGAAGGTGCGCGACGAGGGCGGCAGTCACCTGACCGGCATCGAGGTGACGTTCAGGCTCGCCTTCCCCGACTCCGAGCAGGGCGAGGCGGCGCGGGCGATCCTGCCCGGCGCGGTGCAGCGGTCGCACGACCGGCTGTGCACCGTCGGACGCACCGTGCAGATCGGTACCCCGATCAGGACCAGGATCGAGTAGCCACCCGGCCCGCCCGAACTCAGGCACCTGGCGGCAGAGAGGAGCCCGGATGTCAACGACGTCAGAACCTGCGCATCTGAGCAATCATCATCGGAATACGCTGCGCCAGATTTTCCAGCATCCCGTGAGCCACAACATCGAGTGGCACGCCGTCGTTTCCTTGCTCAACGCAATCGGCTCGGTCGTGGAGCAGGAGGACATGATTGCCGTTACCGTCGGATCCGGGACCGAGTACTTCGAGGTCCCCGCGCATAAGGACATCGACACCCAGACCGTTGTCGACCTCCGCCGGATGCTGAGCGGCGCCGGATACGGGCCCGACGTACCCGGAAGCGATTCCGGTGCCGAGGAAGGCGGCGCCGAGGGTCAAGAAAGCTGATCCGGACGACGTGCCTGCCTGCTGGGAGGGGTGTGTTCCATCACGGGACATGTGGGATTCGGGGAGGTGCTGCGCGGCCATCGTCGTGCGGCGCGCATGTCGCTCGAGCAGCTCGCTCAGGTGTCGGGGGTGAGCGCCCGGACCTTGTCGGATATGGAGCGCGGCCGGAGCAAGGGGCCTCAGCACCGAACCGTGACCGCTCTGGCGGATGCGCCGGCGCGTCGGGCGGCGCCTGGGCAATCAGCGTGCCGAGCGACTCTCCCTCGTCGGGCGCGTACCCCGCGATGTAGCGACTCCGCCGCGTCGTCGACAAGGCAAACGTAGCCTGACGCGGTACTAGCGAGCAGACGCAGAGCGTCTTACTGGAGCACGAATGCCGCGACCGAGCTGGCGATGCCGTGCGCGGCGGCGTCGCGCCAGGCGGGATCGGTCACCTTGGCGGCGTCGCCGGCATTGCGCATGTTGGCGCACTCGATGAAGATCTTCGGCACGGTGGACAGGTTCAGGCCGGCGAGGTCATTGCGAAGCTGGATGCCGTTCGCGCCCAGATAGGTGGAGAGCGGCTCGCCGGTCGACTGCCTGAAGTGCCGGACCGTGGCCTCGCCGAGCTGCGCCGATGGCTTGATAATCGCCTTGTTGTCGCTGATCGAGCTCACCACCAGCATCGGCACGAGAGCGGCGAAGCCGTACCCGTCCGGGGGGCCGCCGTCGGCGTGAATAGCGATGACGGCGTCCGCCCGGGCCCGGTTGCCGATCCAGGCCCGGAGATTGTTGCACGGGCCGTAACGCGTGTGGCCGTTCTGGGTGAGGATCACCCGGGCGCCCGCCGCCCGGAGGATGACGCGCGCCCGGCGGGCGACGTCGAGAGTGAACGCGTACTCGGGGAACCCGGCGTCGGTCTCGGTGCCGACGGTGTTGCACGGCTTGAAGAACCCGCCGGCGTTGATCGGGCGATCGATCTCGGCGAGGTGGTGGATGTTGTTCGGGTTGTGGCCTGGGTCGATGACCACGACCCGTCCCGACAGCGGCCGGACCGGCCGGGACGACCGGGCGGGCCGATGCCCGCCGCCTTCGGCGACCGGACCCGAGGCCGGTGCCGCTTCCTGGCGCTGCGCTAGCAGGTGCTCGGCGAGCAGCGCGGACGCGGGCACGGCAGCCGCGCCAAGGACCAGGGATGCCTTCAGCACCCCACGCCTTGCGGGCAGGTCGCCGCGGGCATGACGCCCGCCGGGAGCCTGGCCGTTCGCACCGGGCATCGATTACCTCCAGTGCCACGGTAACGCCGTGGTAGCCGTTAATCCCCTTTCTCACTCCGAAAACCGGGCGACTGCCCTCTGCGCGGCCGCGCGTGTGCGTGCGGTCCTGGCATTGTCAGCGGCAGGCTGCGCAGAGGCCGAGCACGTCGAGGCGGTGGCTGTGCGGCTCGAAGCCCTCGGCGGCGGCGAGCCTGCTGATCGCGGCGCCGGCCTGCTTCTCGAACCCGGCCGGGAGGGTGACGTCGATGACCTTGCCGCAGTTGACGCACAGCAGGTGATGGTGATGTTCGGTGAGATCCTCAGCCAGCTCGAACCGGGTGTACTCATCGTGCGCGGTGATCCGGCGGACCAGCCCGGCGGCGTGCAGGTCGACCAGGTGCCGGTACGCGGAGCTGCGCGGCAGGTCAGGCAGCCGCTCGGCGATGTCGCCGATGCTCACCGGGTGGCCCGCGCTGACCAGCAGGTCGACGATCGCCCGCCGGCCGGCGGTATACCGCTGGTCGACCCGGCGCAGGCGGCGCTCCACCTCGCCGTGCATGTCGTCGCCCGTGTCCTGGTCTGACATCGTGCTCCTTCGCATCCTCACCCGCCTGCGGGAAACGTCGCGTCGTGCGTGCCGCGAAGGCCGCCGGCGGGCATCACGCGTCCTCCCCGCTGTGCCGGACGGCGTCGGCGACGATGCTCGCGACATGGTGGTCAGCCAGCGAGTACACCGCCTCCCGGCCCTGCCGTTCTAC
>Ga0335081_10013983_pt1 | contig 12979 bp, 13 predicted proteins | sample Lox_Sample_35_FD_206713 | JGI IMG/M metagenome (GOLD analysis project Ga0335081, IMG submission 206713) | Soil microbial communities from Loxahatchee National Wildlife Refuge, Florida, United States - Lox_Sample_3.5 | ecosystem: Environmental > Terrestrial > Soil > Wetlands | place: USA...
AGGGGGTGGGATTCGAACCCACGAGACCCTTTTGGGGCCTAACGGTTTTCAAGACCGCCGGTTTCAACCACTCACCCACCCCTCCGAAATTAAGTTGTTTAATCATTGTAACTTGCACGTCGATTTAGTGACAGTACTGCCCTAGTTTGGTGCATGTTCGGACGGACTGTCACCAAATTGTCACCAAAACCGTCGAGTTTTTCGACCGCCGCTCGCTTGCTTTCGAAATTTGTGTGAGCGTAGCGCATTGTGACGCTGAGACTAGAATGCCCCAGGAGTTCTTTTACCGTCACAATGTCAACGCCACCGCTCACAAGCCGAGAAGCAAAAGTGTGCCGCAGCGTATGCCACGTCACGCCTTCGATTTTTGCCTTTCGGCACGCGAGCGTGAATCCGGCTTTCAGATCGACAAACGGTTTTCCGGTCTCTGGATTATAGAAAACGATCTCGTTCTTTTTGCCTAGCCACCAAGCCTCAAGAACCTTGCGAGTTTCCAAATTGATCGGAACCTCGCGGATTTTTTCGGTCTTGGGTGAAAAGACAGTCAGAATTCCTCGTTTCAAATCCACGTTGGTCCAGAGAAGAGAGAAGATTTCTCCGATCCGCAGGCCCGTATTTACAGCGAAGCGAATCAAATCCTGTAAATACGGAGCAGCGTTCTGGATAAGACTTTTTTCTTCTGCTGGACTTAGTACGCGAGTCCCTGTGTTGAATTCACGGAAAAACTTAACCTTTCGGACGGGATTCGCGTCCGGAAATAGGTCCCATGTAGAAGCGAGATTAAACATCCGTTTGAGCAAAGCGAGTTCCCGGTTCACCGTCGAACCAGACACTTTTGTTCGCCGGTCCAGCTTGTAACCTTCGATCTGAAACGGCGTTATCTCCGTGAGTAATCGCTCTTTCCCGAAGAAATTGGAGAGTTGCTCAAGCATTTGCTGATCTCTCAACCAGGACCGTTTGTTGGCCTTCGCATGTTCCATATATCGTTTGCCAAAGTCGCCAAACGTGATTTTTACGGGAGGCTTGTAAACGCCGCGCAGCACTTCTGATCTCCGTAGCGTCAACAAACGCTCCGCATCCCGTCTGTTAGAACTGTGCGAAGACTCCTGGATTCGTTTTCGTTTTTGGTCGTAAAAGTCGATCCACCACTTCTTGCCCCGCGGGTAGATACCCATCTGCGGCTCCCTTTTTATCCCTTGCCAGCCGCGCGCGTATTCTACGCGCGTATCCGCCATATCGAGCTAGGATTTCTCGCGCGGTTCCACTCGATTCGTACGAACAAAGTCTTCGAGATCGGTGCGGTCGAAGCGCAGGGCTCGTCCGACTTTTACGAATGGCAGTTTTCGCTGCCAAGCCCAGCCGTATACAGTAGAGACAGAAACCGCCAAGAACTTCGCGGCATCTCGCACCGTCATTAATCGAATTTCAGGCACCATTTCAAATCAACTTTCCAGCGGCATTTTCGCCGCGAGGAATCCAGGTGAAAATCACTATTAGTTTATTTTTTTTGATGAGATTTTGAATTTGCAGGTTTAATTCGGCGAGGCGTTCGTCACGTACACGGCGTTCTCCCCGAAGCTGATAGCACGTGTTTTCTGAATCAGTAAGAATTTCGACGTGCGTGCCGGAGGGTAATTTTTCTAGTGCAGAGATGATAGCCCAATACTCGGCTTGATTATTGGTTAGGCCATTCTGCCGTACGATTTTCTTTTCGCCAGTGTCTTTACGAAGCCACGCATATCCTGATCCAGTGCCGTCTGGACGCTGTCCCGAACCATCAGTAAAAATGCGAACGATCGCGATTTCTTCTTTAGTTTTGGCTTTCATTTTTTCCGCCTTGGGTTAGTCATGTGAAAAAATAGTGAGTCCAAGTCTGACGACTTCACGATTTCTTTTCGACCAATCCGCCGAAGTGATTTGAAGTACTCCGAAAAATTCACACCTTGAAGCGTGCCGCCGAAATGAAGATCGCCTCCCCGCTTCGTGACGTATTTCGACAAATACACGAACGGATCGCTTTGTTTAGCCATGTATGGGCTCGATTCGAGTTCTGCCAAATCGCACGAATGCTCGCTTCCACCACTTCGAACGCCTAATCTGCTGAACGCCTCTAATCAACAGATGGACGTGCCATCGACCGCCCAATCTCCCGAATTCTTCGGCAATAACCCATCCAATCGTCCGCGTTGCCAGAATCCGCATGTCGTAATAAAAAGAACATGTCACAGGGTCCTTGAGAACGGCGCAACACAGGCAGCGCCCGCTAATTGACCGTAAGAATCGTCTTTTGGCCTTCACTTCGAGCCCATCGGTGAGGCGATTTAAGATTTCCTGGCGCTTTTTCCCGGCCGCTTCCCAGCCAAGCTCTATCAACCAATGTTCAATTTCGCGCAGAGCTGCGTCACGAACTGGAGGCCCACCTTTCGAACGATTGCGTGAATCCGGCTCCCAATCTGTCAACCGGGGATCGATTGGGCACTTCGTATAACGGGGTTCTACGGTGAGAATTGTTAGTTTTTTAATGCTGGCTTTGTTTTTCTCGTCCGTGCGTCCGATCGATTCGAATTTGGAATCTTGTTTGCGATCTCTAAATGTCAGTGTTACAAACCAATCGCCGACGACAAACAACGTGCGTAAGAAATCGCCGTACCGTTTTACGATTTCTCGCCGAAACCGTCTGGCTTTAGCAAGTGCTTCGGCCAACCGCCTCCGATCCGCCAGCATTTTTCACCTGTCAATTGGGCACACCCGGGGGTCCAAGGATGGGGTGTGCCCTTTTTTCGACGCAGACTCCCATCACGCGCGTATTTCCGCCGGACCGCGCGCACGTCCTTAGAACTCCGCTAGCCCCGAAACGCGTATTCACAGCCACCGCGTCGAAGCTAGTCTTAGTCAAAGACCAGACTCTAAAAGACCAGACTACCCTCTCTGAATCCGTTTCCCGCATTCGGGCTCCCCAGGCCAAACGTGCGGTTTAACGTCGCGGGATGTGAGATGGGTCAGCACAGAGCCCGCACTAGAGCCCACGTCCGGCCTGGGAAGATCATTGACGCTCGTCCCACTTCTCGTAAGCGCCGAGAACACTTTTTATAATTTGGTCGCGGAGTCTGCCCTTCGCGTCAACAACCTGGAAGTACTTGTTCTGGCCGTGATTTGATGGGAAGGCCACCCAGGGCGATTTTCCCGGCTGTCCGATGACCGCGAACCCAATTAGATCAAGTTTGCCATCGGGAAAACTCAAGCTCACATCCGCAAATGCCCGGATCGAACCTGGCTTTCCTGGCTTCCGAATTTCAACCGTGATTTGCGGTTCCTTCATCGCTCCGCCTCCTGGCATTTGTCCTCAATCAATTTTGCGCGTTGGGTTCAAAGCAGTTCGATTTCCTGGACTTACGCATTTGCAGTTGCCGACGCAAGGTCTTGATATTTCGATGGATTGACGCCAACAGCCATTTCGGTGTCCTGGGTGATTTTGCGGCGGCTTGCCAACCCCGAAGCCGTAATTCCAAATTTGTCTTGATATTCCGTCCTGCCACGATTCACCTCCCGAATCCGCTTTGCTATGCTTTGCTTATAGAGCCTCTCAGTTCTTGGTAGAAGTGGGTGTCGCACTCCTAGATGACTTTCGACACCCAGGAGCTTGCAGTGGTCGATTGGCCCCAAGAAGACTTAATCCGATGGGTGCAATGGCGGGTGCGCGCACTCGAGGTGTCTAGGGAAAACAAAACCAGGGGATGGGGTGGTGAGCCTCCGGATCACCCGCTTTCGGAGCAAGACTTGAGAATCTGGCTCTCCAAAATCTGCGATGGAAAAAGCTTGACGGAAGTAGCGCGAGACAATTACTCGCGGTTCTGGAAAAGGACCGAGGGAAAACGAGGGAAGAACCAAGGTCCGATCTCTCTCGTGCGACGCGCTATCGAACGCGTGGAAAGATTCTTGAATCGGAGTGGCGAGGGTTTTGCATATCCGAGGAAATCGAAGCGTCGATCACGAACTCATCGTAAACGAGCGGTGTCCCGGCGAAGAAAAACTAAATCGCGCCACAGGGTGAAATTAGCTCGAAAAACCTAGACATTCAGCGAGTTCAAAGAGAGGGTCTAGCACTCGCGGCTGATGAAATTGCGTCGGTCAGTTTGGCGACCTTACGAATCATCGTGAATTGCGAGCATCCATCGCTGCCTTTTGCATTCACCGCATCGCGCCGGCGCAAGGCCGCTGCCAGTACGTTCTCAGCGCTCGACTGCTGGAATGTTCTCAAAGACCTTCTGTGCATCCTTGCGGGTGATCACCGTGTCGTACAGTCCTATATCCTCGTCTTCGTGCTTGATGATGCCGGTGTAGCTCAGGCTCGCGTCCTCATAGCGTTTGAATTTGTAGACGGCGTCGTTCATCAGAGCGCTGTTGAACAGACCCAGGCTGACAAGCAATGAGAAATCCGTTACGGTCAGGCCGGTGACCTTCTTGAACAGGCCCGGTTCTAGTTGCGTAATTACATCCTTTAGCGACCGTTCCCGGTAATCGGTGAGATACATGAAAATCGGCACGCGCGTCGCGAACTTAATGAGCTTATCCTGAATCTGCTTCCGCAAGGTTTTGTATTCCTTCTCCTGTTCAGTTAGCTCCTTCCTTTCCTTGTCGGATAGCTCCTCGTCATTGGCTTCCTTGCGGGCCTTCTTGACGGCCTCCGATTTGTTGATGATGGTCTCGATCTCCTGATTGAGATTGCGAAAAGCCTCGATGCTCATGAGAGCATCCATCGCTTTTTTGTTATCCATCAAGCGGCGCAAAGTTTCGTTGTCCACGTTGACCAGTAACGCGCTCTCCCAGCGCCGCGCAAGGAGGGTGGCGGTTGTGCCGCTCATCGCCATCTCCAGAATTCCGGCAGCGTCAATTTGCTTCATGGAACTGCCGTCGTACGCGAGAACAGGCAGAAAACTAATGAACTCCGCCACCTTCTGTTCCTGGTTCGTCTCGTCGACGTTCAACCGGCAACTGTAATCCGCAATCTGCTGCAACGCTCGGTCTGGAGCAAAATCGAAGACGTAACACTCTTCTTTGATGATCTGTTCTTTATTGGGCGAGTCGCCGTCCGGGTTCCGCACGGTCCAAGGCGATTGAACACGGAATGCTGCCTGAAAGTACGTTTCTGGGCTGGATGAGTTGCGGAGCATGAAAATGCCAGTCCATGGTTTCACGGTCACGCCTGTCGTGAGTTTGCCACAGGAAAGAGTTATAGTTTTCGACCTCAGCGGCTCGTCCATGGCATCCAACACCGGAGGCAGAGCCGCAACGCCGATGCCGGCGGCGTTCCCCGCTGCGACGATAATTTTGTGATCGTGATAGAAGCCGTTCTGCTTTTTCGCCAGTAGGTTTTTCATTGCGTAGCAGGAAGCCACGCTGGGAAGGAACCAAAACGTGTGTGAAAGCACGCTCAGAAGCCGAACGTCTGAGTAGGGCATCGGCGGCCTATGCGTACCTAACTTTAGGTTGTCAACAGTAGTCGGCAGAAACGACCCGCGAATTAGGTCCAGCCACTTCTGAACTTCGTCTTCATACTTGAACTTCGCCTTTTCGCCAACGCCCTCGGCTGAGAAGAACACGTTCAAGTCGAACTCATTGAACTCGCCCTGCATCGCGATTTCCCGGATTGCGTCTGGGAGTTGATAGGTCAGGAGCACCATGCGGGGCAATGCGGCGTACGGGTTGTTGGCACCATCCCAATCCCGCTTCGACCTTTGCTCGTCGGAGTAAGTCCAGTTATAAATTTGTTCTTCGATGAACTCGCCGGAGGCAATCGCTCGGAACGGGGTCCCCGACAGATAAAGATAGGCGTCCGTTGTGATAGGCATCGCTTCTTCGTCGAAGTCCTTGATACCTTCGCCTTCATCGAATTCGACCTCGACCTCGTCCTCGGCTTCAAAGAGGTCTTTCGCATTCTCCCGCCACGCCCCGTAATGGTATTCGTCGAGGATCACGCAGTCCCAATTCGTGGAGTGCACCCATTCGTTCTTTGTCTTGATCCCGCCGGTGTTTGGGTTACGCCCGAGGTAATCTTGAAACGAGCCAAAACAGACAAACGGTTTCTTCTTGTCGGCCTTCGCGTACGACAGACCCCTAGGTGAAATGAACTGCCAGCCCTTGAAGTCTACGTGAGTCTTCAAGTCTTCTTCCCAGGCACTTTGCACTGCCGGTTTGAAAGTCAGGACCAGAACTTTTCGCCATCCCATTCTCTTCGCCAACTGATACGCTGCGAAGGTCTTGCCAAAACGCATCTTGGCATTCCATAGAAAGTGTGGTGGCTTGTTCCGGTTGCCCTTTTCCTTGCGCCAACTGGCAAAGTAGGCGGCGGTTTTTTCGACAGCCGCTTTCTGCTCGGGCCGCATTGCAAAATCAAGCGACCGGTTCTCCTCGTTCAGCTGGCCTTCCCGGACGGCGATGATCGCCGCCTTGACTTTATCCACCGCGCATCGAAACCACTCGCCATCAGGATTCTTGACGCCGTTGAGTCGGAGCATCCGATGTACATCGCGGTCGGTAAACACCGTTCCGTCATTCCGCATGGCAGGCTCTTCCAGGACGATTCGATAAGGGGGCTTGCCAGGACGTAACGTCGGATACTGCTGGTCAACACGGGCCTGCGCGTCCACGGTCGTGTAGCCGACTTTCAGCAGGCCTGCATACTGCGGGTTTGTATCCTCGTACGCATAGATGGTTGGGCGCGATTCAGGGCGCGGAGGAAAAAAGTCGCTACTCATCGCTAGATTCCGCGTTCACCTCGCCATCATCAACACTCATTGGACGGACTATGGACTCAATGAACGCAATCTCGTTCGCGGACAGACCATACTTCGCGTACAAGTCCTTGTCTGTCCACTGTCGGGTCCATTTCTGGATTGGCACGAAGGTATAGACCTTGCGAGTTGTATTCTGAGACGGCTTATGAAGCTGAATCAGAAAGCGAGTCAGCCGACAAGACAGATATGATAAGGCGCTTTCGGCGTGGCGCTTTGTATCGAACGGACCAATACAGAGATATGTTTCTGAAGAGATGCTCCCCGGCTCACCGATGAATGGAGTGCTGATGACTCTGTTCGGGTAGGTATCCTTGTTTCCTGTGCCTGGAGCGGCGAAGCCGACAAAGATCTTCCATTTGGCGATAAGATGAGTACCGGTGTTAATGGATTTCCTTGGTGTGTAACCGAAGCCCCCTTTTTGATAGATCAGAACGTCACCAACGTCCTTGGCAGTCTTGCCTTTGAAGGTCGAATCAAGTCCGAACGGCCGTCTGGTACTCACCAATCGATCGAAGCGCTTGCTTTCGGGCAGTGACAATGAGTTCGACGCGACGCTCTCACGAGCCACAACCTTTTTCAGAATCGACAAACCTTCGTTGTAGCGGATGAACACATCTACGCCCTCTTCAAGAAGTGGACGCTGGGCTGTCGAGATAGGCCAGTCCTTCAAATGAGTAGTGACTTGGCACAGTCCGGGATTATCGCGGTCCCAGAGGAAGTAGCAAACGCCGCCCTTGAGGCCGACCCCTGGGAAGACGTCCGACGCAATGGGGTAGTCGTCGATCGAGCGCAGACGACCGTCCGTAAGCATCGAATCTCTGAACTCATCAAGCCCCTTGCCACCGGTAAACCATCGCGATGGAATAATCATGACGAGAAAGCGTGGCGCCAGCTTCTTCGCTTGGCCAACGAACCGGTTGTAGATCGGGGAGGCAGACGTGCCGCTGCCCCCACCGTCCGACAGCTGGTACGGTGGATTGCCGATGATTACGTCGAATTTCATGTTGAATAGTTCCTCCGGCTTGTTGGTGTGAATGAAGGCGTAGGCGTGACTTTCTAGTTCGCCGGCCCTTTCGTAGTTCTCTTTGCTGGCCCCGCATAGAGCGCAACGTCCGCCCTCCCAAGAATGCTCAACGCGTCCAAAGCGGATGTTACCTTCAGGGTTGTCGAACGCTTCGCATACCGAATACTTCCCGTTGGCCGTCTTCGAGCAATAAACGGACCGCCGCGATATCAGGGCGGTCAACTCTGTGATACCGAGTCCGAAAAGCTGGTTCTTGAAGATGTGGTCGATTCGCTTCTGACGGTTGGGAATTTGAATTTCCAAGCCTTTATCGAGCCGTTTGGCAATTTCGCGCAGGAATACACCTGATTTGCAACCCGGATCGAGAAACGTGGATTTCTTATCGCTCCAAAGGTCCGTCGGAAGCCTATCGAGAATCCGATTCACCAATTGCGGCGGCGTAAATACCTCGTCACTGCTGAGGTTCGCGATGCAGCTTAAAACGTCGGGATTGTAGCTAATCTCCGACACGGGCGATCTCCATGAAATGGACCGGGGGATATTCCCTTACGGGCGTGGGGATAAACACGTGCTCGCCAAGATCGGAGAAGAGGGGCAACTGGTTCTCGCTTTCCAAACCAGGGAATAGAGGGGCCTGCATGGCCTCCTCATGCCGAAGCAATTCGCTAAATGTGAAGTCCCTCCTTTTGAGCATGCTCCCGTTGACTGGCGACCATTCCGAAAAGACGATATGGTTAGGCTTCTCACCCACTGTCCTGAGTGTCAGGGCGTCGCCCCAAATGATGTTTCGTTCAAGAATAAACCGCACTGCCTCGCGGGACTTGTCCTTCGCGGTGGCCTTGAACAGGCGCGTGTAGCGTGAATCAAATATTTCGAAGAGCCTTTGTCGGCAATCGCGGACATTGTCAGGCAGAATATCGATCCCGTAGATGGAGGAGACGGCTAGGACGGCGTACCGCTCAAAGTCCAGTTGTGACTTCCCGTAGCGCTTTTCCACAATGACCAATTTGCGTTCCAGAATCACAGCCAGGAAGTTACCGTCGCCGCAAGCAGGTTCGAGGAAACGGGAGTCGATCCGCTCTGTTTCCTGCTTCACTAGATCAAGCATGGCGTTGACCTCGCGTTGCCCGGTCAACACCTCACCATGATCCGAGACTCTTTTCTTCGTTCTGACCTGTGCAGCTTCCATTGATGGTCTCGTCCCTGCCGCCATCCGGTCCACTCCTTGATTGTCCGCTGCCGGACGCGATTCTATCACTTCACCAGGGCGACACTACCTGCATAGAACTCAAGTCTGTTGAGGCTTGGAATCATCGCAGCAACGGAGCTGGCCTCAGACTGCGACTGACAAGTGGGAAGCTCGCAGCAAAGGCACCTACATTATTTTGTATGGTTGGACGCGTCGACATGGAAACTGCTCTTCGAAAAGTAGGTCAGAAGAATTCGGGCAGAAAACACATTGAAAATTATGACAAAGAAAATCTTACGTGGACAGGCTGTTCACATCTCACGGTTAGCCCACGCAACTTACTAAAAACTCTCGGGAACGAGGCCGAGCCGGTTAATTGCTTCGTTGACTGATTGGAGAGCTTCGTGAACTTTGACAACTTCTCGGTAATCCCAATAACGCAATTTGTCCGCCAAAGTGCGAACACTGGAAGCGTGCTTCTTAATCTTCTCTAGCTGAGTCAAGTCCGAGACGGCAACGACGCCTTGCACGGCGGCGTTATTCATCGATTTCAAGAGATTCAAAATCAGGCTGTCGATTGAACCTTTGGTTTGAACCTCGAATACATAGATAACTTTGCCCATATTTCCGATTGTTGCTTCCCACACTGCATCCACAACAGAGCCATCTGCTACCTTGATTTCGGTGTCGGTTTTGAATCCTAACCAATGCCCGATTTCTGCCAGCTTTTCCTTGATCTCATCATGGACAAACTGAGAGGTTGTAGAATCAAGCTCCTCAACCTTTTCGATTTCCTCGACGGCCTTGCTATCTTTCTTGTGGATGTTAGCGAGCGTATCCTCCACTTGTAATTCATCCCAAAGAAAATAATCGACGACGATTAAGTCGACATTTTCTGCCCCCTGAGATTCCATTTCCTTAGCGATGAGTTGTGCGTCGCCCGAAAGCTGTTCGTATTTCTTGCCCGTTAGTTGATAGTCGTACCTGGGAAGACCTTCAACCTCTAAGTATCGGAATGCGACGTAGGCGCGACGATTCCATAGCATGCAACTATGGGGATGCACTTGACATAAGAGCTCGCTCATCATCGCGGGGCCAACTTGGTGGACCGTGGCCCGGAATCTATCCCACCTCGCACCGACGGGCTCTGAGCTCCAAATGAGATTTGAGAGTTCGCGCTTTAGACCTTCGAGTGTGTTTTCTCGAACCATTTTATCGATCACGTATCGTTTATTGCCCCAAATGCGCATCGCCCACAGCTGCGACATGTAGTCGTAGAGGTCGTCCTGCGTCATGTTCAAAATTCGATCCGCCGTCCACGCTTGGTAGTACGTCTTTCTCTTCTCACGTTCGGCCAGATCGTCGGCGTGCTTCGTTTTGTCTTTCTCAAGTTTTCGGAGGTAGCTCTTTATGTGGTCGCGCAGTAAGGAAATGTTCATATCCCGAATCGCTCCTCCATTGCTTGAATCCACATGAATTCATTTCTTCCGCCGCCTGCTCAATCTCTCGGACTGGAATCTATGACTCGACGGCATCGCTTTCTAAAGGATACCTTCGGAATCGTCGTTACGTCCTCCAGTTGCGGATATGTTACACTTGCGCCAACATTGAGGCCCTTGGGGTTACCATCATGAATCCGATCGAATTCTTTTTCGATGAGCGCCAAATCGACAGTTTCAGTCTTGACCTTCATGACGGTAAGACCACTCTGACCTGCACCGTCATCGAGCGATGGGACGAGCTGCTGGGTCGAGTGTACAGGTGCGGAAACGGAGAAACACAAAAGATTGTCCGACACCGTGGGATAAGTGTGGAAGAACGCCAAAATCTAGAGGCAACGATCAAGAGCTCGCTGGGCTTGACGGGGATCGCCGAGCTTAAATCAGCTATCAAGGGAGAAGTCGCGAGAAAAATTGAATTTGAAGAAAGCCAAGACCTAACCCGCGAGTTCACGTTTGCCGCCCCGAAATGCGGTCGATTGGAATTATTGTGGTACCAGCTTAAACGACTGTACAGATTTCAATGTAGCGATCGACGCCGCTGGCATACCGGCAGCTGGACCCGGACGTTCACTGAGTGGGTAGACCTCATTTACGACGCTACACAAAGGTTTCCTTATGATCCGAACTGCAACTGTGAACCAAAATCAGCACCAAAGAACGATGGAAGCGTCACAATTCTTCTTGGTGACAAAATCGCAATGCGTACAGGCTACCGACGTGACGGGGCAACCCTTACACTTCCAGAGTTGAACGTGTCATTTGGCGAGAAAAATCTAAACGATATCTTGTTCGGTACATTCTCGGTGCCCCGTGATGCCGTACCACCACATCTACTATTTCTGGCAAGCGAAACTGCGGAGACCCTGACGGCTCGCATCGTGCCTTCTATGGGTGACCGCGTCGCCGAATGCTTCCGTGAGCAATCGCCTCTTCACGAGCCTACCACCGATCGCCAGCCAGGGATCACTTACGTGGAACTCGCGTTATTCCTTGCTGGTGCGTCCATTGGAACTGCGCTTGCCTTCCTGTTCTCCTCGAAGTCGGGCGAAGGCACGCGGGAATATCTGGCGACGAGGGCCGATGAGGGGAGCGAATATGCGCAGAAGAAGGCTCGCGAGTTGAGGAAACGCGCCGAGAAAATGATCAAACGGAGCGATGAGATCATGTCGCGTCAGAAGGACGCCATGTCGAGCGCGGCTTCGGCAGCCGTCGAAGCGGGAAAGGAAGCTTACAGGGAACGTGAAAAGAAGACGCGCAGAGGCGAGCGCACGAAAACAGTTTGAGGCCGAAAGCGGCAACAGAAACTCTAATTCACCGTCACACGGGATTGATTGTAGTCAGTGAAGTTGTCTGTTCGGGTTTTTGATTCTGCGCGACAGCGGTTCGTTATTCTCGGCCTTTCCTTGAGTGCGCTCGCTGATTGTGACAGATTTCACCACATCTCAGTCCAGTTCTCGACGTGATACAAGCTTGATTATGACTCTTCGCAGCGAAGACTTGAAAATGGAAGAAAAGGTCGTAGTATTTTTCGATATTTGTTCTTCATCTACCATCCTCGAAGATTTGCTCGCAACCGACAACATGATGATCTTTAGAGACCTCATGTTATCTATAAAGAGTTTCCTCAAACTCAAGGCGTCTCAAGGCGAATTTGTCCTCTATAAGTCTATCGGGGATGGATGGATTCTTCTGTTTCCTCCAAATGTCTCGGGGCGTGAATTGGTGAAATGTCTTACACGAGTGTCTCAGGTCTTTTCCAGGGTAATGCGTGATCGGGTTGTTCCAGTTCTCCAGCAGACTCCAAAAGTTGTTGGCCTTACTTTCGGAGTCGATAAGGGAAGACTCGTCAGAATGACGATGAACCAACAAACCGAATACATTGGACGCGCTTTGAATGTGGCTTCTCGTCTGCAAGGGGCAATAAAAGACAAAGACAATAATCCCGCATTCAAGGTTCTAATTTCGAAGCACGCATATAATGGTCTGCAGATTGGCCCGGGAATGCTCAAACTTCAAAAGGTCACACGGCGGTTACGGAACATTCGCAACAACGAAAAAATGAATCTCGTAAAGCTCACGTTGCCCGTACAGGCAATAAACGATGATTTGGAATAAGTCGGGAGTCTCTGCGCGCCCGCGATGAAGGCGTCGGATTTGGCATGAGCTTGTTACACTCAAGTGCGCGAGGGCCCGGAAATTCCTAACTGTCACTAAATTGTCACTAAAACCGGCGCAAAACAGGCAAAAACTAACGCAACCCAGGAAACTGAAGCTCGCGCTATCTGACGGCTGGCAAAGGGATTTAGTTGGATTTTGTGTCAGATAGCAAAACGGCGATTTAATTTTTCAAGACCGCCGGTTTCAACCACTCACCCACCCCTCCGGCGCTTTCAATTCTAGCATTGGGTATGGGGATTAGGCGGAACGTACGAATCGCGGTCACGCGTTCTGCATCAACCGGAATTCCCCC
>Ga0335081_10013984_pt1 | contig 12979 bp, 11 predicted proteins | sample Lox_Sample_35_FD_206713 | JGI IMG/M metagenome (GOLD analysis project Ga0335081, IMG submission 206713) | Soil microbial communities from Loxahatchee National Wildlife Refuge, Florida, United States - Lox_Sample_3.5 | ecosystem: Environmental > Terrestrial > Soil > Wetlands | place: USA...
CAGGGAGAGTGCTGGAGGAAAAAACCTTCGCGGTGCTCCTACTGCAAACGCTGACCGACGATCTAGGCGAGACCGAGTTCCGGCTGTTCGAGTCCTGGCTCGCGCGCATTCGCAACTGGGCCGATCACGATGGCCTGGTGCACTATCTGATCGCACCGATGATTGCGGCGGAGCCGAAGCGTGTGGCCAACGTCTTTCGCTGGGCGAAGTCGCGCGACCGCTGGCATCGGAGGGCCGCGTGCGTGGGTCTAATCCAGGGCACTCGGCAGAAGATGTTCTTCCCGGAAATCGTTCGCCTCTCAAACTTCCTGCTCTCGGACGAGGACGATATGGTGCAGAAGGGCCTGGGATGGCTGCTGCGCGAGACTGCCAAGGCAGATCCCAAAAAGACAGTGCCCTGCTTGATGAAAATACGAGAAAGGGCCCCCCGCCTGGTGTTGCGGACCGCCTGTGAAACGCTGCCGTTGGAAACACGGAAGAGGATATTATCGGATTAGTTCCCTACCCGGCTGCGCTGGGCGAATTCGCGCAAAATCGCGGGCTTGTTTAGAATAGGTGTTTGCCCATGAACCTGCCCGCCATACAGTCTGCGCTGCGTGAACGGAACATCGACGCCTGGCTGTTTTACGATCACCATCACCGCGACCCGATTGCTTACCGCTTGCTCGGACTGCCGCAGAGCCTGATGGTCACGCGGCGCTGGTTCTACCTCATTCCCGCCAAGGGTGAGCCCTCAAAGCTGGTCCACAAGATTGAAGCGGGCCATCTCGATTCCCTTCCCGGACGCAAGTTGCAGTACGCGGGCTGGCAGGAGTTGTTTGAACGGCTAAAGGAATTGCTTTCAGCACACCGCGACATCGCCATGCAGTACTCGCCCAACAATCTGATCTTCTACGTCTCCTTGGTCGACGGCGGAACGCTGGATTTGGTGCGCGGCCTGGGCAAAAACGTGGTGAGCTCGGGGGACCTGATTGCGCAATTCGAAGCTACCTGGACGGACGAACAGATTCAGACCCATTTCGCGGCGCGCGATCTGATCGACCGGATTACGACCGACGCGTTCAGGGAAATCGGGCGGCGAGTTCGGAATGGCGGCACCACCGAACACGCGATACAGCAATGGTTCATGGAGGCGTTCGGCCGAGAGAACCTGGTTACGGATGATCCGCCGATCGTGGCCGTGAACCAGAACAGCGGCAATCCGCACTACGAGCCTCATGCGGACGGGTCGGCGCCAATTCGCGAAGGCGACTTCGTTCTGCTGGATGTGTGGGCCAAGCAGAACCAGCCCGACGCTGTGTATTACGACATCACCTGGACCGGATTTGTGGGCAACGCTCCCTCGGACAGGCACCGGCAGATTTTCGAAATCGCGCGCGACGCACGCGACGCCGGGGTGAAGATCGTGCAGGATGCGGTCGCGGCCGGACGCCAGATCGCGGGCTGGGAGGTCGACCATGCGGTCCGTGGCCATATCAAGACGGCGGGCTACGGCGACTACTTCATCCACCGCACGGGGCATTCGATCGGCACCGAGGTCCACGCCAACGGCGCCAACATGGACGATCTGGAGATCCACGACGAGCGCCGGATCCTGCCCAACTCCTGCTTCTCCATCGAGCCCGGCATCTACCTGCCTGAGTTCGGGGTGCGCACCGAGGTGGACGTGCTGGTGCGGCCGAAGTCGGCCGAGGTGACGGGAAAAATCCAACGTGAGATCGTAATTATCTGATGGCAAATTCTTCCGCAGTGAAACCGAAGAACGGAGTTTCGACGCCTCCGCAGGCCGAGATTACGGCGATGTCCGTGGTAGCGCCGGCACTGGGCTGGCTGGTTCCCGGCGCAGGACATCTGATTCAGAAGAAGTGGATCCGCGGTGGGTTGTTATTTGTCTCGATCGTCACCATGTTCGCGCTTGGCTTAGCCCTGCAGGGCCGCGTCTACAAGCCGAACGGCGGAGATATTCTGGACATTCTGGGATTCGTGGGCGACGTGGGCGCCGGCGGCTTATATATCGTGACGCGAGTGATGGACTGGGGGCAAGGAGCAATCGCTTTTGCCACGGCTGACTATGGAACGAAGTTTTTGATCGTGTCGGGACTGTTGAACTTCATCAGCGCGGCTGATGCCTACCACATTGCGATTGGCAAGAAACCGTAATATGACCCTTACCCATTTCAGCGCCGCAGTTTTGTTCGCCGTCTTTGCCTCGGTGGTGTTCGGCATCACCCAGCGCAATACGGCACAGGAACAAATTCGATATGGCCTTTACTGCTTTGCCATGTTTGTCGGTGGAGTGTTCGTTGCCGGATGGGCGATGTGGTTGATCCGCAGATAATGGCTTCCTGCCGATTCGCCCCGTGCAGTTGACCGGAGGTGGGTCCTGCAGATTCCTCGCGCCAAATTCGGGCGCTCGGAATGACAATCCATATCGGACTACCTGAGGGGATCGCGCAAAGGTCCCCACTCGCTAGCCTTCCCACACAAAAGCGTCGAAGACCCGGTTCGATGTGAATCCCAAACGTCGATAGAGATCGACGGCGCGAGCGTTCGCTTCGGTCACGGTCAGGGAAAGCTGCGAAAAGCTTCGTCGCCGCAGATTGGCGGCGGTGGCTGCGAGCAGGACCTCTCCGATGCCCCGCGAGCGATACTCCGGCAATACACACACTTGGGTGACGTGGCCGACGTCATGTCGCACGCGCGAACAAAGGATCAGGCCAATCAGGTTTCGCGTGGCGCGGTGGAGAGAGACGAAGGAGGAGTCGGAGTCGAACTGGCCGCACCCCGGGAACCTCACGATGTTGTTCAGGAACCGCAGGGAACCACTCAGAGTGCGGTACTGATCGTTGATTTGCGAATCGACGTGGCCGCGGTACGCCGCCGTGATCAGGGCCGCGGCCGTCTGGTAGTCGCGCTCCTCCCAGTGGCGGAATTCGATATCCGGGTGAGAGGCCGGCGTGGAACTGGGACGAGACAGCGGCATGGACATGAAGAGACGGCTGTGGCGCTGGAATCCCTGATGGAGAAACGGGCGTGCAACTGCGCCTGTGTCGTGAATCAGGAGCTGCGCTTCGATGCGGTGAATGCCCGGAGATTGCTGCAGAGTTTCGATAACGTGAGTAAGCAGCTTTTCTTCCACCTCACGCACATGATTGCCGCGGTTGGCATCAGAGACGAACAGGTCGCCGATCACGCCCTTGCTGCCCTCATAAACGAAGAAGGAATAGCCGAAGATACGGCCGCGATCGATGGCGGCGTAGCCGGGAAGGATTTTGGAATCGACGTAGCGGAGGATCATGTCCGCCGAGCCGGAGTAGTCCCAGGAGAGAAGGCGCGACCAAGCCCGGGTTTCATCCTCCAAAAGGGGGCGCAAGTCGACGGAAGAAAAGTGTCTGAGATCGAGGATCTCCACGGGGCTCCTGTGGCGTATGGGTTCGGCTTGCGCCATTGTGACGCACCTCGCGGCGCGCGAAATGGGAAGTCTAGTGCGTGCGGCGCGAGTACGCAAACGGGTATGGAGCGCAACGGTTACGAAGAAGGTTCAGGGTCGCGGTTACCTCGTCCGCGGTCGTTCGCATGACGGTCCGCGGGTTAATGATGCATGCCCGCCATCATGCCGGGAGCCGAGACCCAGTAATAATCCAGGTGTTGGGCCGCAAAATTACCGAGATGGGAAACGCGGCGATCGGGTGTAAATTTTGCGATCTGCAATGCGGCCCCTTCGGGTGCGACGAGCAAATGCTCGCCCGGAGGAATCTGCCCCTCGTCATAGTGGGCGGAAGTCTGGTCACGATAAAAATTCAAGCCATAATCGGTCTCGCGGGACACGCCCAGAAGGGCAAGGGGGAGATTCTTAGTATCGATGCCGCTCAACTCCTTCGCCAGGGGCCGCGCGGAGAGCGTCGCATCCAGGGTTGGGCCGCCGATGCGGAGAATCGCGGCGACGGTTAGCACCACGGGCACAAGCGTCACAAAGCGGAGAAGGAGCAAACCGGAGGTTCGCAACAAGGTCAGCGCGATTCCAGTGGCGACCGCAAGAGCGATTGCGATTGCAACCGCGGCGCCGCGGCCCCAGGGAAACCGGTGCTGCACAAGAATGTACTGAATCATGAACGCGGGCACGAGCGGCGCGGCCGCAACGACGGAATGAAACAACAGAGGCAAGCGAGACACAGACTGCTGGCCTGACATGCGGCGATGCAGATATCCGGCAAACAGCAACGCACCCGCAGGAACCGAAGGCACGATGTAGCCGGGCAACTTGGATTGGGACAGAGAGAAGAACAGGACCGGCAGAAGCAGCCAGATCAGGAGAAAGACGCTCAGATCGTCCTGGGACTGAGGCGAGGAGGAGCGACCAGACCACCAGGCACAAGCTGTGTCATAAGCCGCGACCATCACAAAAACTGTCCATGGAACCAGTGCGAGAAGGATCACGGGCAGGTAAAACCACACCGGCTGCGGGTGGTGGTAAAGATTGGTCCCGAAGCGCGCAAGGTTGTGCTGCAGGATAAACACGCGAAAGAATTCCGGGTTGCGGAGTTGCACGAGCACGTACCAGGGGAGAGCTGTCAGACAAAATATAAGGAGTCCAGGCAGCCATAAGCTGCGCCGGATAAGTTCGTATTGCCGTTGCGCGCTGGCAAAGATCACGACAATCGCAACGACGAGAAGCGGCGCCACCGGCCCCTTGGCAAGAGTCCCCAAGGCAACGAACAGGTAAGAAACTGCGAGATACACCTTTGCACCGGTTTCATGCCAGGCGTACCAGGCGAGCAAGGAGAGGGTCAGCGCCGCGGTCAACGGCATGTCCGGAGATGCCGCGCGGGCATAGCCGATGACAGCGGCACACGAGGCGGCGGCGAGAGCGCCGTCCAGGTGAGCGCCCCGGCGAAAGCGCAGCAAGAACCAGTACAGGGTCAGGATCATTAGAGTAGCGTCGAGGGCGGAGGGGAGACGCGCGGCCCAGTCGCTCACGCCGAAGACGCGGTAGACCAACATCGCCTGCCAGTAGTACAGCACCGGTTTCTCCAACCAGGGCTTGCCATCCAGGGTGGGCGTAATCCAATCGTGCCGGGCCAACATCTCACGAGCAACCTGCGCATATCTGGGCTCGTCGGCGCCGATGAGACCAAAATAGTTCAGCCCGAAGAAAAACAGGAAGGCACAGAATCCGGCGAGCAGAAGCCAGTCAGCCCGGGTGCGAGAAGCCTCGTTCAATGGGAGACCTTGGACAGGAACAGTGAATTCACTGCGATCATCACTCTTGCGCGGCTCGGCGCATCAAGGCGTAGATGCTGATGAGAGTCCACACCACTTCCAGCACCACAAAGCCGATCTGAAAGGGGTGAAACGCGATATAGGCAAGAATGCCGGACCCGATGGCATTCAGAATGTTGTACGCGGGTTTGCGCGAGTCCATCCAGCCCAACTGGCTGCCAGCGTAAGCGATCAAAATCAGGAGTGCGCCGACGAAAGACGCGATTTGCCGCGCCATCAAGATGTCCATGGGTCCCTATTGTACGGTGGAATTACCGCGAAGCTCAGCCATGATGCGAGCGACCGCGACAGAAAGCGGGCCTTCGAGGGAACATCCGCTGGCACAAGCATGGCCGCCGCCGCCGAAGCGCTCCGCCACGGTAGAGACGTTCAGCGCACCTTTGCTGCGCAAACTCACGCGGTACCGGCCGTCGGGCGTCTCGCGGAAGAAAACCGCGACTTCAACATCCTGAATGGAGAGCGCGTAGTTAACCAGGCCCTCGCAGTCCTCCTCCTTCGCGCCGCATTGTTTCATCTGCTGGCATGTGACCCAGATCCAGGCCAGATGCCCTTCACGATGCAGATTGGCAAGCGCCGCCCCGAGCAGTCGCATCTTCTCGGTGGAGTGGCCGAAGTAGATGTTGCGTGCGCAGTGAGCCGGATCGGCGCCCGCGAGGGCCAACTCCCTGGCCAGTTCGAAGGTGTGCTCGTTCGTACCCTGGAACATGAATGACCCGGTGTCGGTCATCAACGCGGTGTACAGACAAGTGGCAATTTCCGGCGTGATCTTGACTCGCGCCTCGCGCGCCAGGCGATAGACCATTTCCGCGGTGGCGACGGCGTGGGGATCGATCCAGTTCACATGCGCGAAGGGACGTCCGCTGAGGTGGTGATCGATGCTGATGAGAAACTTCTGCTCCAGGCCGTCCAGTCGAGTGCGCTGGATGCTGTCGCATTCCAGGATGATGGCGGCTTCATAGTCGCCGTTCACGCGGTCGGCGTGGACAACCCGGTCGGCGAAGGGCAACGGCTGATAGATGCGCGGGACGGGATCGTGCAGGACGACCTCAGCCTCTTTGCCCAGACAGCGCAGGATTTGACCGCAGGCGAGGGCCGAGCCGATGGCATCTCCATCGGGCCGGGCGTGCGAGGTCAGCAAGAAGCGCTGGCGCTGCCCGATATGTTTGAGCACTTCCTGCAGCATGCCGTAGTCTCTCTAGGTTTCGCTCTTACTTCTTCTCTTCGTGCGCCTCAACAGTTCATCGATGCGCGACTCGTATTCGTGAGATCGATCTTGCTGAAAAATCAATTCCGGAGGACGGCGCAGGTGCAAGCGCTCGGCGAGCTCGCGGCGAATAAATCCGTTCGCGGCGAGCAAGCCCTCCATGGTAGTTTGAGCCTCCTCATCGTTACCTTCGACGACCACAAACACGCGAGCCGAACGCGAATCGGGGGCCAGATGAACTTCGCTGACGTTGACTAACCCAATGCGAGGGTCGCCCAGTTCGCCCTCGAGGATGGTCTCGATCTCCTCGCGCAAGGCCTCGCCGAGACGCTCTCGATGATATTTCTGGCCGCGCTTCTCCAAACTGCTACCTCGGATAAAACTCATGAGAATATCAGAAAAGGGAGGCCGGTTGCTGTGTGTCGAGCCGCCTGGTCCCGGCAGCCCTTAGTATCTTCCCAAGGCGGAGAAGAGTCAGTCACTTAAAGGAGCAAAGAAGAAACCTTACCTATGGGAGAGGCTGCAAGGTTACAGGTAAATGATTAGATCACAGGAATTCGATGAACGAGTCAACCACCTCAGCACCGTTGTTGTTGGCCACGCGCAGCACGTGGCGTTCAACGTTTTTCATCAGCCCGTCGAGATAATCGCGCGAGTCAGAGATGCTGACCACGCCCAGGGTGGCGCGGTTCCACAGCGTGCTGGGCGCGAGCTCGGCCACGGAAACGTTGAAATGGGTGCGCAAACGGTCCTTCAGACTTCGCACCACCTGCCGCTTGTCCTTCAGAGACTGCGCGTGTTCGATGCTCAATTCGAAGGTGAGGAGAGCGATAGGCACGAGCGAGATTGATGTTGCGGATGAAAAAATGAAAGGGCGGACGATGTCCGCCGCTTACGTGATCTTGGTTCTCATTACGCGATGACCTCGGCTGCGATCTTCTCCGTAACGAAGGCCTCGATGACATCGCCGATCTTGATATCGCTGTAGTTGGCGATGGAGATGCCGCACTCCATGCCGTTGCGGACTTCGCTGGCATCGTCTTTGAAGCGGCGAAGCGAGCCGACTTTGCCCTTGAAAACCACGACATTATCGCGCAGCAGCCGAACTTCCGAGTCGCGCTTGATGAGCCCGTCGGTAACCTGACACCCGGCAATGGTTCCGACCTTGGGAATGCGGAACGTTTCCTTGACCTGGGCGCGTCCCTGATACGTCTCCTTGATGGTGGGTTCGAGCAGGCCGCTCATGGCGCGCTTAATCTCATCTTGCAGTTCGTAGATGATAGAGTGCAAGCGAATGTCGACCTTTTCCTGCTCTGCCAGCTCCTGCGCCTTGCGCTCGGGCCGTACGTTGAAGCCGATGATGATGGCATTCGACGCCGAAGCCAGCAGCACATCTGACTCGGTGATGGCGCCCACTCCGGAGCGCAATACCTTCAAGCGAACTTTGTCATTCGAGAGCTTCGACAGCAGGTCGGTCAGCACTTCCACTGAACCACCCACGTCAGCCTTGAGGATGATGTTAAGTTCCTTGATGCCGGAGCTGGCCATCTGCTCGGCCAGGCCCTCGAGGGAGACGCGGGAACTCTTGGCCAACGTGGCTTCGCGTGCTTTCTGCTCACGAAACTCGGAGACTCCACGAGCCTTGTCGCGATCGGCGACGACGACGAACTGGTCGCCCGCCTGGGGCAAACCTTCCATGCCGAGGATCTCCACCGGAGTGGAGGGCGGAGCCTGTTCCAGCTGACCGCCGCGATCGTCGAACATGGCGCGCACCTTGCCGTAAACATTGCCCACGACAAAGTTATCGCTGGTATGGAGAGTGCCATTTTGTACGAGCACGGTGGCGACAGGACCGCGGCCTCGGTCGAGCTTGGCTTCGAGGACTACGCCCGTAGCGGGGCGATCCGGCGTGGCCTTCAACTCCTGCAGATCGGCCACCAGGCAAATCATTTCCATCAGAAGATTGAGATTCGTTTTCTTCTTCGCCGAGACATCGACGAATACCGTGGTGCCACCCCAGTCTTCCGGCATCAGGCCGCGGTCGGCAAGCTGCTTCTTCACGCGGTCGGGCAGGGCCTCGGGCTTGTCGATCTTATTGACAGCCACGATGATCGGCACTTCGGCGGCGTGGGCGTGGTCGATAGCTTCGAGGGTCTGCGGCATCACGCCATCATCGGCGGCCACAACCAGCACGACAATGTCCGTAGATTTGGCGCCACGAGCACGCATGCGGGTAAACGCTTCGTGACCGGGCGTGTCGAGAAACACAATTTCGCGACCGTAGGCCGGTGACTCGGTGTCCTGAATTCTTACTTTGTAGGCGCCGATGTGCTGCGTGATACCGCCGGCTTCGCCCTCGGCGACGCTGGTGGAGCGGATGGAGTCGAGCAGAGTCGTCTTGCCATGATCGACGTGACCCATGATAGTGACGACCGGCGGCCGCGGAACAGCTTCCGAAGCGCCTTCTTCACCCGTAGCCGCCGCATCGGCAACTTCCTTGGCGGCCTGCTCCTCAAACGTGATCACGTTGGTGTCAGCGCCGAAGAAGCGCGACATTTCGCTCGCCAGTTCCGCGTCGAGCGTTTGATTGATGGTGGCAAACACTCCACGTCCCAGAAGTCGCGCGATCAGGTCCTTGGCACGAACACCCAGCTTCTCCGCCAGGTCCTTCACGCTAATACCTTCTGTAATCGTGATGCTCCGCGTGATGGGCAGCGGTTCGTTGGAAACCACGAGCCGCGGTGGCGGCACGTAGCCCTTCATTGGACCTTCTTTTATGCCGCGAGGAACGTAGCGCTGCCCGGGGCGTCGAGAAGGCGCTCCCGGCCGGCTGCCAGGCCGAGTCGGACCTGGAGGCGGCATAGCACCGGGGCCGGGTCCAACGCCCAGCGGACGTGAGCCCGTGGGCGACTGCCGGGTCGGGTGCATAGGACGACGTTCGCCGGGACGCAGAGGCGGACGCATTCCGCCCGGCGCGGAAGGCCGCGGACGCTGAAAAATCGGTTGACCGGGAACGGGTCGACCGGGCGCGGGCCGGCTCGTCGCTCCCGCTTGCATTCCGGGCTGCGGCGGTCGCTGCTGCATCGGCGGCTGCACAGGCGCCTTGTAAACCGGGCGCGGCCCAGTTTGCGGCACGATCATGCGTGGGCGCTGGACGATGGGCTGCTGCGAAGGCGGCAGAACTGGAGGCTTCGCGGGAGTTGCGGCAGACGGGGCGGCGGTCTGTGCCGGCGATGCCGGGGGTGCGGTCAAAGTTGGAGCGGCGGGCGCACTTGCCTGCGCCGAAACGGTCGGGGCCGAAGCAGGAGCAGGCGGGCGCACCGGCGGCGCGGCAGCGGAAGGCGGCGGTGCCACGGGTTCGGGGGAAACGATGGGCGCGGCTGGAACGGTATACACCGGAGGCTTTGCCGCCGAAGGCATGACTGTGCGCGGCGCAGGCGGCGCCGCAGCAGGCTTCGGAGGCTCCGCGATCGGCGCCTTGGGCGCGACCGGTGCCGCGGCGACTGGCTTCTCTTCTACCGGAGGCTTCGGAGGGGTGGCCGGACGCACTGCCGGCGGCGCGCTAGTGGCTCCCTGCCGCTGAATAATTGCCTTGAGCACATCTCCCGGCTTGGAGATATGGGACAGGTCGATCTTGGTTTTGATCTCATCCAACTCCGAGCGGGAGGACCGGGCAGATCGGGCGGAAGCCCCCGATCCTTCTGAGCCACTGAAGTGCGCACGAACCTTCTCAGCCTCGTGCTCTTCTATGGAACTGGAATGCGTCTTCTTCTCGGTGACACCTACTGCTTCAAGAACGTCGAGAATAGCTTTACTTTTGACTTCCAGCTCCCTAGCCAGATCGTTGATTCGAATCTTGCTCATCCGCCCTTTCTTTCTCCCCGCTCTGTCCCGTTAAGTCTTCATATCAACCTCAGGCAGTCGGTTTGCGATCCAATTTCGGCACTGCACCGGAAGAACGCCGGAGACTATCACTTCGCTTCTTCTTCCGGCTCGGGACTTGCTTCTCCAGCTTCGCTGTTCTCTTCTGCCGGAGGTTCGCTCGCAGCTTCGGCTTGCGCGGCAATTTCCTCGACCGCTGCGCCTTCCGGCTGGATCGGTTCAGGCGACTCCTCCGCACCCTCGGCAACCCCGACTTCTTCCGTGGCTTCTGCCGGAGCGGCTTCTTCGGCGGGCTCGCCCTCAACCGCCGCAGCGCCTTCTCCGGCTTCCAGGCTGGAGAAATAATTATTCACCGCCAGACTGATTTTTTCCACCGTCTTGGGCCCGATACCCTCGATGGCTTCGAGCTGCTCCGGCGTCATATCGGCCAGAGCCTCCACGGTGGTTATTCCAGCGGCGCTCAGCTTCTCCACCAGGCCTTCGCCCAGCCCGGGCACAGCATCGAGTGGGGTGGAGGACTGGCCGACGAGCGCCGACATCTGCTGCTCGACTTCCTGCCGCTTCTCTTCCTCGCTCTTGATGTCGATCTTCCAGCCCAGGAGCTTTGCCGCCAGCCGAACGTTCTGTCCCTTCTTGCCGATGGCAAGGGAGAGCTGGCTGTCGTCAACCACGACTTCCAGGTGCTTGTCGCCGGTGTCCAGAACTGTAACCCGGCTCACTTTGGCGGGCTGCAACGCCTTCTCTGCGAAGGTCACCGCGTCTTCGTGATACTCGATGATGTCGATCTTTTCGCCACGCAGCTCGCGAATGATCGACTGCACGCGCATTCCCTTCATGCCGACACAGGCACCCACCGCGTCCACGTCTTTGTCCTTGGACATGACGGCGATCTTGGTGCGCTCACCGGCCTCGCGGGCAATGGCGCGAATGACCACTGTGCCATCGTAGATTTCGGGTACCTCCGTCTGAAACAAGTGGGTGACCAGCTCCGGCGCGGCGCGAGAGACCACCACCTGAGGCCCCTTGGAGGCTTTCTCAACCCGAACGATAACGACCCGCACCCGCTCTCCGATGGCGAAGGACTCCAGGCGGGACTGTTCCTTGCGCGGCATGCGGGATTCCGCCTTGCCGATGTCGAAGATTACGTCTGGTCCTTCGATGCGCTTGACCGTGGCGTTGACGATCTCGCCGACGCGGCCGATGTATTCGTTGTAGACCGTGTCGCGCTCGGCCTCGCGCACCTTCTGGAAAATGACCTGCTTGGCCAGTTGGGCCGCGATGCGCCCCAGGATTCCCTCTGTGACCTTGGGAATCTGCAGCTCTCCACCCGCCTGCACGCTGGGGTCGATCTTGCGCGCGTCTTCGACCGTTACCTGGAGGTTGGGATCTTCCACCTGCTCGGGCGTCTCCACCACGGTCTTGACCGCAAAGGCACGGATCTTGCCGGTTTCCTTGTCCAGCTGGGCGCGCAGATTTTCTTGCGACTTGTAGTACTTGCGGGTAGCGACAACGATCGCGTCTTCCACCGCGCTGACTACAATTTGCGGATCAATGCCCTTCTCGCGGCTGAGAGCGTCGATAGTGTTGTAAAGCTCGCTTGCCATAATAGAATTCCGGTCGTTCTAGAACTCGGGCACCAGGTTCGCCTTCTCGACGTTCCCCAGCTCAATCTCCACTCTTTGAAGAGCGCTCGCAGCAGGACGATGTTTCTTGCGCGCGGCGCTCAAATCCAAAGTGATGCGGCCCTGTTGAAAGTTCTCCAGCTTGCCTTCGAAGTGGCGGTTGCCGTTGACCGCCTCCCGGGTCGTCACCTTAATCCGGCTTCCCGCGAAACGCTCGTAGTCCGACGGCCGCAGCAGCTCGCGATCGAGTCCGGGAGATGAAACTTCCAGAAGATACGACCCGCCAGGCATGGCGTCCTCGACGTCGAGAATGGTGCTCACTTCGCGACTGAGGTGGGCGCAGTCTTCGTGACTGACGCCCCCCGGTCTGTCTATAAAGATCCTGAGCATGCGGCTCTTGCCGCCGCCACGCAATTCAACCTTTACTACCTCGAGTCCACCGGACGCGCCGACCCGCTCAGCGATTTGCCGTATTCGCTCAACCTCAAATGCCATGTATCCAGTAACTTAGGGGGCGAACGACACAAGACTGATGGCCACAAACTAAAAAGTGGGCTTGCGCCCACTGGTGTGCTTCGCCAATCCTGGTACTACACAACAGTTTCCAAGTACAAATATACGCCCGTAGAAAGGAAAAGACAAACCAGCCGGAGGCCGCTTACGCGATCCGTCGTACCTCGTGGAGTAGGGAGAAGTCTCAAAGGAAAAAAATGGCGCCGGACGCTGCTTCTATTCGGCGGCCGTGGCTGAACCGACTACTTGACCCTCCCCCTGAGCACCGTAATAGAGGCTCTCGGCAAGAGGTATCGAGTTCCTTCACCGCCGGATTCGGTCGAGCTGACCGCCGGTCCATCGGGACTGGCAAAGCCGTTCGCGCCCTCGGCATGCCAGGTGTAATTGTCGGCGCCGAACGTGAGCTGATGCACGTTCCCGTCGAAGAAATGATCGCTGTTATCGGCGGCATTGTGAAAGCTGATGTACACCGGCTGGT
>Ga0335081_10013985_pt1 | contig 12978 bp, 8 predicted proteins | sample Lox_Sample_35_FD_206713 | JGI IMG/M metagenome (GOLD analysis project Ga0335081, IMG submission 206713) | Soil microbial communities from Loxahatchee National Wildlife Refuge, Florida, United States - Lox_Sample_3.5 | ecosystem: Environmental > Terrestrial > Soil > Wetlands | place: USA: Florida...
AGCAGGAAAGAGTCAGTCCAATAATACAACTTGAAACTCGATCAAGGCCGTTGATCAGGAGAACTCATTGGCCCTCGCTTCACGGCGTTATTGTGCCCGTAGTGCGACAAGGAAAAAGCAAAGGCAGTTGCGATCCGAAATCTCCAAAGCATGGCACGGCATACTTCGGGATGGAACTGGGCCGATGACCCGCACGATCAAGGAACGAGAACTAACTGGTTCCCAGAAACATCACGTGAACGTAAGTTCCTAGCCTCACGTTATAGGCCAGATACCAGCCAACGTGGTCCGGGTCTTCGTAGATCACGATTTCGTCACTGTCCCAGAGCCAGTCGTTGCAGAAACCGATGTCAACCGGAGCCACACTGAAGTAGAAACCGCCAAACCAGAACCGTCCTGGACCGCCGCCCGCTAGCCTCCAAACGTGACCGCGGCCGAAGCCACCCGTAAAGCGCCCGTGCTCCCAGGGATGATCGAGGTGGTAACGAGCATCGTCGCGTCCGGAATCGTGCCCCACCCATTGGCCGTTCCTTTCAACGTGTGGAGCATTCGGATGCCCAGGCTTATCACTGTAGTTGCGGTTGGGCTCGACGGGCCTCGGATTCTTAACTGGAGCCGGACCATGACGGGGAATGTACCCCCGCTTAACAGAGGGCTCTTCTCTGCGCTGGCCGCCGGCCGCTTGACCGGTGGCAAAAACGAACACCCCAAGCACGAGCGATAACACAGCAAGGACTCCGATGAGCTTCTTCATTGCAACCCCCTTTTAGATATCCGCTCTGCTTACCTAGGGTCGCCGGAACGCACGACTGGGCAGCCAACCGCGCCGGCAAGCAGCGCCCCTTGCACCTGCATCAAACGGTGTCGAACTACCTTAGATTCCCACTGCCGCCGGAAAGATACGTCGGCCCGGAGCGGCGAGAATTGCCGATTGCGCCTACTTCAGCAACGCGCGCAATTCCGCCTCGCCGATCGTCTTCACGCCCAGCGACCGGGCTTTCTCCAGCTTTGAGCCCGCTTCCGAACCCGCCACGACGTAATCGGTCTTCTTGCTCACCGACCCGGTAACGCGACCACCGGCCTGTTCAATCAATTGCGCTGCCTCGTCGCGGGAGTAAGTGGGCAGTGTGCCGGTCAGCACAAACTGCTTGCCCGCCAGCGGCTGCTTATCCGGCCGCGTCGCCCTTTCCTGCTCCAGCCGCAGGCCGACCTTTTTCATTTTCTTGATTAAATGCTGGTTCTGCTCCCGCTGAAAGAACTCGCGAATTCCCTCGGCGGTCTTCGGTCCGATTTCGTGGGCTTGCACCAGTTCCTCGGTCGTCGAGTTCGCCAGCTTGTCTAACGACCCGAAATGATCGGCCAGCAGTTGCGCTGTGCGCTCGCCGACGAACGGGATGCCGATGGCGTAGATGACTCGCGCCAGTTCCGACTTCTTGCTGTTCTCGATCTCACCGATCAGGTTGGCGGCAGACTTCTCGCCCATGCGCTCCAAAGCCGTCAGTTGGTCCTGGGTGAGTTGGTAAAGGTCGGCGGCGTCCTTAACCAGGCCCTGATCCACCAGTTGGTCCACCAGCGCCTCGCCGAGGCCATCGATATTCATGGCGCGGCGACCGGCAAAGTGGAGCAGAGACTCCTTGAGGCGCGCCGGGCAAGAGGGATTGACGCAGCGATAAGCCACCTCGCCCTCGCCCCGGAACACGTCGGCGCCGCACACTGGGCACTTCTTGGGCATGTGAAAGTCCCGGCCGTCCGGCGCGGACTTCACCACCTTCACCACCTGGGGAATCACTTCGCCGGCCCGCTGAAGGAGGATCGTATCGCCGATCTTGAGCCCCAGGCGCCCGATCTCGTCCATGTTGTGAAGCGTGGCGTGCCTCACGGTGACGCCGCCCACATCGACCGGTTCGAGATCGGCGACAGGCGTCAGCGTGCCGGTGCGCCCCACCTGCGCGCGAACGTCGTTTACCACGGTGGTCGCCTGCCGTGCCGGATACTTAAAGGCGATGGCCCAGCGCGGAGACTTCGCCGTCGCGCCCAGTTCCGGCCACAAGCGCGTGTCGTTCACCTTGATCACGATGCCGTCGGTCTCATAAGGGAGTGAATCACGCTTCGTCTCCCACTCGCTGACGTAGTGGAGCACGTCGTCGAACGTCGCGCACAGGCGCCGGTGAGGGTTCGTCTTGAAGCCGAGCTCACTGAGGCCCTCCAGCGCGTTCCAGTGCTGTGGGAACAGCTCGCGCTCGCCCGCCAGGATGTAGTAAAGGAACATGTCGAGCTGGCGCTGGGCCACGATCTTCGAGTCGAGCTGGCGCATGGTGCCGGCCGCGGAGTTGCGCGGGTTGGCGAACCTGGGCTCGCCTGAGGCCTCGCGCTGTGCGTTCAGGGCCTCAAACGCCCGGAGCGGCATGATGACTTCGCCGCGCACCTCAAACCGCTTGCCGTGGGTGCCCAGTACGGCTTCCAGCTTCTTGGGTGCGATCCGCAACGGGAGGGACCGGATAGTGCGGACATTGGCGGTGACGTCTTCACCGGTGAAGCCGTCGCCCCGCGTCACCCCGCGGGTGAGCACACCGTTTTCATAGGTGAGCGACATCGAGAGCCCGTCGAGCTTCAACTCGCTCACGTATTCTACATTCTCGCGGCCGGAAAGCTCGCGCACGCGCCGGTGGAAGTCGCGCAATTCCTCCACCGAATAGGTGTTGTCCAGGCTCATCATGGGGCTTGAATGGCGCACCTTGGGGAATGCGTCGGCGGGCGCGCCGCCTACTCGCTGCGTGGGTGAATCCGGAGTCGCCAACTCGGGGTGGTCGCGCTCCAGATCCTGGAGGCGGCGCATCAACTGGTCGAACTCAGAGTCAGAGATCTGCGGGTCGTCGAGGACGTAGTAACGGTTCTCGTGATAGCGGATCTCGTCGCGAAGTCTCTCGATTTCTCTTTGAGGGTCCTTGGCCACAAATTCCCCCGGGGCATCAGTATACAGGAGTCAGGAATCCGGAGTTAGAATGATGGTTATCCCGCACTTCTCACCACGTTTGAACGCCGGTGCAATGGCGGGGCTGAAGCCCCGCCCTTCAAAATCCTCGTGAGAAATCCGGGTTATAGTCCCAAATTGCTCCTTGCAGCAGACCAGGGCCAGCGCCGGCGGCTTCCATGCTTGACACCGCGGCTATTGGCTGTTACTGTCAACATTTGAAAGGCGGGAGGCAAGGAGAAGTTGAAATGAACAGGAAGCAACCAGTCTTGACGCTATTGGTGGTGGCGGCGCTCGGTATGATCGTCCCGAAAACGGGGCGCGCACAGGAACCCCCGACGGCGCCCGGGAATGGGCGCTTCGGGAACCCCGACGAATCGCCCAGCGAGGTTTTCAAGGGTTATCTTTACGGAGTGATCAAGTCGGTCGATGCCAACGAAATAGTCCTGGACAAAACTAAGTTCGGTTTCGACCAGACCTACAAATTCGACCCCAAGGTCAAGGTGGTTCGCGACGGAAAACCGAGTTCGCGCGACACGTTGAAAATCGGCGAGCCTGTTTACGTGCAAGTGAAGAAGGAAAAGAAGACCGGCGACCAGATCGCCAAAAAAATCCTGGTGGGAGTGGTAGCTGGTAGAATGCCCTAGCCCCAGCCTCTCAATCCCCTCGTCTAAAAGCCTGCTCTTGATAAGCGCAACTCTTATTTACAACCCCATTGCCGGACGCCAGCCTGAGCGGAGAGAGAAACAAATCCGGCAAGCGGCTGCTGCTCTGGGAAACGCCGGAATCGCGGTTGAACTTGCTGCCACCGCCGGGCCGGGAGGGGCCTGCGAACTTGCGGCTGCCGCGGCCCAGCGGGGCGATGAACTGGTGGTGGTGTGCGGGGGCGACGGGACCATCAACGAGGCGGTGAACGGCCTGGCCTACAGCCAAACGCGGCTCGCGATCCTGCCCGGCGGCACGGCCAATATCATTGCCAAGGAACTGGGGTTGCCGCACAATTTGTTGCGTGCGGCGCGCGAGCTTCGGCGCTGGCGTCCGCGCGTGGTCCCGCTGGGCTTGGCCACGTGGTTCTTGAAGATGGCAGGCGCGAGTGGAGAATGGGGCCTTGCCGAAGAGTTGAAGGTGAGCGCTCGATATTTGGGTCCTTTTCCCGTACCGCGAACCCTGACTCCCGATTCGGCTCCAGGTGAACAGCGAGACTTCGGTCTGAAGAGCGGGGCTACCGGCCTGCGGGGAAAGGAAGATGCCGGCCTCAAGGCCGACGCTGCAAGCGAAGTTCAGCACCGTTACTTCCTGAGCGTCGGCGGAATCGGTTTCGATGCCCACATCGTCGATCAGCTCAAGCACGACCTTAAGATGTTCCTCGGTGTGGCGGCGTATGGGATCGAAGCCCTGCGCCAGGTAAGGCGCTATAGGTTTCCGCCCTTCACTTGCCGCGCCGACGACCTCGAGTTTGAAGCGACGTTTGCCGCCATTCAACGCACCAGCCGCTATGCCGGTTGGTTCCGTATGGCGCCGCGCGCCCATTTTTTTGAGCCGCGGCTCGCCGCCTGCTTTTTCCAAAGCCGGCGTTGGCCGCGCTACTTCGTTTACGCTACGGCGCTGGCGGCGCGCCTCCATCTAAAACTCTCCGACGTGACCATGGTCGAGACCGAACGCGTCGAGTGTTTACCGGTTGAACCGGGAGCGCGCATTCTATTCGAGCTCGACGGCGAATTGGCCGGGGCGCTGCCCGCGACATTCGAAGTAAGGCGCGACGCGCTGATGCTGCTCACGCCTGAAAAGGTCGAGAGTCGAGAGTCAAAAGTCAAAAGCAAGGACCCGCGCTAGGCCCCGGCCTCGCTTTCTTCCGGTGATCAATGGACCGATGAAACGATGAATCAATCTGTACTGACTTGTCTTCGCTTCCAGAAAAAATACATTGGTATTCCGGCCGCCAGAATCGCCATACCGATCAGCGTATTACTCGGGTAACGGTAGATGGCGTTGGCGACTACCAACCAGCAGGCCGCTACGAAGAAAAGCGTGGTGAAGGGGTGACCGGGCACCCTGTACGAGATTGCCGATTGCCGGCCGTCGATTGTCGATTGTAGGTTGGTTTCTGCAGGACTCCCGACCGCCGACTCCCGATTCCCGCCCTTCTCGCGCCGCCGAAACACAAAGAGGCACGTCGCCGAGAGTCCCATGAAGATGAAGTCCATCGACACCACGTAATTGAGGATCTGGTCGTAACGTCCGGAGAGCGCCACGACTATTGCCCAGATGCCTTGCAGCACGATGGCCACCACGGGTACGCGAGTACGGGGGCTGATCCTGGCGACGCCTTTGAAGAACAGGCCATCCTCCGCCATCGCGAAGTAGACGCGCGGCGCCGTGAGGATCGCCTGGCTGAGGAAACCGAGGGCTGAGACGGCGATGCCGGCAGCGATCAGGGCGGCCCCGCGATCGCCGAGCGCGAGTTGCATCACCGCTGAAGCGGGGGCGGTAGCGTGCGCCAAGCCGGACGGACCGAAGGCGCGCACGCAGACGTAGTTGACGGAAAGGTAGAGCAATATCACGCCCAGCACTCCGGCGACGAGAGCTCTGGGCATGTTCCGTCGTGGATCGCGCACTTCGCCGGCAACGAAGTTGGAGGTCTGCCAGCCGCCGTAAGCAAACAGGACCGGGACCATGGCCGCGCCAAAGGCGGTGAAGAGGTCAAAAGAAACCGGGCGGTCGAGCCACGGCCGTGCCAGAGCATTCCACCCGAGCGCCGAACGCACCAGCAGCCACCCGCACAGCACCAGCGCGGCGATGATGACGATCTTCATCACCATCAGTGCGCTTTGCACCGCGCTTCCAGTCTTCACCCCCAGGCAGTTGACGACGGTCAGCGCACCCAGCGCCAATGCCGCGACCAGGCCATCGTACGTGGCTGAACCCGCAGGAAGCCGTGCCAGTTCCAGAAAGTAACGCGCAAAGGTCACCGCCACGGCCGCCATCCCACCGGTTTGGATCACAAGCAGCAGCACCCAGCCGTAAAGGAAGGCGACACCCGGGTGATATGCTTCGCGCAAGTAAGCATATTGTCCGCCTACCGCCGGAATCCGGGCCGCCAGTTCCGCATAGATGAAGGCCCCCGCCAGCGCGATGAACCCGCCGGCTATCCACGCTCCCAGGATCATGGCCGGCGTCCCTACGCGCTCGGCCACCACGTAGGGATTCATGAAAATGCCCACGCCCACGATGCCGCCCATGACGATCATGGTGGCGTCGAACAACCCTAATTGGCGCGCGAGGCCTGCCGGCCCGCCGAATGGAGGGGCTTCGTCACCCGTCGACTTAGTATACTCAAACGACACCCTATTCCCTGTCCTCTTTTCCTGCACCCTGTTAGAATACAGTCTGGACGATCGCCGGCCCGCGATTTGCCTTCCGTGCCTGACGTGGGGCGCCGCACAAAATCGGCCGGTAATCTGCGGACATCCAATTATCCTATGATGAGAACGATGAGGCTTTGCGCCTCGCTGTTACTATCATCGCTCGCTGCCGTCGCGTCGACGGCGAAGGACTTCCCTCCCTTACCGCAAACGCAGGATCTGAGAGGTGAAGTCGTGGCAGAGAATAATAAGCCGATTGCAGGCGCCGCCTGCACCCTCACGGCTACTTCGCCGCAGGTCCAGTTGCCTGAGCAAGGCCTCTCGGTGACCGCGGGAGAGAAGGGTGAGTTTGATTTTCCCGGACTTCTCTCAGGCACTTATGCACTTACATGCGCCGCACTTGGATATCAACCGGTGTTCAAGGGCGGCATCGAAGTCGCCGCCGGCCAGACTCCGTTCGTCCAAATCGTGCTGCCAGTGGAGATCGTCGTCAAGCAGAGGATCGAGGTCAAGGAAACACCCACCCACGTTGCCGAGCAGCAGAACACCACTCCGCCGGCCACCCTCAGCAACCAGCAGCTCGAAACCCTGCCATTGATCGAACAGAAATTCAAGGCAGCGCTGCCGCTGGTACCGGGCGTCGTACGCACGCCGGACGGCAAGATCAACATCAAAGGAACTTCGGAGAGCACGGGGCTGGTGCTGGTGGACGCCGCCGAGTCGGTCGACCCCGTGACTGGCGCTTACACCATCGACCTTCCGATCGATGCCATCGAGTCCCTGGAGGTTTTCAAGAGCGCCTACCAGACCCAGTTTGGACGTTTCTCCGGCGGCCTGACGCTGATCCAAACCAAGCCACCGTCCGACGAATGGCACTACGAGCTCAACGATCTGCTGCCCACGCCTCGATTTGAGGCCGGGCACCTGGTCGGCCTTCAGGACGACGGGCCGCGCGTCACCTTCACCGGACCCATTATTCCCCACAAACTGGACTTCATCGAATCGTCTACCTACTTCATGAGCAAGCAGCCCGTGCGCGGTCTTGCGTGGCCGAAGAACGTCACAAAAAGTGAGAGCTTCAACTCATTCACCAGTTTCCAGTACATCATCTCGCCGCAGCACCTCCTCACCGTGAACGTCAACGTTTTTCCGGTGAAGAAACAGTTTGTGGATATCAACTCACTGGTGCCGCAGACCGCTTCCTCCGATTACGGCCAAAAGGGCTTCTCGGTTCAGGCGATCGACCGCGTCATGTTTTCCTCCGGCGGCATCCTCAGCACGTTCATGCAAAACACGGACTTCAACAGCAACGCCCACGGCCAGGGCCCGCTCGACATGCTGGTTACCCCTAACGGCTGGGACGGCAACTTCTTCAACACCTACACCCGCGTGAGCGACGAGCAGCAGGTCCGCGAGATGTACGAGCTTCCGCAGAGACACTGGCTCGGCAAACACGAGGTCAAGGTGGGGGCCGAGTACGTGCGCCGCGCCTACAACGGTACCAGCGACTCCCGCCCCGTCCAACTGCTGCGTGCCGACTCGACGCTGGCGGAGCAGATCGATTTCGCGGACCCGGCTTCCTTGGCGGTGGAAGATAATGAGGTCGGGCTCTTTTTCCAGGACCACTGGATCTTTTCCGACCAGTTGGCTCTCGACGCCGGCCTGCGCTTTTCCACCCAGACCATTGGCGAGCCCGCGGCCTATGCCCCGCGCTTTGGCTTGGTGTATTCCCCGGGAACGCGTGGCAAGACGATCCTGCGTGGCGGCATAGGGGTTTTCGACGCCCGCGTACCCCTGCTCGCCGCCGATTTCACCCAGAATCCAACCCGTACCATCAGCCTGTTCGACGAGCATGGCAACCTCATCGGTTCGCCGTTGACGTACTCCAACGCCTACCTGCGGTACAACGAACAAGGCCAGTCTTTCACGCCGTCGCGCAACCGACTGGACAGCACGCCTTACAACCTTACCTGGAATCTCGATGTCGACCAGGAGATCCTGCCCCACGTGCTGGCCCGGCTAAGCTACCTTTCGAGCCGAACGTACGACGAGTTCATCATCAATCCGCTGCCCCATGCTTTTGAGCGTCCCGTGCTCCTGCTCTCCAACCAGGGTAGCTCACGCTACCATGAGTTCGAATCGACGTTGCGCATCCGGCCCAGCGAGAAGATCGATGTCAATGCCTCCTACGTTTACAGCCTGGCCCGCGGGGACTTAAACACCATCGGCCAGATCTACGTGCCGTTTGAGCAGCCGGTGATTCGAAGCAACGCCGTCGCCGATTTGCCGTCCAGTGTGCCGAATCGCTTCATCACCTGGAGTGAGTTTAAGGTCCCATGGAGGGTCACGATTGCCCCCCTTTTCGAAATTCACTCCGGCTTTCCCTATTCAAATCTCGATGTGCTCCAGAACTACGTCGGCGCCCCCAACAGCCAGCGCTTTCCCGCCTTCTTTTCCGCCGACGTCAAGGTCGGGAAGGATTTCCGCATTTCCTTTCTGCCGTGGGTAAAGAACCACATGCTGCGCGGCGCTTTCGCCGTATACAACATCACGGACCACAGCAACCCTCGGGACGTCTATTCGGACATCGCGTCGCCCTACTTCGGCCACTTCGTCGGATTCCAGCACCGCGCGCTCGAGACCTGGTTCGATATTGTGTACTGAACAACCGACAAGACCTGATTCCCGGAATCGTGGCCGATCCCCCGCGACGGAGTTTCACGGATTTGGCGAAGCGGGGGTGAGCCGTCCAACAGCGTGAATATCGATATCGACGTCTTGCCTGACACGAAGAATAAACGTGCCGGGGTTCTTGTTGCCCCATTTCACGTAAGGGCAGCACAGAGTTTATCGACCGGCCCATCACCAGACAGCAGGTCTGAAGCCGTAAGATGCAAAATCGCGGCACGGCGTTGGAAAAGGCGACAACTAATCTAAAACGCGAGAGATCGCTCTCGGGCTCTCGACCTCCAGCTCAAGCGGCCTTCGTTCCTGTTACAATAAGCTTGGATCTTGGGCCAGCCGTACTCGATGAGCATGATCTCCACAACCCGCATCGCCAATGCGTACGATTCGCTCGCGCGGCCGAAGCGCTTGAAGCTGGTGATCTTCTTTGTGACCTCGGCCTGCAACGCCAAGTGTCGCACCTGCTTCTACTGGCAGGAGCTCAATCAGCGCGGCGATCTGACCTGGGACGAGATTCAGAAACTCTCCCGCAGCATGCCGCGCTTTACAGACCTGTGGCTCTCTGGCGGCGAGCCCGTGCTGCGCCGCGAACTCACGGATATCGTCCATCTCTTTTACGTGAACAACGGCATCCGCTGGATGAATCTGCCCACTAACGGCCTGCTGCCGGCTCGTACCGCCGAATGGGTGGCACGGATCATGGTGGAAAATCCGGAGCTGCAACTGGACCTCAACGTGGCCATGGACGGTCTTCACGAAATGCAGGATTCCATCCGCGCGGTCCCCGGCAATTTCTCGAAGACGCTTGCGACCCTTGACGCCCTCCAGGATTGCCGGTGCCGCTACGCCAACCTGCGCGTCAACATCAACACTGTGATCTGCGCCGAGAATTTCGATTGTGTCTCCGAAATTGCGGAATTCGTGAAAAGCAACTGCCGCGTCGACGGGCACTACTTCAACATCATTCGGGGCAGCGCTAAAGACGAGTCGCTGAAGCGCATCCCCGTCGAGCGTCTGCCGGCGCTTTACCGCGAGATGCAAAAGGTGTACGGCTACTACGCTTCCCGCTACGTGAAGGGCGCTAGAGGCTGGGCGCGCCGCCTGGGCGAGGCCTACTACCGGGGGACGCTGGCCCTGCACAACAAGATCCAGCTTGAGAATGTCGAGTTGCCGCACCCTTGGCCCATGCCGTGCACCGCCGGCGAGACGTCAGTGGTGATCGACTACAACGGCGACGTTCGCGCCTGCGAACTCCGTGGCCGGCTAGCCAACTTGCGCGAGTTCGAGTGCGACTTCCAGCGGCTTTGGGACACCGGGGCGCGCCGCGAAGAAGTGGACGCTATCGTCCGCGACCAGTGCTGGTGCACCCACGTCTGCTTCATTCACGACAGCCTGCGCCACTCGCCCAAAGCCCTCCTCTACAACGTGCCGCTTGCGTATCTCGAGTCGCAGTTTGCGACCCCGCACAGAATCGGTCAGCCACCAGCCATCAGCTCTCGCGAAGGTCCCTCCTCTTCTTGCTGACCGCTGATAGCTGAGGGCTGATAGCGTTGGAGACCGATTTTGCTTGCTGAGCACTGGTGGCTGATGGCTGAAGGCTCTTGCCCACTTCGCTCAGAGGGATGAACCCTTTGCGCCGGCCTCCAGACTCCGCCAGCAGGCCTTGAAGCAACACCTCCAGAGCATCGAGCAGACGAGTGTTACCAGTCTGGATAAGGTAGCCGGCCACCCGAAGGAGTTGCAACTGGCGTGGCGAACAAGTCTCCAAGGCATGTTCCCGTTCATGCGCTGACGACTTGCCCTTCCGATTGGCAAGCATATCCATGATGCACCTGCCCGAGACGCTGACGGCGCAGTGCTGGCCGTCACCCACGGGGTGCTCTTCGAAAAGCTCGCTCATCGGCACGCCCAACGCGTCGGCGATCTTGCGCAGCGTCTTCGGCCCCGGCTCCACGCGCCGGTTTTCGACGCGCGAAAGGTAGGAACTGGCAAGACCGGAGCGCTCTCCCAACACTCGCTGGCTGATGTCTTTCTGATTCCGGATCTGAATAATGCGAGAGCCAATGCTCACGGAAGCTCCTTTTCGATGCTTTTCTCACCCGCATCTTAACATATGTGTAAAAAAATGCAATCAACATAAGAAAATGCTTGACAGCCTTGTAAACTCGACTAGAGTATTACTTGGAGAGGGCGAGAGGCAGAAGGGAAGCGGGGGAGAGAAGTAACCGGAAGCCAAATCGAACCTCCGAGATAGTCATAAGTGGCGAGGGGGACTCGCCGGGAGGACCTAGCGGCCGTCGCAGGCCGCAGCAATCATAAGCCCACCGACCCGCTCGGGAACAGTGCCATTCTATCCTTCCCTTTTGGCCCAACAGGCACTGCCTCCCGAGCGGGTCTTTCCTTTTGGGCCCGTCAGGGTTCAGCCGTCAGCTCTCAACAAGTACCCGGCTTTTTCCTGAGTGCTGACAGCCAAGGGCTGATAGCTTCGTTGCTACGTTCACGATCACGCGCGAGCCCCGCCAGCCCGCCGCCAAATCACCAGTATCTGTCGTCCCAGCAGATCCAATCCCAGCAGCAGAACCAGAAACTTGGTCAGCCAAGCGATGTACGGCAGGTTGATCGCCACGAAGACGATCACGAGTCCCAGCAGCAAGGCCAAGGCAAAAGATCCGTTTCTGTGTCTGGAGTCCGCGCCGCCCGTCGAGACCAATAATTGCCCGATCGCCGCCGCCACCAGGACCTTTGCCAGGTAAAGACCCGCAATCCAAGCCATCAAGGTAAGTAAACTGAGCGGCAGACCCACCAGCGAGATTGCGGCAACCACCGCCGCGACGGGCGGCACGATTAGCAGGACAAAGCCCATGCCTACGGCCGTCAATGTGCGAAAGGCGCTGTCGATGCGCCCGGCGAACAAAGTCGGGAATAGCAAAAAGAGGATGAACCCGGTAAGCAAAGCCGCCCCCAAACGGACTCCCTGCCAGAGGTAGAAGCGGGGCTGCGAGTATCGGCTAGGCTCTTTCTCGGTCAGTTGGACGTTCGTCTTACCGGCGATCACGGCGCCGGACTCGATGTGGACGTCATTGGCGTTCTTCACCTTGGCTTCCAGGCTGCCGTCGATTCGCGCCGGAGCGAAAACGGTGATGCTGTTGGCTTCCGGAACGCTCACGTTTCTTGCGATGTGACCCCCGATCTCCAAGGACCCGACCCTACCCTGCAGGTCGCGCCCTACTGTGCCATCAACGCGAACGTCGCCGGAATAGGCCGCGATATCAGTTCCGATTTGTGCTTCCTTGCCCACTTCGAGGTCGCCGGCAAATGCGTGCAACCCGCGCGTTACATGGCCGCTCACCCTCACATTCTGGCTGTAAGTGTAGACGTTGCCTTCCACCGTCCCGTCGATCTCCAAGCTCTGGTTGCCGGTAAACAAATCACCTTTGATGTTGCCGCGCACCACCGTGCGCTGGGCCCACATATAGACATTGCCGTTGACGGTCCCGTCGATGCTGACCGATTGGCCCGCGATGACCAGAGAGTCGTCAATGGTCTGGCCGGCGGGAATCGAAACCACGGTGCCCGTCCGCCGTTCTATCGCCGCGGCCGGGGCAGGCGCTCCCACGAGGAAAGTCAGACCAAGAGAAGCCACGAGGCCCATGGATAGCGAGTTCCCCCGCAGCGCCAAGCGAAGCGCCATCACCGTCAGGAAACCCAGCGTCAGCGCACTGAGGGCGGTCGCGATGGAGTACAAGATGGATGCGCCCTGGTTCGCAAGGTAAAGAGCGGCATTGACAAAAGCACCGATGATCACCGTGCGGTTCAGAGGATTGAACAGTGGAGTCGAGCCCAGAAACTGGTGGCTGGCCCAGGTAATGGCCATGACCACGCCCATCGCCACCGCCACCATACCCGAAAATGCTCCCAGGATTCCCAGCGCGGGGCGCAGCCCCGTGGCCTTCTCCAGGG
>Ga0335081_10013986_pt1 | contig 12978 bp, 2 predicted proteins | sample Lox_Sample_35_FD_206713 | JGI IMG/M metagenome (GOLD analysis project Ga0335081, IMG submission 206713) | Soil microbial communities from Loxahatchee National Wildlife Refuge, Florida, United States - Lox_Sample_3.5 | ecosystem: Environmental > Terrestrial > Soil > Wetlands | place: USA: Florida...
CCACCGTGGACGGCGTGGCGCAGCCGAAGTCGTGGATCGATCTGTCCGGCAGCGACATCAACGTGCTCGGCGGCAGCATGCTGCGCGCCACCAGCGGCACGATCAATGCGGCCGCCGCCTCGGACCAGAGCGCTTATAGCGGCACGCTGCAGGTCACCGACGTCGTGAGCGCGCAGCAGGACGGCAGCCGCATCAACATCGCGCCGGGCGCCACGCTCGATGTCTCCGGGGCGAGCGTCACGCTGCCCGTCGGCAGCAACGTGATTCCCGTGCAGCTGCGCGCCACCGAGCTCGCCGACAGCCCGGTGCAGCAGAAGGGCCCGCTCGACGGGCAAACCGTCTACGTCGACATACGCGCCAGCGGCACGCGCCCGGACGGCAGCGAGTGGCAGGGCACACCGCTCGCCGACGTGAGCGGCGAGATCGCCGCGATCCAGCGCAACGTGCTGGAGCGCAACCTCACCGGCGGCAGCATCAACCTCCTGTCGCACGGCGATGTGATCGTCGCCGGCGGCGCCACGCTGGACGTCGCCGGCGGAGCGATCCACTACACCGGCGGGGAGATCAGCACCACCGAGCTGCTCACCACGACCGGCCAGGTCGTCAACATCGGCGCCGCCGATCCCAACCAGACCTACGCCGGCATCGTCAACTCGCTCACCATCAACAATACGACCTGGGGAGTCACGCAGACCTACAACACCTCGTCCGGCAGTTACTCTCCCGGCTACACCGAGGGCAAGGACGCCGGTAGCGTGCAGCTCACCGCGCCGCGGTTCGTGCTCGATGGGACCGTCGACGGCGCCGTCACCGCCGGCATGTACCAGCGCCTGCCGACGCAGCCGTTCGCGGCGGGCGCGGGCGGCCCGCTGTACCGGCCGTTCGACCAGGTGCCCGCCGGCGGCACGCTCATCATCGGCGATCCCACCCCGGTCGCCTCGGAGTTCGGCACGGGCGACGTCGTGTTCGCGCCCACCGCGGTGCTGCCCGGTCTGCGCAACGCCGACGGCAGCGCCTTCGATCCGCTCGATCCGCTCGATGCGCTGCCGGCGAGCTATGGCGCCTCGGTGCTGCGCCCGGAGCTGGTCGGCGCGGGCGGCGTCAGCAATCTCGGCATCTACATCGACGGCGTGCTGACGCTGCCGGCGGGCAGGTCGCTGCAGTTTCCCGCGGGCGGCAGCTTCGTCGCCGAGGCGGGCGCGATCGGCCTCTTCGGCAGCATCGATGCTCCCGGCGGCACGATCGCGGCGCTCGCGCAGGCGACCGCCGAGCCGCCGGCCGCGGGCGTCTCGCTCACCCTCGGGCCGCAGGCGCAGCTGACGGCGACCGGCGCCTGGGTCAACGACAGCCCGCAGCTCTACCCCGGCGGGAATTTCGTGCCGCTGTACACCTCCGGCGGCAGCATCACCCTCACCGCACGCGAGGGGAACCTGACTCTCGAGCCCGGCAGCCTCATCGACGTATCGGGCGGGGCGCGGCTGACGAGCAGCGGCGCCCTCCTGCCAGGTACCGGCGGCAGCATCTCGCTCGGCGCCACCTGGCAGTCCGGCGACCCGGCGGTGGGTGCCGCGCCCGCGCTGCTGCTCGGCGCGACGCTGCGCGGGTACGGGGTGTCCGAGGGAGGGAGTCTCACGCTCACCGCGAGCAACGTGTGCGTGGCGGCGAGCGACTGCACCGCGGGCGATCCGGGCACTCTCTGGGTCTCGCCGGCAACTCTTGCGAGCGGCGGCTTCGCGAGCTACGCGCTGGATGCGGACCGCGGCATGCTGAGCGTGGCTCCGGGCACCGTCGTCACACTGCAGCAGGACAACTTCGTCGTGCCCCGGAGCTTCCAGGGGCTGGCCGACGCACCCGGCATCTTCGGGCTCGCACCCATCGGGCTGCTGCCGCAGGTGCAGCGTAATCCGGTCGACCTGAGCCTCGCGCAGAGCGTCCCCGCGACCGCGGTCGATGTCGGCGTGAACGCCGCGACGGTGCTGACGGTGACGCCGACGACTCCGTCGCTCACCATCGGGCAGGGCGCGGAGATCCAGGGCGACCCGGGCGCCGTGTTCACGCTGAGCTCCGACGTGCGCATGCTGATCGAGGGCACGCTGAGCGCGCCGGGTGGCCGCATCGCGCTCACTCTCGGACTTCCGGGCAGCCTCGTCGAGGATTCCTACGAGCCATCGCAGGCGATCTGGCTCGCGCCCACCGCCACCCTCGACGTCGCCGGTGTACCGCAGATCATCAGCACCGACCTCGGCCTGCGCACCGGGCAGATCCTTCCCGGAGGCAGCGTCAGCCTGACGGTGCAGAGCAACCTGCCAGGCTCCATCGAGCTGCTGCCGGGCTCGATGATCGACGTGTCCGGCAGCTCCGGGGTCATCGACGAGGTGCCGCCGGGCGGACGCGGCACGACGGCGGAGCTCGTCGCCTCGGCGGGCGGCAGCATCGCGCTCACCGCCACCGACAACATCACCCTCGACGGCAGCTTCGACGCCAAGGCGGGTGTCCCGGGAGCGGGGCTGCCGCATCCGGCCGGCGGCAGCCTCACCGTGGCGCTCGAGCCGGCGAGTCTGATCGGCGGCGGCGGCACCCCCTTTCCCACATCGGCGCCGCAGCTGCTCGTCGGCCAGTCGGTCGCGCCGACGGTCGTGCTGCCGGGAAGCGGCGTGCCCGACTCGCTGGCCGACATGGCGGCGGTTTCCGCGGACGCGGTACAGGCCGGCGGCTTCGACTCGGTGACGCTGCGCGCGACGCCGCTCGTCAACTCGAACGGCGTGGCGCTCGGGGAGATCAGCTTCGCCGGCAACGTCTCCCTCAGCGTCGGGCAGCAGCTCACCTTCGATGCCGCGACCTACTCCGTGACCCCGGGGTCCGTGGCCAGGGTGTCGGCGCCGTACGTGGAGCTCGGCAACTCGAACGACAACGGCTATGCGCTGAGCTCCGCCACCGGCGGCAGCGGCGCGCTGGATGTGTCGGGGCAGTTCATCGAGCTGTACGGATCGACCGCACTGCTCGGCGTCGGCAAGCTGGCACTGACGTCGAGCGGCGACCTGCGGCTCACGGGCGTCGTCAACCTGCCGCAGCAGGGCGTCATCGCCACCGCAGCGACCGGCAGCCTCAACGCCGCGGGCGCCGTCGACCTGACTGCACAGCAGATCTACCCCTCGACGCTCAGCGACTTCCGCATCGCTTCCGACCCGCTGACGGGCTCGATCAGCGTGCACGGCTCGCAGGGGGCGAAGCAGGACCTGTTGTCCGCGGACGGCACGCTCACGCTGAGCGCCGCGACGGTCGTGCAGGACGGCGTACTGCGCGCGCCCTTCGGTACGATCAACATCGATGCCACCAACGTCACGCTCGGCGCGGGAAGTCTCACCTCGACGTCCGCGCAGGGCCTCACCGTGCCCTTCGGCCAGATGCAGGGCGGCTTCGACTGGGTGTACAGCCTTCCCGGCGGCGCCACCACGGTGTACGGCAGCAGCGCGGACGCCACCGCAGCGCCGCCTGCGCAGCGGGTCGTGCTGCAGGGAGCGAACGTCGACGTGGCGAAGGGTGCGACCCTCGATCTCTCCGGCGGCGGGGATCTGCAGGCGTACGAGTGGATCCAGGGAGTCGGCGGGACCCACGACGTGCTGTCGCAGTCGGCCGCCGCCGGCGGCCGACCGCAGCAATTCGCGATCCTGCCGGGACTCGAGGCCAGCGTCGCGCCCTGGGATCCGGGTATTTCGCCCGCGGCGAACCTCGCGCCCGGCGCTTCCATATACCTCGCGGGGGCGCCCGGCCTCGCCGCCGGCAACTACCTGCTGCTGCCCTCGCGTTACGCGCTGCTCCCCGGAGCATTCCTCGTCAGCCCCGCGGCCTCGAGCTACCAGGACATGCAGCCCGGCCAGCAGGTGGCGGTGCCCGGCGGCGGCACGATCGTCTCGGGCTACGACACCATCGCCGGCACACCGTTCGGCAGCTCGCGCACCTCGGGTTTCCTGGTCACTCCCGCCTCCGTGGTGCTGAAGCAGGCCCAGTACCAGGTCACCGACGCCAGCCAGTTCTTTGCGGCACAGGCCGCGGCCGCCGGCGCATCGCCGCCGCGGCTGCCGCAGGACAGCGGTGCCCTCGAGCTGATCGCGAGCGCAGGCCTCGCGCTCGACGGTAGCCTGCGAGCCGCCCCCGCGAGCGGCGGCCTCGGCTCGACGGTCGACATCTCGAGCGCGCAGATCCTGGTGACCGCAAGCGGCGGCGGCGCGGCGCCTCCCGGCACGCTGGTGCTGTCGGCCGCGAGCCTCGATGCGCTCGGCGCGCAGAGCCTGCTGCTCGGCGGCGAGCGCAGCAACGGCGCCATTACCACCGACGCGCAGACCGTGAGCGTCGCGAGCGGCGCCGCGTTGAGCGCGCCCGACATCCTGCTCGCGGCCGCCGACGAGGTGAGTATCGCCGGCGGCGCGTCTCTTAGCGCGAGCGGAGCGGCGCCGGCCGCCCCCGCTTACACGCTGAGCGGCAACGGCGCCTTCCTCAGCGTGAGCGCCGGACCGCAGGCCAGCGTCACGCGCAGCGGCGGGACGAACACCTCCGGCGTGTTGGCGCTCGCGAGCGGCTCCACGCTCACCGCCAACGGCGGCTCGATCTACCTCGAGGGCACGCAGAACGTGCTGGTGAACGGCACGATCACGGCCAACGGCGGCGACCTGGCGCTGCAGTCGACGCGCCTGGCGGTCGGCGCGCCGCCGGCGGGAGCCGCTGCCGAAACCGTGCTGGCGCCCGCGCTGCTCGCGCAGGGAGGCCTGCGCAATGTGTTGCTGGTGAGCGATTCCAGCGTCGACTTCTACGGCAGCAGCGCACTCAGCGCGGGGAACCTGACGATCGACGCGCAGGGCATAGCGGGCTACGGCCTCGCGGGAGACTCGGCCAAGGTGTCGGTGACCGGGACGCTCACGCTCGCGGATTCGCAGCTGCCCGCGGCCGCCGGTGGCGCGAGCGCGCTCCCTGGAACCGGATCCGGCACGCTCGCCTTCGACGCCGCGGACCTCGCGCTCGGCCCGGGGGCGCTCGCGGTGTCGGGATTCCGCTCGCTGTCGCTCGCGACCCCGGGCACCCTGACCGCGCTCGGCAATGGCTCGCTGACGACGCCGGGCGACCTGTCGATCACCGCGTCGCGGCTGACGACGGCCGCCGGCGTCGGTGCGACGATCGCCGCCGACGGCGCCGTCTCCATCGCGGCCCCCGCTCATCCTGCGACGCCGAGCGCGGTCACCGCGCTCGGCGGCTCGCTCGATATCAGCGGCCGCAGCATCGCGCTCGGAACGCAGCTGCTGCTGCCATCGGGCAGCGTGACCCTCAGTGCGACCGCGGGCGATGTCACGCTGGACCCGGGTGCCGCCATCAACGTCGCCGGCCTCACCCGCCATTACGATGCGGTGAATGTCGCGACGCCCGGCGGCAGCGTGACGCTCGCAGCGGCAGGCAATCTCGAGCTCGCCGCCGGCAGCACCATCGACGTCAGTGCGGCCGCCGGCGGTGCCGGCGGCTCGCTCGCGCTCTCCGCGCCCGGCGGGGCGGTCAGCGTGGCGGGCAAGCTGCTCGGCGAGCAGGGCGCGACCTTCGGCGTCGATGCGCAGAGCTTCGGCAATTTTGCCGCGCTCGACCAGGCGCTCAACACCGGCGGCTTCTCCGGCGGCCGCAGCTTCCGGCTGCGCGGTCCCGGGGACCTGGTCGTGGCCGCGGGCGCGGGCAACGCGCTGCGCGCGCACGAGGTGCTGCTCGAGGCCGATCAGGGCAACATCCAGGTCGACGGGCTGATCGACGCCTCCGGCGCGAGCGGCGGCTCGGTGCTGCTGGCGGCCGCGGACAACGTCGTCGTCAACGGCACCATCGACGCGCACGCCACCGGCGACGGGCAGCACGGCGGCACGGTACAGCTCGAGACCACCGGTGGCAGCATGCTGCTCGATGCCGGCTCCACCATCGGTCTCAGCGGCGGCGCGGGCGGCACCGGCGGTACGCTGCTGCTGCGCGTGCCGCAGGCGACCGTGGCTGCGCTCCTCACCGGCGGCAAGGGTGTGCTGCTCGGCGGCAGCATCCAGGGATCCTCCGGCACCACTCTCGAGGCCTACCGCGTCTACGACAACAGCACGGGCGTCATCTCCGCCACCGACGTGGCCGCGAGTGCGGCGAATCCGCTCTATCAGGACGCGGCGAATTTCATGGCCGATGCGCCCGCGATCACCCAGGCGCTCGGCCGCGCGAGCGATCCGGGCTTCATGCTGGTCCCCGGCGTGGAGATCGATGCGAGCGGGCCGCTCGATCTCACTACCCCCTGGAACCTGTACGCGTGGCGCTTCGGCCCGAACGGCGACGTACCGGGCGTGCTGACGCTGCGCGCGACGGGCGGCGTCACCTTCGATGCCGCGCTGTCGGACGGCTTCACGACGCCGACCTCTTATATCCTGCCGGAGACGCCGTCGGACTCATGGTCGTATCGCATCGCCGCGGGCGCCGATCTCACCGCCGCCAACCCGCTGGCGGTCGCCATCAGCCGCACGCAGCCCGCTGCCAACGTGACGATCAGCGCCTGCACCAACGGCGGTGCCGTATGCACGCCGGTAGCGGGCGGCCGCGGCGGCGCCGGCGCGGGCTACACGACGAGCCTGGTGCGCACCGGTACCGGTTTCATCGACGTGAGCGCGTCGGGAGATTTCGTGCTCGGCAACCAGGCCTCGCTCCTCTACACCGCGGGGGTCGCGGGTCCGGGCATCCCGCTCTCGGCACGTACCCAGAGTCTCGGTGGCCGCGCCTATCCCATCGACGGCGGCAACATCGACATCGCCGTCGATGGCGATGTGATCGGGGCCTCGAGCAACCAGTTCGTCAACGCCTGGCTGTGGCGCGCGGGATCGGCGGAATCCCCCACCGGCTCGGCGGTCGGCTGGACCGTGGACTTCCAGAGCTTCCAGCAGGGCGTGGCGGCGCTCGGCGGCGGCAACGTGCGCGTCACGGCGGGCGGTGACATCACGAATTTATCCGCCTCCATCCCGAGCATCGGTCGCCAGGTCGGGGGGCCGACCATGGCGCAGAGCCTGGTGCAGGTCGTCGGCGGCGGCGATCTCAGCGTGGAGGCGGGCGGCTCCATCCTCGGCGGCAGCTACTACGCCGGTCTCGGCAACCTGAGTCTGCAGGCCGGGGGCGACATCGGCGGCATGCCGGAAGCAGGCGGCGCGCAGGGGCTGGCACCGCTCATCGGCCTGGGAGCCTCCACGGCGGCCGTCATCGCGCGCGGCGGCGTGCGCCTTTCGGGCATCGTCGACCCGAGCCTGCTGCCGACGGGTGCGTCACAAGGGCCGATTCAGAGCTACTTCTCCACCTACAGCCCCACGGCCGCGGCGACCCTCATGGCGATCGGCGGCAATGTGACGCTCGATAACGACTACAACGCGCTGTCGTCCGCCATCGGCTCCTCGTTCACCGATCAGACGCTGGGGCTCGCCAACGGCGCCGATCCCCAGCCCGACCTCAACCACACACCCGTCGCCCTGGATGTGCTGCCGCCCACTCTCAACGCCTATGCAACCAGCGGCAACGTCAATCTCGGCACGATCCTCATCCTGTCGCCCTCGCCCCAGGGCAACCTACAGCTGCTCGCGCAGCAGAGCGTCAACGCTCAGGTGTCGAGCGGCGGTCCGGCGCAGGTCGTCGTCTCCGACGCTGACGCCACCCTGCTGCCCTCGGTGACGGCGCCGCAGACCAGCCTGACGCTGTATCAGAACATCGAGTACTCCCTGGGGAGCAACAGCCCGCAGCTCTATGCCTCCGTGCCCGTGCACGGCTCGTCGGCTGCGCAGCTGCCCGCGGAAATCGTCGCCGCCACCGGCAACGTGGATTTCTCCGCGCCCGGGGGCAGCTCGCAGCTGAGCGGCGTGTGGTCGGCCCTGCCGCTGCGCGTGGTCGCGGGGCAGGACATCGTCGATCCGAACCTCATCGTGCAGAACCTGAGCGCGGCGGATGTCACCTCGCTCGATGCCGGGCGGGACATCGTCTACCCCTTCGTGCGCGATGCCTCCGGCAACATCGAGCCGAACCTCGCGCAAATCACACTCGCAGGCCCCGGACAGCTGCAGATTTCCGCCGGCCACGATCTCAACCTCGGCACTTCGGCGGGGGTCACCACCGAGGGCAACCTCCTCAACCCGAGCCTGCCCACGAGCGGCGCGAGCGTGAGCGTCGAGGCGGGAGTCGGCGCGCCCAGCGCGCAATTCGCCGCCTTCATCTCGCAGTACGTCGTCGGCTCGAGCGCCTTCGACGGCGAGCTGGTGGCGTTCGTGCAATCGGTCACCGGAGCGGGCGGCATCACCGCGCAGCAGGCCAAGCAGGATTTCGCCGGCATGTCCGTGCCGCTGCAGCGCAGCTTCGTCGAGCAGCTGTTCTTCGGGCTGCTGCGCAGCTCCGGGCGCCACGCCGCGGACACGGGCGACGGCGACTTCTCGCAGGGCTTTGCCGCCATCGACACGCTGTTCCCGGGCGCCAATCCGGATCTGCCGCAGGGCCAGATCAATCCTTATTCCGGCAACATCGAGCTGTACTTCAGCCGCATCTACACGCTCGCCGGCGGCGGCATCTCGCTGCTCGCGCCGGGAGGGGAGATCAACGTCGGTCTGGCGCAGGCGCCGACCACCTTCGGCGTGACCAAGGCGCCCTCGCAGCTCGGCCTGGTGGCGCAGCAGAGCGGCGACATCGACGCCTACGCGTACGATGACTTCCAGGTCAACCAGTCGCGGGTGTTCGCGGCCGACGGCGGCGACATCCTGGTGTGGTCGACCGAAGGCAACATCGATGCCGGCCGCGGCGCCAAGACGGCGATCTCGGCGCCGCCGCCGCTCGTCACCATCGACCCCAAGACCGGCGCGCCGCTGGTGACGTTCTCGCCCGCCCTCACGGGCAGCGGCATCCAGGCGCTCGCGACCGCGCCCGGCGTCGAGCCCGGCGCCGTCGACCTGTTCGCGCCGCACGGAGTCGTGAACGCGAACGACGCCGGCATCGTCGCCGGCAACCTGACGATCGCTGCGACGGCCGTGCTTGGCACCAACAACATCAGCGTCTCGGGCACCGCGGTGGGCATCCCGGTCACCCCGACGGGCATCGGCGCGAGCGTGGTCGGCGCCAGCTCCACCGCCGCCGGTGCCGTGAGCTCCGCCACGGGCGATCTCGCGAGCCGCCAGCAGCAGGAATCGCCCGCACCCGCCGCACAGAGCGCGCTCAGCTGGCTCGACGTGTTCGTACTCGGCTTCGGCGAGGAGAGCTGCCAGGCCGGGGACACCGAGTGTCTGAAGCGCCAGGCGGCCAAGCACTGAGCGGCCGGAAAGAGACTGTCACAATTCGCGCGTAAGGTGGACGTCTTTCGGGCGACGAGGACGGAGACCGTATGAGGATCGCGGACACGGCTGCGCGCACGGCCCTGACACTCGCAGCGCTCGCCTGCATAGCGCCGGTGCTCGCGGACGATGCGGCGGTGCGAGCTCACATCAAGGAGACGCTCGAGCAGCGCTTTCCGATCAAGGTCGAGGTGGTGCAGCCGGCGCCCTTCTCCGGCATGTACGAGGTGATCGCCGGCGAGCAGGTGGCGTACGCGGATCCGAGCGGCGACTATCTGCTGGTCGGGCGCCTCATGGACACGCGCACGCGGCACGATCTGTCCGCAGACCATCTCGACGCCCATGACGCGATCGACTTTCATGCGCTGCCGTTCGATCAGGCCATCAGGATCGTCAGGGGCACCGGCGAGCGGCAGCTGGCCGTGTTCGCCGATCCTGACTGCCCGTACTGCCAGCAGCTCGAGAAGGATCTGCAGGCGATGTCCGACATCACCGTGTACGTATTCCTGTTCCCGCTGGAGGCGACGCATCCGAATGCCACGGCGCATGCGCGTGCCATCTGGTGCGCGCGCGACCCAAGTGCCGCCTGGAGCGATTGGCTGATCAGTCGCAAGACGCCCGCCGCGGCGTCCGGGCCCTGCGCCGCCGACCCGATCGGGGCGCTGCAGACCCTCGGTACCTCGCTGCGGGTGCGTGCGACGCCGACGCTGTTTCTCGAGAACGGGCAGCGCATCGGTGGCTATGTGCCGCCCGATGAGCTGCGCAAGCGGCTCGTGCAGGCTGCGAACGCTGCAGGCGCGCCGGCCGCGACTACCCAGGGAGCACAGGCCGCGCCGCCGCCTCCCAGCGCCAGCCGCGGACCCTGAGAAGACCGGCGCGCAACACTACTGTCATACGCAGCCGAAATAATCCCGTCTTCTGTTTCGCTGTGCGTCACCGACGGCGTGCGTGACGTCGAAACGAATCAACACAGAAACGCCGCCGAGGGTTGAGAGTCGCGCCGAATCGGATGGGCGCCCGCCTTACCGGTTGCGAACCGGCGCCACTCATATCGTCCACCAGGGGCTACCCATGACTGCCGCGGCTCTGCGTTCCCTCATCCTCGCATCGCTCGCTGTGCCGCTGACGATGCCCGCCCTGGCGGAGCCGGCGCAGCAGCAGGAGCAGCAGCACCTGGAGGAGCTGCGCAACACGGTCGTCAACCTGTTGCAGGCGCTGGTGGATCGCGGGGTGCTCACCCGCGAGCAGGCCGAGCAGATGGTGAAGGCGGCGCAGGACAAGGCAAGCGCGGATGCCGCCGCCGCCGCGCAACAGCGCCAGCGACGGGAGCAGGAGGACGCCGGCGCGGTGCGGGTCCCGTACGTGCCGCAGATCGTCAAGGACGAGATCCGCAAGGAAGTTGCGGAGCAGCTCGCGCCGCAGGTCACGCAGCAGGTGGTCTCGCAGGCGAAGAGCGAGGGCTGGGGCGTCCCGGCGGCGCTTCCCCAGTGGCTCGAGCACATCACCTGGAGCGGCGATGTGCGGGTGCGCGGCGAGGCCGACGTCTACGCCAACAACAACGCGCAGTTCGCCTACTACAACTACAACGTGATCAACGCCGCCGGCGGCATCGCCAGGGCGGGCGACCAGGCCTACCTCAATACCACCCAGAATCGCTACTACCCGCTGGTGCGGCTGCGGCTCAATGTCGACGCCGATCTCGGCGGCGGCTGGCAGAGCGGCGCGCGAATCAGCACCGGCACGCTCGTCAATCCCGACTCCCTCAACCAGGTGCAGGGTCAGTATGGCGGCCGCTACACGACCGACGTCGATCTGGCCTACCTCGGTTGGACCAACGCCCCGCTGCTGCCGCGCAACGCCGTGACCTTCTGGGCCGGCAAGTACGCCAACCCGTTCTTCTACAGCGATCTGACCTGGATGCCCGATGTTACTTTCGAGGGGCTGGCGGCCGACTACCGCCTGCGGCTCGCGGGCTCGCCGCAGGCGCCCTTGAATTGGTATTTCACGGGCGCCGCCGTCCCCGAGCAGGACGTGCCGTTGACCTACGACTTCGGCTCGAGCTCGAACAACAAGTGGCTGTATGCCGGTCAGACCGGGCTCGACTGGCATTTCAGCGAGGGCAGCCGCCTGCGCTTCGGCGTCGCCTACTACTACTTCGACCACATCGCCGGGGTGCTGAACGCCTTCCAGAGCGACACGACCAATTACACGGCGCCGCCCTACGTGCAGAAGGGCAACACGATGTTCGACATCGCGAACTCCGGCAACCCCGCCGTGGATAACCTGTTCGCGCTGGCCGCCGATTTTCACGAGCTCGACGCCATACTGGGCGCCGACTGGGTGCTGTCGCCGCGTCTTCGGCTGAGCTTTTTCGGCGACTTCGTCAAGAATCTCGGCTACAAGGAGGCGGCGGTCGCGGCACGCGTCGGCACGCCGGTGGCGCCGCGCGTCGACGGTTACGAGAGCATGCTCACGCTCGGCTCGCCGACCCTCGATCACGCCGGCGCGTGGGAGACCTTCGTCGGCTACCGCTACATCGAGCGCGACGCCGTGGTCGATGCCTTCACCGACCAGGACTACCACCTCGGCGGCACCGACGCCAGGGGCTACATTCTCGGCGCGCGCGTCAATCTGACCCCGCACGTGTACGCGCGCCTGCGCTACATGCCGTTCCAGGCAATCGACGGCCCGCCGCTGACGATCGACGTCTGGCAGCTCGAGCTGCTCGGGTCGTTCTGACAGCCGTGCGGCGCGGGCGATGTCACATGGCGGAAAAGACCCGCTCCTACAATCGGAACACACCATGCTGAGGCCCCTACGGACCACGCTCGGCGGATACGCGGCCGTCGCCGGCGCGACGGCGCTGCTGCTGCTGGCGGCCTGCGGCGGCGCGGAGTCGCGCCGCGCCAGCCACATCGAGCGCGGCCGTGGATACCTGGCGCACGGCGACTTCGCCAAGGCGGGCGTGGAGTTCCGTAACGCCGTGCAGATCGCGCCGCGCGATCCGCAGGCGAGGCTGCTGGCGGGCGAGGCGGCGGAGAAGCTCGGTCGGTGGCGCGAGGCGGCGGGGCTCTACCAGTCGGTGGTCGAGCTGGCGCCGCAGAACCTCGAGGCGCGCATCGATCTCGGGCGGCTCTACGACCTGGGCGGTGCGCCCGACAAGGCTCTGCAGCTCATCGAGCCGGCGCTCGACAAGCACCCCGACGATGCGGCGCTGCTCACGGTGCGCGCCATGGCGCGCGCCCGGCTCAAGGACCTCGACGGCGCCCTGGCCGACGCCGAGCACGCCGTGCAGCTCGCGCCGAACGACGAGAACGCCGTGGCGCTGCTCGCGGCGATGTACCGCGACCGCGGCGAGAGCGCGCGAGCCGTGCAGCTGGTGAGCTCGACGCTGGAGCGCGTGCCGTCATCGAGCGACCTGCGCGAAGTGCTGGCCGCCATCTATGTCGGGACGGGCGATCCCGACAAGGCGATCGAGCAGGTGCGCCGCCTGATCGCGCTCAAGCCGACGGTGCCGGCCTACCGCAGCCGGCTCGCCGGACTGTACGCGGGCCAGCATCGCTATGACGACGCCCAGCGCGCACTCGAGGAGGAGGTCAAGGCCTTCCCCGACAACGACGACGCCAGGCTGGCG
>Ga0335081_10013987_pt1 | contig 12977 bp, 8 predicted proteins | sample Lox_Sample_35_FD_206713 | JGI IMG/M metagenome (GOLD analysis project Ga0335081, IMG submission 206713) | Soil microbial communities from Loxahatchee National Wildlife Refuge, Florida, United States - Lox_Sample_3.5 | ecosystem: Environmental > Terrestrial > Soil > Wetlands | place: USA: Florida...
CGAGAGGTTCTTGCGGGCAAAGACGGAGTCGTCAACCACGAGATAGCGGACAGGCTGCCCGTCCTTGCTGCGTCGTACTGGCGGAAACTGCTCCATGTTGCTGCCTCCTCCTGCGGCCGGCAGGCGTGGCCTGCGGCCGGCTGGTCCCCTTAACTGTTTCCGGCCCCCGCCGCCTGCGCGTCCGGTTCGGACGCCAGGGCAACCTTTGGTTCCGGGCTGCACTGGGCGAACAAAGTATTCGCAATAGCATCCAGGCTTACCACCCGCATGGCGTAGCCGCGGTCCACCGCGGCCTTGGGCATGCCGTACACCACGCAGGAATCTTCGCTCTGGGCGATAGTCAGGCCGCGCGCCGCTTTCACCGCGCTCAGGCCTTCGGCTCCATCGTCACCCATGCCGGTCATGATTGCGGCAATGGCCTTGTCGCCAAATTCCTCGGCCACGCTGCGAAACAATACATCGGCGGAAGGGCGGTGTCCGTTGACCCGGGGCTCATCGCTCAGCACCGCCACCGTGCCCAGGGGCAGGCGCTTGACCTTAAGATGCCGGTTGCCCGGCGCCACCAGCGCGCGGCCGGCCTGCAGCACGTCGCCCGATTGAGCCTCCTTTACGCGAATGGCGCAGATTTCATCCAGGCGGCGGGCGAACATATTGGTAAATCCCTCCGGCATGTGCTGCACGATGAGCAGAGAGCCGGCAAAATCCGCGGGCAACTGCGGAAGCAGGTACTGCAACGCCTGCGGTCCGCCGGTCGAAATCCCGATGGCCACAATCCGCGTCGGCGGAAGGCTTGGTTGCGCTGCCTTGGCGCTGCGCCGCGGGGGCGTGAAGGCGCTGGGTTTGACCACCATCCCGCGGCTTTCCGCCGCCGCTTTGATCTTGGCGATCAATTCCCGGGCAATCTCGGGCATGCGCGCCGAAACATCCTGCGGCTTGGCCACAAAATCGAAAGCGCCGAGCGACAGGGCCTTGAGCGTGACCGAGGCCCCGCGCGTGCTGTGCGAGCTGACCACGATTACCGGCACGCGCTGGCGGAGCATGATTTCCTTCAGCATTTCGAGCCCGCCCATGCCCGGCATCTCCAGGTCCAGCGTCACCACCTGCGGCTTCAGCTCCTCCAGTTTCTTGAGCCCGAAGTGGCCGTCCATGGCTGTGCCCACTACCTCGATCGAGCTGTCGCTCTGCAGAATCTGCGGAATCAGCTTGCGCATCAGGGCAGAATCATCCACCACCAGCACCCGCACCCGCTCGCTCATGGCTGCCCTCCTGCCGCGGCCGCCTTGAGGCGCTCGCGATCGGCGTGCGAGAGCAGCAGCCCGTAGGGGATCTGCTCTTCTCCACTGGGCTTGGCCTTGATGCAGCGCTCCATGATGGCCGCCAGATTCAGGATGAGCACCACCCGCCCATCGCCTAGGATGGAGGCGCCACTGATCAGTTCGGCTTCAATGGTCTGGTCATCCAGCGCTTTGATGACCAACTCCTCTTCGCCTTCCAGCGAGTCCACGATCAGGCCCAACTTGCGCTCGCCCAGGGCGATAACGAGAACGAAAATCTTGCCGGTGCTATTTGCTCCGGTTCTGGGGCGCCCCAGGCGCGCCAACTGCAGCACCTGGCCGCGCAACTGAAGCACCTCGTAGCGGTCCACCTGGTGCAGGTCCGACTCCCGGGCGCGGCTGATCTCTGCGACGGCGTTGAGCGGAATGGCGTACAGCCGATGTTCCACCCGGAACAGCAACGCCTTGATAATCGCCAGCGTCAACGGCAGCTTCAGGCGGAAGGTCGTCCCCTGGCCGGGCTGGGTCAAAATCTCTACCTGGCCCTTCAGGCGCTGCATCACGCTCTGCACCACATCCAAACCGACGCCGCGGCCTGAGACTTCGGTGATCTCCTTGGCTGTGCTGAAGCCCGGGCGGAAGACAAGCTCAAGAATCTCGGCCTCGGGCAGGCGGGCGGCTTCCTCACGGCTGAGCAGCCCTTGTTCGATGGCCCTGGCCCGGATAGCCTGCGCATCCATGCCGCGGCCGTCATCGGAGATCTCTACGATCACCTGGTTGCCCTGGTGATAAGCGTCCAGGCGGATAGTGCCGCGCACGGGCTTGCCGCCGCGGCCGGCCGCATCCTCGATTCCGTGGCTGACCGCATTGCGCACCAGGTGAGCGATGGGCTCGGCGATGGCATCGAGCAGGCTCTTATCCAGATCGGTGTCTTGTCCGCTGATCGCCAGCTCGACCTCTTTGCCGCACTGCTTGGCCACGTCGCGCACCATGCGGGGAAAGCGGCGGAAGAGCTGCTCCACCGGAACCATGCGCACTTTCATGACCGAGCGCTGCAGATCATTCAGCACGCGCGCCTGGAAAGCCAGAGCATCGGCAAAGCGGCCGCGCAGCGAGTCTTTGGGGTGCACCCGGATGAACTCGTTCATGGTTTGCTGCAGCATTGACTTGCCGATGATGAGTTCGCCGACCAGGTTGAGAACGTTGTCAATGCGCTCGGCATCCACCCGCAGGATATTTTCGGTTGCGCTGTGCGAGGCTTGCGCGGCCCTGCCACGCGAGGCAGGTTCTGCGCCCGAAGCGCTTGCCACGGCCGGTTCCGGCGCCGGAACGGCCGGCGCCGAGGCCTGAGCTGACTGCGGCGTTCCGGCAGGGTGCCAGGCCTCTTCGGCGCGCACACTGGTGCTCACCGTGGGAATCTGGCACTTCAGGGCGATGGCATTCCACTCCTGGCGCGTGGCCAGAAGCAGCTCCACCGACTTCGAGGGCTGGGTAGAGCTCATCTCCGGACGCACCGCCAGCACCTCTGCCGTCGGCGCGACCGCGTTGATCAGCAGTTGCCGGGCTGCGATCGGCATGGCGCAGCCGGGGTCAATATCCACCTTGACGTGATAGGCGTGCTGCCCAGAGGCCAGGGCGTTCTGCACCGCCAGCTTCTCGTATTCGGTCCATTGCGCCCGTTCCGCGCTGACGTATTTCTTTTTCTTTTTGGAGGGTTCTTCTTTGCCGGGCTCTTGTGCCAGCGCCCGAATCAGTTTGCGCAGCGGTTCGGCCGAGGGCAGCACGGAATTGCTGCGATAAGCGGCCAGCATGGCGGTGAAGGCATCGGCGGCGGTGAAGGCGACTTCCGCCAGGGCCGCGGGCGCGGGCGCGGGCTCCAGGCCCAGGGCGTCTTCCAGTTCGTGCGCCAGTTCGCTCAGCTCGCGGAAGCCGCAGGCGGCGGCATCGCCCTTAAGGGTGTGCACGGTGCGGCGAATGGCGCGCACCGCTTCCTGGTCGCCGGGGTTCTTCTCCAGTTGCAGGGTGTCATCGTTGAGCGTCTGCAGCAGTTCCTGGGCGGTCTCGAAGAACAGTTCCCGCATCTCGGCCGCGCGCTCTTCGGAAAAATGGGTCACGCCTGCACCTCAACCCGCTGATAGGCGGTTCCCCCGTTGCGATGAACCATGGCAAAGCGGTCGCTCAATCCCCGCAGGCTTTCCGCGTGGCCCACGAACAGGAAGCCGTCGGAGGTAAGGCAGCGGCTGAATTTTTCCACCAGCCGTTTCTGCTCAGCCTCATCGAAGTACATCATCACGTTGCGGCAGAAGATGGCGTCATAGCCGCGCGGCAGAAATTGAGTCTTCAGATTATGAAAGTCGAAATGGACCATTTCCTTTACCGCCGGCTTGATGACGTAGCGGTCCCCGGTCTTGTCGAAGTAGCGCAGGCGGTAGTTGTAGTCCACCGAGGCCATTTGCGATTCGGAGTAAATGCCCTCCTGGCCGCTGCGCAGGACCGAATAGTTGATGTCGCTGGCCAGAATTTCCACCTTCCAGGGAGGCGGGATGAGGGGCTTGGGAAAGGCCGAGATCAGCGCCGCCGGCTGGCGCAGCGTGTAGTAGGCCAGGCTGTCGGCAATCATCATGGCCAGGGTGTAGGGCTCCTGCCCGGTGGAGCAGCCCGCGCTCCAGACGCGCAAAGCAAATTCGCCGCTGCGGCTCTTCTGGCGCAGCATGTCCTCCAGAATGTGCTTGTGGAAGAGATCGAGCTGCGCCTTATTGCGGAAGAAGCTGGTCTCATTGATGGTGAGGTTCTCCAGCAATTGGGAGAGCTCTTGCTTGCCTTCGGGGGCGATCAGCAGGCGGTAGTAGCTGTAGAAGGATTCGCTGCGGGACTCCTTCAGCCGCGCCTGCAGACGGTTCTCCAGAAAGTGCAGGCGGCGCTCATCAAAGTGCATGCCGCACTCCTGGTAGATCAGGGTTTGCAGCAGCCTGAGTTCCGCTGGGGTCAGTTGAATCGCTGCGCCGATTGCGCTCATAGGTCTTTCGTCGTCCTCTCGCCCCCCGTGCCGCCGCTTAGAGCGCGGCGGCGCGCGCGGGTTGCGGCGTCGCGGCGCCGGGTTCCTCACCCGGCCGCAGCCCGCTGTATTCCAGCAGCCCGGCCATCTCCAGCAGCACGATCAAGCGCCCCCGGTATTTCGCCAGGCCGGTCACACACTTCAATCCACCGTCGTGGAAAACGTTGGTGGAAGGCTCGATCTCGGTGGCTGCGAGTTTCAGCACCTCGGTGGCGGAATCCACGATCAGGCCACACAGCCGCCCCTTGTGCTCCACCACCAGAATGCGGTTGCGCCGCGAGGCAACCACCTGCTTTTCCCCCAGGCGCTTGCGCAAATCAATCACCGAGATGATTTTGCCGCGCAGGTTGATCACCCCTTCCATGTACTCGGGAGCGTCGGGCACGGCGGTGATCTCGGGTACGCGCACGATCTCATGCACGCTGGTGATGGGAACGCCATAGGTTTCGCGCCCCACCTGGAAGCCGACCAGATGCAGCTCGCGGGTCATGGAGGGATGATGGGTTTCAGCCACGGGCACCTGCCGCGGCGTGGCGCGCTGCCGGCCGGGCGCGCAGCCCTTCTTCCGCGCGCGCGGTCTTGCCGTTCTGCCCCAGTTCGAAGCGGTCCATGGAGTCCAGCAGGTCGCGCGACATCTTCGACATCTGCTCGGCTGAGGCCGCCAGTTCGGTCGAGCCCGAGGTGGTCTGCTGCACCAGCTCCCGCATGCGCTCCATGGCCCGCACCACGGCTTGCGCCCCCGACGCCTGCTCTTCCACCGCCGAATTGATTTCGTGGGTGATTTCGTTCAGCCGGGTGGTGGCGCGGGCGATCTGCGAGGAGCCGTGCGACTGTTCGTTGGTGGCGGCCCCGATCTCCTGCGCGAACTTGTACACCTCGGTGACTACGCTGGAAATTTTCTTCAATGCGGAGTTGAGCTCGTGGCCGAGATCGAGCCCCTGGTTCACGATGCCGGTGCTCTGGTCCATGTTCTCGACCGCTTTGCGCGCCTCTTTCTGAATGCTCTGGATGAGCTCGGAAATTTCCTTGGTGGATTGCGCCGATTTTTCCGCCAGCTTGCGGACTTCATCGGCCACCACGGCAAAGCCCAGGCCGTGCTCGCCGGCGCGCGCGGCTTCAATGGCGGCGTTCAGGGCCAGAAGATTGGTTTGCTCGGCGAGATCGTCAATCACCTCGATGATCTTGCCGATGTCATCGGCCCGCTGGCCCAGCACGTCAATGATCTGGCCGGAAGCGCGGATGGTGCTGTTGATCTTGTTCAGCCCTTCGGTGGCCTTGTCCATGGTGCCGATGCCGCTCTGCACCTCTTCGCGCGAGCGGTTGGAGATATCGAGCAGAACCTTGGCGGTATCAGCCACGCGTTGAATCGAGGCCACCATTTCGTCAATCGAGGCCGAGGTCTCGCTCACGCTCGAGGCCTGCAGTTGAGTGCTCTTCACCATGTTCTGCACGTTGACGCTCATCTCGTGCATGGTGCTGGTGACCTCATCAATGGCAGAAGAGGTCTGCAAGCTGATCTTGGCGGATTCATCGGAGGCGCCGGCGACCTGGCTGGCTGCGCTCGAAACCTGAGAGGCGGCATCGCGCCCGTTGCGCACCAGGGCGCGTAGGCCGGCAATCATGCGGGAAAAGGCGTTGCCCAGCGTGTCTTTGTTGGAGCGCGCCTGCACGTCCACCGTAAGATTGCCTTCGGCGATGGCCTCCGAGACCGAGGCCATCTCTTTGACATAAGTGACCATGCGGGAAAAAGTACGGGCCAGCTCTCCAATTTCGTCCTGCCGTTCCAGGTCGATCTCGTGCTCCAGTTCGCCCGCATCCGCAATCTGGCGGGAGACGTTCATCAGGTTCTCTAGCGGCTCGGTGATCGAGCGCGCGGTTGAGTAGGCAATGGCCACGCCCAGGGCCAGGGCCAGCAGAGTGCTGAGCAAAGAGATGGTGATGGTCGCGGTGGCCGCGGTCTCATCCGAACGGCGGCGCTCCTCCAGAATCTTTTTGTTTTCCTGGTCGGCGGCATCCAGGTGCGAGGTGGAAGCTTTCACCCAGCTCGAGGCGTCTTTCTGCAGATAGAAAATTTGCAGCTCCGCGACGGTGGAATTGCCGGCATCCACCTGGCGGCGCTTATCCACCAGCGGATCGGCAAAGTCGTGCGCCCAGCTCTGCTCCGAATCGTGCACCTGCTGCAGGGAAGAGCGCTGTTCCTGGGAGTTGGTGGCGGCTTCGGCGCCCTGCAAAAGCTCATCCAGGGTCTGCACTCCCGTGTTCATGCGGTCCACTTCCCGGGTATCGCCGCTCAGCAGGTAGTTGGTGAGGTAGAGCCGGTTCTGCATCATCTGGTAGCGGATCTTGTCCGTGGCCTCAGCCAGGGTGAGGGCCTGTGAGGCGGCAGCCTTGGCGCTGTGCTCGCGTTGTACGGCGAGAATGTTCACCAGGAACAGCACGATGACCATGGCCAGAATGGCGCCGAAATTCAGGTACAGTTTTTTTCCGATCTTCATTCGGGTTCCCCCGCTAAGCCACTCTTTTGCCGTCATCAAGGTGTTCCTCCTCACCCCGCCGGAGACAAATCCGGCACAACTCGGTCAGCGCACAGACGAAGTGCAGAAAAGGGCAAATGCAATGCCGATGCCAGCTCATCGAGTGACGACTCCATATGCCGGCAATGGATGTAATGTATTGAAAGCTCGGCGGATAGGCGAGATTACGAAGGATTTTCCCGGGCGGTGTGGAACATTGGAATCGTCTCACCTGACCCTCTGGCTCTCACTTTGAGACCCTTGGCCGCCAAATCCTGCATTACCCAAGTTTTGCAAGTTGACACCCCGGCCCCTAATTCCCTTGACTCAAAATGAGATTGGGGGCTAGTTTTCCTGTGTATTCAATTACTTGGGGTTTGTTCTCGGCGGGACCGCAGGAATCCGGCTCAACTATGCAATCTGGAGAGACCACGGAGTGGGTGGGGCCTGATTCCTCTTCTGAGGATGCCTTTCAAAAGCTGCTCTTGCAGATCTCCGCCGCTGCCGCCCCGGGGATTGAGCCGGTCGCCCTGATCCGGTTGTTTTGCCGAGCCACCCGCGAGTTCTTCCGTACCGATGGCGCTTACTTCTGGCGAGTGGTTTCTTCCGAAGAACTCGAAGGCGCCGAGGGAGATGGCTACCAGCCGGAGTTATTTCGCGGCTTCCGCTTGCGGGCTGACCAGAAGGCGGTTTCCATGGAGGCGGTGCGCGAGCGCCGCACCGTGTACGCCAATCGCCTGGAACCCTCGCGTACGGTAATGATGTCGGTGCTGTCGGCGGTCGCGGTGATGGCCGCGCCGCTGGTGGTAGCCAATGAGGTCATCGGGGTGGCCTTATATGTCCACCGTTCCAACCCTGACTTCTTCACCGACGATTTGGCCGCCAAGGCCACCATTCTGGCCGGCCAGCTGGGCAGCCTGCTGGAAGCCGCCCGCCTGGCCCAGGCCTCCCGCGAAGAATCGCGCCGGGCCGAGATTCTGGCCGAGGTGGCGCAGGCGCTGCACACCGTCCCCGATGCCGGCGCCGTGCTGGAAGAGATCGCCGGGCGGTTGCGCCTGTTACTGCGCACGCCGCTGGTTTCCATCCTGGTGCGCGACCGCACCGGCTTCAGCCTGCGGGCTCTCGCTGCGGAATCGGTGCAGGCCACGGAATTGGCGCGTGCCCGGCACGACCGCAAGGGCTTGCACTTTGCCGCCGACCTGGCCTCGCGGGCGGCCCGGGCCGCCGAAGTCATCAGCGTGACCATTGACCCGGCCAGCCACTCTCTGGGCGAGATTGTGCCGGCGGGTACGCTAATGGCCGCACCTCTGCGGACCTCACGCACACAGGCCGCCATTCTGATCTATCCCCGCTTCGAAGGCCCGTTCACGCCGCAGGAAAAGTCTCTGCTGGCCGCCGTTGCAGGCTTCGGAGCGGTCGCGGTCGCCAATGCCGAGCTTTATTCCACAGCCCGCGCCCAGGCGCACGAGCTGCATCAGTTGCTGGATATCTCCACCGAACTGGGCTCGCTGGGAGAGATGGACCGCTTTCTGCAGCAGTTTGCCCTGCGGGCCGCCGATTTCCTTGGCTTCAACCGCGCCTTTCTGGGGCAATTGGAGGAGGGCAAGTTCAGTGTGCGCTGGGCCGCGGAGTCAGGACACACCAAGCCCGCCGATTTCGTTCTCGCGGATGGCCCCGCTGCCCAGGCTTTGTTTTCCCGCGAGGTTTTCTGGCGTGATGACCTGAGTCAGGCGCCGGAGGCCACGCTGGGCCTGCCCGCCGAATGGAAGGTCCGGCAGATGTTGACCGTCCCTCTGCTCGGCAGCGCAGGCGAGGTGCTGGGCATGTTCGGCGTGCTCGACCGCCTCGACGGGGTGGCCGTCTCTCCCGAGGATGTTCGCCGGGCGCGGGCACTGGCGGCGCAGGTTTCGGTGGCGCTGGAAGTAACCCGCAATCTTCATCTTTCCGAGCAGCACCGCCTGCGCGCCGAAGCCCTGATGGGCCTGGCGCTGGAGCTGAGCTCGCTGCTGCGGCTGAGCGAGTTTGCCAAGAGATTTGTGGGCTGGTCCGTGGGCATGATGGGGGCTTCGGCCGGCGCCCTGGCTGTTCCCGAGGGCGCAACGTTTGAGACCGTAGAGCTGGAAAACCGCGCCACATCCGCCCTGCCCCAGGCGCCCCTACTGCGAAGCTTCGGCAAGGCCATAGGGGAGGCCATGGCGCAGCGGCCGGAGGCGATCAGCGCGGCCTCCGCGCACGACCTGCTGGGCGAGGAGATGGCAACCACGCTGGCCTGGAAGGATTGCGCCCTGGTCCGGCTGCAAGCCGCCTCCGGCGAGCTGGTAGGGGTGCTGGCTTTAGCCAACCGCGGCGCCGAGCTCTCCCCGGAAGACGCCTATCTGTTGCGGGCTGCCGCCGGTCACGCCGTGGTGGCCCTCGAGAACGCCCGCCTGTTCACTCGCATGGACCGCGCCAACCGCCATTGGATGGATATTTTTGATGCCATCAGCGATTTCATCGTGGTGCATGACGAGAACGAAAACGTGATGCGCGTGAACCGCTCGCTCGCGGATTTCATCGGCGTCAAACCAGAAGAGCTTATCGGAGTGAACATGTGCGCTCTGCTGGCTCTCAATCAGGGCGGGCCTATGCGGTCCTGCCCCTTCTGCCGCGGGGCGGCCGGCACGGTGGATGAATATGTGCATCCCGAGCTCGGCAGCACCTATCTGGTTTCCACTTCGCGAGTGCACGGCGCCAACAGCGAAGGCCTGCAGACCATCCACGTCCTCAAAGACATCACCGACCGGCGCGAAGCGGAGCGGCGCTATCGCGAGCTTTTCGGCAACATCCAGGAGGGCTTGTTCTTCTCCACTCCCGAGGGCCGCTTCATCGAGGTGAATGACGCGCTGGTCCGCGTTCTCGGTTATGCCAGCCGCGACGAACTGCTGCAGGTGGAAGTCGGCAGCCAGGTTTACAGTTCACCTGAGCGCTACCAGGCTTTCGTCTTGCAGATGCAGGAGCACGGGCTGGTGCGCAATCACGAAGAGGTCCTGCGGCGCAAGGATGGCGTCGCGGTGCACGTGCTGATCAACGCCTTCGCGGTGAAAGACGCCCAGGGGCGCATCATGCAGTACCGCGGCCTGATGCTCGATGTCAGCGATCTCAAGGCCTATCAGTCAGAGTTGCAGCGCGAGCGGGATTTCTCTGGAAAAATTTTGAACAACACCCAGAGCCTGATCCTGGTGGCTGATACCGCCGCCCAGGTGAGCTATGCCAACCGGCGCTGGCAGCACATGGGCTACGAGCAGAAGCAGATCCTGGGGGCGCCCATCGAGAACCTGGTGGCGCCCAACTGGCGTAGCGTATTGAAAGATGCTTTCCAGTCCACGCTTTCCGGCCTGCAGGTGGATAACCTCGATCTGCAAATCCTGCGCGGCAACGGGACCCCCGGCCAGTTCTCCGTCAACCTGAGCCCCATGCGCGATGAGCAGGGAAACGTCGCCAGCATCGTGGTGGTGATGAGCGACGTGACCGATGCCGCCACTCTGCAAGCCAAGCTGCTGCACGCTGAGAAGATGGCCGCCGTGGGGCAGTTGGTTTCCGGAGTGGCCCACGAGGTCAACAATCCGCTCACCGCGATTCTGGGCTTCGCCGACCTGCTGATGGAAAACGAAGAGGTGCCGGAGGCGGCGCGCAAAGACCTGCGTGTAATCCTGCAGGAAGCGCAGCGCACCAAGCAGATCGTGCAGAACCTGTTGAGCTTTGCGCGGCAGATGCCGCCGCAGCGCAAGCCCGTGGATTTGAACTCTATCTTGCGGCGCACCGTGCAGTTGCGCTCTTACGACTTCCAGAGCCACGGCATCGAGGTAGTCGAGCAGTTCGATCAGCAGTTGCCGCTGGTGGTGGGGGATTCGCACCAGTTGCAACAGGTGTTCCTGAATATCCTGAACAATGCTTACGACGCGGTGCGGGAAACCGGCCGCCCGGCGCGAATCGAGATCAAGACCGAAGCCGGCGACGGCTTGGTGGAAGTTTCTTTCCGCGACAATGGGCACGGCATCTCCCACCCCGACCGCATCTTCGATCCCTTCTTCACCACCAAGGAAGTGGGCAAGGGCACGGGCCTGGGCCTGAGCATCTGCTATGGCATCGTCCATGAACATGGAGGAGAAATCCTCTGCCACAACAACACCGGCGTGGAAGGAGCGACCTTCCTGGTGCGCCTTCCCGCCGCTTCAGAAACGGTCTCCTTAGGGGCTGCCGCCGGAGTTACACCGCGATGACACTACCTGCCGCCAAACCCGAAATTCTTCCCGTCTTGCTCATTGAGGACGAGCCGGCGGTCATGGCCTACGTCCGCGCCGTTCTGGAGCGCAGCGGCTACAGCGTGGTGTGCAGCGAGTCGGGCGTGGACGCGCTGCGCCTGCTCGAGGGCGGCGACTTTCTGGGCGTGGTTTCCGACATGCGCACTCCCGGCGGGGTGGATGGCGGTGATGTGCATGCCTGGATCTCTCTACACCGCCCCGAGCTCGCCTCCCGCCTGGTGTTCATCACCGGCGATATCGCCAACGAAGAAACTGTGGCCACGCTGCGCAAGACCGGCGCGCCCTGCGTGGAAAAACCCTTTCGCGTGAAGCAATTCATTTCTGTGGTGGAGAAAACAATAGGGAAGGCACTGTGAGCGACGAATGGAAAATCCGTCTGTTGATCGTGGATGACGAGCAGAGCATTCGCAAGCTGTGCAGAGCCGTGGGCGAGGCCCTCGGGTTCGCGTGCCTGGAGGCAGAAAGCGGCGAATCTGCCCTGGCCCTGCTGGAAGAGCAACCCGCACACATGGTCCTTACCGATCTGGTGATGCCTAATATGAGCGGCCTGGAGTTCCTGGAGCGCGCCAAGAAGCTGCTGCCGCGGCTGGAAGTTGCGCTGATGACCGGGCATGGTTCCATCGAGACCGCCGTCCAGGCGATGAAGCTGGGCGCCTACGACTACATCACCAAGCCCTTCGCGCCGCTCGAAGAGTTGCGCCTCTTTTTGCGCCGCATGGCCGAGAAGGTGCGCCTGGTCGAAGAGAACCAATTCCTGCGCGACCGGGTGGAGACTGAGAGCGGCCTGCAGAGCATCGTCGGATCGTCAGTCAAGATACAGGACGTGCTGCGCATGATTTCGCGGCTGAAAGATACGCGAACTCCAGTGCTGATTTCCGGGGAAAGCGGCACCGGCAAAGAGCTGGTCGCCCGCGCCATCCACTTCCGCGGCGCTTTCGCCAATCGCCCGTTTGTGGCTGTGGATTGCGGCTCCCTGGTCCCCACGCTGATCGAAAGCGAGCTCTTTGGCTACGAAAGGGGTGCCTTCACCGGTGCGCTGAGATCGAAGGCCGGCCTGTTCCAGTCGGCCAATGGCGGCACGATTTTTCTGGACGAAATCGGTGAGCTGCCGCTCGAAATGCAGGCCAAGCTGTTGCGCGTGTTGCAGGAAAAAGAAGTGCGGCCGGTGGGCAGCAATCAGAATGTCAAGGTAGATGTGCGCGTCATCGCCGCTACCAACCGCGATCTGGAAGTGGAATACCGCAAGGGCGCGTTTCGCAAAGACCTGTATTTCCGCTTGAATGTCGTGACTGTGCCGCTGCCGTCTCTGCGCGAGCGCCGCACCGATATCCCCATGCTGGTGCACTGGTTCCTGGACCGCTTTGCCCCCGGCGAAGCCATTCACGTTACCCACGCCGCCATGAAATCTCTGCTGCAATATGACTGGCCGGGCAATGTTCGCGAGCTGGAAAACTGCATTGAGCGCGCCGTAGCCCTGGGCGACCGCCGCACCATCGACGCAAATGACCTGCCCCCGGGCATCGTCTTGAACCTGCAGTCTCCCGAGCCGGCCATCGAATCCGAAAGCCCTGCCCTTACCTCTACCGACCTGGAAGATATAGAGCGGGCCACCATTCAAAGAGTCTTTGAGCAGGTCAATGGCGATAAGGTGCAGGCCGGCCGGATGCTGGGCATCAGCCGCGCCACCCTCTACCGCAAGCTCAAGCGCTACAACATCAGCGCCCGGCCCTCCATCCACTCTGCCAGCCGGACCCTGCAGTAGGACCGGCGAGACAGGTGTCTCATCCTGAGATGAAAATCTCTCCGCAGGCCAGCAACGCCGAAAGGGCAGTTC
>Ga0335081_10013988_pt1 | contig 12977 bp, 8 predicted proteins | sample Lox_Sample_35_FD_206713 | JGI IMG/M metagenome (GOLD analysis project Ga0335081, IMG submission 206713) | Soil microbial communities from Loxahatchee National Wildlife Refuge, Florida, United States - Lox_Sample_3.5 | ecosystem: Environmental > Terrestrial > Soil > Wetlands | place: USA: Florida...
GAATACGAGCATGCTGACCGACGATTCTAGATCTGGCGGCGCAAATGAATGCGCTTTGGGCGAGAATCCGACGGTCGCACCTGCCAACCCGACGACGACAGCGAGAATCGATGGGCCAATGCCGCAGTACCAGGCCGAAACGGCAACCGGCAAGAAAACAAGCAGGTAGCAGCCTGCAATCCCTAAGAATGGCTCAAGGAAGAAGCACACCAGCAGAGCGATCAAAGCCGACAGAATGGCAAGAGCGTAGCGTAAAGCTAGGCTTGCGGAGATTCTTGCTGAAAGAGTGGTACGTGTCCCCATGTCCCTACGCCCGATTGTGATTAATGCTGATGAAAGACAGCCTGCAATGGGCAGCACTGTCGCGGTTCGAGATTGGCCAGTGTTGCGATTATGATAGCAGCACAGGAGCGGATAAGCTCTAGAAATTCAAGGTGCAGGGGGTATTGGTAGTGCATGTATTCTAGGCTGAGATTTCGGTTTTTCTTCGGCCCTGCGCCCGCCGTAAGTGAGCCAGCACCAAGCGGATCTCGTCGTAGGTCACTTCCGGCGGCAGGACTTCTTTCAGTTCTCTGAGGCGCTCGATTTTCTCCAGCCCGATCCGGGCGCAGGCCGCTTCAATCACTGCCTGCTTGTTGCGGTCGATCCAGTCGGAGCGAAATTCGATTTCTCCGTTTTCGACGAGCGCGGTAACCGCGCTAACGACCGTCCCAATCTGCCTGCCGCGGACCTGGGCGATTTCGGCCAATGTCTTTCCTTCCTGGAGCAGCCTCAGCGTTTCCAGAGCGGGCATTGTTCTCTTTATCGGAAGACCGGCTGCGCGTGCGCCGTTGCGATAGCAACCGAGGGCCGCGAGAATCTTCTGGCCGTACATCTCGGCCTTGCGCTCGCCTATCCCTGTGATGGTCCGCAACTGGCTCAGTGACGTAGGAAGCACGCGGCAAATTTCATACAGCGTACTGTCGTGCAACACGACGAAAGCAGGAACGCCCTGCTCCCTTGCGACCGTTCGGCGCCACTCACGCATGTACTCGAGAAGGTCTCCATCCGGCTGAGCTTCTGTGCCTTGAGCAGTTGCTTTTCTGCCCACGGGCGCTCCCGTAGCTGTCCGGCGTACGGCTGCTCGGCTCTCCGCCAGCGTGAACCATTCCGGCATGCTCCCACATACATCGCACGCCCCGCACGAGTTCCACTTGGGGGTTTCGCCGAAATGAGTGCAAATCTGCCTGTGACGGCATTCGCCGGATTCGGCAAATGCTCGAATCTTGTGATATCGCTGCCAGGCGCGGTCGCGCTCGGCCGGGTCGAGAATCTGGTTCGCAAAATACCCGAGAAGTCCCGCGTCTTGTTTGCGCCAGAGCAGAACACAGTCGGCAGGGTCTCCATCGCGTCCCGCGCGACCGGCTTCCTGATAATACTGTTCGATGGATTTTGGGAGGGCCAGATGAATCACCGCTCGGACCGTCGCCTTGTTGATGCCCAGTCCGAATGCAATCGTGCCGACGAGCACGCGAATTTCGTCTGACATCCAGCGTTCCTGATTCTTCCTCCGGTCATCGGTCTGCATTTTCGCGTGATAGGGGATCGCCGCGATACCCTTGTTCTCGAGAAAATCGACGGTTTCTTCCACCCTGCTGATCGTTGGCGAATAGACGATCACGCTCCCATCGCCGTAACTTTCCAGCGCAGTCATCAGCAGAGATATCTGGCCGGCGCTATCGCATTCCCGCACGAGATAGCGCAAGTTTGGCCGATGAAAGCTGGCGATGTACTTGTCGGGATTCTTCAACTGTAGCTGCGCCAGAATGTCGTGCCGCACGTGGCGAGTTGCACTGGCTGTGAATGCCGCAATCGGACGATCGGGGAACGTGCCGCGCAAACGATTTAACTGCCGATATTCCGGCCGGAATTCGTGCCCCCATTCCGAGATGCAATGCGCCTCATCGATCGCAAAGAATGCGATCGGGACGTGCTGCAACCAGCTAATCGTGTCTGCGCGTTGCAGGCGCTCCGGCGAAAGATAAAGCAGGCGATAAGCGCCTTCGCGAGCCTGTCGTATGACTCGAGCCTGCTCTTCATTCGTGAGAGTGCTATTAAGAACGGCAGCCGGAATGCCCATTTGGGCAAGCTGGGCGGCCTGATCCTGCATTAGGGCGATGAGAGGAGAAATCACAACCGCAGTTTTGCCCGACATCACCGCGGGAAGCTGGTAGCAGAGCGACTTGCCTCCGCCGGTAGGCATGACGACGCACGTATCGTGCCCGGAAAGCAGGCTTTTGACGATCCTCTCCTGTAGAGGCCGAAAGGAGTTGTATCCCCAGTAGCGCCGTAGAGCGACAAGCAGGTCGGCTTCTGGGGTCATCCAGTCAGTATAGGGTGGAGAGCGCATCTTATGCAGCCACGTTGGAGCGCGCTCACCGTTTGAGGTTCCGAAATGGTCCTGCTCGTTCGCGACCGCAGCCTAGCTTGATGACGGAGTCACAGCCTTCGGATACACCTTGCCGAACATGATCCAGGTCATCGCGATCACGATGAGGCAGAGAATGCTACCCTCCGGCCCCGCAGCTCCTCCACTTAGCCATCTGGGTCCACCCAGGGAAGAATTGAGCAAGTGTCCCGGCGATACCAGGCCGCTATCCGGCACCGAATAGAAGAAAGTCTCACCCCAATCCCAGGCCGCGTGAAATCCGACTGCGAACCAGAGTGTCCCGGTGCGCCGAAGCGTCAGGCAGAAGAAGAGTCCAATGAATCCAGCCGCAAGCAGGCCCTCCCACTGCTCTCCTCCATTTCGCAGGTGAACCAGGCCAAAAGCGCACGAAAGCGTGACCGCTCCGGGCCAGAAGCCCACGCCTCGAGCGAATGTGAACAGGGTATATCCCCGAAAAAGAAATTCCTCGAAGAACCCGATCAGCAGAAATGCCAGTGCCCAGAAGGCAGCGAACTTGAAAACGCGGACTCCGTGCAAAACGACGTGGCCGAACGTGAAGCATTGCAGGCCATATAACGCCCACATCAGGAAACTAATGGCTCCAAAACCCCATAGGATACCAATCCAGAACGACGTGCCGAATGCAGACCTGCCGGGCAGGCCATAGACTCCCCACTTGCGATGTTCCACACCCGCCAAAACAATCGCCGGAATGATTGCTGCGAACAGGCTTCCCACGTTTTCGAGCAGTGAGTTCCACAGGCCACTGGTTCCGAAATCATGAGCCCACGCCAGATCCACTGCGATCACCTGGAGTGCAAGAAACGCAATCACGTAGAACGCGAATCCCCAGCCAGGGCGAAGGCCGTCCGGCCCAATGAACAGCGTGTGAGCATAAGAAACGGAACTGGCTGCACGAAATTCAGGGCCCGTGGGCTTCGGCGCCGGTGCAGGATCTATCCCACCCTCCTGCTTCGTTCCAAGATCGTCCATCGCAGAACTTTCCCCTAACAGCCTCCGACATGGTAAAACACTCGGCTCGGCCTTATGCGTCCATATTTCACACGGGATCGTTTCGGACGTCCGCAGTTTCTCGCCGGATTACTGCTTCTGGCATTTCTCGGGCAGGCTATCTGGCTGGTTCACGCCGAACTGAGCGACTTCCACGGCCTCGAGGCGCAGGAGGCCGTCCGCATTGGCGAAGGATGGAAGCAGTGGAAGGGACACGGCATTGCCGGCGCTCCGTTCAGCGAACCTGCCCAGGAATCGATGCGGAATCCCTTTGCGCAGGACGTGAGCAGCTATGACACCGAACGTTCGCCTCTGATCTACCTTGTATCGGCGGCTCCGCTGCTCGCATGGCCCCATGATCTCGAGGCTGAAACTGCCACTTACTGGCGATGGCTTCCGCGGATCCCATTCCTTTTGTGCGGAATGTTGCTCGGAGCTTCTCTCTGGTATGTCGCGCGCCGTTTGTGCGGAAACACGGGAGGCTTCGTCGCGCTGACGTTTTACTGCTTCTCGCCCTCGCTGATTCAGGCCAGCGCCGGCTGGCACATCGAGCCCGACATCCTCGCCGCATGGGGAGCGTTCGGAACGATCTTCACGGCGATTGCAGTAGCTCACACGCTGTATGCACCGCGGGAGGTGGTGCTCTGGAACTGGCGCCGCATCGTCCTTCTTGGGGTCTCACTCGCCATCGCTATTGGCTCGCAATTTTCGTTGGTCATTGTGGTCCCAATGGTACTTGGGTTTCTGCTCTACGTCGCGCCAGTCCGGCAACGGGCGGGGCTGGTGATTTGGATTGCCGCCTGCGTCGTAGGATTTGTGCTCCTCTTCGCAGCTTACTTCTTTCAGGCGCATGCCTTCTGGCAGAGCCTGCAGAATGCGGAATTCTGGGGAGCTACATGGCGAGGCTTTACAGTTCTTGGCGTCTACAAACAGGTCGCGATACAGATCGGGCGCGCCTGTCCTGCACTCGCCATTGCTCTGCCGGTCGTCGCCGTGACGTACGCGATCTGGCCTCGTACGCGCTATTTCGGCAATACTGCACCTCTCTTGGTCGCGGTTGCATTCCTGTTGCTGGAGATGGCTCATCCACACCTCGCGGGGGCTGGATTTTTCCTGGCGGCGATGCCCTTCCTTTTTATCTTCGTCGCGGGAGTGCTCGCCGACTTGCTCGAGACCAGCTATCGGCCGCTTGTGATCGCTTGCGTATTGGCGCTGCTTATCACATACGTAGGCAGGACTCTATACGCTCTAATCCAAGTCCCGCGGGGTTGAATAAGTCCTTCGTGGAACTTCGTGACATTGTGTTGATTTGATTTTGCCCCAGGCTCTAGTGCTGCGTGACAGCGCGATTTTCAGACAACTGCTGCGAAAGAAATTCCAGGTAATTCTCCATGCCCTCGCCCGTTTTCGCCGAAAGCCGGAAGATCTTCATCCCAGGACGAACTGATTCAACGCTCTTGCGTGCTGTCTCCCAGTCGAACTCGACCGCATCGGCCAGCTCATTCTTCGTGATCACGGCCACGTCGGCGCTGTTGAAAATCGTCGGATATTTCAGCGGCTTATCCTCGCCCTCCGTCACCGACATCAGCACCAGCCGCAGATTCTCGCCCAGATCGTAGGAAGAAGGACACACAAGATTTCCCACATTCTCGATGAAGAGGAAGTCAAGCTGATTCAGATCCCACTCCAGCAACGCGTTCTGCACCATGGCAGCTTCGAGATGACAGAGCGTGCCGGTCGTAATCTGCTTCACCGGCGCCTTGCTGCGCGCAAGCCGCACCGCATCGTTTTCGGTGGCGAGATCCCCAACCAGCGCCGCCACTCGATAGCGTGGCTGCAGCTGCGTCAACGTCTTCTCAAGGAATGTCGTCTTTCCCGACCCCGGGCTGGAAACCAGGCTGACGACGAAGACTCCGGCCGCTCGAAACTGTTCACGTAGCGCACGCGCGATGATGTCGTTTTGCTTGAGAACATTCCGGCGAACTTCGACGAGGCGAGGCTCGGTCATTCTTCTACCTCCAACGCGAAAACTTCCAGTTCTTTTCCTTGTCGTATGTCCATGGTCGGAGTCCCGCACTCCGGACAAGTAAACGACTGCATTGATGCCAACAGTCGCTGCTCCTGACACTGCGGGCAGAACACTGCGATGGGGACATCCTCCACAATCAGCCGAGAGCCTTGCAGCGGAGTGTCCTGGCACGCGACGTCGTATGAAAACAGCAGCGCGTCTTTTACAACTCCGGAAAGCGCTCCCAGCCGGAGATGAACAGCGCTGACCCGAACGCCGCGCCGCTGCGCTTCGTCAGTAGCTGCTTCCACAATGCCCATTGCAATCGACAGCTCGTGCATTCCGCCATCTACCGTCTGATCAGGGGCGTCGACGAAAGCAAGCCGAACTTCTGAATCGGCGCCACTAGAGCAGTGTAACGCTTCTCGTGGGGTTGTTTCGATTGACCGTCACAGCGCAAATTGCAAGGTGACGGATTGCGTGGTGTACGAATCTGCTGCGCCCTGCGGTATCTGGATCTCCAACTTGCCCTGCTTTGTAAGACTTCCACCTTCGACGGAAGAGACCTCCCCAGGATTCCACACCGATAATTCATACGAGCGGCCAGCCAGCCCGGAGACTTGAAGTGTGAGCGCGGTCTTTGAGGCATTCCATGTTTGAGAAGTAATTCTCAATCCGCGGCTCGCGCTTCCAAGCGGCGGGAGTTCGTTCGTCAGGGTCAGGCCAAAGTCTTTCTTCATGCGCACGACGAGCGTAGTCGGCCCACCATGCACCGGGAAGCGAGTCTCGACATGCTGGTCGTTCTGATTGGGATGAACTTTGAATGGGATCGGGCGCCCATTCACTTCCACGCTCACCACCTCGGTTCGCAAGCTGATGGCAGGAGAGAACTCAACGGCGCAGTCTCCGCTTCCCGCCCGCTTTACTTCAAGCGTTAGGCTGTCGATCGTTTTCCGATACTGAAAATCGATGCTAATTTCGCCAACATGCACGTTGCGAATCGCGAATGAAGTCCAGTCGGCTGGAACATGCGGCGCAAAAGTGATCTCGTGTTTTTCTGCATCGCTCTCGAGCCCGAACATGCCCCGCAAAATAGGGCTGATCACCATCGCGGCCGACCATATCTGATGCGGAGAGCTCGTCGAAAACGAATCGTTGTAGTCTCCCGAGAGCACCTCGGTGAAGTGGCCGAGCGCTCCGTCAAAGCCGAGCAACGCGTTGTCGCGAAGATTCGAATACGCCGGAAAAGGCCGATGGTAGCGATATTCGGCCACCGATGCCCAGCCAGTAAACAGCGGCCAGACAGATCCGAAGTGGTATCCCGAACCGTTGTACGACTTTGATCTGTTCGAGATGATGCGCATGCCCCAATCGGTCTGGTGATCTTCGCCAGCTAGACGGGTAATCGTCTGATCCGCGTGATCGGCATCGGCAAGTCCAAACCACATGGGGACGGTAGTCAATACGCTGGCCTCTTCCGATCGTTCATCATTTTGCTTTAAAGCGAAGGAATAGCTTTTCAACTTCGGATCCCAGAAAGCTTCATCCAGCGCCGGTCTGCTGCGGTCGAATTCGCCAGCCAGCTGTTTACTGACGTCCTCTTTTCCGAGGAGGTGAGCCAGATTCGACAGAGCATGCAAAGCCTCAACCCCAAGACCAGCCTGGTAATACTCGTTCTTCACCGGCAAAAGCGGGCCGCCCTCCACCCATCCGTGGCCGACGCCAAAATTCTGCGCAAAGCCCTGAGCGTCGTACGTCGATCGCAGAAACTTGTATGCGCGCCATAGGTGGTCCCATTTCTCGCGCACAAAATCCAAGTCGCCGCTCTGGACCGCATATTCATTCATCGCAATGATGAAGAGCGGTGTTGCATCGGCCGAAACATAAGGGTAGGGATATTCCTTAAACCACGGCACCAGGCTCGCGCTCTGCGAGATTTCATGCGGAACTTTGCCGTCGTCGCGCTGATACTTGCTAATGAAATCGAGAGCAGTGCGGGTCGTCGTGTAATCGCCTTCGGCGTTCAATGCGAAAGATGTCCAGAGCGAATCGCGCCCAAAGAACCACGCAAACCCCGGACGCTGGCTCGTTCCTGAAGTGCGATAGCCGGCGACAAGCCCCGTGCCTAAATACGGATTCGTTACCAAACCCTGAATCGTGCTGACGCGCGCCCAGTCATACGCTTGCTGCAGTTTAGAGTCCGGTAAGCCCAGAGACACGGTTCGATCGAGATAATTCTGGTAATACTGCGCTGAATCTCGGATGGCATCGGAATAAGAGTTTTTTAGATGCTCGTATCTTTTAATTGCATCCGCTATCCCGGTTACTGAGGCCGCAATCACTAACTCCTTGGTGTCTTTTCCCTTCGGGCTCACACCGAGTCGCATCGAGTTCTCATCAGAAGACGAGTAGTTCGTTTCGTACGCTTCGTGGGGATCTCCGGCTGCTGGCGAGCCTACGAGCGCCACGTATTTTTTCGTCTCCTCGCCGAAGGCAAAGGCGTGTTCCTTCGCGTCCCAATTCAGATATGTTCCGCCCAGTGCCGCCGGCCATTCGAGTTGGAGATCGCCCACAAAGGCCGCTTCAATCTCAAGCGGTTCCTCGGTTTCGATTTCGAACAAAATGACGGCGCCCATCTCGTTAACGGGGACACAAAGCGTTTCCTTTACGCGGAAAGAATCGCCCGCGTAGAGAATCGACGCCGACTCAGGCCTAACGGTTAGAGTGCGTGCCAGGCTCTCCGCCGGAAGCGCGCGCCCGCCCACATGAAACGTGAGGTGGAACTCGCGAAAAATCTTCAGCGGATAGACCCAGGCTTCGAACCGTCCGGATTCGTTTCCAAAAAGTCCGGCGCGAGTCCCAACAACCGGAAGAAATTCCCACGTACGGATGGTGCGGCTCAATTCCAACGACTGGCCGGAGGACTGGGCAACCGAGAAGAGGCTGCAACCGAGGCAAATGGCAAGAGCGCAGACCCGCAGGAGGGATCGAGCGTTCGTTCTTGCAGTCTTCGATTTCCTTTGGAATGACGAGCAAGAATTCATGGCGGTCGTGAAACGGGGCTCGCCGAAGCTTGCAAATTCGCGGGTCCCTTGCATATAAGAGGTAAGGGGCGAATTCTAGCACGAGCCAAGCGGGCCAGGTAGCAACCTCTTGTTTCCTTCACGCCGCGTTTTTCTGAAATCACTCAGCCGGTCGGCGCTCGTGCTTTCATTCGAGAGCGTTCTCGCAATGGTGCGGCCAAAATGGCTGCGCGCGTCTTCGCAAAGCCCTGCTCCGCCGAAGCAAGCCCCACCGGCAGGCGACCTGGGCATCAATTTCATCAACGTCGCGCGCGAATCGGGCCTCAACGCGAAAACGATCTACGGTGGCGAGCACAAAAACAAGTACCTGCTCGAAACCACCGGCTGCGGCGTCGCCTTCTACGATTACGACAACGATGGATGGCTCGACATCTTTCTGGTAAATGGAACGCGCCTCGAAGGCTTTCCTGCAGGCAGCCAGCCAACCTCGCATCTTTTCCGCAACAATCGCGACGGCACCTTCACCGACGTCTCCGCGAAGGCCGGCGTTGCGCATTACGGATGGGGACAGGGATGCTGCATCGGCGACTACGACAACGATGGATGGGACGACCTCTTCGTCACCTACTTCGGCAAAAATGTCCTCTATCACAACAACGGCGACGGCACGTTCACCGATGTCAGCGATAAAGCCGGCATAGCAGGAAACGGGAAGCGCTGGAACACCGGCTGCGCTTTTGTCGACTACGATCGCGACGGCCATCTCGATTTGTTTGTCGCGAACTACATCGACATGGATCTCGCGACGGCTCCAGTGCCCGAATCCGGCCCGTGTCTTTACAAGAGCATATTGGTCGCCTGCGGACCGCCGGGCCTGCAGGGCGGAAAAAATATCCTCTATCGCAACAATGGCGACGGCACGTTCACAGATGTGTCCGAAAAATCCGGCATTCTCGGTGCGAGCGGCACGTATGGCTTGGGCGTTTTGACCGCTGACTTCGACAACGATGGCTGGCCCGATATCTATGTCGCCGACGACTCCACGCCCAGCGCCCTTTATCAGAACAAAAAGAATGGGAAGTTTCAGGACATCGCGATCGAGGCCGGATGCGCGCTCAGTCCCGACGGTAAGCCGCAAGCCGGCATGGGCGTTTCCGCGGCCGACTACGATATGGACGGCAATCTCGATATCGTCAAGACAAATTTCGCCGGCGACACCCCTTCGCTCTACCACAACCTCGGTGGCGCCAATTTTGAAGACGCCACATTCACCGCGGGGTTGGGCGCGCATACACAGTTTCTCGGCTGGGGCTGCGGATTTTTCGACATGGATAACGATGGCTGGCCCGACATTCTGATCTGCAACGGCCATGTCTATCCGGAAGTCGAGCAACTCAAGGCCGAAGCCGCTTACGCGCAGCGCAAGCTGGTCTATCAGAATCTACGGAATGGCCACTTCGCCGATGTCTCGTTCCAAGTCGGTCCGGGAATCTCCGAGCCGAGCCCTTCCCGAGGTGCCGCATTTGGCGACTTCGATAACGACGGCGATATCGATGTCGTTGTGAATACAGTGAACGACTACCCGCAACTGCTTCGTTGTGACTCGAAGCTCGATCACAATTGGATCAAGGTCCGCACAATCGGAACGAAATCAAACCGTAGCGGCATTGGCGCTCGCATCGTCTGCGAGACACATCCTCCAGGAGAGTCGAAACCTCATCGCCAGATCGATGAAGTCCGCAGCGGCGGTGGCTATTTTTCGCAGAATGATCTCCGCGTTCATTTTGGCCTCGGCAAGGCGGAGAAAGTCGACGTGCTCGAAGTCCGCTGGCCAAGCGGACAGGTTGACACGATGAAAGATGTCAAAGTGAATCAGGTGGTCTACATTAAGGAAGGTGAGGGTATCGCCCGGACCATGGAATTCTCGAAATCTGCCAAACCTGCAAAATAGTCCTACTTTGAACTCTTCGGTTCAGGCGCCGCGGCCCCGCCGGATCCTTCTTTCAGCGTGTGGATCTGATCGACCGCCACGTTCGTAAATCGCTCAATCAGTCCGCTCAGCCAGCGAATTTCCACCCACTCCAGTTTGTCCGATTTTCCTAGTCCGAAATGCACGCGCATGTCACTGTTCGAAATGTAGCTCGACCCGCTGCGCACTTCGTCGACGAGGATGCGAGTCGATGTCTTTACTCGGATGCGCGCTCCAGCGCCATCGCGATTCGATTTCGTCCCGACGGTGCGAATGTCAATCCAGTGATTGCCGTTCCGTAAGTCGTTCACGAGCAGGCTGGGCTCCGCGTTCATGTTGTTGATCACTGCCGACATTCGTCCATCGTTCCACAAATCTCCAACAGCGAGGCCGCGCGACGAGGCCGCGGTCGTAATTGCCGGCCCCGCCGATGCAGATATGTCGCTGAATGTCCCATCGCCGTTGTTGTGAAACAGAATGCGCGGTTCCTTATAGCTACTGCCCAAGTGCTGGCTATCGACTTCCGGATAGACGTGCCCGTTCACCAGCAGCAAATCCGGCCATCCATCATTGTCGAAGTCAAAGAACATCGTTCCCCACCCGAGATATTGCGTGTAAAGCCCAAGGCCTGCAGATGTGGTCGCGTCCGTGAAAGTTCCGTCGCCGTTGTTCTTGTACAGCGTCGATGTATCGTCGGAGAAATTCGTCTTGAAGATATCCAGATGGCCATCACCGTTGTAATCTCCGATTGTCGAACCCATGCCGGCTTGCTCGCGCCCGTCCTCGTTGAACGCTGCGCCGGCTGTGACTGCGACGTCCGTGAATGTTCCGTCGTGATTGTTCCGGTACAGAATGCTGGGAGTGCTGTCGCAAGCGATGAAGATATCGGGCCATCCATCTTCGTCGAAGTCGAGCGTAGATACGCTGAAGGCGTAGTGCCCATCCGTGCGGTCGATGTGAGACTTCGCCGTCACGTCCTCGAAAGTTCCGTCCCCGCGGTTGTGATAAAGGATGTTTTTTGCACCAGCCAATCCACGAGGCCCGCACATCACCGGGACGCCTTTCCATATGCAGGTCGGCCGCTCTCCGGGCGCCGGCGCAGTCGCAAGATCGAAGTCCACATAATTGGCGACCACGAGATCGAGGCGCCCATCGCGATCGTAGTCGACGAATGCGCAGCCCGTGCCCCATGCCTTGCCCGATCCAGCCACGCCGGCTTTTTCTGCTACCTCGGTGAAGACGCCGTGATTGTTGTGATACAGCCGATTCTTGCCGTAATAGGTGATGTAAAGGTCTTCCCATCCATCGTTGTCGTAGTCGCCCACGCAGACGCCTTGCCCCCATCCGGTTGCGGTGAGCCCCGCTTGTGCCGTCACATCGGAGAACGTGCCGTCGTGGTTATTGCGATAAAGGCGGTTTGTAGGACCCTTTCCCGCGGGATAACCATCGAGCCGTGTCCCATTAACAAGGAAAATGTCGGGCCAGCCGTCATTGTCGTAATCAAAGATCGCGACGCCGTTGCCCGTTGTCTCGATGATGTATTTCTTTGTGTTGAGTCCACCGAAGATGTTTTGCGCGGTCAGCCCTGCTTTTTCGGCGACATCGGTGAAGTTGGCGATCTTTGGAGGCATTTCGTGTTTCCCTTGCTGTGCCGAAAACCACGTGGGTAAGAACAGCAAACATCCGCCGATGAGACCGCGCAAGGCAAGCCTGTCCGCGCGGCGGGAGAGGAAAAGAAATCGCATGAGCCCCACTTGATGGTAGGGTCCTTCGCGGCGAGGGTCAAGCACGCGGAATGCTCAAACCAGAGATGGCGTAATTTCGACGGTCCCGTTATGATCTCAGTTCCTTCCCCAAACGGCGGTTTTTATGAATCTAATGGAAGTTCCCGTCGCCCAGTCTTCGAGTCCTGCGTCGACTTCGGTGGCTGCGCCCACAGTTGAGCTTACGAAGATCCGGAAGTGCTACGACGAGTTCGTCGCTGTGAACGATCTGTCCCTTCGCGTCCGCCCGGGCGGTATCTATGGACTGCTGGGCCCAAATGGCGCAGGAAAAACCAGCACCATCCGCATGATCATGGGCATCATTGTGCCCGATGCGGGGCAGATCTCCGTTTTCGGCGAACCTCTCTCCCGCGCGCACATGGATCAATTCGGCTACCTGCCCGAAGAGCGCGGACTGTACAAGAAGATGAAAGTCATGGAGCACCTCGTCTTCCTCGCTCAATTGAAAGGCTTGAGCAGCGGTGACGCCACCGCAAGGGCGCGCACGTGGTGTGAGCGTTTCGAACTGAGCGCCTGGACGGACAAAAAAGTCGAAGAACTTTCCAAAGGCATGCAGCAGAAGGTGCAGTTTATCGGCGCAATCCTTCACGACCCGAAGTTGATCATCATGGACGAACCTTTCTCCGGGCTCGACCCTGCAAACGCAGTCGGACTCAAAGACGCGGTCCTCGAACTGGCAAAAAATGGAAAAACGATTCTGCTTTCAACGCACCGCATGGACCAGGCCGAGCGGCTCTGCCAATCGATCTGCCTG
>Ga0335081_10013989_pt1 | contig 12976 bp, 10 predicted proteins | sample Lox_Sample_35_FD_206713 | JGI IMG/M metagenome (GOLD analysis project Ga0335081, IMG submission 206713) | Soil microbial communities from Loxahatchee National Wildlife Refuge, Florida, United States - Lox_Sample_3.5 | ecosystem: Environmental > Terrestrial > Soil > Wetlands | place: USA...
GATTGCTTTTTCGTTTTCCCCTAATTCTTCGTATGCATTCCCCAGGTTGTGATATGCAGGGACATCATTGGGATCCAGCTTGAGGGTCGTCGTATAGCACCGGATGGCATCAGGTAGCCGGCTCAGATTAGCGTATGCATTACCCATGTTATACCACGCGGACGGAAAATCATCCTTGATGGCAAGAGCCATCTCATAACTGTCGACAGCCTTCGTATATTCGCCCATCCGGTTCAGCACAATGCCGCGGTTATACCAGGCATTGTAGTTATAAGGGTCTCGATCCAGATGCTCCCCGTAACACCGGATTGAATCGTCCATCTTGTCCAGAAAGTCGTAGCAGTATCCCAGCTCGTACCAGGCATCCTTGTGCTCCGAGTCTTCATTCAAGATACGCTGGAAGACACTGACTGCCTCGTCGAATCGCTCCTGCTTTTCCAGTGTCACGGCTTTGTGGAAGAGTGCATCCTCGTTGACAGGGTCCAGCCTCAGAGCCTGTTCAAACGAGTCCATCGACTCTTCAACCTTGTTCAAATTATCGAGCGTGATACCGCGGTTTATGAAGATCTCAGGATCGGTGGGGTTGTAGCTGATGGCCTTGTCGAAGCATTCCAGAGCCTCGTCGTATCGAAAGAGGTTATTGAGTACCATCCCCTTCCTCTGCCACGCATCCGAACTGTACGGCTCGAAGGAAATGAGGCGATCTGCATAGTACAAAGCTTCGTCGAATTTCTCGTGCTCGTAATAGAACTGGATGATTTCCTCCAGTGCTTCAGGATTGTTAATATCGCGTGCGCCGCTCTTCAGCGACTCCCTGAAGCGCTGAACTTCGTCCTCCGACCTGTCATTCGGAAGGGGAGGACCATCATCGTCATCGAACCGATCGAAATTTCCCATCGTAGAAACTCGTCTACCGCCTGAAGCGTGCCGTTAATACCGTTCTTCGGCAATTAAAAGAAAAATGGAATTGAAGTCAAGCTGAGTCTCAAACAGGAGAACGTAAGTTGCTGCAATTGTTGTATGCCGGGAGTAATTCGGATTGATTTTCGGCCCCTCATGGCGTATATTGAACGTTCGCAGGGTCGCCGATGGTCGCTGAGAACCTTATTGAAGTGCGAAACCGTATTGCTGCAGCATGCGGGCGATCCGGGCGCAAACCGCAAGATGTCCTCCTCGTTGCCGTTACGAAGACGTTTGGATTGGAAGTTCTGCAAGAGGCTGTGAGTGCCGGACAGTTTGACTTCGGCGAAAACTATGTGCAGGAACTGACGGCGAAGCGTCTCGCGCTGGATGATGGGGCGATCCGGTGGCATTACATCGGCCACCTGCAATCCAACAAGGCCAGGCACATTGTCGATTTCGTCCATCTGATTCATTCGATTGACAACGAGCGCGTTGCGAGCGAGATTGATCGGAGGGCAGAAAGGGTCAACAGGAAGCTCGACATCCTGTTGGAGGTGCACACAACGGAAGAGGCTACGAAATTTGGCGTCCTGCCGGACAGGGCGCTTGATCTTGCGAAGGCGATCTCCAGGCTTCGAAATTTGAGGATCCAGGGTCTCATGACGCTGGGTCCATTCTCTGATGATCCGAACGATTCACGTCCGTCCTTTCGCCAATTGGGGGAACTGAGGGCTAGGATCGAATCGGAGGGGATTGACAACGTGACCATGCGCCACCTTTCGATGGGAATGTCTCACGATTTCGAAGTCGCGATTCAGGAAGGGGCGACCATTGTCCGTATCGGAACCGCCATTTTTGGCAAACGCAAGACTGCGTTGAAAGAGCAAACAAAAGGTGCATTATGAAAATTACACCGCTCGAGATCAAGCGTCAGCAATTCAAGAAGGCAATGCGCGGGTATGACACCGTCGAAGTAGAAACATTTCTTGAAATGCTCTCGAGCGAAGTAGAGGAACTCCTCAAGGCTAACAAGGATTTGAAGGACAAAACCATCGAGCTTGAGACCCAGTTGGCGGATTATAAGAACATGGAAAAGACGCTCCAGCAGACTCTGATGCAGGCGCAGGAGGCGAGTGGTAAATCTATCGAGAATTCGCGCAAAGAGGCCAGCCTCATTATTTCAGAAGCTGAGCTGAAAGCATCGCAGATTGTCGAGAAGGCTCGTCTGGACTTTGCCCACGCGAAGGAAGAGATCTCTACGCTCAAGGCGAGGAAGGAAAGCATTCTCAGCAAACTCAAAGTCTTGTTGAAATCTGAAATAGACCTTATCAGCGCCCTTGAGGTGGATGACGATGACCTGTCCGGCGAAAAGTCATCAAGAGGAACCGGCAAAGAACATCTTGAGATCGACGAAATACTGAAGAAATTGTAAAAACCGGGAAATCGATGGCAGAGCTTAAAGATCAAATTGACGAGACCCTCAGGTTTATCAGAACGAAAACTGCGAGCAAGCCACCCGTTGGGATCATCTTGGGGACAGGCCTTGGCGGGCTCGTTAAAGAGATCAAGGCCGAGACGCTTATTGACTACGGAGAGATTCCGCATTTTCCGGTTTCGACAGTGGAGTCTCACCACGGGAAGTTGATCTTCGGATCTCTTTCAGGAAAGTCCATTGTAGCCATGCAGGGGAGATTTCACAAGTATGAAGGTTACACGCTGCAGCATGTTACCTTTCCGGTCCGCGTCATGAAATTCCTCGGGGTGAAGAGCATTCTCATCTCGAATGCTGCAGGTGCTCTGAATCCATTCTTTCGGCGTGGTGACGTGATGATCATGGCCGATCACATCAACCTGCTTGGTGATAATCCCCTCATAGGGAAGAACGACGAGTCCCTTGGTCCGCGATTCCCGGACATGTCGGAGCCGTACAGCAGAGAACTTATAACAATTGCCGAACAAGCTGCGCTTGACTTAAAAATTCCTGTCCGCAAAGGTGTCTATGCAGCGATGACAGGGCCGATGATGGAGACTGCAGCCGAATACCGGTTCTTGCGGATGATCGGAGCTGATGCTGTGGGCATGTCCACGGTGCCGGAGGACATTGTCGCCGTGCACATGGGTTTGAAGGTTTTGGGGTTTTCGATCCTGACCGACGAGTGCTTCCCGGATGCACTTGTTCCCGTGACCTTGAAGGAAGTAATCAAGGTGGCGAACAAAGCCGAACCGAAGATGACAGCTATCATGAAGGAAGTTGTGAGGAGAATGAAGATGTAGGGAGAAAGGCGTCGAGGTGCCTCGCGTGCTGAAGTTGTGAACTTGCGGGGGCCACATTCAGCGCCGGCATCAAGCCCTCGCAACCCGCGTTCATATGACCGGTGTGGGCAAAATATTGATTCTGCTGGTCGGTCTGCTCATTCTTGTCGGTCTTGTCCTGGTTTTCGCACCGAAGATTCCCTATATCGGTAAACTTCCCGGCGATATCCACATCAAGCGCGATAATGTCGAGATCTATTTTCCGATCGCAACAAGCATCCTTTTGAGCATTGTGGTCAGTCTGGTACTGTGGGGAATAGGGCAACTCGGCAAAAAATAACTCTCCGAGAGGTAATGGAAAACGCATTCAATGGCATACAAGCAACGATCGGATAAAATAAACTACCACGAGCTTGAGACTGAAGTTCTCAGGTTCTGGGAAGAAGAAAAGATTTTTGAAAAAAGCGTGACGTCGCGTCAGGGCAAACCCGTGTTCACGTTCTATGAAGGTCCCCCCACGGCGAACGGAAGGCCCGGGATTCATCACGTCATGGCAAGGACGCTGAAAGACATTATTTGCCGTTACAAGACGATGGAAGGATACCAGGTTCATCGCAAGGCCGGATGGGATACCCACGGACTTCCCGTCGAAATTGAAGTTGAAAAATCTCTCGGATTCAAGCATAAGGATGAAATTGTAAAGTACGGCATCGAAAAATTCAATGAAGAGTGTAAGAAGTCGGTTTGGAAGTACAAAACCGACTGGGAAGAAATGACGCGCCTGATGGGATACTGGGTCGATCTATCGAAACCCTACATCACCTTCGAAAATGAGTACATGGAGTCGATCTGGTGGGCGCTCAAACAGTATTTCGACAAAGGGATGATCTACAAAGGGTACAAGATTCAGCCGTATTGTCCCCGATGTGAGACGCCTTTGTCATCCCACGAGGTTTCGCTTGGATATGAGGACGTCAAAGATCCTTCGGTGTACGTTAAGATGCGCGTGAAGGACAGCGAGAAGACGTTTTTCCTGGTGTGGACGACGACACCGTGGACATTGCTATCGAACGTTGCATTGGCAGTCCACCCGGAAGTCGAGTATGTCAAGGTGGAGCACAAAGGTGAAGAGCTCATTCTGGCTGAAGCGCGCATCAACGTGCTCGGCGAAGAATACAAAGTCATCGAAAAGTTTCTGGGAAAAGATCTCATCGGCCTTCAATACGAGCCACTGTTTGTTACTCCACTCAACAAGGATGCGTTGACAGCAGGAAGTCTCTCGTTTCGGGAATTCTCGCGGAAGCTGCATATTGACGGCGAGGATGTGCAGAAAGTGTACCTGGAGACCGATGCGACGAGGAAGGGGCTTCGTTACGACAGCCCGCTTGTCCTCGCCCTTGACCACGGAAAGCCGGTGGTGATGCCGTTGTCTTTGTATGCCCGAACCCGACACCCGGATTTGGTTCTGAAGAAGATCTTCGCGACAGATGCTTTCAAGCAACTTATGGAGGAGTCGCTGGCCAACGGAACGGACTCGACACGGAATAGTCCGAAGGCATTTTATGTTGTTCCCGCGGATTTTGTGACTATCGAAGATGGTTCGGGTATCGTTCATATGGCGCCGGCGTACGGCGAAGACGACTATCAGGTTGGATTGAAGTTTTGTCTGCCGACACTGCATCCCGTGAACAAATCCGGCGAATTCGACGAGTGCGTGCCTGCATATGCAGGCAAATTCGTGAAAGACGCAGATCCTGAAATCACGGCGGATCTCAAGAGCAGAGGCCTCCTGTATAAGAAGGAACAATACCTTCACAGCTACCCGCATTGTTGGAGATGCTCGTCTCCCTTGCTCTACTATGCTCGTGATTCGTGGTACATTCGAACGACCGCCTACGCGTCAAAGATGATCGAGCTGAACAAGGAGATCAATTGGATTCCTCCCGAAGTCGGTTCCGGGAGATTCGGCAACTGGCTGGAAGAGAACAAGGACTGGGCTCTCTCAAGGGATCGATTCTGGGGCACGCCGCTGCCCATTTGGGTCTGCGAACAATGTGGAAAGCAACGCTGCATTGGAAGCGTTGAGGAATTGAAAAAGGGGACGAATGTTCCCCAGCCCCTCGATCTTCACAAGCCACACGTAGACAAGGTTACATTCAACTGCGATGCGTGCGGCGGCACGATGAAACGCACGCCGGAACTCATTGACGTGTGGTTCGACTCGGGTTCCATGCCGTTCGCGCAATGGCACTATCCCTTCGAGCACAAGTCGATCTTTGGCCGGGCGTATCCGGCGGATTTCATCTCCGAAGGAATTGATCAGACCAGGGGGTGGTTCTACACGCTGCACGCCATCGGATCATTCCTATTTGACAAACCGGCATTTCGAAATGTCCTGGTGAATGAGCTGATTCTGGACAAACAAGGCCAGAAAATGTCGAAGTCGAAAGGGAACACCGTCGATCCGTTTGAGTTATTGAAGAAATATGGAGCCGACACGACCCGGTGGTACTTGGTCGCGCAAAGTCCTGTTTGGCGTCCCAAGCTCTTTGATGAAGATGGACTGGGCGAAGTGCAGCGAAAATTCTTCAGCACGCTGTTGAACACGTATTCGTTTTTCGTGCTCTACGCCAATGTCGACGCTTTCTCGTATGAAGAGGACTCCATTCCGGTGGCGGAACGCCCCGAAATCGATCGGTGGATTCTTTCGGAGTTGAATTCCCTGGTCAAGACGTACCGGCAGGCGCTGGACGGCTACGATGTCACGAAGGCGGCACGGGCTGTAAGCGATTTTACGATTGACCAGCTTTCGAATTGGTACGTGCGAAGAAATCGAAGACGTTTCTGGAAGAGCGAGAAGGGAAAGGACAAGACGGCCGCTTATCAGACCTTGTTCGAATGCCTGATGACCGTGATGAAACTGACTGCTCCGTTTGCGCCTTTTCTTTCCGATGAATTGTTCAGAAGTCTGGCTTCGGGATCCCGGATGAAATCCGAACCTTCGGTGCATCTGGCGTTTGTGCCGGAAGGGGACGACAGGATCATCGACCGTGCGCTCGAAGGTAGAATGGAAAACGCCATCAGGGTTGTGGAGCTGGTTCGTGCAATGAGGATGAAGTCTAACTTGAAGACACGTCAGCCGTTACAACGAATTATCATTCCTGTCCTCAATGAAGAGCACCGGAAATCCATAAGGCAAATGGAAGAGGTTATCCTCGAAGAAATCAATGTGAAGGAGATTGAGTTTGTGAGTGATGAATCCGGCATCGTCAAGAAGAAAGCCAAGCCGAATTTCAAATCGCTGGGAAAAAAATATGGCAAGGATGTCCAGAGCGTTGCTGCGGCGGTTCGCGAAATGACGGGAGAGCAGATTCAGAAACTCCAAAAGGATGGAATGCTCTCGCTCGCGCGCGGCGAGCGGAAGTTCGCAATCTCGACAGAGGATGTCGAGGTGTTACACGAAGACATTCAAGGGTGGCTGGTGGAGAGCGACGGGTCACTGACGGTTGCTCTGGATACTGAGCTGAGTGATTCTCTCATCGATGAGGGACTTGCAAGGGAGTTTGTGAACCGAATCCAGAATCTGAGAAAAGATTCCGGGTTCGAGGTCACTGATCGTATTCGTATTTACCATCGCTCAACGACAAAACTCACGAAAGCGATTCAGCAAATGATGGAGTACATCAAGCAGGAAACGTTGGCCAAAGAGATTACGCAGGTGGCGGACGGCACAAAGTCGATTCCCAATCTTAATACATCGGAGATTAATGGAGAAAAAACCGAAATTGCAGTTGAGAAAATTTAGTCATACTATCGTGGCACCAAGTTTCGAATATTACCCTATTGGTGGGAGGTGAGCTATGCCGACAAAGACTTCAAGGAAAGTGGGTGGATTGAGAATGAAAGCTCGCGGAGGAAAATCGTCGAAGCCCAGCAAAGCTGCTGCGTTGAAAATGTCGAAGGTCAAAGTAAAACCGGCTCCCGCAAAACCTCCGGTGCGAAAAGGCTATGGCAAAGCCGATCTGGATCATTTCAGGGAAATCATCCTCGAGAAGAGAAAAGAGATTCTCGAGGAGCTCGAGTCGTTGAAAGCTTCCATGATGGATGTAACGACCGGAGAATACGTGACGGAGAACTCGACGTATTCTTTGCATATGGAGCAGGGGACCGACGCCATGGAACGCGAAAAGACTTTTCTCTTTGCATCGCGTGAAGGGAAATTTCTGAACTATCTCGACGACGCGTTGAAGCGCATCGAGAACGGTACGTATGGTTTTTGCACGGAATGTGGAACACTGATTGATAAGGCAAGACTCGAAGCAGTTCCCCACGCCCAGCAATGTGTGAAATGCAAGATGAAGAAAGGAAGCTGATCGTACGGGCATTGCTGCTGTTTCCACGAACGGAACTGTTCCACGTCAGCATTCGCTCAGGGTGCTGTTCGTTTCGTTGTTTTTCGTAGTTGCAGACCAGATAACAAAGCTGTATGTCAAAGGCTTCTCGTTGTCGTTTCTGAACCTGCATCATCGGGGCATGGAACTGGGCACAAGCTTCCCCGTGCTCGGTGATGCGCTTCGAATCACATACATCGAAAATCCCGGGATGGCGTTCGGTATCAATCTCGGAAGTCAGCTCCTTCTTGCGATCCTCTCCCTGGCGGCCAGCGTTGGAATTTTTTATTATCTCTACAAAGTGCGTGATCAATCATTCGTTGCCCGGACCGCGCTGGCAATGATCCTGGGCGGTGCCATCGGCAACCTCATCGACAGGGTTTTCTATGGGGTGTTGTTCGGCGAGGCTCCATTGTTTTACGGCAAAGTTGTGGATTTCATTGACGTGAGCTTTCTGCATATTTCTCGTTTCGGCATTTTCAACCTCGCAGATGCGGCAGTGACGACGGGGGTTGTTCTGCTCCTGGTGTTTCACCGTTCCCTGGATGCTTCCGACCAGGCGCCCGGAATGGCGTCAGATTCGAATGAATCCGCCAAACCGGAACGTGATCCCGGAATTCAGGATGTCAGCATGACAACATCACACCACGAATAATCGGAAGCGGAAAGTTATTCAAAGGAGGATTGGGAAAGCGTGCGCGTTCTCATTTTGACCGGATTGATTATTGTCGTGGATCAGGCGAGCAAGCTGCTCGTGAAAGGCGGTTTCGTACTGCCCTTTGTGGGGTATTGGCCGGGAATGGAAATTGGCACGAGTATTCCAATCATCGGCGATTTTTTCAAGCTGACGTTCATCGAAAACCCCGGCATGGCTTTTGGGATCGATGTTGGCGGGAAGTTTTTCCTCACCGTCTTCTCGACGGTCGCAAGTATTGGCATCCTGTACTATCTGTTTAAGATACGTCAGGAGGCGCTGGTCATTCGCGCTTCACTGGCTATGATCCTGGGTGGCGCAATCGGCAATCTCATCGACAGGGTTTTTTACGGTGTGCTGTTCGGCGACGGTCCTCTATTCTACGGAAAAGTTGTTGATTTCTTTGACATCGACTTTTTCAATATCGATCTCGCGGGCTTTCATATCTCCCGATGGCCCATATTCAATGTGGCGGATGCAGCCGTTTCGATCGGCGTTATCATGTTGTTGGTCTTTCATCGGAGGTTCACGGCGGCCGAACAAAGCGGCGTGTCCCTCGCTGCCACTGGTGCAACTTCTTCTGAAACACCGTCCATGCGCGATCAGGCCACGGATCTCGAAAAAGACAGCTCCTCCGGTACTCAGTCCTGACGATGTCCGATTCGGGCAAAAGCGAGGCACGCGAAGTGCTCCGCATCCTCGTCCCTTCCGGTCAGAAAAAAATGCGCATTGATGTCTACCTGACCCGTCAGGTAGAAAACGCCACTCGTACGAAAGTGCAGCGTGCGATCAATCAGGGCATGGTTCTTGTCAATGAAAAGCCAGTCAAGCCGAGCTACCTCATCTCTCCTTCCGATGTCATCCAAGTAACGTTTCCCCGTCCGCCCAGACCGGAAGCGAAAGCTGAAGCAATACCACTGCATATCCTGTTTGAGGATGAGTACCTGCTTGTCGTTGACAAGCCTGCTGGCATGGTGACGCACCCTGCGTACGGTCATTACACAGGTACGCTTGTCAATGCACTGCTCTATCATTCACAGCATCTTTCCGACGTCGGTGCAAAGCTTCGACCTGGTATTGTCCATAGGCTGGACAAGGATACGAGTGGATTGCTCGTAATTGCGAAAACGGACCAAGCCCATCATTTTCTAGCAAGGCAGTTTGCAAAGAGGACCATCGAGCGTGAGTATTGGGCTGTTGTGTGGGGAACATTTACGCAGAAGAAGGGGCTCATTGAGGGAAATCTCGGTCGGAGCAAAAAGGATCGAAGGAAGGTTGCTGTCACTTCGGATGGAAAGCCTGCAGCGACTGAGTACTCGGTTATGGAGGAGTTCGACTTTCTAACACTCCTTCGCCTCAAATTGAAAACGGGCAGAACGCATCAAATCCGGGTTCACCTTTCCCATATTGGCCATCCCGTCTTTGGTGATGCAACCTATGGAGGAAGGAATAATGAATGGGGAGGGCTGCAAAAAAAGAAAGCACAACTTGCGGCAAATCTTTTAACACTCATCGACCGGCAGGCTCTGCACGCCAAGACGATTGGCTTCGTTCATCCAGAATCGAAAGCAACAATGCGGTTCGATTCAGAACTCCCTGAGGATTTCGCATCGCTCCTGAAGAGAATACCAAAGTGAATAGGAGGCTTCCCCGGATTTTCCCTGAAGCCGTTTGCTCAAAATCTGTCTCTTCGTCTTCCAGGTCGATCCTTGTCTTTTGAATCACCCGAACGGTGCGGGGTCATCCTGTCGAACCTTGGGGCCGGGAATTGCGGCTTCTGACGAAGACGGCGGCTGGAGGCATTATTCGGTGGTGACAATTCCTTGCCGGATCGTTGAGGTTGCTGCACTTCACGACCCGTCGTGCCCGGGCCCCGTCGTGATAGAGATGAGGCACCCTGTGATGCCTGTGTCCCCCGCCGAGGTGCGGCCCTAAATTGTTCGATACGATCGATATCCAGCGAAGTTTTTGTCGTGGCCTTCCGTGCCTGTATGTGTGCGCGTACCGTCGTGAATTCTTCCGGCTTCGGTTTGTAGACCTCGACGCGGTCTTGAGTGCCATTCCTCGTAATACGCTCGACTCCGCGGTCGCGAGTTTCTGTTATTGATGCCGATTCTATTCGATTCGATGTACGGTGTTCGATGAACGATCGCTCAACACCCTGATTAACAACCCGGTTTTGATCGATTTGGTATCTCCCCGTCCGACGTGTTGTGGATATGAATCTTCGTGCATTCGACTCGGGGATATAGCTATGGTAGGGGCGGTCGGAAGCGAATTGATTGTAGGATACGAATGACCAGTAGGCCGGGGGAGCATTCCATCTTTTGGTGAACCTTATGCCGACTGTCACATGGAATCGGGCATAGGGCGGCAGAGGTGCCCACCCGATGTATTCGTCGTTGCATCGCCATTCGACCCAGGCTGGACCCCAAATGGTATCCGGTATCCAAATCCACCCATATGAGTTGTCCATGTACCAACGGCCGTAGTGATACGTAGCCCAGCCGAACGGTTCTGCAGAAATCCAGAACCAGCCATACTCACTCCAAACCCAGTGTCCGCGAGTGTAGGGTCGCCACATTAGATCGACGATGGATGGATGCCATGCATAGACACCCGGATCAAGTTCGATCCACTCACCGTACGGTGCAAGGTCTGCATAGAACATGTTGACAGCTGCAGGCGCTTCTTCCTGTGGGAAGAACAGATTTGCCGATCGACTTGTTTGTGATACGACAATGACTGCAAAGACGAAAAAAGCGAAAATGGGAGTCTTCATAATTGCCCTCGAAGCGAGCTTCCATTTCCAATGCAGTCAATGGTTATGCCACCTAAAACATGGCTATTCCTGTTGAATTTCAACTCCAGCATGTGGCAATGTACTCGTAAGTCGTCAGGCCGTTCTCTCAATAGTACACCATCTTTCCTTGAAGCGCCAGATGCAAAGCAGCAGAGATTCAACCCGTTTGAAGGGAATGTGGAATCTGAACGAGATGGCCATCAAGATTCTGAAGTCGCTTGATTGACTCATTTACCAATTTTGTTCATCTTGCCTTCGAGCTTTGTCGGCGTGGTTGAGTTACCCATCGGATCGGTTTCAAACAATCATTCGGAACAACTTCTGTGATTAGGCAGCTGTTAATTGGTTTTCTCTTGCTATTTGCCACTGCGTGTGCACAATGGAAGTCGATTGGAAAAGTCGATTCGTGGAAGGTTAACGGATCGAGGATCGAGCTAACGTGTGGGATTTCGGCCGTAGAACTGGACGTCCTCGCAGATGATGTTGTCCGAGTTCGTGCAGCAAAAGACGGCAAGTTCGTGACAGACAAGTCCGTCGCAATTGCAGACACAAGCTGGTCCAGCGTGAAACTTGACGTGGATACGTCTGCATTGGACCTCGTCATTCGGACATCTCGCATGATCACGGTCGTCAGGAGAAACCCGTTGAGGATTGTATTTGAAGACTCTGCCGGCACGGTGCTGAATGAAGATGATCCCGCGAATGGAATGGGATGGGATGGTAACGAGGTCCGCATCTGGAAAAAGAAACCAAAGAACGAATACTACTTTGGATTGGGAGAGAAGGCAGGGACACTGAATCGCACGGGGAAATGCTTCACGATGTGGAATTCCGACATTCCCGGTTACAAAGCAGACACGGATCCTTTATACCAGACGGTCCCTTTCTTCTACGGCATCAAGGATGGCCACGCATACGGAATCTTCTTTGATAATTCGTACTGGTCTTCGTTTGATTTTGGCAAGGAATCGCCGAACCGCTATTCGTTCGGTGCGCAAGGTGGCGAAATCAACTACTACTTTTTTGCCGGTCCAAGCCCGACGAACATACTGTCTCGATTCACCCAGCTGGTGGGGAGGATGCCGCTTCCCCCGCGTTGGGCTTTGGGATATCAACAGTGCCGGTGGAGCTATTATCCGGAAAGCCGCGTACGAAAACTTGCTGCGACCTTCCGCGAAAAGAAAATCCCTTGCGATGTCATCTATCTGGACATCGACTACACGGAAGGGTATCGGATCTTCACGTGGAGCAAGAAAAACTTTCCCGAGCCGAAAAAAATGATCAGCGATCTTGCAAAAGACGGCTTCAAGTTCGTTGTGATCGTCGATCCGGGGATCAAGGTCGACTCCTCCTATCCTGCGTTTCAAACCGGCTCTTCGCAGGATGTATTCCTTAAATATCCTGACGGGAAACCTTTCGTGGGAAAGGTGTGGCCGGGCGACTGTGAATTTCCCGATTTTTCAAGTCCGGGAACACGGGAGTGGTGGGGGAACAATTTCAAAGTTTTGACAGACGCCGGCGTGCGTGGTTTTTGGAATGATATGAATGAGCCTTCTGTCTTCGACGGTCCTAACAGAACCGTTGCGCTGGATGTCGTTCATGACGACAACGGATTTCACACGTCGCACGCAAAAAATCACAATACCTATGGAATGCTGATGACGGAGGCGACGTACGAAGGTGTTCGAAGGCTGCGTCCCGATGTTCGGCCGTTCGTTCTCACCCGTGCTTCCTACGCCGGAGGCCAGCGCTACGCGGCCGCGTGGACGGGCGACAATACTTCCCGGTGGGACAATCTTGAAATGGCCCTTTCGATGTCGCTCGGAGTGAGCATTTCGGGACAGCCGTTTATTGGTTCCGACATCGGGGGGTTCATTGGAAGTCCTTCCGGCGAATTGTTTGCGCGGTGGCTTCAGCTGGGAGTGTTCACGC
>Ga0335081_10013993_pt1 | contig 12973 bp, 9 predicted proteins | sample Lox_Sample_35_FD_206713 | JGI IMG/M metagenome (GOLD analysis project Ga0335081, IMG submission 206713) | Soil microbial communities from Loxahatchee National Wildlife Refuge, Florida, United States - Lox_Sample_3.5 | ecosystem: Environmental > Terrestrial > Soil > Wetlands | place: USA: Florida...
GGTGTTGGATTCCGGAAACGAACCCCGCAGCAGCGGTCGTCACGAAGGAACGGCGGGCAATCGACATCACTGTTTATTGTCTCTCATGCCACCTCAGAAGATGGCGGATAATCATGGCTTCAATTGATACGACTTGCCCAGTTCTCCCGCGCCGGCCAGGTGTTTGCGCGCGCGCACCAGTTCTGCAATCTGGCGGATATGCCCAAGATCGTGCATGGCCCATTCGTGCAGCATCTGGGCCATCGTGATTTCGCCCGCCTCCTTGTGGATGGCCCTGCGCTCGCCGGCTCCTAGCGGCAAGTTGCGCAGGAACTCGATGTTGCTTTCGCGCTGCTCTTCGAAGTGATCGAAGGAGTCTTCCGGGTCGGCATTCCGATACAGGTCGAGATAAAGCTGTGCGTCGTCAGGCTCGAGCTCCGGCCGGTCCTCGTTCATAAAACGATCGAGCCGGAGGCGGTAGCAGTGGCCTTCGGAGTGGGAGAGATGCGCCAAGACCTCGGCGACGGAGAATCGATCCGGAGCAGGTTTCCATCGCGCATCCTCCTCGCTGAGTTCGCGCATCAACGCGCGCAGAATCTCCGGCGTGACTTCCAACTGCCCGAGGGCAGGGAGTCCACTGTCTTCCATCTGTCTATCCTACGATGTTCTCCACGGCCGAGACATTCCGCCGCCGGAAATGCCGCACGGCGCCTGAGTCAACAGTTCGTGAAAACTACGCCGGATACAACCAGGTCGCAAGTTGCCAGTTGTACCGGAAGCTCTCGGGGTTGAATTTCGCGTGGGCGTTGTAGATCAGCAGCGGAACATCCATTTCGTGCAACGATCCGTGGGCTCGATACTCGGGCGGAAGCGGCTCCGATTCGGAATCCAGCTCGCCGAAGACCGTATCGCGATCCCCGAGCACAATCAGATCGCCGATTCGTGACGCCATCAAGTGATACCGCTTTGCCCCCTCGCTTCTGGTCAGAACCGTTTCCACGCCTTGAAGGCCGGCAACGGCTTGGGCAACGCCATCGATTTCCCGTGGATCGCGGCAGTACACCCAGGCGACGCCGCCGTAACCACGGTGGTGCTTGAGATATTTGTCGCGATCAACGGAAATAGCCGTCCAAATCGGTCGGCCGCGCTTCGCGCACGCTTTTTCCAGATCCCAGCAGCGCGTCTTATGATTCATGCCGTGATCGGCCGTGAGTAAGAAAGCGGCGTCGGGAGCGGCCGCGGCCGCCTCTGCCAGAAGTTCATCCAGCCGGGCCAGATGCTCCCTCGATTCAGCGGATTCAGGCGGCCATGTGTGCATCGGATAGTCCGTAGTGTGGATGTACAGGCATCCCAGGTCACGCCGCCGCTTCAGCAAATCAATCGCAGCCGTGAGCAGCCAGTAATTGATCTCTCTCGAATAAATATCCGGCGCCTGTCCGAGCCGCTCGACCCAGTCGCTGGTCGGCGCCTCGGCGGCAAGTATCAGATCGGCGCCAGCGGGAAGCAGGGTCGTGGTCTTCTTTTTGGAGGACAGGAGAGCAGATTTCACGCCCTGGCGCTTCGCGCGCTCGAATAACGTGGGCGCAAGGAGCAGATCGGCGGTCTCCATATACTCCTCCCGTCCTGTCCGTTCGTCGAAATACGAGTTCCCGGTGATTCCATGCCGGTCGGGCCACACGCCGCAGCAGATCGAAGCGTTATTGGTGTTCGTGACCGACGGCATGGTGCATTGCACGCGGCGGAAAAGTCCGTGCTCGCGCCATCGCGTGAGCTCCGGCATCCGGCTGTGCGTGAGGTATTCCATCCCGAAACCATCGCACATCAGCACGACCGCTCGTTGCGCGATTCTCTGGCCCAAAGCATGGACGCCGAGCAAAGCGGCGCCCGACGCGAGGAAGTTGCGTCGCGTCATCGAGGAGATGTGCATCAGCCCTACTATAACCTCCATCAGCATCATCACAGGGCGCGCATGTCAGTCCGTTCCTTGCCAATCTCGATCTGTTACCTGTGTCTCCGGTCCGGGCAGCGGTTATATGGTGCCCGGGGTGGGACTTGAACCCACACTCCCGTTGCCGGGAAAGGGATTTTAAGTCCCTTGCGTCTGCCGGTTTCGCCACCCGGGCACAGTCTCATCATAGTAAATGCGCGATCCGCGGCTATCGCCGGCGCTGATATCGCTCGCGGTGTGCCGCCGTTCCGGAAAGAGGTTCTGGAGCGGTAGTATAAATAGATTCTCAAGGGCGGGCTCAATATGATGAAAGTGCAAAACTTCCTTATTCTCTACCGTCCGTTCCGGCGGACATTGGCCGTGGCGCTTTCGGTTTTGCTGGTCCCGGCGATGCAACAGAGCGTGTACGCTCAGCCTCCAGGCGGCGTGTATATTCCGTTGAACGCCGCGCAATTGGATCAGCTTGTAGCGCCCATCGCTCTTTATCCGGACTCTCTGGTGGCGCAGATTTTGACCGCATCCACTTATCCCGACCAGATTGCCGCCGCGCAGGGCTGGTCGATGCAGAACGCCGCGGTTCCCGTGGCGCAGCGCGTGAGCGCGGTGGACGCGATGCCGTGGGACCCCTCGGTGAAGGCGCTGACGGCGTTCCCCGATGTGCTCGCCAATCTCGCGCAGAACACCAGTTGGACGGCGCAACTCGGCAATGCGTATTACAACCAGCCTGACGACGTGATGAACGCGGTCCAGGCCCTGCGCTACCAGGCTTACCAATCTCACGTTCTGGTCACGACGCCGCAGCAGACCGTGGTAGTACCGCCCGCCGGCGCGATCGTCATCGCGCCGGTGAATCCGGTTTTCGTCGCAGTGCCATATTACAACCCGTGGCTTGTGTTCGGGCCGCTGGTGGTCGCTTATCCGGGATTCATGCTGGCGCCGGTTCCGGTGGGCGTGATGATTGGAGCCGGAATCGGCTTCGGTGTGGGAATCGGGTTGGGCGCTTTCGTCGGAGTGGGCTGGGGATTCCATGCGTGGGGCTTCGCCGGCGGAGCGGTCGCGTTCCATGGCGGGCCGTACATTTCGCATAGCCGGACGGTGGTCGGCGCGGGGCATTTCGGTGGACACAACGTCGGAGCGTTTGCGCACGGAGGCAGAGGCGTGCCGGGAGGATTCCACGGCATGGCTCACGGTGGTGCCGGTTTCCGTGGCGGCGAGCGGGCAGGCGCTCGTCCGGGAGGATTTCGGGGTGCAGAGGCTCGACCTGGTGCTCGTCCGGGCGGAGCGGCCCGCGCAGGCGGCGCACGGCCGGGTGGTGCGGCTCGTCCCGGCGGAGCGGCTCGCGCGGGCAGTGCGCGCCCGAGTGGTGCGGCTCGTCCCGGCGGCGCAGCTCGTCCAGGTGGAGCGGCTCGCGCAGGCGGTGCACGATCGGGCGGAGCGTCTCGTCCTGGCGGAACCGGCCGATCGGTGGGGCCAGCTCGCTCGGGCGGCGGAGCTCGTCCAGGTGAGAGTGCAGCGCGCGGGGGCGGCGGTGGACGTTCAGCTGGTGGCGGCGGTCATCCGGCTGGCGGCGGTGGTGGCCGGCGAGGTCGCTAGAGAACAACAGCAAGATCAACACTCGGGAGCTCGACCTTTCGTCCGCTCCCCCAAATCTCTTTATTTTTCCCGCGGAATTTCGATCTTGGGTCCGTTTTTCTCCGCGCGCACATCATCGTCGAGCATCAGGCGCTCGGCGGCCGATAGCTGTTGCATGTCGAGCGCCTTCACCTGCGACTCGGTCCACTCGGTCCGGTAATATCCGGTTGCGCCGGAATTGAAATAGATCCAAGCCGGGCAGGCGTGGTGCAGGATGATTTCGCGATGCGTCGAATCGACTGCCGCACAGGTTTGTGCGACTCCTTCCCCGCGCACGCAGACCGGGATGGGCGTGACGCCCTTCGCTTCCACGTGCACCACGCCCTCGCTGCAATCGGCGCGAATCGTGGGAACCCCGGTGTGATTCAGAAACGCGTCCATCACCGGCGCAGGATCCACGCCTGACGCCGCGGCGAGCGACGCTTCCAGATCCGCTGTGCTTGCGTTCCTGAAGGAATGTTTTTTCAGATAAGCCCGAAGCCCGCTCTCGACGTGGTCTTCGCCCAGCCAGCCTTCGAGCATCAGCAGAATCGCGGCGCCTTTTTGATACACGATCTGGTTATAGACGTTTTCGGTGTCTTTGCGGCTGTGCATTTCCAGGCGCACGGGCCGCGTGCGTGGGGAATCGTCTGTCTGCATGATCCGCTCACGCGCAGTGACGGCCGCGACGTGCCGGCGCTCAGGGGGCTCTTCCTCGTCCATCATCTTGGCGGCGATCCACGTGGCGAATCCTTCGCTCAGCCACACGTCATCCCACGAAGCCTGGGTGACCAGGTCGCCGAACCATTGATGTCCCACCTCGTGCGCCTGAAGCCGCCGAATCGAGCGCGCTTTTTCCGGCGTGTCCTGGCCCGGCGCGGCCAGCAGCGAACGATTGCGATACACGATCAGCCCCGGATTTTCGGTCGCGCCGAAAGGAAATTCGGGAACGGCCAGATGATCGAGTTTTCCGAAGGGGTACGGGATGCCGGTGTAAGCCTCGAGGCGAGGCAACACGTCGACGCTTGCCTGCGCGGCCAATTTTCCTTCCTCGGCGTGACCTTTCGCGGTGATCACGCGAATCGGCGTGCCGTGGCCGGCAGGAGCGCCTTCGTAAACGTCAAATGGTCCGACGGCAAACGCGACAACTTCAGCCGGCAGCGGTTTCGTCTCCGCGAAACGCACCGCCTTCATCCCGTTCGGCTCCTCAGTCTCACTGATCATGCGGGCATTGGTAAACGCTTTGTCCGTGCGCTTCACATGAATCGTCATCTGCCACGGAGTTTTGAACTTGGGATCGTCAAAACAGGGAAATGCGCGCCGCGCGTCGATGGGAGTGAAGCTGGTGAAGACGTACCAATCGCCATCGGTCTGTTTGCGATACGGACCGACGATGGCTTTTTCATCGAGCTTGCCACGGTAGTCGATCGCAATCGTTTGACGGCCGTGCACGCGCGAATCGAGCTCGAGCGCGAGAAACTCGCCGCCCGCGGTTTCAACGCGCGCGCGCTTCGAGCCGACGAGCGCATCCGCCGGCGTAATATCTTTCGCGTTCAGCCAGATTACGTTCGACCGCGTTTTCACATCGACATCGATGATGGCGCGGCCGGTGAAGGTGTCCTGCGCCGGGTCGATAGTCATCTCGATCGTGTACTTACGGGGGATGACGTCGTCGGAGAGGACAAACTTCGGCGGCGTGAGCGCGAAAGCAGCCGCGCTGCACATGATAACGAGGAGAACTCGACGGATCGCGAGTACCAAAAAGAAAGCGTACCACGGTCGAATCGGAGCGTCGCTACTGCTCCAGGTACGTGTACCCGTTCAGCCCGTCTTCGTAAAATCGCAGCAGCAGTCCCGATTCTTCATAGCCGATCCGCCCCTCGCGCACCGCGCATTCTACATCCTTGCGAAACTGCTCAAGCAGCGCCTTGGACTGGAACTGCACGTAATCAAGCACTTCCCGCACGGTGTCGCCCTTGATCACCGCTTCAAGCACGACGGCGCCCTTTTCATCGAGCGTGACGTGCACCGCGTTGGTGTCGCCCAGCAGGTTGTGCAGATCGCCGAGGATCTCCTGGTACGCGCCGACTAAAAACGCCCCCAGCACGTACGGCTCGCCGTTGAAGGCGTGCAGCGCGAGCGTCTTTTTCACGTCACGCCGGTCGATGAACTGGTCCACCTTGCCGTCCGAGTCGCAGGAAATATCGCCCAGAATGCCTTTGTGGAACGGTTCTTCCTCCAGGCGATGGATCGGCATGATCGGAAAGAGCTGCTTCACGGCCCAACTGTCGGGCAGGCTCTGGAACAGCGAAAAATTACAGAAATAGGTATCCGAGAGCAGGCCGTCGAGGCCGTCGAGCTCTTCCGGAAAATAATCCAGCTCCTTGGCGAGCTTCTGGATCCGCCGGCAGATCAGCCAGTAGATGCTCTCCGCCCAGCTTCTCTGCTGCAGCGGAAGGTAGCCGAGACTGAACAGGTTCAGCGCCGAGTCGAGCGCCTGCTGCGCGTCGTGAAAGCTTTCGAGCAGGTTCTTGTTGCTCAGCCCGCGCAGCGTTTCGCGCAGGTCGATCAGCGGCTGCTCGACGTCTTCCGGAATGTCCGGCAGCGCTTCACCATCGGCGAACCCGGTCACGCCCAGGACGTTGAACACCAGCACGCTGTGATACGCCGCGATGGCGCGCCCGCTTTCGGAAACGATGGTGGGATGCGGCACCTCCGCTTCATCGCACACGCTCTGGATGTGATAAACCACGTCGTTGGCGTATTCCTGGAGCGTGTAGTTGACGCTCGATTCGAAATCCGTCTGTGAGCCGTCGTAATCGATTCCCAGGCCGCCGCCGACGTCCATGTAGGTGAGGCCCGCGCCGGCGCGCTTCAGTTCGACGTACACGCGCGCGGCTTCCACTACCGCGGCCTTGATCTGGCGGATGTTGGTGATCTGGCTGCCCAGATGGAAGTGCAGAAGCTGGAGACAATCTTCCATGCTTGCCGCTTTCAGTTGGTCGACCGCGCGCAAGGCTTCGGTCACCGTCAGACCGAACTTGGAACGATATCCTCCCGACGATTTCCAGCGTCCCGACCCGCGGCTGGCGAGCTTGATGCGCAGCCCGATGGTCGGGCGCACGCCCACGCGCTGCGAATGCTTCTGGATCAGGTCGAGCTCCGTGTATTTTTCGACCACCGGAATGATGCGCCGCCCGATCTTGGCCGCCAGCATCACCATCTCGATATATTCGTCGTCTTTGAATCCGTTGCAGATGATTGGTGTGTCGTTGTCGGCGATCGCGAGCACCGCCAGCAGCTCCGGCTTCGAGCCGGCCTCCAGGCCGAATTTGAACGGCCGCCCGTATTCGAAAACTTCCTCGACGACCTGGCGCTGCTGATTGACCTTGATCGGGTACACGCAGCAGTAGCCCCCGCGATAGTTGTGCTCGCCAATGGCGCTCTGGAAGGCCTGGTGCATCTCTCCCAGACGGTGCTGCAAAATCTGGCCGAAACGGATCAGAATGGGCAGCGCGATCCCGCGGAGCTCCAGGCTGTCCACCAACTCCTTCAGATCGAGCGAGCGCTGCGGATCTTTTTCCGGGTGCACGTAGAGGTGACCGTTCGTGCCGACGGAAAAATATCCCTTGCCCCAGCTGGCCACGTCGTACAGCTCGGCCGCTTCCGCCGTCGTCCAGCGATCCGCCGGCTCGCGGACCTTTGCTCCGTTGGTGAGGATCACGCTTGCCATGAAATTTAAGTGTCCATTGAATTGACGCAGAGAGCAAGTACAAAAGTACCTAAGGCGCGATTTTTTTTGAAATTTTCCGATCAACGGCCTCCCGCGGGCGATGAGCCAAGCAAAGAGCAGCTTCATACAGCTTTCAAAAGCCGCTCGTCTCTGAAAAGCCGCTCTTCCAGGAGACGCCATGCCACGCCGCTCGGCCGCATTTTTTTGCGCCGGTTTATTTCTGCTTTATTTCAACGTGTCCGCGCAGGATCAGGAGCGCACCGTCGTTCTGGCCGGCAATAGACATCCGCTGGCTCGCGCCGAGTTTGAAGTGGGACCCGTCGCGCCAGATTTTCCCATGCAGCGCATGATTTTGGTGCTCGCACCACCCAGTGCCGATCAGCAGGCCGAGCTGGACGCGCTCATCGACGCGCAGCAGGACCCCGCTTCGCCCGAATACCACCGCTGGCTCACTCCGGAAGATTTCGCGGAGCGTTTCGGCGTTTCGCAGGAAAATCTGCGGCGAGTCTCCGATTGGCTCGCCGGCGCCGGATTCACCATCGACGAAATTCCCGCCGGCGGGCGTTCCATCATCTTCAGCGGCACGGCCGCGCAGGTGGAAACCGCGTTTCACACGCCCATGCGGACCTATCGCATAAATGGCGCGATCCATCACGCCAACTCTTCCGATCCGAGCATCCCCGAATCGCTGGCCGCGATCGTCGCCGGCGCGGTGTCGCTGCACGATTTTCCGCGCGCGCCCATGCACCACGGGCTCCGGGCCGCACCCCAATATACAAGCGGCACCGCGCACTACCTCGCGCCCGCCGATTTCGCCACCATCTACGATGCCGCCGCGGCCTACACCGCCGGATTCACCGGTTCCGGCCAGTCCATCGCCATCGCCGGCCGCACCAACATCCAGCTCTCCGACATCCAGACTTTCCGTTCCACTTTCCATCTTCTGGTGAACAACCCAACGGTGATCGTGAATGGAACCAATCCCGGCATTCTCTCGATGGATGAGGAATCCGAAGCCGATCTCGATGTGGAGTGGTCCGGCGCGGTCGCGCCCATGGCCGCCGTCAAGTTTGTGGTCTCAGCCTCCACCAACACCACCGACGGGATCGATCTCTCCGCGCAGTACATCGTCAGCAACAACATCGCGCCGGTACTGAGCGTCAGTTTCGGAAGCTGCGAGGCGCAGATGGGATCGGCCGAACGATCGTTTTACAACAACCTGTGGCAACAGGCAGCCGCGCAGGGAATCACCGCTCTGGTCGCGGTCGGCGACAGCGGCGCGGCCGGCTGCGATTCTCCTTCGGAGTCCAAGGCGACCCTCGGCCAGGCGGTCAACGGCCTGTGTTCCACCCCGTACAGCGTGTGTGTCGGCGGGACCGAGCTCAACGAAAACGGCAACAACAGCCTGTACTGGTCGGCGGGCAACAATGCGTCGTACGGCTCGGCGCTGAGCTACATTCCCGAGGTCGCCTGGAACGAAAGCGGCTCCAATGGCGGGTCGGAGTTGTGGGCCGGCGGCGGCGGCGCGAGCGCCTATTATTCGAAACCCTCCTGGCAATCCGGACCCGGCGTTCCCGCCGACTCCAGGCGCGACGTCCCCGACATTTCGCTCAGCGCAGCTACGCACGACGGCTACCTGGTCGATATTCTAGGCGGCCTTTACCTCATCGGCGGCACCTCGTGCGCGTCGCCGTCCTTTGCGGGAATCATGGCGCTGGTGAATCAGAAAACGGGCGAGCGCCAGGGCAACGTCAACACTACGCTCTACCCGCTCGCGTCGGCTCAGGATTCCGGCGGTGCGCAGGTTTTTCACGCGATCAGCGGCGGCAACAACACCGTCCCCGGCGTCACTGGTTTCACCGCCGCAGCGCATTACAACCAGGCGACCGGCCTCGGCTCGCCCGACGTGTTCATGCTGATGAACCACTGGACCACGTCGGCGCCGGTTCCCTCGTTCACCCTTTCCGTGCCCGCTTCTCTCACGGTGGCCCAGGGCGCGCACGCGAGCCTGACCGCAACTATCGCGGTCAGCGGCGGATTCAACTCCGCGGTGGCGCTTTCGGTCACCGGTGCGCCCACCGGAGTGACCGCGTCATTTGCCCCCTCAAGTATCACTGGCGCCGGATCGAGCACGCTTACGCTCTCCGCCGCTTCCACCGTCGCGACCGGTGCGTATTCTCTCACCGTTACCGGCACTTCCGGCAGTCAGACCAAAACCGCGACCTTGACTCTCACCGTGGTGCAGCCGTTCACGGTCTCAGGGAGCGCGTCGTCTATCTCGATTGCCCGCGGCGCCTCGGGTTCGGTGAACGTCACCACCGCCGTGGCGGGCGGATTCAGCGGCGCCGTCGCGCTTTCGGTCTCGAAAGTTCCGACTGGAGTCACGGCCGCGTTTTCTCCCGCATCCATCTCCTCGCCCGGCAGCGGAACGAGCAAGCTGACGCTCAGCGTCAGCGCCAGCGCGACCGCGGGAGCCTATTCCATCCAGATCGCGGCGACCAGCAGCGCCGTCACCGAATCAGCGCTGCTCTCGCTGACCATCCTCGCGCCGACTTTCACCCTGGTTCCGTCGGCAACCAGCGCGAACATCGCGACGGGCTCGTCGGGCTCGCTTACCGTCGCCACCACGGCGCAGAACGGTTTCAGCTCCGCAATCGCGCTTTCCACTTCGAAGCTGCCTAACGGCGTGACTGCCATGCTTTCGCCGGCATCCATCGCATCGCCCGGCAGCGGAACGAGCAAGCTCACGCTCTCGGTGGCTTCCAACGCGACGCCCGGAACGTATTCGATCACTATTTCCGGCACGGGCGCCTCCCTCACGCAATCGGCGACCCTCTCACTGACGATACCCGCGCCGGCCGCGACCCCGTCGCTCACCATCGCTGCGACTCCCTCGACCGTCACGCTCGCGCCTGGAGGCTCTGCGTCCACCAATATCACGCTCACTCCCGCCAACGGATTCACCGGGACGGTCAACGCGTCTTACGGCGCGCTTCCTTCCGGAGTCTCCGCCCGCTGGTCGATTTCCGGGACCAGCGCTTCCCTCGTGTTTCAGGCCGCGTCCTCGGCCGCCCCGGGCTCGTATCCGGTCACGATCACCGCGACCAGCCCGTCGCTGAAGTCCCCCGCCACGACCACCCTCACAGTGGTAGTAAACAAGTAAACGGCTGCGGAATTACTTGGTCAGAATAAGAATGTGCTGCCACGGGAGGCGTTCGTCGACCTTCCGCAGATGAAATCCCTGCGTCTCCAGTTCGAGCTTCACCTGCTGAACGCTCATCTTGTGCAACGGCTTGATCGGAACACTGGGATCTTCCTTGCGATATTCGACCAGCACCAGCCGGCCGTCGGGGGCGAGCGCGTCATAAAAGTGACGCACCATCTCCTGCGGGTGCGACAGCTCGTGGTAAACATCCACCAGCAGGATGAGGTCGATCTGGCCGCGCGGAAGCTTGGGATCAGTATCGTCCCCGAGCACCGGTTGGATATTGGTCAGGTTCGCGCGAGCCGCGTTGGCGCGCAGCAGACGCAGCATCTCCGGCTGAATATCGACCGCGTAAACTTTCCCTCCCGGTCCGACACGCCGCGCCATCCGCAGGGTCATATACCCGGTGCCCGCGCCGACGTCGGCCACCGTCATTCCCGGTTTCAGGTGCAACGCGTCCAAGGCTTCGTCGGGATGCTCCTCGGAGGCGCGCTCGGGCCGTTCCAGCCAGTCCGCACCGGCGGCGCCCATCACCGGCGCGATCACACGGCCGGAAACCGGATGTTCCTGTTGAAACGCGAGTCCCGGCCCTGCCAGCCCTAAACTGAGCGCCGCCGCCAGAATCCGGACTTGCCATCGCCCCGAATTCCGGTAAAATTGTGAAATAATCCTCATGCCCTTGCGCCTGTTGCGATTTCAGTTTTCGGCATTACTGCCCATCCTTTTACTTGCCGGCTGCACCCGGGAGGGCCTCTCCACTCGCGCCGAATACGATATGGGAGAACGGGTTCCCATCGGCCCGCTCACCTACAATGTCGTCGACAGCGTCTGGCGAAGTCAACTGGGAGACGAGTTTAACGTTCGCCTTCCGCAGGGGCGCTTCCTGCTGATTTCCATCTCGGTGACCAACGGCGGCGGGCATGACCTTTCCGTGCCGCTGTTGATCCTCGAGGACCAGGACGGTAAGCAATATAAGGAACTGGAAAGCGGCGACGGCGTGGACTCCTGGTTCGGTCTGCTGCGCACCATCAACCCCGCGCAGACGCAGCAGGGCCGCCTCCTGTTCGATGTTCCACTCGGTTCCTATCGTCTGCGTCTAACCGATGGAGGCGAGGCGGGAAGCGAAAGATTCGCGTGGGTCAAGATTCCTCTGCGTATCGACCCGGAGACCGAGGCCAACCCGTTGCCGGAGCCCTCGCCGCCCGGAAAGTAAAGGTGTGTCGTGGTTCGTCTGTTGTTTCTGACCGCCGCGGTCGCGGCGCTGGCTGCCCCGGTTCGCGCGCAATCCGCTCCTCAAAGCGAGCCCAAGCTGGCCATCGAGAGGCTGGCGCTGCATCAATATGAGGACGGTCCCATGTTGCCATCCGGCTACGAATTCGTCCCCGGGGAAACCGCGTATTTCAGTTGCCGCATCGCCGGTTTCGCGACCCAGTCCGGCAATGAAGCGCGCGCCGTCAAGCTGCGCTGGCACATGCGCCTGGTCGACCCCTCCGGTGTTCCCATCGACAAGGATCGTTCCGGCGCGATTGAGGAGTCGCTCTCCGCGCAGGACAAAGACTGGGTTCCGAAATTTCTCGCGACCTTCAGCGTTCCGGCCTTCGCGCCCAGCGGAACGTATCACATTCCAGTCACGATTCAGGACGAAGTCGCCGGCGCCGAGACCACCGGCGAACTGAGCTTCGAAGTGCGCGGCCACGATGTCCAGCCCAGCGATACGCTCACCATCCGCAATTTCGCCTTCGTCCGCGCCGCCGACGATAAGGTCGCGATGAGGCCAGCGATCTACACGCCGGGCGATACGTTGTGGGCAAAATTCGACATCACCGGGTATAAATTCGGGGAAGGGAATCAATTCTCGGTGGATTACGGTCTGGCGATTCTGAACGCCAACGGTGACCAGGTTTTCGCGCAACCCGCGGCGGCCTCCGATGCGCACCAGTCGTTCTATCCGCAACGCTACGTACCCGGCGAGCTGAGCTTGCATCTGGACAACACCGTCGCCAAAGCTCCCTACACTTTGGTGATCATCATCCACGACAAAGTCGGCAATCAGAACTACGAAACGCGACAGCCGTTTCAAGTGCAGTAAGCCCGCGCAAGGCATTGCCTGGCAGCCGGAGTGCTGGCCTTTCGACGTGAGTAATCAAGACGGCCGTAGTACTCCAGCACTAACGCCGATTCTGGGAAAAACTACCAGATTCAGGGGAGCAACTCGACCCCGGGCTATGGCATCACTGAAATGGGTGCGTTATGAACGGGAAACGTAAATTACTCGCAATCGTTTGCGCCGCGGCGATCTCGGGAATGACCGCGTTCGCGCAGGAACCGTATCCGCCGCAGCCCGCGCCTGCCCCGCAGGGAGCGCTTCCTCAGGCTGTTCCTCCGCCTGGGGCCAACGTTCCGCCTTCTCCGCCGGAGCAGGCCCCGCCGCCCGCGCAGCCGCTTTCTCCGCAACAACTCGACGATCTGGTTGCGCCCATCGCACTCTATCCCGATC
>Ga0335081_10013995_pt1 | contig 12973 bp, 10 predicted proteins | sample Lox_Sample_35_FD_206713 | JGI IMG/M metagenome (GOLD analysis project Ga0335081, IMG submission 206713) | Soil microbial communities from Loxahatchee National Wildlife Refuge, Florida, United States - Lox_Sample_3.5 | ecosystem: Environmental > Terrestrial > Soil > Wetlands | place: USA...
CATTCGGAGTACTACTTCTGCGACGCGTACTGGCCGGCCTTCCGCAAGGTCGACTTCCTGCGCGCGCTCCGCTCCTACGCCGCCCGCAATCGCCGCTTCGGCGCGTAAGACTGAGTCTGCCCGGGGGCGACCCCCCGGAGCCCCCCCACGTGTGCCTCGCACCCCCGCTGGGGTGCTCGCCGTTGCACCGGCGCTCGCCAGGGCCGGGGGGCCTGGCTCGCTGGCCGGAATGCCGGTCGCCGTAGGTCCTGCTGTGGTACGTCGCCGACAGGACCGGCCGCTCGCCCGGGGCTGCGCCCCGGGACTCGCTGGGCCGGTGGATCTCCGGGTGGGGTTCGATACGAATTTTCGCCATCGGCGTGTCACCGAAAAGGACGGCGGGGCTGTAATCGGGCGGAGGCGTGCCAAGGCGGGGCCGAAGCGGCAGGCGGGCCGGCGTTTACCTGGAATTTCGCAGGTGGTGGCTGTGCGGTATTTCCAGAGCGGTGGTTATCCAGGTACCGTCGAAGTGGCGGACGGCGAGCGCCGTCCCCGGGAAGGCCCTTGGATTTGCGAAGCGTTCGCGTTTCCGGACGCAGGCGTAATGAAGGAAGGGCCGGATCGTGGCCCTTCGTGGGCCAACCCCGGTCCGTCCGAGACGCCTGTGAGCGTTACTCGCCAAACGGCCGGCGCCCGGCCCGGGGCCCCGGCACGCCCGCCAGGGTCAGCGCCCGCCGTGGCGGTGCTGGTCACCGCATCGCGCCGAGTAACGCAAGCCTCTCCGGGCACAGGCTCCTAGCAGGGTGCCGCACCAGGCATCCAAGGGAGATCGCGTGGCCAGTTCCTCGATTCACCGCGGTCCGCAGCACGCCATCAGCCAGCCAGCTCCCGCACCGGGCGGCAAGCCCGGACGTGGCGCCGGCCCAGCCGCTGGGCGGTCCCGCACCTACGTGCTCGACACCAGTGTCCTGCTCTCCGACCCGGCGGCGTTCAGCCGGTTCGAGGAGCATCTGGTGGTGCTACCCGTCGTCGTCGTCACCGAGCTGGAGGCCAAGCGCCATCATCCGGAACTGGGTTATTTCGCCCGGCAGGCACTTCGCTACCTCGACGACCTCCGCATAGAGCACGGCAGGCTGGACGCCGAGCTGCCCGTCAACGACCTGGGCGGCACGGTCAAAGTGGAACTGAACCACACCGACTCCGGGGTACTGCCGGCCGGGTTCCGGCTCGCGGACAACGACACCCGCATCCTGTCGGTCGCGGCCAACCTCGCGGCCGAGGGCCATGACGTGGTGCTGGTCAGCAAGGACCTCCCGCTGCGGGTCAAGGCGGCCTCGGTCGGGCTGGCAGCCCAGGAGTACCGTGCCGGGCTGCCGGCCGACACCGGCTGGATGGGCATGTCGGAGCTCGCCGTGCCGCGGGCCGACATCGAGGAGCTGTACGCCAACGGCACGCTGGACTGCCAGGACGCCCGGGAACTGCCCTGCCACACCGGCCTCGTGCTGGTCTCCGAGGGGTGCAGCGCGCTGGCCCGGGTCAAGCCGGACAAGTCGGTCCAGCTGGTCCGCGGCGACCGTGAGGTCTTCGGGCTGCGGGGCCGCAGCGCCGAGCAGCGCGTCGCGCTGGACCTGCTGCTCGACCAGGAGGTCGGCATCGTCTCGCTGGGCGGCCGCGCCGGGACCGGCAAGTCGGCGCTGGCGCTGTGCGCCGGCCTGGAGGCGGTCATGGAGCGCCGGCAGCACCGCAAGGTGATCGTCTTCCGGCCGCTGTACGCGGTCGGCGGCCAGGAGCTGGGGTACCTGCCCGGCTCCGAGGCCGACAAGATGAACCCGTGGGCGCAGGCGGTCTTCGACACGCTGTCCGCGGTGACCACGCAGGACGTCATCAACGAGGTGCTCGCGCGGGACATGATCGAGGTGCTCCCGCTCACCCACATCCGCGGCCGTTCGCTGCACGACGCGTTCGTGATCGTAGATGAGGCGCAGTCGCTGGAACGCGGCGTCCTGCTCACGGTGCTGTCCCGGATCGGGACCGGCTCGCGGGTGGTGCTCACCCACGACATCGCGCAGCGGGACAACCTGCGGGTCGGCCGGCACGACGGCGTGGTGGCGGTCATCGAGAAGCTCAAGGGCCACCCGCTGTTCGCGCACGTAACCCTGGTGCGCTCGGAGCGTTCGCAGATCGCGGCGCTGGTGACCGAGATGCTGGAGGACTCCGGGCTGGAGGACTCCGGGCGGTAACCGCCAGGCGGGGCGGCCCGCGTGCCGGTGGCGGCGCGCGGGCCGCGCGCCCATCCCGGGCCAGCCGCGGGGATCCGCGGTTGGTAAGGCGGCGATCAGCGATCAATAGCGCGAAAATACTGCCGCGTGCAGTAGCGTGACGGTCGTCATGGTGCACACATCCCCAGGCCCCGCGGGCGGTTCGCCATCAGATTCGGGCTGGCCGCCGGTCTCGGTCGTCATGCCCGTCCGCAACGAGGCCCGGCACCTGGCGGAGGCGGTCCGGCACATTCTGCAGCAGGATTACCCGGGCAAGATCGAGCTGGTCCTCGCGGTCGCGCCGTCGCGGGACCGCACGCTGGCCATCGCCGGGCAGCTCGCCGCGGACAACCCGCACGTCACCGCGGTACCGAACCCGAGCGGCAAGATCCCCTCCGGGGTGAACGCCGCGATCGGGGCGGCCCGGTTCGGGGTCATCACCCGCGTCGACGGGCACGCCATGCTGCCCCCCGGCTACCTGCGCACCGCGGTCCGGACGCTGCAGGAGACGGGCGCGGCCGACGTCGGCGGCGTGATGGCCGCCGAGGGCGTGACCGCCTTCGAGCAGGCTGTCGCGTGGGCCATGACTTCCAAGGCGGGGGTCGGCGGGGCAAGCTTCCACACCGGCGGGCAGGCCGGGCCGGTGGACAGCGTCTACCTCGGCGTCTACCAGCGGGCGGCCATCGAGAAGGCCGGCGGCTACGACGAGCATTATCTGCGGGCCGAAGACTGGGAGCTCAACCACCGGATCCGGCTGTCCGGCGGGATCATATGGTTCGAGCCGGCCCTGCGGGTCACCTACCGGCCGCGGTCCACCCCGCGGGCGCTGGGGGCACAGTACTTCCACTACGGGCGGTGGCGCCGCGTCGTGGCCCGCCAGCACGCCGGAACGATCAACTTCCGTTACCTGGCCCCGCCGGCCGCCGTGTCGGTGATCGCCGCCGGGGCCGCGGCCGGGGTCGCCGGGCTGGCCGCGCTGGCCGCGGGTGCATCGGCCGCGCTGGGGTGGCTGGCCCTCGGGCTCGTGATTCCCGCCACCTACCTGGCCGGGATCACCATGATCGCCGCGGTCCTGGGCCGTGGCCTGCGGCCCGGTGTCCGTGCCCGGGTGCCGGTCGCCCTCGCTACCATGCATCTGTGCTGGGGCGCCGGGTTCCTGACCAGCCCGCGGACGCTGCTCTACCGGCGAGGCGCGCACGCCAGGGCCCGCCCGGCCGCTCCCGAGCCGGCCACGCCCCGGTCGGCCCGCCAGTAAGCAGGGCCCGGCCGGGCGCTGACCACCAGGAACCATCACCGGGCAGGGCAACGGCGCCGGCCAGAGATCACGAGCCATCGGCGCGGGCCGGCCGGGATATCCGCCCCGGTCAGCCGCGCGGGCAGGAGACAATAGACCATGACCTTCGATCTGCCCAGCCTCCTGAACGCCCGACGCGGGCAGGGATATGAGCTGACCGGCCGCACCCTCAACCCGCAGCTGCCCCGGATGCTGCACGCCATCGGCTTCGACCGCGTCTACGAGCGGGCTGAGGGCGCCTGCCTCTACGACGCGCAGGGCAACCGGTACACCGACTTCCTGGCCGGCTTCGGGGTGTTCGCCGCCGGGCGCAACCATCCCGTCATCCGCCGGGCGCTGCACGACGTCCTCGACGCGGAGCTGGCCGACTGGGTGCAGTTCGACACCCCGCTGCTTCCCGGGCTGCTCGCCGAGCGGCTGCTGGCCACGGCGCCCGGGATGGACCGGGTCTACTTCTGCAACAGCGGGACCGAGGCGGTCGAGGCGGCGCTGAAGTTCGCCCGCTGCGCCACCGGCAAGCAGCGCATGCTGTACTGCGACCACGCCTTCCACGGGCTGACCACGGGATCGCTGTCGGTGAACGGCTCGGCCGAGTTCCGCAAGGGATTCAACCCGCTGCTGCCCGACGCGCGCGTCCCGCTGGGTGACCTGGACGCGCTGGAACGCGAACTGCGCCGGGGAGATGCCGCCGGCCTCATCGTCGAGCCGGTCCAGGGCAAGGGCGTGCACCTGGCACCGCCCGGGTTCCTGGCCGCGGCGGCCGGGCTGCTGCACGCCCACGGCGCGCTGCTCATCTGCGATGAGGTGCAGAGCGGTTTCGGCCGGACCGGGAAATTCTTCGCCTACCAGCACGACGAGGTCGAGCCGGACATCATCACCGTGGCCAAGGCGCTGTCCGGCGGCTTCGTCCCGGTCGGCGGGACGATGGCCAAGGGCTGGATCTTCGACAAGGTGTACTCGTCGATCGACCGGGTGCTGGTGCACGACTCGACGTTCGGCTCCGGCGCGGCCGCCATGGCCGCGGGGCTCGCGACGATGTCCGTCATCGAGGAGGAAGGGCTGGTCGAGAACGCCGCGCGGGCCGGCGAGGCGCTGCGCGGGGCGCTGCAGGAGATGGTCGACCGCTACGAGCTGCTCGGCGAGGTGCGCGGCCGCGGCCTGATGATCGGCATCGAGTTCACCAAGCCGAAGTCGCTGAGGCTGCGGACGAGCTGGAACATGCTCCAGGCGGCCCGCCGCGGCCTGTTCGCCCAGATGGTCGTGGTCGCCCTGTTCCAGCGGCACCGGATTCTGACCCAGGTGTCCGGTGACTTCGTGGAGATCATCAAGCTGATCCCGCCGCTGACGATCGGCGACACCGAGGTCAAGCTGTTCAGCGAGGCGTTCGCCGAGATCATGGACGACGCCAGCCGCGGCAGCGGGCTCATGTGGGACTTCGGCCGGACCCTGGTCAAGCAGGCGATCAGGAGCTGAGCTCGCCGTCGCCGGCCCGCAGCAGGGCCTCGGCGATAGCCAGGTCGCGCGGATAGGTGATCTTCAGGTTGTGCTCGCTCCCGGCGACCACGTGCACCGGCACGTCCGGCAGATAGCGCAGCACGACGCCGCAGTCATCGGTCGGGGTGAACTCCGGGTCGGCCCGGGCGAGCTCGTGCGCCCGGGCGATCACCGACAGCCGGAACGCCTGCGGGGTCTGGCAGCGGAGCAGGCTGTCCCGCCGGGGTATCCGGGTCATCACCCCGTCCCTGACCACCACGATCGTGTCCGCGGTCGGCACGGCCACGCCGACCGCGTCGGCCGTGCGGAGCGCCGCCACGCAGTCCGCGATGATGCGCTGGCCGACGAGCGGCCGCGCCGCGTCGTGCAGCAGCACGCCGCAGTCGCTCAGGCCCGCCTCCGCCGCCCGCGCGCCGACCGCGGCGACCGCCCGGCGTGTCGATCCGGGGCGTGTGCTGCCCCCCTCGATAATCCCGGCCAGCTTGCGGTAGCCGCCGCCGTCAAGCAGCGTCGCCGCCTCGCCGGTGCGGCCGGGCGGCATCACCAGGAGCACCTCATCGACGCCCGGCGCCGCGTCGAAGGCCGCCACGCAATGCTCGATCAGCGTCCTGCCGCCCAGCTTGAGCAGCTGCTTCGGCAGGCCAGCACCGAAACGCCGGCCGGATCCGCCCGCCAGCACGACCGCGACCATCCGCTTGACTTCCTCCCCGCCCTGAAGGACGGGGATTCCAGCGGTCACCCACTGGCTTTCCTGCTTCATCGCCGACCGCCCCGCAGGGAGGATTCCCGTTGAGGTCTTACACCGGCTCCACAGGCAGACACCGCCAGCCCGGCGGCCAGGATGTTACGTGCGGCGTTGACGTCCCGGTCGTGCCGGGCGCCGCACTGTTCGCAGTCCCACGCGCGGACGTTCAGCGGCAGGCTCGCCGCCACATGGCCGCAGGCGGAACAGGTCTTGCTGGACGGGTAGAACCGGTCGATCACGATCAGGTCCCGCCCGTACCAGTCCGCCTTGTACTCCAGCATGCCCCGCAGGTCGCTCCACGCCGCGTCCGAGATCGCGCGGGCCAGGCAGTGGTTGCGGAGCATGTTCCGCACGCTCAGGTCCTCGATCACGACCGCTTGGTTCTCGCGGACGAGCCGGGTAGTGAGCTTGTGCAAGGTGTCGCGGCGCCGGTCGGTGATCCGGGCGTGTGCCCGTGCCACCGTGACCCGCGCCTTCTCCCGGTTGGCCGACCCCTTCTGCTTGCGGGCGAGCGTGCGCTGCGCGCGGGCGAGCCGGGCACGGTCCCGGCGCTCGTGCCGTGGATTGGCGATCTTCTCCCCGGTCGACAGCGCCACCAGGGACGTGATGCCCGCGTCGATCCCGACGGCAGCATCGGTGACGGCGAACGGTTCGACGGGGCATGCGCACAGCAGGGACACGAACCAGCGCCCGGCAGCGTCCCGGCTCACGGTTACCGTGGACGGCTTTGCGCCGTCCGGCAGCGGACGGGACCAGCGGATGTCCAGCGGCTCGCTCATCTTGGCGAGGGTGAGCGTGCCGCCGGTGCCGTCCTGCCAGCGGAACCCGGACCGGGTGTACTCGGCGGACTGCCGGGACCGCTTGCGCGACTTGAATCGCGGGTACTTCGCCCGCTTCTCCCAGAAGCTCACAAACGCGCCTTGCAGATTGCGCAGTGCCTGCTGGAGCGGGACGCTGGACACCTCGGTCAGGTAGGCGAGGTCATCGGAGCGTTTCCACTCGGTCAGCATCGCGGAGGACTGCACGTAGGAGACGCGTTCGTGCCGCTGGTACCACGCCTCGGTGCGGGCTTCCAGCGCGAGGTTGTACACCTTCCGCACGCATCCGAACGTCCGCGCCAGTTCTCCGGTCTGCGCAGGCGACGGATAGAAGCGGTACTTGTAGGCCCGCTTCACAACTTTCGCCATGTCTCACATGCTAGCACGCTATTTTGTAAGCTCACCGTGAGAGGTGGGGCGATCCTCCCCCCCGGCCTGAATGCCGGGGTTTCCGCGCCGCGCACATTCTGATGAGCCGGACTCTACTGGATACCCCGAGTGGGGAGGCCGGGACAGACCCGGGCGGGGTCGGCAGCGCCGGACGGAGTGCGCCGACCCGCCGCCGTGGGGGCCGGTTACGTGAAACGCTCGCAGCGCGGAGCGTTCGTTCCGCGACTTACCGGGTTAGCTCGGTACGCTGCTAGGGGACGTTGCGTGCGTGAGCAGCACCTTCTGGTGATCCAGTCCGGGTTGCGGGCAGACGGAGAGCGGCCGGCAGGGCAGGACCGGGCAGCCGGGTCCGGGACGGGCCGCTGAGAGGACGGCACATGACGGTTGCGCTGGTCCTCGCGGCCGAGCCGGCCGCCGGGCTGTGCGGCCAGCTGACGTCACTGGGCGTGCGCCGGGTCGACGCGACCGAGAACGCGGGCCCCGGCGGCGGCCTGCTGGCTATCGCCGCCGCCGCGCGCGCGACCGGCGAGCCGATGCTGATCTGCGGCGGAAACCTGGCCGTGCCCCGGCAGGCGCTGGCCCGGCTGCTGGACGCGGACGGGACGGCGGGCTACGCCGAGGCACGGGACGACTGCCGGGCCATCCTCGTTGACCCGTCCGACCTGTGGGCGCTGGCCGAGGCGGCGGAGTACCTGGCGTCCCGGCCCGATGTACCGGACCATGTCAGCGCGCTGATGGGGGAGCTGGCGCGGCGCGGCGTCAGGGTGCGGATCATCGAGGCCCGGCCGGACGGCGACGCCGACCGGGACGATGACGGGATCGTGGCGGAACTGTTCGCCGACCCGATCGCCCGGGACGTGGCGCGCTGGGCGTCCGAGCGGGCCCTGGCACCGGCCGCGCTGACGGGCATCAGCCTCGGTCTCGGCCTCGTGTCGGCCATCTGGTTCACTGAGCCGACCGCGACCGCGAAAGCCGTCGCCGCCGTCACCCTTCTCGCCGCGTTCGTGTCCAGCCGCGCGGGCCGGGCGCTGGCCGCCGCGCCCGGGCCGGTGGTGGCCGCGATCGGCGGGCTCGGCGCCGGCGGGTTCGGCGGCGTCGCCGGGCGGGCTGGCGCGCGGACCAGCGTCATCCAGCCCGCCACGGACTGGCTGTCGGCGGCCGGATGGGCGATCACCGAGTGCGCCGTGTACGCGGGCCTGGCGGCCAGCGCGGGCCTCGGCGGGACGGCCGGCCGGGGCGGCACCGGCATCGCCGCCATCGGCGGCGGCCCCGGCGGGATCTGGCACCTGGCCGTGGCGGCCGTGGCGGTGCTGGCCATCCGCCGGATGGCGGACCTGTGCTACGAGCGGGCGGCGGAGCGGACCGGCGGCCGGACCCGGCTGCCGCGCTCGGCCGGACGGCGGCGGATCGAGCGCGCCCTGCTGCTGCCGGCCGGTGAACGCGCCGTGCTGCTCATCGTGACCGGCGGGATCTGGGGCCCGCGGGTGGCTTTCCTGGCCCTGATCGGCTGGGGGGTGCTCGCCGTCGGCTATACCCTCACCGCGCGTATCCTCGGGCTCCGCGACTCCGCGGCGGGCAGCAGCCCGATGCTGCCCGGTGCCCTCGCCCCGGCTGATGAGGGATCGATCAGCCTGGACGCCGCGGCCGGCCGGTTCGGCATGCTGGGAGCGCTGGCCGACGGCCCGCCTGCCGGGCCCGGACCCGGCGACGGCGCGGATCCCGACGACGGAAGCGGGGAGAACGCGCTCGCCGCCGTCGGGCTGCGGGCCACCGGCACGGCCCGCGGGCCCCGCGCCGGACGGGCGCCGCGGGTACGCACTGCGGCCCACCCGGTCAGCGTCGCCAGTTATCAGATCGCGGCGTACCGTGACGACGGCCCGGTCTCGCTATGGCTCGGGCGGCTGGTGGAGGGGCGCATCCCGCCCCTGCCGCCCGCCGGCGTTGGCGTGTTTGTCACGGCGGCGCTGGCCCTGCTGGGCATGAGCAATCTGTCCGGCGTGCTCGTGCTCACCCCGGTGGAGGCGATGCTGCTGGCCGGCCTCGGGTCCTGCCACCCGCACGACGGCCGGCTGGACTGGCTGGTGCCGCCGTTGCTTCAGGTGGGGGAGTACCTGTTCCTCGCCGCGCTGGCGTTCACCCGGGCGGTACCGCCGCCGCTGGTTTTCACGCTGATCGCCGCCGTGGTCCTGCGGCACCTGGATGTCGTCTACCGGGCCCGCCGCCGGATCCGCTGGCCGGGTGCCCGGCCCGCCCGGCGGCCGCCCCGCAAGCTGGGCCGGCGTCCGCTGCAGCGCGCCCAGGCCGGGCGCGGACGTGTGCCGGACGGGGGTGGCGGTGCGCGGGGCGGCGAAGGTGGCACCCGGGCCGGGGGCGGCCCGGCCGCGGACAGGGATCCCGCCGGTAGCCGGGGCCCGGTGGGCGGTCACGGCCTGACCTGGCCGCCCGCCGCCGCGGACGGCCGCCCCGCGGACGTTACCGGCCTCGGCTGGGAGGTGCGGATGCTGGCGGCCGGCCTGGGTGCCGCGCTGGGCATCATGCCGATTGCGTGCATCGCGCTGGCCGGGTACCTCTGGGCGCTGCTCATCCGGGACTTCCTCACCGGGTGGCTGGGCGTCCGCGGCGAACCCGGGTGATCCCGCCGGCCGCCTGCGGGCCGCCCGGGATCACGTGACTAAAGTGCCGCGTTCGGCGTGCTCGGGCTGATCCGATTCGCCTATCCGCAGCTGTTCGGCAACGGCCGCGACATGGCGCACGACGCGTTCGCCGGGACCGACGGCTTCAGCGTGCTGCTCGCGGTGTTCCTGCTCAAACCGCTCGTGACCGCGCTGTGCCTGGAAAGCGGCGCCTCGGGCGGGCTGTTCACCCCGACCCTGAGCACCGGCGCGGCGTTCGGCGGGGCGTTCGGCCTCGTGTGACGCCTGTTCCGGCCCGGCTCACCGTCCGGGGGCCTACGCCATGGGGGGCGCGGCCGCGATGCTCGGCGCGGCGATGCAGGCCCCGCTGGCCAGCCTGGCCCTCGTGCTCGAGCTCACCCACAGTGGTTTCCAGATCATGGTCCCGATGCTGGCGGCCACGGTGATCGCGACGATCGTCGCCCGCTACATCGACGGCTACTCGATCTACTCCGCCCGGCTGCCGCCGCACCGCGGCGGCCTGCCGCGGCGGGCCGGTCAGCCCCGGGGCACCGCGGCCGGGTCCGGCACCGATGGCCTGGACACCGCGTGACCGGAGGACCCGGGCGAGACAGCGCCGTGCGTAATCTCACGCTTAGTGCAAGGATGGGCGAATTGGTGTAAACGTGCGGTAACAACGCGGCGCTCATGACGCGATCGCAGTAGCGCCGGACAGGGCAACGGATAAGATCACGCGGGGAGGATCGGGATGTCCTTGCTGACGCGGAGCCCAGCTCGCGGGGGTGGCAGGGCGCCGGGCGAGAGCCCGTCCTGGCAGTCACTGACCACCATACGCCGGCCATGGATCGCCGGCGCGTTCCTCGCGTGCGCCCTGTTCGCCGGCGGAGTGTCGCTGCTGTCCACCAATGGCCTGCACCGTACGTGGGGCATCGTGGCGGCCTGCGGGTACGCGGCCGCGGCCGTGCTCGCCTGGCGCGCACGAGGCACGGATCTGGCGCTCGCGGTGAGCGTCTGCGGCGCGCTGATCGTGCCGCTGGCCTGGCTGGCGTGGACCGGGCGGGGGCAGCCGGAGGTCGGCGTCATCGCGCGCTCGGCGCAGCTCCTGATCCACCACGGCACTCCCTACCAGCCACCCGCCGTGCTCAGCCACACCCGCGATCCGAACGCCTACGACCCCTACCTGCCCGCCATGACCGCCTTTGGGCTGCTCTGGGCGGTAGCCGGGCCCGGTTTGCTGGCCGACCCGCGGATCTGGTTCGGCGTCGCCTTCGTCGTGTTCTTCGCGCTGGCCCTGCGGGTGGCCAAGGCGGCGGACGTCGTGCGCTGGACCGTGTTCGTCACCGCGACCCCGATCATCGCGTTCGAGCTCGCGGTCGGCGGCACGGACGTGCCGATCATCGCGCTGATGTGCCTCGGCTTCGCGCTGTTGTGGCAGCATCCGCGCCCGGTGCTGGCCGGCCTGGCCTTCGGCGCGGCCGCCTCGATGAAGGCGACCGCGTGGCCCGCGGTCATCGTGGCCTTTAGCCTGGTCCTGGCGCGAGACGGCAAGCGCGCCGTGGCCGTCATGACCGCCGTCTCGGCCAGTGTCGTGGCCGTGCTGGTCGGCCCGTTCGCCGCCCTGAACCCGGATTCGCTGGTCAAGAACACGATCCTGTTCCCGCTCGGGCTGGCCAGCGTGACCTCCCAGGCGGTCAGCCCGCTGCCGGGGCACCTGATCGCGCAGACCGGCCACGCCGGACGGCTGTTCGTCGTCGCGATGCTCGCTCTGTCCGGCCTGGCCGTCCTCGCCTCGCTGGTGGTCCGGCCGCCGCTGACCGTTCCGTCGGCCGTGTTCCGCCTGGTGATCGGGCTGGTCCTGATGTTCACGCTGGCGCCGGCGACGCGGTTCGGCTACTTCATCTACCCAGGCGGTATCCTCGCCTGGCTCGTCGTGTCGTTCGCCGGGCAGCGTGCCCGGCCCCCGGGCGAGCCTGCCGTCCCGCCGCCCGGGGAGGCGGCCGCGGCGGCCGGCCGCCGCTGATACCCGGGCCCGGCCGGGGACAGGTCCATGCTGCCCGGGGCGGCGTGGCCGGGGAGCGTGCCGTCCGTCCGGTGCCCCCGGCCACCGGAACGTGGCCGGTGCCTGTCACGGCGCGAAGTCAGCCGGGATGTCCGGGCCGGTGAACGCGCCGGAGTCCGCGCAGATGTTCGCGTTACCGGTGATGCCGCCGTAGGTCCCGGTGACATTGCCGGCCCCGGGCGACGGCGATCCGGCCGCGCCCGCCGCGCCGCTGCCCGCGCCCGCCGCGTGCACACCGGTGAAGTTCGAGCCGAGGATCCGGATCGGGGATGACCGGAACCTGGGTGAACTGAACGCCCTTGCCGGTCAGGCCCTTCATACTCTGCGCGACGCTCAGCATCGCGGGCACGGCGCCCGGCCACGGCGCCCCGCCCGGCCACTCCGCGTCATAAGGACGGTCGGAGGGGCGCGGTCCAGTGGTGGGCCCGGCGACAGGGTGATAGCTGTCCATTACCTTCCTGGATCCCTCATGGACGTGGAAGGGCGCGATCGTCATGCCCGGCAGCGATCGGCGCCCGGCGCCTGCGGTTGGCGGTTCCGGAAGGCACCCGTCCGCCAGGCGCGCGCCCCTTTTGTCTCCCGGCAGGCCGCGCTGCTGCCCTGTGTCTATCGCTCATTGAAACGAGATTGGCGCGAAAGGCGTTCAAAGGTACTTGCGAAGCGATGTCCTCCGGCGCGGATGCGTGCGGTGGGGACGCTGCCTGCCGCAGGGCGGGACCCGAGGACTATCCCGTTGTCTGCGGCTGCCGCTGATACTCGTGAGTTCTGAGGCCGTTGTTCCGGCTGTCGCCGGCGTTTCGTGCCGCGGGCAAGCGTGGCGGCCCCATGCCGGGCCTTAGAGTGGGTCCGTGCGCCGACGACTCCGCGCGTCAGGCCGGGACGGCGAGGTCGCCAACCAGACTGACGCGGTCACCCCAGCCGGGCCAGCGGGCACCCCGGCCAGACTGGATGAGGCTGCCGGGCCGCCCGGGCGCGCCGGCCCGGCCGATGACGCAGGTGCCGGGGACGTGTCGGCCGCCGGGCCTGTCCTGGCGGATGAGGCCGGCCCCACCGACGGCTCCGCCGGTGACGGTGTCCCGGCCGATGACGCCACCGGTCACGGTGCCGCGCGGGATGGCGGTCCGGCCGATGGCATTCCGGGTGACGGTGACCCGCGGGACGGCTCCGGCTGGCCCGGTCCGCCGAGCGGGCCCGGCATGCCGGGCGGAGCCCGGACGTGGCGTCCGGCCGGCGCGGTCGGCACCCTCAGCGCGGGCCGCAGCGGCCCGCCGCGCGGTACCTTCCGGCCGGACCTCCGGCCGGA
>Ga0335081_10013996_pt1 | contig 12972 bp, 12 predicted proteins | sample Lox_Sample_35_FD_206713 | JGI IMG/M metagenome (GOLD analysis project Ga0335081, IMG submission 206713) | Soil microbial communities from Loxahatchee National Wildlife Refuge, Florida, United States - Lox_Sample_3.5 | ecosystem: Environmental > Terrestrial > Soil > Wetlands | place: USA...
TGTCGCATCTCGCGATGGACAAGACCTCGCGCGTGATCATCTACCGCGCCGGCACCCAGAGCCAGGTCGCGGTGAGCGAGCCCGCGCCCGAGCATCGCATCAAGCTCGATGCCGGCAACTATGACATCTTCGTCGAGAATCACTCCGGCAAAGGCAAGCCGTACGCGACGCTCAATGGCGTCCATCTGGAGCCGGGCGCGAAGGTCTCGCACGAGGTTCCGCTCGATTGAGGCCGCGCGCCGCAGCCTGGAAGCGGCATTCCACGCGCGCGCGCAATAGTCTCAAATTGTTCCGATGGAGGAGACATGAGACGAATCCTGTTCGCGATCGCGCTAATGATGTTTGCCGCCAACGTATTTCCAAATCGCAGCGCGGCGGGCTCGCCTTCGAGCGCCAACGTCGAATGGCCCTACTATGGCGGCGATGCGGGCGCGCAGCGCTTCTCGCCACTGCTCCACATCAATCGCGACAACGTCTCGCAGCTCAAGGTCGCGTGGGTCTATCACACCGGCGACATTTCGAATGGCGGCAAGGACATCAGCAAAAGCGGATTCGAGAACACCCCGATCGTGATCGACGGCCGGATGTATATCACGACCCCGTTCTGCCGCGTCATCGCGCTCGATCCCGAAACCGGCCGCGAAATCTGGAGCTATGATCCGCAAATCAAAAAGGACACCGTTTACTCCGAAGGCTTCATCAATCGCGGCGTATCGACGTGGCTTGATCCAATGCGCAAGCCGGGCGACGCGTGCCGACGGCGCATCTTCATCGGCACCATCGATGCGCGGCTGATCGCGCTCGATGCCGATTCGGGAAAACTCTGCTCCGATTTCGGTAGCGCCGGACAAATCGACCTGCGCGCCGGCATCAAGAACATCGAGCGCATCGGCTACTACGGCGAGTACGAGGAAACCTCGCCGCCCGCGATCATCGACGACCTCGTGATCGTCGGCTCGGGCATCGGCGACAATCGCGCGGTGTGGGAGCCGCTCGGCACCGTGCGCGCGTTCGATGCGCGTAGCGGCAAGCTTCGATGGGCATGGGATCCGATCCCGCAGAACGATAAGGATCCGGCGTGGAAGGACTGGAAGTCCACCGACGCGCTCACGACCGGCGCGGCCAACGTGTGGGCGCCGATTTCGGTCGACCCCGACAGCGATCTCGTCTTTCTGCCGGTCGGCAGCGCGAGCCCTGATTACTACGGGGGCGTGCGTCGCGGCGCCGGTCCGTATGCGGATTCGATCGTTGCGCTGCATGCGAAAACCGGCGAGATGGCGTGGCACTTTCAAACCACTCATCACGACATCTGGGACTATGACAACCCTTCGCAGCCGCTGCTCTGCACCATCCTGAAGAACGATCGGTACATTCCCGCGGTCGTGCAAGGGACCAAGCGCGGTGAACTGTTCATCTTCAACCGGCTGACCGGCGCGCCGCTGTTTCCGATTGTAGAAAAACCCGTCCCCCAGTCGGATGTCCCCGGCGAAGAAACTGCGCCCACCCAGCCGTTTCCCGAGCTTCCGCCGCCGCTGGTTCCGCAGAGCATCAAACCCGAGGACGCATTCGGCGTGCTCTATTTCGACCGCAAGGATTGCCGCGAGCGGATGGCGCAGCTGCGCAATAACGGCATCTTTACCCCACCGTCGCTGGGCGGCTCGCTCATCATTCCCGGCAACACCGGTGGGATGAACTGGAGCGGAGTCGCCTACGATCAGCAGCGCCAATGGGTCATCGCCAACGTCAACAATATCGTTGCCGACGTGCATCTGGTCCCGCGCGCCGATTTGGAAACGACGATGAACAACTCGCGCGGATTCGACCTCGAATTCGCGCCGCAGCTCGGCACGCCCTTCGCGATGAGCCGGGTTTTCATGCGCTCGAAATTCCCCGGCTTTCCCTGCAATCCGCCGCCGTGGGGATCGCTGGTCGCGGTCGACCTCGTCAGCGGACAGATCAAATGGTCGGTGCCGTTGGGCGATATCAGCGCGGTCGCGCGCCAGCACTCGCATCTGCCGATTCCCGCGTCGCACTACGGAGCGCCAAGCCTCGGCGGCGCGATCGTGACTGCGGGCAATCTGGTCTTCATTGCGGGAGCGCTGGGCGATCCGCATCTGCGCGCCTTCGACGTCGAAACCGGACGGCTACTCTGGACCGGCGATCTGCCCGCGGCCGGCAATGCGACGCCGATGACGTATCAGCTCGCCGGCGGCAAGCAGTATGTCGTTATCGCGGCGGGCGGCCATTCGAAATTCGATTCGAAGCGCAGCGATTCGCTGGTAGCCTTCGCGTTGCCGGAATGATTTCGCGGCGGTGAAGGGCGTGCGCTAGCTCTGAAGCATTTCGATACTAATAACGTCTAGTGAGTTAGCGGTTCCGCAGGGCTCGGCTACCGATGCATCTGTCGTGTTTCCGACCCACACACCTAATTCATCACGAGGTAGGAAATCATGAAGAACAAACGCCTGATCGTCATGGCCATGTCGGCAATAGCGTTGCAACTCGTCGCGGGCTGCTTCGAGTACAAGAAGGAAGAAACCACCAGCCCCGCTCCCGCGGTTGTAACGGTTCCTCCGACCACCAGCAGCGAGACGACCACCACCACGACCACCGATAACGGCACGACTCGCCGCTCGACCACCACTTCGTACTAAATGGCGTGGCGTTCTCTCGAGGTTCGAGGGAACGCCACTTTCTTCTTCACACTACGGTTCTAGGATTTTTTGGCGCCCGGCAGAAAATCGTCCAGCGGCACGCCCAGGCTGTTCAGCGCCCACGACACCAGATTGTACTGGCCGATGGTGAAGATGAGGTCCATCATCTGCTGGGTGTTGTAACGCGACGACAGAGTCTTCCAGGTTTCGTCGGACACGATCGAATTCTCGAATAGATCGTCGGCTGCCTGGAGAATGGCCGCGTCCTGCTGATTCCAGCCCGCCTTGGGGCCCTTCTGGATGCGCTCGATTTCGTCATCGCTGATGCCGAGTTGTTTCGAGATGCGCACGTGCTGCTCGAATTCGTAGGGCGACTGGTTGAGCCATCCGATGCGCAGGATGGCCATCTCGCGCTCGCGCGGCGCGAGCGTCTGCCGATCCGACAAAATGTAGGCGCCGAAGCGGCCCCATTCGCGCGCCAGCAGCGGATGATTCATCAGCACGCGGAAGATATTGATGACCTGGCCGTTGACCTTACTGCGCTCACCGCGCTCGCGGTCCTCGGGGCTCAAGGTTGAGAAATCGCGGAACTGTACTCTCTGCGTTCTTTCCTTCACCAGACTTCCTCCAATTTGTATCGATCTTCGTCCGTTAGTTGTCCATCGTCACGACGATCTTGCCGATCTGCGCGTCGCTCAGCATGTAATCATGGGCGTCGGCGATGCGGTCGAACGGGAACGTCCGATCCAGCACCGGCTTCAGCGCGCCGTCGTCGAATGCCGCAAGTAAATCGGCGGCGAAGCGTTCGCCGCACACCAGCGATTCCTCCGGCGAGCGGGTGCGAAAAGTGACGCCGATGATGCTGACGCGCTTGCGCGCGACTTCGTCGAGGTTGCATTCGCCGACCTGGCCCGCATTGCGCCCGACGCTGATGAGCCGGCCCTTGATCGCCAGCGCGCGGATGTTACCGGGCAGCATCGGACCGCCCACGTTGTCGACGATCACGTCGATGCCGCGCTTGCCGGTTGCCGCCATCACCTCGTCGACCCATGCCGGCCGGCTCGCGTCGATTACCTCATGCGCACCGAGTTCGAGCAGCGCGGTTCGTTTCGACAGCGAGCGCGTGGTCGCGATGACGAGATTCGCGCCGCGATGGCGCGCGATCTGGATCACGGCGGTGCCTACGCCCGAGGATCCCGCGGTGACCATTACCGATTCGCCGCGTTTGGTTTGGGCGTTGGTCACGATCGCGTCGTGCGCGGTGATGAAGACATTGGGAATCGATGCGGCCTCGGCCCACGACATCGCGCGCGGAAATCGCATCAGCGCGCGCGGATTCGCGATGACGTATTCCGCATACGAGCCGGGCGCGCGGCCCATCACGCGCTCGCCGACGCGCCATCCCTTCACCCCTTCACCGACCGTTGCGATCTCGCCCGCGAACTCCGCACCCGAGCGGACCGGTCGTAGCGCAGGATTGTCGGATCGGATCAGCGGACGCGCGAGCAGCTCGCCGCGATTGGTTCCCGACGCATGCACCTTGACCAGAACTTCGCCCGCGCCCGCGGAAGGCACGGGGATGTCGCGGAACTCGAAGATGCCGCCGGCGGGCCCGGGGACGGTGAATAGCGCCTTCATCCTTCGCGGCATAGCACCTTCGATTCGGATGTGAAAGTTGACGCGCGCGCCGCATCATTACTAAAGCTGACGACATCTCCAGGCGGCGGAGGTCACATCAATGGACATCGCGGAACTTGCCAGGCGCATCACCGTGCTCGAAGACATCGAGGCGATCAAGAAACTCAAGGCGCGCTACTGCGCGGTATGCGACAACGATCACAATCCCGACGACATCGTGAAGCTGTTCGCCGAAGACGGCATCTGGGAAGGCGCCGACATCGGCGCGCACCAGGGACATGCGGCGATTCGCAAGCTGTTCGAGGGCTTTCGCGATCGCATCAGCTTCTCGCAGCATAACGTGATGAATCCGATCATTGAGGTGAACGGCGAGCGCGCCAAGGGCCAGTGGTATTTCCTCGGACCGTTCACCTTTCGCAAGCGCAACAATGCGGTGTGGCTCGCGGCGCGCTATGAAGAGGACTACGTGAAAGTCAACGGAGAGTGGAAGTTCCAGCATCTGCGCGCGATCGGCCGGATGGCCGCGCCATACGAGAAGGGCTGGGCCAAGTAGGCGCGGCTACTTCGCGTTGCTCTTCGCCATCTTCTCCACCATTGAGCCGTTGCCGGCTTCGGCCTCCGATGCTTCCTCGGGCGCGGGAGGCGCAGGCTGGATGTTGGTCGCGCCCACCGCAGCCAGCTTGAGTCCCGGCTCGCGCGCGATTACATCGAGCAGGCGGCGCGCAACTTCGTCGGCGGTTTGCAGCGCGCCGCGCGTCTCGGCCGGATAGCGCAAGGTGATCGTCAATCCATCGCGGGTCAGTTGGAGACGCGCCTGCGGTTTGAGCGCATCGATCGACATGTTGAGTGATTGTTCCGCGGCGATGTACTGGCGCTGGATACTTTCGCGATAGCGCGCGAAGACTCCCTCGACCGCTTCCAGCAGGCGCTTCTCCGCGAGGCGATAGTCGCAATCGGGCGAAAGCGTGAGCGTGACTTCGTTCCAGACGAAATTGGTTCCGGGAATCTGTTTGAAGAAGTTGCCGCTGGGCTGAAATACCACGGCATTGGAGAACACCACCACGCGCCCGGTCGGCTGGCGATCGTTGGTGTTGCCGGCGAGCTCCATCAGCGAAAGTTTCACCAGTCCGATATCGACCACGTCGCCGGTGACGCCCGAGACTTGCACCCGATCGCCGACTCGGATGCCGAATTTGCCGATCAGGAAAAAATATCCGGCCAGCGAAAGGATGACATTCTGCAGCGCCACTGCGATGCCGGCGGCCGCAAATCCCATCACCGTCGCCAGCGCACCGATCTCGTTGGCGAAGTTGAAGATGATGACCAGCGTTACCACCACCGTAAGCAGCAGGCGGCGCGCCTGCAGGAATTGGTAGCGGCGGCGGCTGTCCTGCACATAGCGGAACGTGAAGCGGCGCCATAGCGATGCGGCCGCGAAGATCGCGATCAATAACACGGCGAGAAGCGCGAGCCGGATCAGCAGATGACGCAGGGTAAGATTGGACTGCCGCGCCATCGACTCGCGCCAGCGCTGCAAGTTCGAGACGTACAGGGTGAGGATGGCTTTTTCCTTGCGCAGCGGAATCGCCGCCGCCGAGACCATCTTGTGGCGCTCGATGAGCTGCTGAAATGCGTTCTTGCGGTTGCGCAGCGCCTCGACATCGGCGGCGTTGGACTTCGCCAGCGCATCGCCCCGCGAATCGATCTCGCGCAGCTCCTCGAGCAGTGGCGCGCGGATGCGATCGGAGGCCGCGCCGATCGAACTGGTGAGCGCGACGGTATCGTCGAGCGTGTCGATGTTGCGATGCAGGGTCAGGAGGTCCTCGCAGATCGCGGCGATCCCGTTGGACGCGGGAGTGGCGGTCGCTGCCGGCAGGGGAGGTTTGGCATTACGCTCGGCCTCGGGGACCGATTTCTGCAGCTCCTCGATTTGCCCGGCCAGCCCCGAGGCGCTCAGCCCCGCCTCCTGATGAAGATTGCCGCTCTCGAACTGCAGGATGGTGTGGACCGCCTCGCCGCGCGCCTCGGCGAGATCGAGCTCACTCTGCGCTGCCGCGGCTTGCGACTCGAGAGCGGCGCGCTTGCGGGCGCCTGCGGTCGCGAGCTGCGCCTGCAATGCCTTTAGGCGATCCTGCGCGGCTTTGATCTCGGCCTCCGCTTTCGCGGCGCTGGCCGCCAAGGTTTCCGCGCCGGCCGGCGCATGAGCGTTGCTCTCCGGCGCGCCGCTTTCGGTCGCCGCGAGCAAAGTTGCATTGGCCTTGGCGAATTCGAAGGAGAGATCGAGGACCTCGTCAGCCATCTGGCGATCCTCGGCAACGAAGAGCATATCGGTCGGATCGGCGACCAGTTGCTGCTCGACCGAAAGATGCCGATACCATCCGATCACCTGGCTGAGAAAGCCGATGACCTCGGTAGCGCCGGGGGGATGGGTCGCGGTGCGGAACGCGGCGGCAGGTGGAGGAGCGCTCGTCGCAGCCGCGGAAGGCGCGGAGGTTTGCTGCGCAACCGCGACGCCGACCAGCACCAGCATTATCGCGGCGATTGTCGGCGCGGCGCGCACCCGTGCCGAGGTCGATTCGCGTCCAGCCATGATCGACAGCGACTTTATCACCTGGCGGTAGGCTTTGCCGCTAGGAGACCTTTTTTGCGGTTTTGTTGTTGAATGCCGCGATGCGCTCGCGCATGTCGGGACCGACGCCGGGATTTTTGTAGACCTCGTACGACAGGCCCGCGCCCAGCGCCATGCCGTCGGTCTCGATGAGCAGGCGTTTGTTCGCGCGATGACTGAACCACGAATTCGCCAGAATCATTTCACATAGCGCGCGCACGTCCCTGTCGAAGGTGTCGTCGGGATAGCACACGTTCGCGAGGCCCATCGCCTCGGCCTCGGCGCCCGAGTAAGTGCGGCAGGTCAGCATCATCTCGCGCGCCTTCGAAAGCCCGACCCGGCGCGGGAGGCGTTGGCTCATCCCCCAAATCGGCGTGAGCGCCCATCGCGCGTGAGTATCGGCAAATTTGGCCGAGGCCGCCGCGACGATGAGGTCGCCGGCCAGAGCGAGTTCAAGCGCGCCGGTATAGCAATGACCATGGACCGCGGAAATCACCGGCTGCGGCAGGTCAGCGAGGCGCTCGACGGTCTCGGATTGGAAGTTCGGGCGCGGCGGCCGTTCCCCCTTCGCGATATCGGCAAGGTCGTGGCCGGCGGAGAAGCATTTGCCGGCGCCGCGCACCACCACGAGGCCGACGCGGTCGGTTTCCTTCGCGATCGCATCGACATGCGCGCGCAGCTCGATGAACATTTCGACGTTGATGGAGTTGAGCTTGTCGGGCCGATTGAGGGTAAGCGTCGCGAGCCCGTCTTTATCTTCGCGCAGAACCAGACCTGCCATGATGATTCCTCCCGCGTGGGATGCTATCACCTCAAATGCGAAATCGGCCATTGCGCAGCCAGATCGCGCACGCTATCGATTTCAGGGGACAGTGGTGGGGAAGGCGAAAATTTCACCGCGAGAAGATTCCGCCGCAGAGTTGCCGGCGGCGCACTTCATTTCCGACGACGGCAATTTCATCCTTTATAAGGGCGACGCGCTCGAGGTGCTGCCGAAAATCGCCGGCGCATCGGTCGACCTTATCTTCGCCGATCCACCCTACTTCCTTTCCAATGACGGCGTCACCTGTCAGTCGGGGCGGATGGTCTCGGTCAACAAAGGCGGATGGGATCGCCTCAAATCGGTCGCCGCAATGCATGAGTTCAATCGCGCATGGCTCGCGGCATGCCGCGCGGCGCTCAATCCAAACGGCACGATCTGGGTATCCGGCACGCGCCACGTGATCTATTCGGTCGGCTTCGCGATGCAGGAGCTGGGATTCAAGCTCCTCAACGACATTACCTGGGAGAAACCCAATCCGCCGCCCAATCTGAGCTGCCGCTACTTCACCCATTCGACCGAAACGATCCTGTGGGCGGCGCGCGAGACGAAGAGCAAACACAAATTCAACTACAAGCTGATGCGCGCGAACAACGGCGACCGGCAGATGAAATCGGTGTGGCAATTCACCGCGCCGAGCGGAGTGGAAAAGCAACACGGCGCGCATCCGACGCAGAAGCCGCTGGCGCTGCTGAGCCGCATCATCGAGGCGTCGAGCGACGCGGGCGATCTGGTCCTCGATCCATTCGTGGGAAGCGGCAGCACCGGCATCGCGGCCACGCGGCTTAAGCGCCGCTTCATCGGCATCGATACCGCAGCGGAATTCCTCGACCTCGCGCTCACGCGCTACCAGGCCGAATAGATATGGCTACTGCTATGGTGCGCGCGCTGCTGGTCGGGTTCGCGCTCAGCATTTTCGCCGGATGCGGCGGGTCGCTGCCGAGCACCGAATTGCCCAGCGGACGCCAGGTTGCGCCGGCGCTGGAGTTTCCCGAGCTGCGCGACTATCGCGGCGTGGTCAATTGCAAGATGCGCGCGTCGGGATTGGATCAGAGCAAGCTCGCGGAGCTGGCCGGTTCCGCGCAGCTCGATTTCGTTTTCCTTGGCGATGAGGCGAAGCCGAACTCGTCTGACTTCGGAATCGGCGGGTTCACCAGCGACGTGCTGTTCTTTCCTGGCGCCGCGTACAAAATCGGAACCAGCGGGGCGGAAATCGTGGCGCTGAATCTTCAGCATCCCATCGATCCATCGCGCGATCTGATCGGGCAGATTCATGACCAGGGCGGGCTCGCGCTTGCCTCGAATCTCGGGGCTTTCGATTCGCCCGATCAGTACGCGCTCGCGGACCTGGTGGAGATCTACAACCTCGATCGCGCGTGGCATCAGCACAATGCCGGGTCGCTCTACGCGCGCGCGGTGTTCTTCGGCGCCGATCATTTCTTCGCCGGACTCGATGAGGTCACTGACGATACCATCATTTACGATCGCAACTCCGGCGCTCGCATGGGACTCGTTGCGGGAGTAGGCGCGGCGCCCAACATGACCGTGATGGGCGCGAAGGTGGGCACCTTCGAGCAGATTTTCCAGGTCTACACCACCCACATTATCGCGCCCGAGCGCCAAGCCGATCCGATCGTCGATGCGCTTCGGCACGGCCACGCCTACGTCGCATTCGACTTTCTCGGATATGTGCCGAACTTTATGTTCTTCGCGCAGGCCGGAGACCATAAGGTGATGATGGGCGATGAAGTTCCGATGACGTCGAGCCCCAAGCTCAAAGTCGAGCTGCCGGCGGAAGCAGATAAGGTCGTCCTGGTTGACAATGGCAGCGAGCTCGAATCAGCGACGAATGTCTCGACCTTCGAGTACCCGCCAACCGCGCCGGGGGTCTATCGCGTCGAGGCGTACCGCCGCGGGCATCCATGGATTTACTCGAATCCGATCTACGTCCGGTAGGCATTCTGTGGTAAGATGTAGAAGCGGCGCCGGAAAACGGTGCCGCTCGCATTTCCGAAGAACTGCTACGAATGCGAAAGTGCAAAAACAAACCCATTAAATGCAGGAGAATCAATGAGTTTCTAATTTCATAGACGAACGAACCCAAGCGAAGCCAAAGGCGAAGAAACGACGTAAATATAGGACGAAAGAAAAGCGAAATCGAGCCGTCTACAGCGACTTGTACAGTGCCTCGAACAGCCGCGCCGCGCGAGGATCCAGCAGCGGATCGATACCCATCTGATTCATCACGTATCCGAAGCCGACCTTCGCCGTCGGATCCGCGAACCCGATCGAACCACCCGCACCTGGATGCCCGAACGTATGTGGATTCGGTCCCATCTCCACGCCCGGCTGCGACAGCATGAAGCCTAAGCCGACGCGCGTGCTTTGCTTCAGCACCTCGTCGATCCCAAAAGATTGCTCGGTGTAGCATCGTTCGATGCTCGCCGGCGTGAGCACGCGATAGCCGTCAATCTCGCCGCCACGCGCCAGCGCCGCATATGCTTTCGCGAGCGAGCGCGCGGTCGCGTGCCCATTCGCAGACGGCAGTTCCATTCCACGCCATGCGCGGCTGTTGACGACATCTGGCGCGAGGACCGCACCCGGATTCATGATCGCCTTGTAGGTGATGGATTCGGGATCGGCCATGATCGCCGCGAGTTGGTTGACTTCGCCGGGTTTCGGTGGCGGCGACGGAATTATATTTGATACGCGCGAATCTTCTTTCGCATCCAGTCCAATATGAGCATCCAATCCCAGTGGACTGACTATTTCATCGCGGAAGTAAGTACCTAATGTTTTCCCACTCGCGCGCCTTACTACTTCGCCCACCAACCATCCGTAGGTAATCGCGTGATAGCCGTGCTTGGTGCCGGGCGTCCACCATGGTTCCTGCGCCGCGAGCGCGTCGGTCATCGTCTTCCAGTCGAATAGCGCTTCGGGAGGTAGCGTCTTTCGCACCGCCGGCAGTCCCGCGCGATGACTGAGGAGATATTTCACCGGCAGCTTGTCCTTGCCGGCCTGCGCGAACTCCGGCCAGTACTTCGCCACCGGCGCTTCGAGGTCGAGCTTGCCCTGATCGACGAGGCGATGCGCGCACATCGCCGCGAGACCCTTGGTGGTCGAGTAGACGTTAACCAGCGTGTCGCGCGTCCATGGTTTGGTGCGCGCCTTGTCGGTATGGCCGCCCCACAGATCGACCACCAGCTTGCCATCGACATAGATCGCGACCGCCGCGCCAACTTCATTAGTCATTTCGAAGTTGTCGTCGAATGCTTCCTTCACCTGGCCGAATCTGCGATCGCAGGTACCTTCGATGGCGATAGTCATTAGCTAGTACTCTCCCAGTTGCTATTCGACTGAGTAATCGAATGCCTATCCGATTCGAGTCGTGTCCGCCGGCTCCTCGATCACCTTATGCTCGATGCTGCCGATGCTCTCGATTTCGATCTTCACCACGTCGCCCGCTTTCAGCCACTTGGGCGGCTTCATCGCCGCGGCGACGCCGCTCGGCGTTCCGGTCGAGATGATGGTGCCCGGCAGCAGCGTGCATACGGTCGAGAGCGTTTCGACCTGCGCGAAACAATCGAAGATCAGATGCCTGGTGTTGGAATGCTGCCGCAGCTCGCCGTTGACCCAGGTGCGCAGTTCCAGCTTGTGCGGGTCCGCCATCTCATCGGTGGTGACGATCCATGGCCCGATTGGCCCATGCGTATCGAATGATTTGCCGAGTGTCATGGTCTGCGCGCGGCGCTGCCAGTCGCGCACACTCACATCATCAACGATGAGGTATCCCGCGATAACCTCATGAGCGCGATCGCGCGGCACATGGCGGCAGCGCTTACCGATCACAATGCCGAGCTCGCCCTCGTAGTCGAGCGCTTCCGAGACGCGCGGACGATGAATCGGCGCGAAGGGCGCATTGACGCAGGTCGCCTGCTTGTTGAAGAACATCGGAAACTCGGGTTTCTTCGAGCCGGTTTCCGCGACGTGATCCGCGTAGTTCAGTCCGATCGCAAGGAACTCCGGCGGACGTGCGACCGGCGCCTCGAGCGTGACTTCCTTTAGCGGCAGCATCCGAACTCCATCGCGAACCGCGGCGCGCGCCCGATCCAAGGCGTCCTTTCCCGCAGTGAGGAACGCGGTCATGTCGCGCGGCAGCTCCGGCACCGCGCCGAGGTCGACGATCGAATTATCCACCACGACTCCGAGCCGTGTGGCGTTGTTGTGGGTGAATCTGGCGAGCTTCATGGGCCTCCTGTCACTGCGCCATATTGCGCATCGCGTTGGGATCGAGACCGGCCTCGGGACGATACTTCTTCAACTCCGCCTCGGGCACGCCGGCATGGTACTGGCGCGCGAGCTCATCGGGGTCGAAACTGACGCCGATCGGATTCTTGGAAAAATCGTTGCTGCGGAAGAATCCCTTCAACTCCTCGATGGAGTTAAAATTGTCAATTTGTAGTTCGACCTTGTTGCCGTCCGGATCGCGATAGTACATCGAGGTCGTAAGCCCGTGATTAATCGGGACCAGCGGCGTGATGCCGGCGGCCTTGAGCCGTTCGTAGGTCGCGACCAGATCGCCGAGACTCGCGTAGGTGTACGCGAGATGATCGAGCCCGGCGCTATGCGGCGCGCGATCGACGATGCCGGGAAAACCCGCGATTGCGAGCCGATGATGCTCGTCGTCGTAGGTCATGAAAGCGAGCATCTGATTTTCGAAAACAATCTCGGCCTGCAAGACGGTCGTGTACCATTCGACCATCTCCTTGAACTTGTTGGTGCGCAGGACCGCATGTGCAAATTTGCTCGGGACGATCCGCTTCGATCCGCCATTGCTCGCCTTGCCGCTCATATTGCGCCTCCTCGGCAGCCGTCGTTACCGCGACCATAGATCGATGCTGCCAGCGCGGCAAATGCTTCAGGCCGTGTCCCGAAGCAGGAGGCATCGTCGCATCAGAGTGACTTGATGTTGCACCGATGCGCAGAACGCATCGCAGTTTGCGACAATCGCGAACGTGAGGAGACTAGCCGTCTCCGATCGCATGGCATGGGCGTTGCTCGTCTGATGAGTGGGCCAGTCCGCGTATTTCCCTGTATTCGCGGGCCCCGGCCGGGCACCAAATGGGGGAGATTGCACATAGCAACGCGCGCGCGCTCGCGAGGCCGCCGAAACCGGCCGCCTGTCCGCTCGATGCCGCAGCGCTATCCGCCGCGATAATTCACTCCTGCAGCGAAGCGATCGTTCCGACCAC
>Ga0335081_10013997_pt1 | contig 12972 bp, 14 predicted proteins | sample Lox_Sample_35_FD_206713 | JGI IMG/M metagenome (GOLD analysis project Ga0335081, IMG submission 206713) | Soil microbial communities from Loxahatchee National Wildlife Refuge, Florida, United States - Lox_Sample_3.5 | ecosystem: Environmental > Terrestrial > Soil > Wetlands | place: USA...
TGCATTGCCGTTCCGGTGCTAACCTTCTTCATTGCCGGTCTCCTTTATCTCTTGTGCCTTGAGCACGTCGATAACTTGGGAGCGTACACCGCATCCCGTCCGGAGACCGGCCTTCTCATCCCATCTGCTTACAACAGTTACGCGGGTAACCGTGTCGAACCTCAAGTAATGGGTGTCCAATGGGATATGCACATTTTTCCCTGTCTTGGTCGCTATCGGTTTTTACCAGCGTTCGCGCTATTTGGGTCGCTACTTCTTCCGCAGCTATGCGGAGCACAGTATTGCGAAGCTTTGAAATCAGCATCTGCCGCGGATGCCGTCAATTCGCTGGACCGCGGTGAAGTTCACAGCGGTGCTTGTGCCCGAGCGGCATTCCAACTGATAGAGCACTTACCCCTACAGGAAGCGACCACAATTCTGATCAAACATCTCGGCTACAAGTGGCCTTGGTCAAACGAACCACATGGACTCCATTCATATCCCGCTGTCGAGGCGCTTGCGGACATCGGTCCTGCGGCAGAACCCGCGATCATCGAATTCGTTGGTCAGCATGAAAACGAGAACGACATCGAATATGCGAACGCATTGGAGGCTCTCGTCCTGATCCACCACGGCGATGCCGTTCCAGCCGTCCGATTGCTTCGCCAACGCAGTTTAGCGGTGGCCAGTACCCCCGCAGCTCGGCGACTCGACGACGCCGCCGACTACATGCTCAAAAAGCTTTGCCCTCCTGCGCTTCGCAAGCGATGCGAAGCACGGCTGCGGCAGCCAGAGTCCTGAGAGCTAGCCGACGAACTTCAGTGCCTTCGATTCGTAGCTGTCGTAACATCCGGATCTATAAGAGGGGACGTCAAGAACATTCCTTTCCCTCGACCGGAGTTTTTTGACTTCCAGCCCTAGTCCTATCCGATTTGCTGCCGTGCGTTGCGCATTTGCTGCTTTATTCCATCTACGTTGCATCTTCTTTAGTAGCGACGACGCCGGTTGATTCCGAAACTAGCAAGCGTGCCGGTTGCAGGTGGCAACCCATGGATCTATCTGAGGCTCGCGGCCTAGTGCTTTGTTGGGTTATCCGAGGGGGCATGAGAGATTACACGGAGGCTGCGTGCCAGCACGGCTGCGCCTACGGGATGTTGGGATGCTCACCCTCGAACCCGAGCGTCTCAGGAACCGATCGAACCACCACCAGAGAAAGATGCTGGAGATGCACGAGCTCTTCCTTGGACTCGCTCAGGCAGCTTGCGATTTCAGTTTTTCGGTGTCGAAGTTTTCTCCCTTCTTCCACAGAGTCAGCGTAATGGCTGCAATCTTGCGCGCCAGCGTGAGCCGCACCATGGTCGGCTTGATCCCTTTGGCGAGCGAACGCTGGTAAAAATCCTGGAATGGTCCGGGTTGCACGCTCGCCCGGGTTGCCGCTCCTTTAAACAGTGCTTTCAAATCATGGTTGTGATCCTTGTTCAAGCCGCGAATCGTCGCCTGCGGTTTGCGTCGCTGCAGTTTTCCTTGGACGAAGCGGTATTCGCCGCTGTCGCGGGTTTCCAATCCCAACCCGCTGTAGGTCCAGAGTTGTCGTTTGCTGCGAAAACGATGCGGGGTCTGAATCAGTGCCACGGCCAAAGCGGAGCGAATCGGTCCCAGCGAGGGAATCTGTCGCAGCTTGGCGGTGATGGCATGCTTGCGACTTTCCGCCAGTAGTTCGCGGCGTGCTTGCTGGCGTAAGTGCTGCAGCATGTCGAGTTGCTGATAGAGTTGCTCGGCTCGGCGGCGAGTTCCCGCCTCCGGGATTTTCTCCAGCCATTGGCTGCGATGGCGCGGGTAGTAAACATCCCGGCCGGCACAAGGAATCGCCCAACTGCGATAGAGAGCTTTCAGGCGATTCATCACCCGGGAAAGATCTTTCACGAGGGTCAGGTAACTTCGCGCCAGCTCTCGCAGCATGCGCACGCTGGTCTCGCCATGGTAGACCGCCTCGAGACGGTTGAGACGCAACAAATCAGCTAGGTTCCAAGCATCGATTCGGTCACTCTTGTTTCCGTGTTTGAGCAGCGCATTCTTGCGCGGATTACACACCACTAGTTTGGAAACATGCGGCCTGAGCAAGTCGTACAGCCACGCCGCCCAGGTTCCTTCTTCAAAGGTCACCAATAACGTTCCGCGTAAACCAGCAAAGAACTCCAGAATCGTCGACGCTTTCGTCTCCACGATGGATTCCATTACTAAACTGCCTCGGGAATCCATCACGGCCACGGAGATCGTTGCTTGGTGAACGTCGAGCCCAATATACTTTTCGCTGCTCATGGAGGGTGCTCCTTTCGTAGGTCTTCGTGCGCATCATGACAACCTACTTCAAAAGGGGCGCCCTCTTATAATGCGATTACGCTCAAAACCCCTCTGTTGTCCTCAGTTGGCGCGGATCATATCCGACGAGACGTTCAGGCATTGTGTTAGCATCTGCCTTCTAATGATTGAGGTGAAAGAGACCGCCGACGGTAAATGGGGACTGTACCTCGATGGCGTCCTTTTAGGCGAAAGCAAATACCGCTACGACGCAGACCACGCCAATCAAATACTTCTGCGTTATCTTCAGAAACATAGCGGTGAAACCCAAACTGACATTGAGCCAAGCTAGTGTTTGACCGTCGCTCAGCGTTCCCGCTTGGCGAAATGTCGCGATTGCACTCAAAATGCTCTGATGGGGGTTTTGAGTGAAATGGCCCGGTTTCGCCAGTTGTGGATTAGGATGGGTGCCAGATGACCACTGCAAAAGGTCAAATTGAAGCGGCCCCGCTCGGCATACGGGGAGTCCAGAGCAGCAGCAGAAGTGCACCCATCGTCTCCGGTTGTATCCCGAGTGCTAACATCGCGTCGGCGGTTTCTGTCAGCGAGGTTTAAGGTATGGCCACAATGGTAGCCCGCGCGCCGAGGGTGCGCCCCGACGATGTATTTTTCCCGGCGATGGTACTGCTTATACTCGGGATCGTTTTCACTGGGTTCAGCAGAACCTACTTCCTCGCCGGAATGATGCGGGCGAAGTTGCCCAACACACTGGTCCATGTTCATGGCGCTGTATTTGTCTCGTGGATTCTTTTACTGGTGGCTCAACCGTGGCTAATAGTAACCCACAAGGTGAAGTGGCACATGAGGGTGGGTGTCCTCTCTTTAATATTTGTCCCCTCGATGGTCATTCTGGGCGTCCTGACGCTGTTCGATTTCATCCGACGCTCACCATCTGACGAAGGTTTCCTAAAACTTATTCTGATCGGAGACTTGGAAATAATCACCCTATTTGCGGTGTTGACCTCGTGGGGCTTGCTGGCGCGTCGCGATGCCGCTTCTCACAAACGACTAATGATCCTCGGAACTATTGCCATTATGGGGCCTGCGATAGATCGTTGGCATTTTGGAATTCCTGCTACTCTCGGGATTACCTTTGGTCTTCCGCTCCTTGTTCTTGCTTATGATCTCTGCGTACTCAAGGGTGTCCATCGCGCTACGGCGGTCGCTAACGCCCTGACTGCCCTCTGGGTTCTTACGCTCATCCCATTCGCGAAGCTGGCGTTCTGGCATCAATGTGTCCAATGGATTCGGCACGCTTAAAAGCAGCTGGCTTTCGACTCAGAGTCAAGGCGTAGCCATTCAACTCCGGGAAGCTGCAAATCGAAAACCAGCCGGTCGTGGTTGGCGTAACATCGCGATTACACTCAAAACGCCCTGTCCAGCGCATCGACTTTGCTAGAATTCCGCGCATGAAAAGACGAACCTTGCTGCAGGGGATTCCGGCTTTAGCGTTCCTTTCGTCGGCGGTTCGGGCGCTCGCCTCCGACAATGCTGGCCACGGCGCTGACGAACCGACTGGAGTTTTCGAACTCCGTGTGTATCATGCGGCGCCAGGAAAACTGCAGGACCTGCTGGCGCGATTTCGCGAGCACACGATTACGATTTTCGATCGACATGGAATGGAAAGCGTCGCTTACTGGACGCCGACGGACGATCCAGACAAAGACAAGACATTGATCTACATCCTTCGCCATCCCAGCCGCGAAGCGGCCGAGGCGAACTGGAAATCCTTTCGCGATGATCCGGAATGGAAGAGCGTCAAAGAGAAATCGGAGGCGAATGGGTCGCTGGTGGAGAAGGTTGATTCCACGTACATGGTGCTGACGGATTTCTCGCCGCGAGTGTCGTCGAAGAAGTAGCCGCGCTGTTGGGAGCTGGCATCCTGAGCGGCGGCGAGGCCTGCGCGAGGAACCGTACGAGGGTGACTAGTGTCGATGAAGTGAACGGGAACCGCCATAGCCTGTGCAGTGTGGCGGGCCTCTTCGGCAGCATCGGATGGGCACGCCGTCGTACGGTCCCTCGGAGCGCTTGCGCGCTCCTCAGGATGACATCACACACCGGTGAAAGGGATCCTTCGACTGCGCGAGAGCGCTCACGCTCGCTTCGCTCAGGATGACAGGGCCAAAGCGTGCGTTCGGCGTGCCCCATTGTTCCAGTGAGTACCGCCGATGCCAACCACCCGTCCATACAACGCTGACAATTCATTTACAATCCAACTACACGATCCAGAAAATAGTTGTGTGGTGAGGTATATGAAAAAGTTGCTGCTGTTGACCCTTGTCATCTCGGTGTCTTCATTTGTTTGGGCGGCGGATGAACCGAAAGAATCCAAGGCTACCGACCGCCTGCAGGCGGCGGCCGATGTGTTGAACGAAATCCAGGCGGCGCCGGATTCCGGAATTCCCGAGGAAATTCTCAGCCGGTCGGAGTGCGTTGCGGTCGTGCCTTCGATGCTGAAGGGCGGATTTATCGTGGGTGGAAAATATGGCCGCGGGCTGGCCAGCTGCCGCACTCCCAAGGGCTGGAGCGCTCCGGCGTTTTTTATGGTGACGGGAGGCAGCTTCGGCTTTCAGATCGGGGGACAAGCCGTCGATCTGGTGATGCTGATCATGAACAATGACGGCATGCAGCATCTTCTCTCAAGCCAGTTCGAGCTCGGAGCCGACGCTTCGGTCGCCGCCGGTCCCGTCGGACGCCATGCGGAAGGCAACACGGACTGGAAGATGCGCGCCCAGGTGCTCACTTATTCCCGAGCGCGAGGCCTGTTCGCGGGCGCAACTCTGAACGGCGCGGTGATCAAGCAGGATAAAGACACGACGCGTGAATTCTATGGTCACATGGTGACCTTCAAAGCCGCGTTGACCGGAGAGGTCGAGCCTCCGGCGACGGCAAATCCTTTCCTGACCTCGCTGGCCAAGTGGGCGCAGGAAGCGGCCAAGTAGCAGAGTTCCGCACTCAGCACTCGGCAATTAGCACTCATCCACTTATGAATTCGCGCCGCAGCATTCGACTGCCACTTGGCCGAATGCTGAGTGCTGAATGCTGAGTGCACGACGTGCGCGCGTGATAGAGTGACGCTTTCCTCATGCGTCGAAAGCTCGAATACGCGGCTGCATGGCCGTTCATCAAACTTCTCGGATCTCTCCCTCGCCCACTTTCGCGCGCGCTTGGTATTGCCATCGCCCAGGCGGTTTATCTTCTTCACTTCCGCCTGCGCCGGGTCGGGATGCGCAATCTGGCGATGATATTTCCTGAAAAGAGTGAGGCTGAGCGAGCCCGCATTCTGCGCGGCGAGTTCACTTCGCTCGGACGGCAGCTTGCCGAGATGAGCCAGTTTCCTCGCTACACGAAAGAAAATATCGACAGCATTGTCGTCTACGACGGTATCGAGAACTATGAACGCGCGTATGCGCGCGGCAAGGGTGTGCTGTTTCTGACTGCGCATTTCGGCGGATGGGAACTCTCCGCCTTCGCCCACTCGCTGCACGGTCATTGGCTGCACGTGGTGATGCGTCCCATGGACAATCCGTATCTTGATCGCCTGCTACAGAGCTATCGCAGCATGCACGGGAACAAGGTGGTCGATAAGGATGATTTTGTGCGCGGATTGCTGGCGGCGATGAAAGCGGGCGAGACCGTCGGCATCCTGATGGACACGAATATGACGCCGCCGCAAGGCGTGTTCGTGGATTTCTTCGGAATTCCGGCCTGCACGGCGAGTGGGCTGGCGCGGATCGCGCTGCGCACCGACGCGGCGGTCGTCCCGGGCTTCACCATTTGGGATAAAGAGCTGGGTAAGTACCGACTGCGTTTTGATCCAGCACTCGAGTTGGTCCGCACCGGCAATCTCGAGGCCGACATCGTCGCCAACACACAGATGTTCACCAAGGTGATCGAGGATTACGTGCGGAAGTATCCCGATCAATGGCTCTGGGTGCATCGCAGGTGGAAGACGCGGCCGGAGGGGCAGCCGCCCCTGTACTAGTCACGTCTCGTTTCCATTAAAATCGAAGTTCCCGATGGAGGCTCTCCTATGAATGCATCGTCGATAGCTTCTCCAGTTCCCGTTTCGTCTACTACTTTCGAACACATCGCCGATCTGGAACGCACATACCTGCTGACTACGTATAACCGCTATCCGGTGGTGCTGAGCCGCGGCAAGGGCGTTTTTCTTTGGGATATCGAGGGCAGGAAGTATCTGGACTTTGTTTCTGGGATTGGCGTGAATGCGTTGGGACACGCGCATCCGCGCATCGTGAAGACGATTCGTGAGCAGGCGGCGAAGCTGGTGCACGTTTCCAATCTCTACTATCACGAATATCAGGGACCGCTGGCGGAAAAGCTGTGCGCGCTGGCGGCCGGAGGGTCCGGAGAGAAGTTTCGCGCGTTCTTTTCCAACAGCGGCACCGAAGCGATCGAGGGCTCCATCAAGCTGGCGCGGCTGGCCGGACATCGCGCCGGCGGCGAGGCCAAGTGCCGTCTGGTAGCGCTCGAGGGCTCGTATCACGGCCGGACGTTCGGTGCTTTGTCTCTTACGGGACAGGACAAGCATCGCAAGGGCTTCGAGCCGATGCTCGAAGGAGTGACCTTCGTCAAACAGAACGACGTTGAAAGTCTGCGTGCGGCGATCGACGACAATACCTGCGCAATCGTCCTCGAGCCGATTTTCGGCGAAGGCGGAATTTATGAATGCACGCCGGAATTTTTGCGCGAATGCCGCGCGCTGGCGGATCAACATAAAGCCGCATTGATCTTCGACGAAATTCAATGCGGACTCGGCCGGACCGGGACGATCTTTGCATTTCAGACTTTTGGCGTGACTCCCGACATCGTCGCCATTGCCAAGCCGATCGCGGCCGGATTGCCGCTGGGAGCGTTCATCGCGAAAGAGGAATTTGCATCGGCGATTTCTCCGGGCCAGCACGGGACAACCTTTGGCGGAGGGCCGCTGGCGTGTCGTGTCGCGCTGGAGTTCCTGGCGATCGTCGAAGAAGAGAAGCTTCTCGATAACGTCAAGAAAGTCGGAGCCTATTTGCACGAACAACTTGAAGGGTTAGTAGCGAAGCGGAACGCCGCAATCGGAGTGCGAGGGCGGGGATTCATCCAGGGCATTCAGCTGGAAATTCCGGCGCGGCCGATCGTCGATGGCGGGCTGGCCGAGGGTGTGTTGTTCAACAGCACGCACGATACCGTGGTGCGCTTCCTGCCGCCGTTTTTGCTGGAAGAAAAGCACGTGGATAAAGGGATTCGGGTGCTGAAGAAGTTGTTGGCGAGGAAGAAGGAGAAAGCGGCGTAGCTCAGTCTACGTTCCTCCTACCAACCTGTCCCGCAAAACGCGCGAGACAAGAGTGGGGCAACCCATTTCATTGCAGAACAAAAACGGGGAGCGCGAAGGCTCCCCAAAGTGAAGCGACAGAGGCGTTGTTTCATCTACATAGAGGCTGGGGTTCGGGAAAGAGTTGTCCTCGTCGCCGGAAAGATTTTGGGCCTGTTTGTAAATTCGAATGATTGATGTGCGGGAAAGACAAAGGGTCGCAGCGCCTGCCTTGGGTGAGGGCGTTGAAGAGTGCTGGATGGATTTCGACGGCACGCGCATGCGCTATCTGCGCTCCGGGTCTGGGCCGCCGCTGATCCTGTTGCACGGGCTGCTGGGGTATTCCTTTTCCTGGCGTTACACTATGCCGGCGCTGGCGCCGTATCGGACGGTGTATGCCCCCGACATGCTGGGCGCAGGGTTCTCGGACCGTCCCGCAATCGATCACTCGATGAGGGCCACAGCGCTACAGGTCCTGAAATTCCTTCGTAACCTCGGGATTAAATCCTTCGACCTGCTGGGGACATCGCGTGGCGGCGCGGTCGCGATGTGCGCGGCCGCCGAATGTGTAGGCAAAGATGCTTCCGATTTGCACGTGCGCAAGCTCATTCTAGTTGCCCCTGTGAATCCGTATTCGACACACGGGCAGTGGCTGGCGCCGTTTGCTGGCAGTGCTTTCGGATCAACGGTGGTGCGGGCGGTGCTGGAGCGCGCTCCGTCGCTCTACCCGTATTGGCATGGCAGAATGTTCGGCGATCGCAGCAAAATCCCTGCCGGCAGTCTTGATGGATATAAAGCTCCACTGGCGATTCCGGGATTGTTCGACCACGCGCTCAGCATCGTGAAGACGTGGACTGAAGATTTGCGGGAATTGGAGCGTTTGCTCGCCAAGTTGCGAGATGTGCCTACGCTGCTGATGTGGGGAGAGAAAGATCCTGCGGTCTATTGTTCTTCGATGGCGCCGCTGGCTAAGCACTTTGCGAATGTGCAGACGATCGCTTTTCCGGGCGTAGGACACTTGCCGTATGAGGAGTGTGCCGAGGAGTTCAATCGGGAATTGATTCGGTTCATCAGGGGTCAGGGATCAGAGGTCAGGGGATAGGAATGAGCGATTAGGAATCTGCGATGTATTTTGCAAGCTGCAGCAGGATTAGCTACAGTTTTTCTGGTCCCCGGCGCCTGGTCCCTGACCCCTAATCCCTAATCATGGCCCATTCCATTCTCGACCTGCTGCGGAATGCGGTAGTTGAGTACGGCTATTGGGCCGTGGGGGCGGCGCTGCTGCTCGAAAATGCCGGCGTTCCTGTGCCCGGCGAGACGATTCTGCTGCTGGCCAGCTTTCTAGCCTATTCGCAACACGAACTGAAACTTCCATGGATCATCGCAGTCGGCACGATAGCGGCCGCGATCGGTGACAATCTCGGCTTTGCTCTCGGTTATTACGGCGGACGTCCGCTGCTGAACCGCTACCAGTCTTTCTTTCGGATCCGCACATCGACTATCCACCGCGGGGAGAATCTGTTCGCGCGTTATGGCTCGGTGACAGTCTTCTTTGCGCGCTTTGTGTTTGGCATGCGGATCATCGCCGGCCCGATGGCGGGAGTGCTGCGCATGCCGTGGCGAAGTTTTCTTGTGTTCAACTTCCTGGGCGCAGCGCTATGGGTAAGCGTGATTTCTGGAGTCGGATATCTGTTCGGCCAGCATTGGGAGCGGCTGCAGCGGGACGTGAAACGATTTGATCTGGTGGTAGTCATTGTCGTCGTGCTGGTTGCGGTGTTGGTATGGTGGCGCGGCCGGCGTGAGAATAATCAGGCACCCGGGAAGTAACGTTTTGTAAACTTCGATGCTTCGTACCTACGGCTATACTGGGCGGGTGTCGCGGGGGTCTCTTCCCTTGGGGGTTCAATTCACCGTGGCATAGTGTGAATTACGCGGCTGCGTCCGAGCCGCAATCGGACGAGGAGGAAGATATGCAAAAGATCGGGGTTCTGACTCTGCTGATGATGGCCACAGTTCTGTTTATGCTTGCGTTTCCGGCGATTGCCGCTGGACCGAATCCGCCCGCGCCTCCCGTCGTTGCCGCTCCGGCTGCTCCAGCCGCACCGGCAGCCAGCGCGGCGATGCCCGAAAGGCATCCGCACATCGATGAAGCGTTGGAGCACATGCAGGCGGCTAAGCATGAACTCGAAATCGCTGCTCACGATTTCAAAGGCCATCGCGTGAAATCTCTGGAGCACCTGAATCAGGCGATTGGTGAAGCGGAAATGTGCTTGAAAGTTGGAGACTAAGTTCGGGATTCAGAAACAGAGCCTGCGCCCAGAGCGCAGGCTTTTTTTTTGAGAGGTCGAGCGGGGTCTCGGACCGCTGCCGAAATCAGGGGTAAAAGCAGGTTCCTCACCGCCGCTTCGACCCGGTTCGGAATGACATCGTTTACCTTTTTTACCGTGTGCCGAAGGTGTGTCCGATGGAGACGCCGTAGCGGTAAATATTGTTGGAATGAAACTGGAAGTTGTTGGGAATGTAATCCCAATGGCCTTCCGGACGCACGTAGAAATTTCGAAAGAAGTAATAGCGCACACCCACTCCGAAATGGGTTGCAAAATGGGTACTATTGAAATAGGTTTGGCAGCCGCCCACGGGCCCGCAGACTCCGACGGAATTGTAGAAGATCAGGGTCTCGCCGCCGACCCCCCCCATGAAGTCGCCGCGAACCTTGGAGGTAAAGGGCCACGCGTACACGGCATTGGCGTCGTAGAAGACCGGGCGATAAGGCTGAAGGCCGTCGTAAATCGCTTTGTGATACCGATAGTCGCCTTCAACGCTGAAGCCGAGCCGGTCGGTCAGGCGATATCCGAGATAGGCTCCGGGATACGATCCACCGCGAATCGCAGGCGGCAAGAAGCCGACAGAGGCGGTTGAATTCTGCGACGACCAGGTCGAGCTTCCACCCACGGCGATATCGAGCTGGGCGTGCGCGAGATTGCAGAATCCGAGCAACGTGCAGGCAAAGATCAGGCTGACAAATCTTCTCAATCCATCCCCTTCATTGATTCTCAAATCTCCCGGCGAAAGCCAGGGAAGACTCCGCAGAAATCTTTAGCACCGAGCACGCGTCAAAAAAATGACAGACCATCACCCACACGCGAAAAGATTGGCGCGACCGGTTCGGACTTAAATGCAGCTTAATGCGGGCCGCCGATAGTGTATCCGATCGAAGCTCCCACATGGAGAACGTTGCCCGAGGTGAAATAGTCGGTGTTGTTGGTGATCTTGTAGAAGCGCGCCTCGGGGCGAATGAAGAAATTCCCCCACACGTAGTAACGAACGCCAGCTCCGAGATCGATCAGGAAGTGATTGGAGCTCACATAGTTGTTGCAGGTAAATCCGTTGGTGCAGTAAGGCAGATAGAAGCGCGTGGTCTGCCAGCCCACGCCGGCAAACAGATCGGCACCGACTTTCTTGCCCAGGCTGGGCTGGTAAACGCCGTTGAAATCAAACAGAATGGGACGATAGGGCTGGCCGATATCGGCGAAGTTCCCCTGGCTTCTCCAGGTCGCATCGAAGCCGGCTCCTACGCGACCCTTGAAGATCACGTCGGCGCTGATGTTGGTGTAGAGTCCGCCTTTTTCCGGGCATGAAAAGGACAGATTTCCATTGGACGATTGGCAGGGAGAGGCCGCGCCGGGGGACAGCATGGTCCCGAAGCCAAGCATGGCATCCGCTTGCTGGGCGATGGCGAGATTGGAAAAAACGAGAACGGCAAATACAGCCGCGAAGAAGGTGATCTTTCTCAACTGGAACCTCCTCAAGTGGAACCTCCGTGAAGAATCGCTGCTGGCGGTTAAGATGCGAGCGCCAAACCGTTTGGATGCAGGAACCTGACGGATGCATCCATGATAATGGCAGCGGAAAACAGATTCAAACGAGGATGGCATCGACTGAGCCTCGGTTTGAAATCGATCGCGCCGTCGGGTCTCTTTTGGCGTCATCCTGAGCGCAGCCGTTTTTCCGGCGGAGCAAAGGATCTCCGTTAGGATGCTTTGTGCCATGGAGATCCCTCGGCCCGCCGGTAAAAGCGCGGGCGCTTCGGGATGACCCCTAGCGAGGGCCAAGATGCAAACTGGGCCAGTTCGTGCCAACGTGAACCCGAGGCCAAGGGAAAAGTTGCGGCGGACGAAAAGTCCGAGAACGGCGGCGCTACCGACTGCTTCCCGAACCTCCGCCGCGCAAAATGTGATCAATGGAAATCGGTCCGGCGCCCGAGATGATCAAAGCAAATGCGATCGCTGCCAGGGAAAGAGGAAATTCGTAGCCGGGATGGTCTGGAGATCCGAGCAGACCGTTATGCCAATGCACTTTCCAGATCGCGACCGCCATGTCGATGCACAGGGCGAACGCGGCGGCGCGGGTGAAGAATCCCGCGAGGATGAGCAGGCCTCCCAGGAACTCGACGAACGAAGCAACATAAGCCAGCCACGCCGGAATCCCGACGCTGCCCATGAACTGAGCCGTGTGATGCAGGCCGCCAAAAACTTTGTGCGAACCGTGGATCAGGATCACCAGCCCCAGCACCAGGCGCAGGATTAAGAGAGCGAGCGGTTGCAGACGATCGAGGTAGCGCAAGTCCGTTCTCCTCAACGCCAAGATACATCATTCCTGGTGCTGAACGGGTGGACAGCGAATCACAAAACTAACGGCGCGAAATTGCGGCAAGAATGGTGCATTCCCGGATGGAAAGGTAATCCAAGTTCGTGATCGGGTTTCGAGAGGCAAGAGCTGTCGAAACAATCGCTTGGGCGAGCGACATAGTACCTCCGTACCGTGCCTAGTACTTCGGTTACCGCTCTTGCGATGACCGTCGATCCCCTTAGCCAAAACCACAATTAGTTGTGCTTACTTACAAGTACACCGCTACATATCAGCACCCATCTCAGTCTTCTTTCCGCAGAATTCCAAAAAACAGGCAAAAAACGCGGCAAAACACGGAGATTCGCTCCGAGCCAGTGTTTTTCAGGCCTGATATATGCTCGGGACACCGAAAGCCCTCGAAGCCGAAGTGCGAGGGTGAGGGAGTCTCCTGGCAAAGCCCGCAATGGCGGGAATGGGTCTGGTGGAACGGGCAAAAGGAACTATGGCTGACTCGCGAGAAGTGATGAACATTCGCCAGGCGTCGCAATACCTGGGCGTGAGCCCAGACACGCTGTACAAGTACGTTGGCGAACAGAAGATTCCCGCGTTCAAGCTGGGCAATCGCTGGCGCTTCAAGAAATCGAAGCTGGATCAGTGGATGGAAGAGAAGTCGAGCGAGATGGAACCGCAGA
>Ga0335081_10013998_pt1 | contig 12972 bp, 10 predicted proteins | sample Lox_Sample_35_FD_206713 | JGI IMG/M metagenome (GOLD analysis project Ga0335081, IMG submission 206713) | Soil microbial communities from Loxahatchee National Wildlife Refuge, Florida, United States - Lox_Sample_3.5 | ecosystem: Environmental > Terrestrial > Soil > Wetlands | place: USA...
GCGGCTCGCTGCGGTCCAGGGGTATCAATGGCACACCCTGAACCGGTCGGAGAACTGGCTGACCAGAGGGGTCAGTTGCGAGTTCAGCGGGAACTACATGGTGGACAGGACCTTTCAGGAAGTCGCAGGAGTCCTGAAGATGGTCGCGGGCAGCGTCTACATGGTCAGGGCAGACTTGTTGAGGCAGTACGGGTGGTCAACCAGCATAACCGAGGACTGGGAGCTGACGCTGAGGCTCTACGAAGACGGATACAAGGTCCTCTACACGCCCCTGGTCCAGGCGCCGGCGGAGTGCCCGTCGACCCTGGGGAAGCTCATCAGGCAGCGGATGCGCTGGGCGGAAGGGCACACCTACAACGTCAAGAGGCACTTCTTCAGGGTGCTACGGTCTTCGAAGCTTGCGATCAGGGAGAAGTTGGAGTTCCTCTACTTCGCCCCCTACTACCTGCAGTCTGTGTTCCTCATACTGGGAACATTATTCTGGCTGATGTCCGATGTTGTACTGGGGACAAGGCTCCCGTTCTGGACCGCAGAGATCGGTTGGGGGCTTGTGCTGACGAACCTCCTGGCCCTCCCCCTGATGTCACTGGCCGGGCTCTTCCTCGAGAAGCGCGCGAGGCGAGACTTTGGAGGGCTATTTTCCCAGCTCCTGTTGATCTACGCTCTCTCCCCCTACCAGGCTTACGCATCGTTGAAGGGCCTGATCGAACCCGTAGAAGGGAGCTGGGTCAGGACTTTCAAATCGGGGAGGCTGGCAGGATTCCCTGGCAAGCTAGAGCCCCGCAAGATTATCAAGAATGTTCTTCCCCCGAAGAAGAGGACATCTATCCCGACGGCCAAGGTCTTGATGATCGCGGCTCTCGGCGTCTCGCTGGTCCTTGCCGGAACCTTCGTACAGGGATCTATCGCGTGGAGCCAGACTCCAGACCCTGCCTACTACTTCTACAATCAGAACTCGCCCGTCGGATACGCTCCCTACCCGAACACACAGCCGGGCACGTCGCTCCTCATGCACCTGACCTCGCCCACAGGGCAGGACGCGAGCGTTCCGATCGGAAGTAGCGAGGGGTCAGGGCCCCTCTACTTCAGCGACCCTGCCCCGGCGAATGTCAACCTCCCCGCTGGGACGTCTGTGAGCATTCACGTCTGGGTGAACTCGGGGTGCGGAGGGTGTGATTCATCGACGAATCCCGAGTGGACGACAACGTCGACGACCTCGACCACGACGCAGAGCAAGGCGTACTTGAACTTCAAGATTGAGATATACGATCCGGGGACGAACCAAGTCATTCCCATTCAAGGCGCGGAGGAGGCCCAGGCGCTGGCGCTTCAGCCAGGGCTGGACCTCTACCAGGCAAGCTGGGGACATATCGACGATGGGCAGACTATCCTGAAGGGAGAGACCCTGATAGCCATCGTCTGGTGCACCGGCTGCGAATCGTCCCCCGTGCTCTTGTTCAACAGCACGACCCACCCCAGCGACGTAGACTTCCCGATCGAAGTGCCTGAAGATTCCCTCTCACTGTTAGCGGTCGCCTTCATCGTACCTGCCCTTGCGGGACTGGTGGTTGACCGCTCGAAGCCATCAAAGGAGGAGAGCTCGCCCGACGATGAAGGGAGGGGGCTGCGAGGGATTCAGAGAACCCTCATCATAGCGGCGGCACTCGTCTTGCTCACGCTGCCGCTGGTCCTCTCGTTCAACGACCTCCTTGCCTCGTTGGCCAGCGCGACGGGATTTGACAGACTGGTCTCGACGATGGTGCCTTACGAAACATCGGCAGTGGGGGATTTGCTAAAGGGGTTCGGTCTCGCCGCGGGGAGCAATTCGGCTAGCGTCTGGCTGGGGGCGGGTTTCATACCAGTGACCGCCGTTGTGGACTGGAATTGCGCGGGTTGGCAAGGCTTTTTCCTTTTTGGAGTGACGGCCGCACTCGGACTGGAGGAGGTCCGAAGCAATGGAGGCAAGCTCCTTGTCGTGCTGGCCGGAGTCGGAGGTGTGTTCATCGTCAACATAGTAAGGATTCTCGCAGTGGTGCTTCTGGGATTCTACGTGAGCTACCCGGCCGCCCTGGTATTCCACAACTACGGAGGTGCAGTGATGACCCTGGTCTGGTTGGTCTCCTTCTGGACTATTGTCCTGAAGCGCCAGAAGCACGGATAGGACCGGTCCAGGCCTTCAGATTTCGAACCACTCACTGGCCGAAGGAGGAGCTTCGGGCTCTTCGTCCGTGTATTCCAGCGAGCGGAAATGGGCCCACGCTGAAGTCAGTAGAAGCCCTTGTGCAGCGAACACCACCAGCGTTGGCGGGGCGAAGCCAGGCACCAAAGAAGACGGAAGACTGAGAAATGCGACAGAGAGGCATGAGCTCAGGTATAGCGCCGGCAACAGCGCCGCGGGAATCTTGCGAACGTGGGCTCGACCGAGCGCAAGCGACACCGTCAGACCAGTGAGGGATGCCAAGGCGATCGAGAACGGGAGAACCCAGTAGAGCCGAGACAGATCTTGGGGAATCGCAATGAGCCTCGAAAGGGATTCGCTCGTCGCAATGAAGCCACCCCCAAAGAGCACGGCAAGAACCTTGGCTTCCTGTCTCACCCTGGGTCGGGCGATCCAAGACAATTAACCCCTTGTCGAACAAGAGTCTATACCCTGTATAGTAAGCAGGCGTTTGGTTTCAATTTCCATTTCCAATAGCCCATCAAGAAGGAGAGAAGCCGCTTCACGACAGGAGTCTAGCGAGTTCTCAATCAGGCAGTCCTGCGACTGACGCCCCACATGACCCTCAGGTTTCCATCGTCGTCCGGGGCAGGTCGCCCCATATGTCTCTGTCCCGCATCTTCATGATTGTGTGCTTGGGACACCAGTGAAAGACCTTGTCGTTGCAGGAGACCAGCCAGTCGGCCAGCTCATAGCAGCCTTTCACTTCGCATCGCGTTCCTGTCACCAACCGTTCGATCAGGGCCTGCGAAGTCTTTCCTTTCATGCATGCCAGAGCACCTCTGTCAATACTTCACCGTTTTCGGACTTTGCCCAACCGCTCTGCGTCTTGAGTAGGGAAAAAAACATGGGATCAGGTTCACGTTGCCCCGTCCACTGACCAGCGAGGAATGGGGTTGGACGTAGTAGCTCGCCTATCTTCTGGATTCGTGCTCCGCAATCGATTATTCCGCAAGCGCGAACCTTGGTGAAATTGTTCGCCATCGAAGTCTTTCGCTTCAGGGCTGAGCTAGCCTGCCCCCGCTCCCCTTCTTCCAACTTCGGCAAGAGGCACAAGTACGTGGGAGGCCAGACTTGCGCTGTCGCCACTTCTGGAGGACGGTGTGGCGGGCTTGGCCTCGACAAACCCCAAGGTCGTGGGACGAGTCTCGCGGTAGGGCGTTTTCACTCAATCCAGATTTCAGGCTCACAAGCCTTAACATCGCGCGCCGGAAGTTGCTTTCACTCATGGAAATTGAAGAGGCCATCATAGTGGGACTCCTTGCGGTGGGTATGAGCCTGTTGGCCGTGCTGACAATGATGATCTTCTGGTAGACACGCGTGCTAAGACAGCAACTTTCAAAGTCTCCGTCGGTGCCATTCCATATGAAGAATCGATAATCGGAATCGCCAACGCTTATGTGAGAAACTCCGGCATGACGTCTTCCGTGGACCTACCGTCGCTAATGTCAGAGCTCCATCTTCGCGGGTTGGACCAGAGCAAGGTCGATTCTGCCCTGCGTTGCCTCGTCCACGTGTTTTCAGTCCAAGACGCCGCCTCGTCGGAAGGAGGAGGCATCCTTGCGGAGGACATTCTCGACAGCTATGATCTGGACGTGGTTCAGGCCGCCGCTCAGCTCTTCCTTGACAAGGCAATGTCCCAGGGCAGGGAGGTCTTCAGGGTGAGATGGGGGTGCGAGGCAGCAGCCGAGGCCATGCAAGAGCAACTCTGGACCCACGCGGCCGACAGGTGGGAGGAGTTCGTCGCCCAGCTCAACGACCGGTACCTTGGCTTGATCCTCCTTGGAAAAGAGGAGGACGGCAGGGTTGTGAACAACTGGAAGCTCGGGAAGGAGCTGAGATGGTTCTCGGTCGAAGTTCCCTCTCAAGGATGGGCAATTCTTGGCATGATCGATGACATTTTGGAGATCGCATGGAAGCTGGACCTCGCCCTCGGGTACAGATCGTATGGGCCTGAAGGAATCCAGGCACCTCGAGTCATCCTGCACAAGAAAGCGTACGAAATTCTCAGGTCAAAGAGGGCCGCTCCCCCGGGCGACCTGCTGAGGCAGGTCCGACTGTGGAGGTTCTTCTCCGAATATGATATCAACACCACCGATTTCGTAGCACTGACGAGAGAATGCAATCTGAAGCTCGATGACGTGGTCGATCAGGTTAACAGGTTCTTTTCCATCAACCTCACCTCGCAATACAGGGAGGGCCAGTATCCTCCCTACTTCATCAATGACAAGAAAAAGAAGGAGTACGAGAAGGCGGTCAGAGAGCTTCTCCAGCCAATGAACGCGTGGCTTCTCCGAGGTGAGACGGTCCAGACCGCCCCTCGGTCAGCCCAACAGGCTGCAGGGAAGCCCGCTTCAAATTCGGACACACCCGGTCTCAGGCGATAGCTCCGCAGGGCGTTCCGGGCAATGTCGCCTTCCCTCGTGGGAACCTCACTTCGCAGCTGCGGAGACCTTGCAGCGATAGTAAATGCCACCCCCAAATTCCATATTGAGGCGAAAGCCGAATCTGGATAAGTGCGGAAATGGGTTTAACTGGCACAGGTAGGTAACAGGTTCGCAATGTCCTCAGAAGGCGAACCACAGATGAAGTACAGCTACAAGTTCAGGCTGGAGGCACGGATGCCAGCGGTCTTCGACGAGGAGGACTCGAAGTCGGAAGTCCAGTCATACATCAACGAGCTACTTGGCGTCAAGAAGGAAAAGAGCTCAAATCCTCAGTGAACGTCGGTACGACAACAGATTCCGCCATAGCCAGCCTGTGTCCACTCTGGTTCGATGACCCTCAGGTCGTTTGCCGACCTCATGCCTTCCCTTAGAGCGGGCGAGGATACTGAGGAATCGCGACCCCCGTGAGCTAGGAGAGCAACAATCCCATCCAAGGCACAATAGAGTTCATAACCTACAATTGAAGGGAGTTCGCGACTTGAAGCCACGGAAAAACACCCGTAGACTTGGAACCTTGCTGTTCTTCATTCCAATCGCGTTGATTCTGCTGCTTGTCGTCTATGGAGTCCTCTCCTCACACCTTCTCGGGAGCGGGACTCTAATTGTATCGGCGCAGACGTCCAACAGGTACTATCCGTCGGTGGGGATGAACGTTACTGCACAGGTCGGAACCTCGTACAAGGGAACGACCCCCCTGCATCTGCCGCTTGGCCAAGGTACCTACCTTGTCCAATACTCACAGACGCAGTGGTTCTACACCCCTCCTGAACGAAGCATCACCCTAGTTCCGGGGCAGACGGAATATGCGGTCGGGGTTTACGACCCAATCGTACGAACCATTCTGATAAGCAGCAGCATGTTCAACTCAACCGAGGTTACAGCTGAGCACTATATCACGCCCGTCGTATTCATCAACCAGATGAGAACCAACATCCTGATTCAGAGTGATCCGACCGGCAGAGTGAACATTTCGCCATCAGGCAATTTCACCTATGTCTTCTCCAGCGCGGGGACTTTCCCGATATACCTGGTTGGTGGAACATCTACCGTAACGGTCTCAGTGAGCTAGAATCATGTTGCAGTCAGAAGGTGTATCCAGGAAGGACAGAAATCACTGTCAAACTGCGAAGGAAGCATGTTTCTGACCGACTAAGTGAGGAAAGGGATGATCCTCCTACCTGTACCAAGATGCACTGACTGATAATGTTTCCAATATGGATGTTCGCTCCATATCCAGACGTATGAGAAGAATGATGGTTAAGAGCATCCTGCCTGTCAAAACGGGGCTGGTTCTTGTCCGTTTTTGACCTTTAGTGGACAATTTGTCCATCGAACTTATATACGGTTTGGGGAGGGTTCATTCCGAAAACACAATATGTATACGCATTCAAAAGCGTATGTAAGTAAATTTAGTTCAGGAACGATTCTAGCACTTCTAGCTCTTTCAGGATTCCTATTCCTAGTTCAAGTAGCTGTCCCAGTGTTTGCGGCAAACGCGAACAATGGAATAGTTACCTCTAATGTAAATGTCTTCAAGAGCTCCGGCAGCACCAGCGTAACGTTCACCTTCAGCAACCCCGCTTCGAACCAGTTCTCGGAGAACCAGTTCCTGGTGGCCTTTGGGTCATCTGGGTTCGTGGCTAGCGCGTGTTCAGCGACAGGATTCGGTGGCACAGCCTCATTCACGTATGCGGCTGGGTCAGTCTTGGATACTGGGCAGCTGCTGCCGCCTGGTGGCACCGGGAGTTATACCTGCACCATAGCATCTCCAGCGTTGGTCAGTACGACCTCAGCCCCCGACACCTATACCTTCACCTACAAGACTAGCGATACCTCAACGACTGCCCTCGTCACAGCGGGCACCGCAACAGTGTATGTAACTGGCGCGACTGCATTCACAGTCGTTACCGTTCCAGCCTCTACTGCAACACTGACCGCAGGCGCCTCAGTGACGGCGACCTTCACGGCTGTTGGCACACTTGGGATCGCAGGCATTCCTGTGACGTTCTCGTGGGTGGCACCTGCCACCTATGACGCCTCAGGCCTGGCGACACTCACAGCCAGCACAGTTACGGACGGTTCTGGAAACGCAGTTGCAAACATCTTCCCTGACCCAGTAATTGCTGAGCAGGGGTCGGCTGCAGTCTGCGGCACAGCCGCAACTGACCGTGCATGCGTCGCGGCAGAGGCAGGCGGAAACACAGGTATAACCGGGCAAACAAGTCCCATCATCGTAACAATAGCCGGTCCGGCAAGCGCCCTGTCTATCTCCGTCGGAGGAGTTTCTCCACCGACAAAGATAATGAAGGCAGCCCTTGCTTTGATCCCGGCAGCCAGCATCATCGTCACTTCGACAGATGTGTACGGTAACCCGGCGGCCGTCTCAGCCACCCTTTCAACGACAGTCACCTTGACTGCCGTGAATCTGGTTGGTTCGAGGGCAGGGTTCTCGAGCGGTGCATACGGAGCAAGCTATCCATATGTGCCAACTGGCGCAACTGCACCGGTACAGACCAGCTCGGCAACGATAGCAGCGACCCACACGACGGGTACCGCAGCACTGGGCTACATCTACGACGTGGACTACCTAACTGAGTCCTATATTGTAGCCAGCGCGGCGAGCCTGACGTCGGGCTCCTCTTCACACATAATCACTGACACCCTCTCCTCAACAGCGGGCACCATTACACCGCCAGGGGCCACGAGCGTCACAGCGGGCAAGACGGCCACAATAACATTCTTGCTTCCGACAGTCCAAGCTGGCGTGCCAGTCTACTTCAAACTGGCTAGTTCATCAGCCGGCTACGACGGTACATTCGTAGGGGGAGGTAGCCAGGTCGTCGAAACAACCGACAACACCGGAACAGCAACAGCCACTCTCACCGTAGACACGGTGGCTGCCTCTTTCACCCAAGTCACAACTTTGTACGCAGCTAACCCGGCACTCAACGTCACCGTTGCAGAGCCACTGACTGGCGTCATAACAACAATTGCAGGCACTCCATCGAAGCTCACCCTTGCTATCTCGTACGACAGTAGCATTCCCTTCGCGTCGGACGCAACCATAACAAATGAAGCCGTCAACGGAACCAAACTCTACATCAACGCGATCATCACTGACGCGTACGGAAACATTGCATCGAACCCAGGACCCGGACAGATCCAGGTATCGCTGAGCACATCGCCCGCGACCACACTATCTTCCACTAGCGTCGTCATACCGCAAGGACAGTCGGAAACAGACTGCGTTGGCACTGGATGTTCTGGTGCGGTCTTCTGGGATATGCCCAAGACCATCGGAACCACCGTCATATTGACGGCCTCTGGTGCTGACCTCACCTCGGCGACGTTCACTGTGAAGACAGTTAGCGCAACACCATTGCTCACAATAACTTCACCAACGCCCGTGTCGGGAGTGATCTACAGCAATACTCCAGCAGTCGTATTCAGCGGATTCGCAAACGTGTCTGCTGGATTTGCAACGACCGGTCCCAAGGCCGTAACCATGGCAACAATCGGTTACAAGGTCGGAACCGCTGCGGGTGGAGGACACAAAATCACTCTAGCAGGCTCCAATCCAACTTGGAGCTTCGCTGCCACCATGTCGGCCGGACTGAACACCCTCAGTGTCAACGCCACTGACAGCAACGGCGACACTGTCTTCAGTTCAGTATCTCAGGTGTTGGTCGATACGACCGCGCCCAAAGTCACCTACACTACTGCCAACAATGCCCAACTGACAGGTGGGGCGCCAGTGGTAGCGTCAGTTGTAGTCGCCGAGGGAGACCTTAACGCCTCATCGGTGTCTGCATGGGTGAACGGAACCGCGATCGCGTCGTCGAACATCGCCATAACTGGTACAAACAGCCTCGGGGTCAGCGTGAACTACACAATATCGATCAAGAACCTTCCGACGGGAACAGACAACGTAGTGCTCAGCGCCTCCAGCCTAGCCGGCCTCACTGCAAGCGCTTCAATCACTGTCAAGGTGATTGTGCCCTTCGCGGTGTCAGTCGCGATCAACAGCGCGACATCCGGCACGCTAGGAAGCTATAGCGGCATCTCCGTGTCTGCAACAAACCTATGGTCCACAAGCCAGAGCCTCGTGATCTTCGCGGTTTACAAGAACAGCGCGGGTCAGACTGTGGCCGTTGCCACTGGCGGATTGACACTCGCATCTGGAGCGACAGGCACCGCCTTTGCTCCTCTCGCAGGTGCTCTGCCATCGGGAACGTACTCAGTCAGCGTGTTTGTCATAACAACGACCAACAGCCCGGTATCTAATCCAACAACCATCTCCGTCAGCGCATAGCAGGTGCCATCAATGAAACCAATCCCCACGCTGGTTGCGGCGGCACTCGTCCTAGCTCTAGTCCTTTCGCCGATGGTGGCTTTTGCGGCGGGGTCGATCACGTTTTCGAGTCCCACTGCTGGGTCGTCATTCAAGGGAACACAGAGCTACACGATAGCCGGCACAATCAGTCCCGTCCCGGGTCAAGTTGACAACGTCTTCATCTCTGTCAAGAACGCCGGTGGAAACACCGTGGATGCTGCCGAAGTCTCGGCAAACCCGACGACAGGCGCATTCTCCTACTCGACAGTGACAGGCGGAAACAGCTACTGGACGACGGGAACATACTCCATTACGGCATATGACTCATATGGCGCTACCGGTTCGACAAGCTTCACCTACACTTCCCCCACTTCTTCTACCTCCTACAATGTCACGCAGGCATTGGTCGACATCCAAGGGAACCTCACACAGATCAAGAGTGAGCTCACGGCCCTGACAGCGATGCAATCGACGATGCAGAGTGACTTGAAGGGTAACTTCACTGCGCTCTCTTCGGCGCTGACATCCATAACCAACCAATTGAACACGTTGACGACCAACCTCGGCACAGTGACCACCAACCTTGGGACAGTCCAGACGGACGTCACCAATATGCAAGGACAGCTGACCACCATCTCCAACAACATAACAACCCTGAATTCTGCAGTCCAGGCCGCTCAGGCAGCTGCAACTGCCGCTCAAACGGCGGCGAATAACGCCAACAGCGCGGTCTCGAGTACACAGACGTATGTGCTCGTGGTCGCAGTTTTGGCAGCCATCACCTTAGTCCTAGAACTAGCGATTTTAGTCAGAAAGCTATCCTAAACCGATAGCTTTCCTTCCTTTTTTGTTTTTGAAAGGCTTAGCGGAGGCTGTTGACGAATGGGAGGGGCGACTCCAGAAGCCTTCACGTCACTGGAATGATTTCCAATTATTGTTTTGAAATTCAGACTGAAACTCGACGATTCTTATTAGCTCCAAGGGCCCCTTTTCTCGACCTAGCGCATGAGATTGCATCCAATGGAGAAAGGGCCTGCGAGGTTTACAAGGGACAGGGCTGGAGTCTCCGCTCTCGCGGGGGTCCTCGCGGTGGGCATCGTGGTCATCGTGGGAGGCGCGTCCGTGGCCTTCTACTTCGCTCCTGCGGCCTCAGGCTCGGGACAGACCTCAACCACTCGGACAGTGACCTTAACCTCCTTCCAGAACATTACCAATACGATTGATTATCCTGTGACCACAACCATAACGATCGCTACGACCTCCCCCGCTCAGACAACAAATACTCAGACCACAAGTGACCAGACAACTAGTACCCAGACGTACGTCACTACGGAGACCACGGTTCTCACCACGTATGTGACGTCGACAACCACCACTACCTACTCGAATTGGAGCGTCACCAACATCACCAGTACAATCACTACCACCACGACACTGATCGTCTTGACGACCAGCACGGTACCATAGAGATCTGGTAGAGATTGTGAAGTTCAGAGCGTTCGCTGTACATCCAAGGCTCTTGGGCGTCCCACGCTTTCTAAGGCAAAGACGCTGCCACGAACCCTCACGCTTGGCAACAAGGATTGGGGTTGTCGGCCCTCTCTTGTTCGCACTCGCACTTGCATTCCTACCCCTGGCATCGGCCGTCCCGGCGGCAGCGTCCGGACCCGCGGCCGGATCCTCTCTCTCCGTCTACATTAGCTGCCCGGGAGTGATTTCGTTCGGCCTTCCCAATGCGGCTGGATCTTGCACCTCTGGCAACTTCACGGGGGTATACACCGGGGTAGGCCAGGTGCCCATCGCCAATCTGACATCTGAATTCTACCTGGCTTTCGCCACTGGCGGAATCAAGGTGACCTTCGGTCTCACAGACATGACGAGCGGGAAACCTCTTCTGAATGGCGTGGGATACGGGTCAATCGCTGGTGGTGACTGTTCTTCCGCATCCCTTGTGATTGCAACGAACTTCGTCCCAACCTCGAACCTGATCAGCTCGGGGGACAGACTCCAGGTATTCCTGAACGCCACGTTCACGGGGACCGGCACCCCAACCTTCTGCTCGGGAGGATCGAGTGCAACGCTCGTCTCGTTCAGGACGACTGTGTCATCAGGCGCCGGCACCCCACTCCTGACTTCCTTACTTGTCCCGGGCTCGCCCACCCAGGCCGATCTCTCCGGCTTTGAAGGAGTAACCGAGACCTACGGTTACACGGGGAGTGCCTCCATGGCTGCCATAGTGCAGGGAGTTTTGAAGAACCAAGCTGGGGCCACTGTCGACGTACTTTCGACGTCGATCACGCTTTCTCCGGGGGCCGAGGTCACGGCGTTTCTCTCCTTCAACAAGTACCCTACAGGGTCGTACACTTTGACGATCGTTGCACTGACAAGCTCTGAGGTTCCCATCTCGCCCGCCGCCGAAGCGGAGGTCTCGGTGTGAGAAGATGAAGTGGGCTCTCATCGGCGCTCTCTGGATCGCGCTGCTCGTCGCCCTCTCCGGATCTGCTGCGGCTCTATCCTACTCCTTGACGGTGCAGACCAATGCCACCTCCTACGTAGGCGAATCAACCGTATTGATCACCGGCCAAGTCACACCCGCCCCTGGACCCAACTCGTCGGTTTCGCTGCGGGTCTACAATCCGAACATGCTCCTCGCCACGGCCGCTGTGGCTCCCGTGAACGGGACGACCGGGCTCTACTCCAGCACTTTCGTAACCGGAGGTTCGTCTGCCTGGATAGAAGGCACCTACTCTGTAAATGCTACTTGGGGGGCTTACGGCCCAGTCATTTTCAAAATAACGACGTTCTCTTGGGCCTCCTCAGCCACGTCGACGTCCACATCGGCAACCTCGACCACGACAGTCAGCACGTTCTCCTCCGCAACAAGCACCACTTCCAGCACCTCCAACCCCACAACAAGCATCACCTCCACAACCACAATTACAACCAGTTCGCTTGTTACATCGTCGCCGACCACCTCGACCTCCGTGAGTACTGCGAGCTCCTCGGCGACCAGCTCTGGAACTGTCCCTGAGTTCCCATTTCAGATCGTAGTAGTCGTACTCTTCTCGGCTCTGATTGCTGGGTCCTTCTTAGTGATGAGGAGCCGCAGGGCGCACGCCCCCAGCGGTTTTCCTCGATAGAGCCCCCTGGCTCCTAGCCTGCTTCTGTGCTCGGGAACCTTGACCCTTCTGGGTTGACGGCGAAATCGTTTGCTTGCGAGTCTTGGAGCAGCCAGGGGCAATCCTGCCCTCCAAGCCTGCACCGGCTTCCTGCTTCGACCCCCCGACTGCATTTGCGGGTGAACCTGCGCCCGCATTTGAACTGAAGGCCATCCGCGATTGGGCTGGATTTGCATTGCATCACCTTCTCCTAAGCGGCTGTAAATCCAGATTCGTGTCCTTGAGGAGCGCTCGGGAGGCATTTTATTGAGGGGCTCGTCTCTCGCCGACAGTTGGGCGACCCTCTGGACGAAGCCTACGAAAAGTACCTGGCGCCTCATTTGGACGCGGAGATCGAGACCAAGGTCATGTGCCCAAGGTGTGACTCCGAAAATGTGGACAGAAGCGCTGGGTATAGGGGGGAGTACGTTTGCTTACAGTGCGGGTACCAATGGCAGGTCGGGGGGCCCCAGACCCGCTAGTATTCTCTCCATTCGGTGGCAACTCCTAGAAGGCTCTCTTTGACAAGATTGTGAAGGACAGAAGGCCGTAATGGCTTTCTCCCTTCTAGAGTATGAGACTACTCATGAGACTATCCAGCATTGCCCGTGACATGGTCGTCGGCGTGTTCGCTCTGGGGAAGTTCATCGTGCTCTCCGTTCTGCGACTTGGGCGATGGTGCTGGGACCGGATTCATTTGAGATAGTGTTGACCAAAGGGATCCGTCGGATGCTTATCTTCTCGATCCATCAGACTAAGTGAACGCAGGGGGGAGAATGGTCGGGAGAAGTTGTCATGCGCCACGCTGTGGAGCAG
>Ga0335081_10013999_pt1 | contig 12972 bp, 6 predicted proteins | sample Lox_Sample_35_FD_206713 | JGI IMG/M metagenome (GOLD analysis project Ga0335081, IMG submission 206713) | Soil microbial communities from Loxahatchee National Wildlife Refuge, Florida, United States - Lox_Sample_3.5 | ecosystem: Environmental > Terrestrial > Soil > Wetlands | place: USA: Florida...
GGAGGCTTCGCCGAACACGACGGCCGCTGGCCCGGATGCACTGGCAGCTAAGAAATTGATACCCGGCAAGGCGCTCACGGAAACTTGCGCGCTCGCTTGGCCTTGATCGCTCGTGGAATCTGGGGGTGGGCCCGTAACACGCGCTCCCCCGTAAAGGCTGGAGAAGAGCACCGGCTCTTGGGCCGCGGCCCCGCCCTTGGGTCCAGTGGCGGCCGCCACCAACTTTTCTAACAACACGGACCCCGAATGAGCGAGTTGGCCATCTCCTGCCGCTTTCACAATCGTCTGGTTCATTGTCTCAACAGGCGTCTGAGGCGGCGCCGGCAGCCGGCCCAAAGCAGCCGTTGCGGCCGCAGCGAGCGACTGCGTCGCAAGACGCGAAGCAGCCACCAGGGGGTCTACGGGCTGGCCTGGCTGGAATCCTCCGTGCCCGTTTCCGGCGAACAGCCAGACGTGCTTCTCCGAAGCGTCAACGGCGATCAAGTCTGGATGGCCGTCTCCATTGAAGTCCTGTACATAAACCAGCGTGACGGCCGTTGCCGTGCCCAGGGTTGCCTCAACCGCAAAAGACCCGTCCCGCTCCCCTTTCAGTACCGTCAGCTCGCCGGAAAGAAAGTTTGCGGTCACCAGGTCCGGGCTGCCATCGGAATCAAAATCCGCCGCGGCCAGCGAGCTGAGACCTGGGGCGAGATGAATGGAGTACGGGTCCGCGAAGCTACCATCACCGTTGCCGACGAATATGGCGACCTCACCCGAAAAAAAGGTGGCAACGGCCAGGTCCATTACCCCGTCGTGGTTAAAGTCGGCGGCGACAATCGACCTCGGACCACCGCCCACAGGCAGCCTGGCGGCCAGCCGAAAGCGGCCCTCGCCGTCACCCAACATCACCAGAATGCTATCGGAGAGGAAGTCGGCCACCGCAAAATCCGTGATGCCGTCGCCGTTGAAATCTCCCACCGCAACGCTCTGGAGCAACTTGGCCGCCCGCAGGCTGTCGGGCCGCGGAGCGAGTCCTCTATCGACGACGGGGAGCGCGCTTGCCTTGGACGCAAGGGCTCCGCTTTGAGTGGAACCTGAATTAGAAGCAGGGTTCCGCGCGTCACCCTGAATGGGCGCCATCCACCCGATTCCAAGCAGGAGCACACAAGCAACGAAAGTAGCGCGCCTGCGGTTCCTGCCGGTGGTTTTGGCCAAGTCTACCGCTACCGTCCCCAGGTGATTACTCATCGCCATGCTCCTTTCAATCGAGAGCCCCTCACACTCAGTTCTTTCCAACATCTGAACCCACCCGATTGGGTTCTGGTACCATTACCAAGAAAGAATTGTCGATTGAGGATTGAATGAGACCCGTTGCAAGCTGCGGGATCTGGCCTGTCTAACAATCGTCAATCGGCAATCTGCAATCGTCAATTCCCTGCTGCCTTAGCCTGCTGCTGGGCCAGCTTCCTCATCTGTTCCGGGTGCTCAGCCCACTCGATACTCTTCTCCTGGCCTGCCCCGTAAAGCTCCGGATGGATGTAATAACCCCTCTCGTTTACAGGCTTCTCCACTTCCACCTGGAGCGGGTTAGCGCGGGCGAACGCGTCTTGCCGCACCCCCGTCACCTGCCAGGACACCTTCATTCCCGGCTTGCCTCCCGCCACCTTGAATTGAGCATGCTTGATCTCCTCCGCGATATAGACTGGCGCAAATCCGCCAATCGTGCTGAGCTGGTAGCGGAAGTCACCATTCAGGGTTTCAAACCAAGCGGGAACCTGTACCGTGGCCTCACCCTTCCCATCCAGGGTTACGTTCCCACTGTAGATGTCCACCATCTCGGACGACTCCACGGAGGCGTGGTACACGTACTTGTTGGCCGGATCCACCGGATCGTCGATCTTGAAGTTCTTGGTGGCGGCGGTGAGGGTTCCCGAGACATCGAGGTTGCCTGTGAATTCCCCCGCGTACCCGCTGGAGCTCTTACCCCACACCCCGACGGCTTGGCTTCCGTTCTCCGCGTCCCCGATCACGCCGGTCCCGCTGGGCCCATTGGCTGCTCCACTAATCGCTGTGTTGGCAGCGCTTGCGTCCGAGGCAACCGCCGACATCGCCGTATCTCCAACGGCCGAATCCGTTATGCCCAAGTTGCCCGTCACGCTCTGATTGCCCGTGAATTGGTTGCTGGCGATCAGTTGCGGCACCTTCGTCGTATCCAGGTTGAGCGTCACAACGCCAACGGTCCCGCCACCGGTCAAATCCGTGCCCGCTGTCACCCCGGTGATCGTGCCAGGGTTCTCGGCTATGCAGGTGGGCGCGGCATTGCGCCCCAGGGCCGTAACCACCATACCCGCCCCACAGGTTCCAACCCCCGAATAAGCATTCGCCAGCATCGCGTCCGTAACGCCGGCAGTGGCGATGCTCAGGGTGCCGCTGGAGGTGATTGGTCCACCCGTCAATCCAGCACCGCTGCCCACGCTGGTCACCGTGCCAACGCTCGCTGTTACGCAGGTGGGCGCGGCATTGCGAGCCAGGGCCGTAACCACCTTGCCCGTCGCACAGGTTCCGACTCCCGAATAGGCATTCGCCAGCAACGCATCCGTAACGCCTGCGGCCGTGATGCTCAGGGTGGGAGACTGGCCGCCCGTCGTGGCAATGGGGGCGCTCACCCCCAAGCCAAGTATGCCCGAGTTGGTCAACGTTACCGTGCCGCCCAACGCGACCGTACCGCCGCCACCGAGTCCGGTCCCGGCCGTTACCGTCAGCGAGGAATTAGCCAGCATGCTGTTAGTCACGCCGCCGCTCGAAATGCTCAACGACGTGCTGCCGCCCAGCGATACCGACCCTCCGCCGCTGAGTCCGGCCCCGGCATTCACGCTGAGCGATGAGTTGAGCAGCATCGCATTCGTCACCCCGCCGGTCGCGACGCTAAGCGTCCCACTCCCCGTGATGGGCCCGCCGGTTAATCCAGCCCCGCTTCCCACGCTGGTTACCGTGCCCGTGTTACCGGCCGCGCATCCGGGCGCCGCTGCCCGGCCCAGGCTAACCACGAACTGGCCGGTCGCGCAACTTCCCGTGCCCGAATAGGATTGGGCGAGCATGGCGTCCGTGACGCCGGCAGCGGCGATGCTCAGCATACCGCTGGTCGTGATCGGCCCTCCCGTCAAGCCTGCACCGCTTCCCACAGTCGTCACCGTGCCCGTCCCTGGGATATTGGCGGTGGTTTGCGTCGAGCCGTCCGGGTAGGTGATGCCGTGTCCCGTGCCGCTCACCTTGAGGTTCCCGGCCACTTCCAGGTTGGCGCCGGGGCTCGTCGTCCCGATTCCCACGTTGCCCTTGAAGTAGTTTGTCCCCCCGCCCGAGTACACTCCAAAAGCGTTCGGCACCACGGTGGTAGGATTGGCAATATATACCCCGGTGTAGTTCGAGAACGTGCCGCCCCCTGGGTTCAGCGGCGGAGCCAAGTACAGTCCATAAGAGTTGGCGATCGTCCCCGTCCCACCGTTGCTCAAATAGGTGTAGAGCCCATAGGCGTTACTGATGATGCCGGCCGCATGGTTGAGCACCGCCCCGAACCCTCCATACGCGCTGCTCACCGTCCCCGTGCCGTAGTGGTCCGTCCGGAAATCCATGCCGTAGAGGTTGAAAAAGCTCTGGGTGTTGCCGGACGGGGTCTGGGCGTTGGCGAAGAGCGAAAAGAAGGACGCTGCCGAGCCGGCCGCCGGGTTGGCGGTGGTCAGGGTCCGCAGACCATAATTAAAGCCGCTGGCGGTAGCGGTGAGGGTGCTTTGTGCGTCCAGGAAGGCCGCCGGCGCCTTGGTGCCAACTCCCACGTTGGTCCCATTGTCGAAAAGGAGAGACTGCTGGATGTTGCAGGCGCTGGTGAACTTGGCGACGTAGTTGGCAGTGGCGGTGCCATCGCTGGTAACGCTGCTGCAGGCGGTCGCTGGCTGCGGCGCGGAAACCGGTGCTTGGTCGCTGGCAACCTCTTGGTTGCCGGCAGTCGGTTGCGGGTTGTCGGCTATCGATTGTGCGCCAGGCGCGACAGCCGCTAAGGGTCCACTCGCCAGCGCATAGGCCGAGGCCGGCTTGCCGCCCAAGGTGTCTGAGTCAGACGCCTTGAGGGCGTAGGGCACGGCTACCAGGAGCACGCGCGGCTGCTCTACGGATCCCGGCAATTGCGGCTGAACCCCCAGCCACAAAGCTTTGCCGGAAGTGAACAGGTCCAGCGGCAAGCCCCCGGCCTGGGTGGCGCCGAGCAGCACCGTGTAACGGCCTTGTTCATCCGCCTGAACCTTCTGTGACTCCGACCAGAGCGGGCTACCGCCTTCCTGCAATTCATAAAGCGAGAAGGTAACGCCGACTATCGTCAGCGACGGGTTCTGTCCGCCTTGGATTTCTTGAGCCTGCGACTGTAAATTGATTTCCCCGCCGAATTTGATCAGGCGGGGAACCACACTGGCGCTCACGCCGCTGCTCGCGCTGCTTACCGAGCCCGACTGGGCTCGAAAACTGACCGGGGCAAGAAGACACGCCGCCGCAACCAATACAGAAAGTCGCTGTCTGATCATAAGTGGACCCCCTTAACCGCGTTTGCCTGTAAATCAATCCTCGCTCCCAGGCTTTCCGGATGGACGCCTGGGCCGTACTATTGCCGCTTCGACTCCACCGTTTTGGCCTGCTGCTCGGCCAGCTTCCTCATCTGCTCCGGGTGATTAGCCCACTGAATACTCTTTTCATTCCCTGCCCCGTAAAGCTCCGGATGGATGTAGTATCCCCGCTCGTTCTCGGGCTTCTCCACTTCCACCTGGAGCGGGTGAGCGCGGGCGAACGCATCTTGCCGCACCCCGGTCACCTGCCAGGACACCTTCATACCTGGCTTGCCTCCCCCCACCTTGAATTGACCGTGCCCGATCTCCTGCGCGATGTAGACGGGCGCAAATCCGCCGATACAGGTGAGCTTATAGCGGAAGTCGCGATTCAGGGCTTCAAGCCAAGCGGGGACCTCCACCGTGGCCTCGCCCTTGCCATCCAGGGTCACGTTCCCGCTGTAGATGTTCTCCATCTCGGAGGACTCCACGGAAGCGTGGTACATGTACTTGTTGGCTGGGTCGATCGGATCGTCGATCTTGAAGTCCTTGACGGCGGCGGTGACGGCTCCCGTGACCTTAACGTTGCCCGTGAACTCCCCCGCATACCCGCTGGAACTCATCCCCCACACCCCAATGGCGGCGCTTCCGCTCTCCGCGTCTCCGAGCACGCCAACCCCGCCGGGGCCGCCTGCCGTTCCGCTGATTCCCGTGTTGGCGCTGCTAACGCCCCCAGCCAGCACCGGAACAGCGGTATCTCCAACCGCCGAATCCACTATGCTCAAGTTGCCCGTCACGCTCTCGTTGCCGGTGAAGCTGTTGTTGGCAATCAGTTGGGGCACCTTGGTCGTATCCAGGTTGAGCGTTACAATACCGGCGGTCCCGCCACCTGTAAGATCCGTGCCGGCCGTCACCCCGGCGATTGTGCCCACCGTGGCGGCCACACAAGCGGGCGTCGCAGTCCGGGCCACACCGGCGACGAACTCCCCGGCCGGGCAACTCCCGGTGCCCGAGTAGGCGTTTGAGAGCATGGCATCAGTGACGCCGCCAGCGGGAATGCTTAGCGTGCCGCTGGAGGTGATCGGCCCGCCCGTCAATCCGGCGCCGCTAGCCACACTGGTCACCGTGCCGGCTAACACGCAGGTGGGTGGTGCATTGCGAGCCAGAGTCGCAATCACTTTATTCGCTCCACAGCTCCCAACACCCGAATACGGATTCGCCAGCAACGCGTCCGTAACGCCACCGGTAGCAATGCTCAGGGTTGGAGTCGCACCGCCCGTCGTCTTGATGGGGGCGCCCGCCCCGACGCTGAGTATGCCCGAGTTGGTCAACGTCACCGTGCCGCCCAGCGCGACCGCACCGCCGCCACCCAGTCCACCCCCCGCCGTTACCGTCAGGGAGGGATTAACCAGCATGTTGTCAGTGACGCCCCCACTGGCTATGCTCAACGACCCGCTTCCGCCCAGCGATAGTGAGCCTCCCCCGCTGAGCCCGGACCCAGCATTCACGGTCAGCGAGGGATTTGCCAGCATCGCATTCGTCACGCCCCCCGTTGCGATGCCGAGCGTTCCGCTCGTCGTAATGGGTCCGCCGGTTAATCCAGCCCCGCTCCCCACGCTCGACACCGTGCCCGGATTGCCAGCCGCGCAGCCGGGAGCCGCTGCCCGCCCCAGGCTAACCGCGAACTGACCTGCTGGGCAGCTCGCCGTTCCCGCGTACGCACTGGCGAGCATGGCGTCCGTGACGCCCGCAGCGGCGACGCTCAGCGAACCGCTGCCGGTGATAGGGCCGCCGGCCAAGCCGGCCCCGCTCCCCACACTCGTCACCGTGCCCGATCCGGCCCGCGCGGCCTTGGCTTGCGTCGTGCCGTCCGGGTAGATGATAACGTGTCCGCTCCCGCTCACTTTCAGGTTCCCGGCCACCTCCAGCGCGGAGGCCGGGCTCGCCGTCCCGACTCCCACGTTACCGCCGAAGTAGTTTGTCCCTCCCGCCGAGTACACTCCAAAAGCCTTCGGCACCACGGCGGTAGGATTGGCAATGTACACCCCGACGTAGTTCGAGAACGCGCCGCCCCCCGTGTTCAGCGGCGGGGCCAAGTAAAGTCCATAAGAGTTGGCGATCTTTCCCGTCCCACCATTGCTCAGATAGGTGTACAGCCCATAGGCGTTGTTGATGGTGCCCGCCGCATGGTTGAGCACCGCCCCGAACCCTCCGTAGGCCCCGTTCATCGTCCCCGTGCCGTAATGGTCCGTCCGAAAATCCATGCCGTAGAGGTTGAAAAAGTTCTGGGTGTTGCCGGACTCGGTCTGGGCGTTGGCGAAAAGGGAAAAGAAGGACGCTGACGAGTTGGCCGCCGGGTTGGCGGTGGTCAGGGAACGCAAGCCATAATTAAATCCGGAGGCCGTTACAGCGAGGGTGCTTTGTACGTCCAGAAAGGCTGCCGGCGCATTCGTGCCAACTCCCACATTGGTCCCATTGTCGAAAAGGAGGGACTGCTGGATATTGCAAGCCCCGGTGAATTTGGCGACGTAGTTGGCAGTGGCAGTGCCATCGCTGGTGACGGCGGAGCAGGCGGTAGTCGGTTGTTGGTTATCGGTAGCCGGCTGTCGGTTATCGGTAGTCGGTCGGTTGTCAGTGGTCGGTTGCTGGTTCCCGCCAGCTATCCCAGCTATCAAGGGTGCCGCAACTGCCAGCGCATAGGCCGAGGCCGGCTTGCCGCCGAGGCTATCCGAGTCGGACGCCTTCAGGGCGTAGGGCACGGCTACCAGTAGCACGCGCGACTGTTCCACCGCTCCCGGCAGTTGCGGCTGGACCCCCAGCCACAGCGCTTTGCCCGAAGTAAACAAGTCGAGCGGCAGGCCCCCGGCCTGTGTGGCGCCGAGCAGCACGGTGTACCGGCCCTGCTCGTCCAACTGGAACGTCTGCGACTCCGACCAGAGCGGGCTGCCTCCATCTTGCAATTCAAACAGGGAAAACGTGGCCGTGACCAGTGTCGCCGGCTGCTTGTTGATAGCCTCGCGGTCTTTACTCTGTGAATTGATCTCCCCGCTGAACTTGATCAGGCGTGGTACGGCACTCGCGCCGGCTCCGCTACTGGCGCCGGTCGCGGAGCCCGATTGCGCTCGTAAAGTGATCGAGGCAAAAACGCACACTACTGCGATGCATACTGAGATTCGCTGCCCCGCCATGATTGATCCCCCCCTTAGTGGAACGTGCGCGCCGCGCGGACCCGTGGTCGTAATGGATGACGCCCTGCGGGCGCAGCAAGGCTTTCACAGCCGCGGGCTATTGTCAAGAGCCTTGCCAGATGTTCTCGCCCTAAGCAACCGCAGGGCTGGCTTTCACCCGTTGCTCAGCGCCTAGTGGCTCCGGCTTGACGCCTTTCCTTCGCAGAACAGCGAACGCAGCCCGCCTCCGCTCAGTAGTGGCTGGTGTCCTGTCACACCTAAGACTCGACAACGGCCAGCAGTTGAAACCGGCCTTCGCGCACTCCAGGGCATGCAAAGGCTCGGAGGCCCGGAGGATGTCTTTGGGCGGGCCGCGCCGAGGGATAGATGAACGCACTGCCGGCAAGTCTGGTTTTGTTCGATACCGGCGTTTATATCTGAAGCCGGCACACCGCGGACCGGCTCCTTAAGACCCACCGTCCGGGCAATTCCCTCCCCACGATAAGGTTGTCGAGGCTATCGGTAGGTTTCTAACTAGCCTCGAACAGGAGACTTGACACAGGTATCGCAACTGTTATATTGTTTCTTATGGCTGACGAAAGACCAAAGTCTGTTTCCAGTCCGGCGCCGCAGGCGGCCAATCGCCACAGCGCTCAGAAAGATGGCGTTGGCCTGGGCCAAGTCATGGCGCAGGTGCTGGCCTCAGTGGCGGACGGTGGGAGCCAACAACCACTCACCGAAATGCCATCGCGACCGTGACGGGCACGTTGCCGGCGGCCCAGCCGGGAGCCAGTAGGGCAGTGGAACGAGGTAGGCCAATTGTGGGTGTTTGGTGGCAGGCCGATGGGGTAAAAACCGACCCAAACCCACCAGGGTTAAACCTATTTTTATGAGAGAGATAGCTGAAAGACGGACCACCCAAACCCATGGCGAATATCACCTTGTTTTTCAGTGGCTTGGGACGAGGTGGAGGCCGGATTTCAGCAAAATATAAATGGATTGGCACTCGCCGGCGCCCAACACGGATTGCAAATATCGCTTTCCATTTCAGTTATTTGGGATGGGCTTAAGGCCCAATTTGATGAGAGATTCAACACCTCGGGCGCACGTCTCACCCCTCGCGGTCCGTCAGGCCGTTTTCGAACAAGAAACCACTCTGACGCGGAAGTGGTGGCGCCGGCGCGGCGATTTGGGCGAGGTCAGGGTAGCGCGCCGCCAGGGTCTCGGGCACCGCCACCGGGCGCTCCTCCAACATGCTGGTCAATTCCAAGGCGTTGGCGACCGCTTTCCCCTGGAAGTGGTTGTTGGCGATGACGTAGGTGGTCTCGGAGCTTTGCGCGACGCCGCGGATGCGCGCCGCCCAGGGCTGAAGTTCTTCGAGGCTATAGAGGTAGTCGTAGCGCTCGGCGGCGTGCTCGCGCGCCGTGAACCAGTGTTCGTAATTGCGGCCGTGCAGCCGCACGTAGCCCACCGGCGCGGTGGCGTGCTGGCTGGGACCCAGCGACCGGCCGCCGATGAGCGGCTGATCGATATTGCAGAAGCCGACGGAAAAGTCGGCCAGCATGGCGAAGAACTCGGGCAGGTTCCAGGAACTGTGCCGCACCTCGACCACCAGCGGGTACTCCATGAACTGCATGAAGAGCCCGCCCAGGTATTCGCGATTCTCGCGTACGTTCTTGAACGACCAGGGAAATTGCAGCAGCAGAGCTCCCAGCCGGCCGGAGGTGGCAAGCGGGTCCAGGCCTTCCTTGAATTGCTTTTCGTCCTGCCGATTGGCGCTCCGCTCGTGGGTGAATCGCTGCCAGAGCTTGGCCGTGAACTTGAAATCGGGGTTGTGGGCCACGCGCCCCACCCACGCTTTAGAGGTGGCCGGGCGCAAGGGCTGATAGAAGGAGGTGTTGATCTCGATGGTATCGAAATACCGCGCCAGGTATTCCGCCTCGTGGAAATCCGGCGGCTTGGGAGACGGGTAAACGATGCCGTTCCAATCGGCGTACGACCAGCCGGCTGGTCCGATCCGAACCTTGGGGGTCGTTTGCATATTCGCTTTCCCTTCGCCACCCAATATAAGGCGAAGGCGCGGCGTTTGTCAAGCGGCCAAGCGGTATTTATCCTTGAGGATTGCCAGGTGATGAAGTTCGTGCCCGGCGATGGTGTAGGCCAGCGCTCGCACCGTGACCTGGTTCTGGTTGGCGGTGCCGCGACGCAGCCAAGCCTCCGGATTGATCCGGCCGAAGAGGCTCAGGGTGGCCCGCCGCACTATGGCAAGGTCCTCCACCAAGTCGGCCATCCGGCAGGACTCAAAGGGGCCATAGCGGACGTAGTCGTCCTGCTCGAAACCCTCGATCGGCGTGGCATCGTTGCGCGAAATCCGCAGGGCGCGATAGGACATGATTCGCTCCGTGTCCGCCACGTGCCCCACCACTTGCCTCAGCGTCCACTTCCCCGGCGCGTAGCGATACCCGGCTTGCTCTTCGCTGATCGACGCCAGCAGGGCGTTGGTGTTGCGTCCCTGCTCGTCGAGGTGGGCAACGATATCGCCGTCCGGAACGAGGCTGATGTACCGGTCATAGTAGGGGGCGTACTCGCCGGCTTCGGGTCGCGTGGTCATGACTTCCTCCTCGGCTTGGGGATCGAAAGTGGAAACTGGAATGGCGGGCGGATTATCCGCCCCCCTGTAAACTCGGCAGCGATATCGTAACATGCTCTCGGCCGGGAAATCCAAGTTGGGCGGTAGCTCATCTAAGTTTCTCAAGCTGGAAGCTTGGCTTGCTTCAACTGATTGGAGCCGGCGGGGCGCGGAGAGAGATTCCGTGGTGACCCAGGCATCGACCTATGATCAATCGAGAGTGGCGGCTAAAGTGGTGGATCCTCGCCGCGGTGGTTGTTTGCACGGTGGGCAGCACCTCTCTTCTGAAGGCGCAGCAGTACGTCGGTCCGGCGATTTCGCCAATGGTTGCGTGGTCCTGCACCGGCAGCGAGCAAGGCCAGACTCGGACGCTCGCCGCGCCGGGTCCTTCTGACAAAGAGACCGCCTCGAGCCAAAAGGAGCAAACGGGCCAGACAGGTCAAGCAGGCCAGGCGCCCCAAAGCGGCCAGGCCCCTCAAACAAGCCAGGCAAATCAACCCGGTCAATCCGGTCAAACGGGCCAAACGGGCGCGCCGGCGGCAACTCCCGCCTCGGGCCAGCAACCCAAACGGATCCTCGGCGTCATGCCCAACTTCCGTGCGGTAAGCGCGGGAACCATTCCGCCGCCCCCGACGCCCAAGCAGGCTTTCGCGCTCGCCACCCAGAACAGTTTCGACTACTCGTCGTTCGTGTTCGTAGGCATTACCTCCCTGATGGCGGAGGGAACCAGGTCGCACGCGGACCTGGGAAAAGGCGCGCCCGGTTTCGGGAGATATTACTGGCGAGGCTTTGTCGACAAAACCGACGGCAATTACCTGGTGCTTTTCGCGTTGCCCACGGTCCTGCATGAGGATGAACGGTATTATGCCAAGGGCCAAGGCGGAATCTTGAAGCGCGGCGTTTACGCCGCCAGCCGCGTTTTCATTACGCCTGACTATCACGGACACGACACCTTCAACTTTTCCGAGTTGTTGGGCCGGGGCATGGCCCAAGGTATCTCGATAAGCTACTATCCTAGCCACGATCGGACCCTCGGGGCGCTTTCCTCCAAGTTTGGATACGCTGTAGGACGCGACGCCCTTACCGCCGTCTTCCGTGAGTTTTGGCCCGATATCGCAACCCACGTTCTGCATCGACGCCCATGAATGGCGTAGGGGCAAACCTCGAGCGTGCACGCTGGACCATCATGAGCCGCTCTTGCCAGTTTTTTGGAACTCTATTCGAGCGCCCCGCGAATCAAAACTGGTGCTCCAGACGATGCGCCGGAGTCGTGAAGGTGCGGCGCTGCTGTTCGATCGAGGAAGCCGCGGGAGGCTCGAATCAACCTAAACGTCGTATCAGGTCGAACCGAAGCCAATCCCCGGCAGTTTTGGTGAATCGAAGCCGTAGCGAAGCTGATCTAACCTTGTTGAGGGATTCCGCATGGGAGTTGCCGGCGTGGGGCGATTGCGGAAAATGGGGGCAGAAAGCAATAATGATCGACCGATTTTCTCTGGCGCCGCGGCGCACTCTGGGTGCCGGGGTGATCTTCACACTTTTGTGGTCCTTTCCGCTACTCGCAGAAAACTCGCAGGACTCGACGCCGGATGCTTCGTCGGAATCCGCCGCGGCAACTTCATTGAGTCAGGTTCCAGCTTCATCTGTTCCGGCGGGGCAGACTGCCTCACCGGTCTCTGGCGAAGGCGGCACTAACGCGGGAATAAGGGGCAGCGCCGATCTTCCGCCCGCGCAACAAAACACGCCTCAGACTCCTCAGAACGATCGCCTCCTCTTTGCTTTGCCCAATTACATGACCGTGGAGAACGCCAAAAAACTGCCGCCGCTCACGGCGGGCGAGAAATTCAAGCTGGTGGCCAAAGGAACCTTCGATCGCGCCGAGTATCCATTCATAGGCACCGAAGCCCTCGTCGCCCAACTTGACCACGACGACGAACAGTCCTTACGACAGGGCCTTCCCGGATACGCGAAACGGTATGCGCTCGCCTTCGGCGACACCACGGTCGGCAACTTCATGACCGGCGCCGTGGTTCCGTCGGTGCTGCACCAGGACCCGCGCTACTACCAGTTGGGGACCGGAGGGTTCTTTCACCGTGCCCTTTACGCGGCAGGCCGCGTCTTCATCATTCGAAGCGATTCCGGACACAATCAGTTCAACGCTTCAGAGATTCTCGGTAACGCCTTAGCCGGAGGGATTTCCAACTTCTACCATCCTCGGGGGGACCGCAAGCTCGCCGGCAACATCGAGGTGTGGTATACGCAGACCGCGTGGGACTGGGTCGGCTTCGAACTGAAAGAGTTCTGGCCCGACCTTCGCCGCCTTCTTCACAAGAAGAATTGACGATGGCCGATGGCCGGCGGAAAAACGGAGTGACCTTACCTCCCCTTTTCTTCTTGGAGATGCTCTAGACTGGTCTTGCAGGCGGCGGAAAAAGGGTCTTTGTCATGCTGAGCGCAGCGAAGCATCTCTCTTAACTCCTGGAAAACAGAGAAGAGGGATCCTTCGCGGAGTTTACCCTGAGCCCCTTCGCTGGCCGCTCAGGGCCGTTCGCTGCGGAAGGGCGAACGGGCTCAGGATGACATGCGCGGGAGGCCTTTTCCCACAGCCTGGCAG
>Ga0335081_10014000_pt1 | contig 12972 bp, 11 predicted proteins | sample Lox_Sample_35_FD_206713 | JGI IMG/M metagenome (GOLD analysis project Ga0335081, IMG submission 206713) | Soil microbial communities from Loxahatchee National Wildlife Refuge, Florida, United States - Lox_Sample_3.5 | ecosystem: Environmental > Terrestrial > Soil > Wetlands | place: USA...
AGATATTCCTGCCCCTGAGCGTTGAGGGAGTAGACCTTGCGCGGCGGCCCCTTCCCGGAGGGGACCTTCTCCACGTCGACGAGGCCGCGCTGCTCGATCCTGATCAGCAGCGCGTAGACGGTGCCCTCGGCGATGTCGGAGAAGCCCTTCTCCCGCAGCCATGCCGTGATCTCATAGCCGTACGCGGGCCGGCCGGACAAGACCGCCATAACGATGCCCTCCAGCGTCCCTTTGAGCATCTCCGTCACCAGCTTGGCCATGGAACACCTCCTCCCTCAGCTACTCAGTTTTACTGACTACAGGTATATAGTAACACTAGCTACCGGTACTTAGCAAGAAAGAATAGCGGAGGCGCAAGCCGCCTGGCTGCGGATACAAGGGCGGGGTCAGCTGGCGGGGGCCGCGGCGGTGCGGGTGAGCGCGGCGCTGCCGTTGGACGGGCCGGGCTTGACGGTGGCCATTACGCTTCCTCCTTCCGGTGTGCGTTCCGTTCTCCGCACGCTAGGAAGATCCGACGGGCCAGGCGTCCCCCGAAAGGGGACATGCCCGGTGGAATCTTCCGGGGGAGCACCGGGCACCAAGGTGTAACCTGGCCCGGCGTTGGTGCCTGGCCGTCGTGGGAATGCAGTGACCCGGCCGGGGTTGCGACCGCCCGCGACCAGGGATGAGGCTCAGTACGCGGGCCCGGGCCACGGCCTCGGTGCGGCTGGCCGCGCCGAGCTTGCCCAGGACGTGGCCCGCATGCCTTTGACCGTGTCCGGGGACGGTCATCTCCGGCCCGGTCGCGGACCAGGCCGCCCTGCGCGGGCTGCTGAACCGGGTCTGCGACCTCGGCCTGGTCCTGATTTCGGTACGCCGGCTCGGTCCCGGTTAACCCAGATTGACCCCGCGAGGAGGACACCATGCATCCAGCCGCGCCGCGGCAGCTCACCGCCGGCCACATCCGGGAACCGACCATCGAGGCCGGCGACACGCGGCGGGCCGGAGAACGGGAATGCCGGCATCGGCCACAATGCCCGGATGCTCTGGCGCCAGGCCGCAGCGCGGCCAGGATCGTGGCAAACCATCCCGGGCAGGGGTGGAGCCTGCTGTGCAACGGCGTGGTGCTATTTGACGACGGCGGGGCACTGCTTCCCGGCGGCCGGGCCGTGGCTCCGGCCACCGCCGGCCCAGTCCGGACGGCGGCATGAAGGCGTCCCGGGACAACGCTGCGGTTCCGGAAACTGAGGCGCCCCCACCGCGACCAGGGCCGCCAGTGGACGCTCTCGCTGCTCGCTGCGATCGCGCTGAACTGTGCGTTCGGTCTCGTCCTCGCCGTCACACAGCACACCTTCGCGGTCTCCTGAGGCGACCGGCGGTCTGCATGCGCTGTCGCGCTCACAGCAGGTTCAGCTCGCGGGCCCGGGCGACGGCCTCGGTGCGGTTGGCCGCGCCGAGCTTGCCCAGGACATGGCCGAAGAACCGCAGCAGCTCGTTGTTCACGGACTCGTGATGGCTGGAGTACATCCCATGTCCCGCGTCGGGGAACTCGACGTATTTCGAGTGCGCGATCGCGGCGGCGGTGGGTCGCCCGCAGACTTCGACCGGCGCCGAGAAGTCTGCCGCACCATGCATGATCAATGTCGGCACGTCGATCTCGTCGACGAAGCGGCGGTTGTCGTCATGGAAGACGTGCCGCTGCAGGGCGAGTACCGCGTACATCGAGGCGGCCTCGCAGTCACGGCGGGTCCAATCGATGAGGTTGGGCGAGACTTGCTTGAGGTGTGACGCGAAGAACAGCTGCTGCTGATCGGCGAGCCAACGAGTGCGGTCGGTCCGCAAGGCGCTCATCAACCCGTCGAACAGCTCTTCCGGCAGTCCGCCCGGGTTGTCGGGGGTCCGCTTCAAGAACGGCAGCATCGGCGACAGCAAGGTCAAGTTGTGAACGCGCTTGCTGGCGTGCTCGGCGAGATAGCGGGCGGCCACAGCGGCGCCGCCCGAGTGGCCTACCAGGCGGACGTTGTGCAGGTCGAGTTCTTCTATCAGCGTGTCCAGGTCCGCGGCGAGCGTGGCCATGTCGTACCCGGACGAAGGGCGGTCCGACCGGCCATGTCCCCGCCAGTCGTGCAGAACGCACCGGTACCCGCGATCGACGAGGAAGGGCACCTGGTAGTCCCACATGTTGGTGGACAACATCACGCCGTTGCAGAAGAGGACCGGATCACCCTGGCCATACGACTCATAGGCCAGCTCAGTACCGTCGGCTGCGACGATGAAGGGCATTTGCTTCTCCTTGAACTTCCGTGGGAATCTAATGAGCGTTGAGGCCTGTCGGCGATCGAGCCGATCGCCGCTCAAGTTCCGCCTGCGGTCGAGGGCGCGGCGGCGCTCCCAGCCAGGGCGACGGCCGGGGCCCTGCACCAGGTGGGCGTGGTCGCGGCGGTCGCGTTCGGACTTCCTGCACCGCGGCAGTGATGGTTGTGGTGATTGCGAGCATGGCCAGGAGGAGGAGAAGCCTTTGTGGCGACTCAATGCGCTGTGCATAGGCGAGCAGGAACGGAGCCGCGAACCCAAGATAGGAGGCCGCTTGGTAGGTGGCAGTCATGCTCGCTAGACGTTCGGCCGGTGCCGTCAGCTGGACCTCTTGCAGTCCGTGGACCTGGCACGCGCCGTAGCCGGCGCCGAGAACGGCAGCGCTCGCCATGGCGAGCGGGATCGACATCGTCGAGGCCGCTGCTGAGGCTGCAACGAGTCCAGCTGTCACCGTGGTGAGCGCACCGACTAGCAGCCAGCGCGCGTCGTGGTGGGCAAGGCGGCGTGCGCCGGGCTGGACGGCGATTCCAGCTGCCGCGGTTAGGGCGACCATGAGGGTGGTGAACAGCAAGGCGTGACTGTGTAGTCGTTGGTCGATGAGCCCGGGAAGATAGGCCAGCCCGATCGCTGCGGATGCGAACACCCACGGCGCCATGGGCAGAGTGAGGGTCCGGTAGCGGCGTCGTTGCATCTGCGTTAGGGGCAGTCTCGAGCGCGGAGCTCGGGCTCGCCCGTGGCCGCGAGTCTCTTGTGCTGTGGCTATTACCGGGATCGCCAGCACGGTCAGCACCAGATGCGGCAGGTATGGAAGCCCCCACCGCCACGGCCCCCACTCAGCCGTTAGACCCGCGACCAGTGGTCCACCGGCGAAGCCGAATGTCATTGCGGTAGTGGCTCGCCGTGCTCCGGCGTTCAGTTGTCCAGGCGTTGCCGAGAGTTCCTTGATCCAGGCGGCTCCGGCGCCGAAGGCAAGCCCGCTTGCGATGCCGCTCAGCAGCCGTCCGATGGACAGCATCGGCAAGCTGCCGCCGCCCGCGATCAAGGAAAGTGTCGCGGGGAAGGAGACAGCGAGCGCTGACACGAGAATCCGGCGCCGCCCGTAGCGGTCGGCGAGGTGCCCGCCGATTAGGAGTGCGGGTATCAGTCCCGCTGCGTAGAGCCCGAATGTTGCGTCCGCAATGGCCGCGCTGAGGTGTAGTCGTTGTCGGTAGATGAGTAGCAACGGCGGGAACTGGTTAGCTCCCCATGCGACGGCCGCGACGGCGAGCCCAGCAGGTACCCAACTCGTGGTGTCCGCTTCCTGGCGATCTGCGGTAGGAGGCGTGACGTCGGCGATGCTGACGCTCGCGGTTTCGCCGGCAAGGGCGTTGACGGAACCATGTTGGCTGGCTGGAGATCCAGCCGCACCTCGTGCGCGTTGGCCTTCCGCCAACAGTGCGGCGATGCGTTCCGCCGCCAGCGCCCGGGTGATCTCGGGGTGCACCGGTTGCTCCCTAGAAAGATGACGGCTGTCGGGGAGCCTCAACCTCGAGGAGGTACTTCAGCGTCTGCAGGTTCCGCTTCATCCCCCGGGCGAAGAGGCGTGCTGCGAGCGGGCCGAGATGTTCGGCGGGACCTGGTAGGCCTTCGGCGCTGATGTGGCCGTCGAGCGTGAGCGCGGTGCCCTCTTCGATGGCGTCGAGCGTATAGGCGTACCGGAAGGGTGTGGGTCCACTCCGGCTTTCCAAGGTGAGCCGGCGATCTGGTTCGTATTCGGTGACCTCTACGACGTTGACCGCGCGGCCCCCGGGCAGGGACCGGATCAGCTGGAATCTCGAGCCCTTGCCGACATGAGTGTCGGGGCGGAGAAGGACTTGTACGACCGCTTCGTACCAGCGGGTCATGTTGGCAGCGTCGGCCAGGAAGGCGAAGACCGTCTTCGGCGGTTCGCTGATGTTCGTTGTCAGTGAGAAGCCATCCATGACTCATCGCCCCGTCTCGACCGCGTTGGCCGTGTCGAGAAGCCGCGCAGCATGCGGGTCATGCGCGGCGAGAATCCGCATTCCCGGATAGTTCGACTTCAGAGCGAGGACCTTCGCCCGAGTCTGCCGGAGCCGGCGGTGGCTGCCGACGCCGCCGTGCACACCTTCGACCAGGGCGTGAATGTCATAGGTCAGGTCTCCGACGAGGAGCAGAGGGACAGATCCTGGTCGCCGGACGAACATTGAGATAGACCCCGGCGTGTGGCCGGGAGTCGGCAGGATCACGACCGAGCCATCACCGAATAGGTCGTGACCGTGGGTAAAGGGTTGCAGGACGGCATCGGCGAGGCGCGGGAACTCCAGTTGCCTCCAGGACCAGCCCGGCACGTCGATGTGGGCACGAAGGTAACCGCGCGGACCGGCGAGCGGTCGCATGTGCGAGCGCCATTCATCGGCGGATACCAGGAGATCGGCATGAGCCAGCTCCGGGATGCCGCCAATGTGGTCTTGGTGCAGGTGCGAGATAACGGCGACGGAGACGTCGGATGCTTGGTAGCCCAGGCCTGCGAGCCCGGAGGTGACCGTTTCGTCCTCGGCGACGTCAAACCGCGCTAGCCGGCGGTAGATCACGCCGGTGGGTCCGCTCGGGAAGTACTCGCAGTCGGTAACTGACGCGCGGTCCTGTCCCGTGTCGAACACGACGAGCCCATCGCTGTGTTCGACGGCATAGACATTGATCGGACGTGCTGCCAGCCAGCGTTTGGACGCCAGGATCCACCAGTACATCGGTGACCGGCCCCGGTAGGCGTGCTGCGGGTGGATGTCGACAGTGCCGGTGCTGAATCGCCCGACACGCAGTACCTGGGATGACATGGCACCCCTCCGATCTGGTAGAGTATGACATACGCTATCAGTAGCGTACATCGTACGCAAGATGTGGAGGGAAGGTGCCGTCTCAACGTTCAGGCCGGGATGCGCCGAAGCGAGCGGGCCGGCGAGTGCCGCGCAACACGCTGTCTCGCTCGCTGATCGTCGAGGCGGCGCTGGAGCTGATCGACACTGCGGGTTTCGAGGCGGTGACGATGCCGAGCGTCGCCCGGCGCCTGGGGGTCGGGACGATGTCGCTCTATCGCCACGTCGAGGACAAGGGTGACCTCATCGACGCGGTTGCCGAGCGCGTCATGGGACAGGTCGCAGTCCCTGACGGCGCCTCTGATGACTGGGAGGGCCGCGTTGTCGGCTACCTGCGAGCACTTCGGGAGACGGCCATTGCCCATCCCGCCCTCGGGCGCCTCCTCGCTGACCACGGGCTGACGGTCGGACCCGTCTTCGTCCAACTCGAGACTGTTCACGGCATCCTGGTCCGCGCCGGCTTTGGCCCCAGCGACGCTGTGCGTGCTTTCTACAGCCTTTTTACCTACGTTTTCGGCTTCGTCATGTGGGAGTTGCCGCGGGTGCACCGGCAGCCGGCAGACGCCTACGTTTGCTCGTGGAACCGCGCCATCGGCGCACTTGATCCAGGTGACTTTCCGCATCTGCATGCGTTGCGCCCAGAGCTGGTATCGGCGGCGTCTCCCGATCAGTTCGAATACGGGCTCAGTCTTCTCGTGGAATCGCTGCGAACGCGTGCCAAGAGGAGCAACTCCCATTCCGCTGCGACGAAAACGCGTCGCGTCCGGAAATCCTCAGACGAGCCGCAGCAGTAGTCCCTGAACAAGCGCGTCGGTTGAATCGCCGACTTGTATGGGGGTGCGGGTAAGACTCGCCCCAGGACGAGTTCGCAGGCGGCAGATTGCAGCTAGTCGATCGCGGGCTGGGCGAGGAGAGGCCGGCCATCTGTGGCAACCATTCGATCGGTTCAGGTCGGAGGCGACGATGGTCGAGGGGCCCGGTGCCGTTCCACGATCACCTCGTACATGTCGCCACGGCGCCGCCCAGGGCGCAATGCCGCGTAGCGTAAGTTGATTAAGCGCGCGCGGGCAGAGCGTGTGGATCCGGATCGTGTCCGGTGCCCGGTGGCGGGTGCTGGCGGGTTCGGCGGGCTTCTTGATGCGGTAGCTGTTGTGCCTGGCGCGCTTGACCACGCGGAGACGGTCACGTGCGTGGCGGGGTGGAGCACCCCACACGAACCTGCTCCACGGTCACCCCAGACTGAGCCACACCTACCTTCCCTTCCCGGCGCCGCGCACCCGCCAGGTGCGACGCGACGCACACCGATCCCCAATTATGCGCGGCCACGGCCCGACAGGGGCCACGCCTGATTGCCGCGCCTAACTAACGCGCGGGACTGCGCGCGGCGCAAGTCCGTGGCTGGTCACCTACCTGCGACCCGCGCTGCCTGGTCGAGCAGTGGCGGGGCCGGATAGGACGGGCCAGCCACCTTCGCCGGAGCGTGTGCCGCAGGCAGCTGGTCCGCCCTGTTAGCATCCTGTGCGGCAGGATCCACGACTTTGACAATTCAGTGCTTCGCGCCCGTTACGCCGAGCTGGCAGTACGCGGACCGTAGGCTGCAAATCTCAGGCACCCGGCCGCCAGGGCGACGGCTGCCGGACGGGCTGACCCTGGGGAGTGATCATGGCGATACGGACCCTGCTGTGGCGCGGGCTCGACGCGGCGAGGATGGAGATCGTGCGCGTGGAGAGCCTTGACCGTGCCCACGGCACGCAGATCGGCATCGCGTACGAACTGCGCTGGACGCTCGACGGAGCGGTGCTGGAGCTCACGATGAACGGCGACCCCGGCACCCGGGTCGAGCTCGCCGGCGCGGACTTCTTCGACCTGCAGCATTCGGCGTTCTTCAACTCGCTGCCCGTCGCCCGCGACGGGCTCCTGACCGACGGCGCGGCCGCCCGCGAGTACACCATGCGCTTTGTGCGCGTCCCGGACCTGACCGCAGAGCCGGCCTGGCAGCGGTACGAGCCGCTGGGCAACTGGGTGGTGCGCTACCACTCCAGCGGCTACCAGGCCGACATTTCCTTCGATACGGACGGATTCGTCGCCCTCTACCAGGACTATCTCGAACGCGTCGGCTGAGGCAGCTCATCAAGGCCGGTCTCAACGGCTTACCGACCCGGCAGCAGCACCGGCCGGCGCGCCGCTGACGCGGCCACGTGTGGGGCCGGCTTTTCGGGGCATGGACCGCGCGCTGCGGATATGGTCGGCCGTTTCCTGGTGGCTGGTGCCGCTGGCCATCCTGGCCATGGGCGCGGTCGACCTGGCGCAGAACGGGAGCCTGTCCTCCGAGGGGGGCAGCGTGACGTTCCCCGGGCCGGCCGTGGCGCACGCAGGTTTCCTGCTGCTGGTCACGGTCCCGTTGTGCTGGCGGTTCCGGGCGTCGGCGACGGTCGCGGTCGTGGTCACCGTCGTCGCGGACGCCTGGGTTCTGGTCATGTTCAGCGCGAAGGCCCAGCCTGGCCTGCGCCGCCAGCCTGTCCGGGGCGGACGTCGACGCAATTACGGCCAGGCTGGCCCGGATGGACAGGTCTGTACAGTGTCGTACCTTTCGCACAGATATTCCAGTTCTGGCGTAGCCTCGCCAACTAAATCCTGTCGCGCCATCTCGGGATCGCTCTGGCGGGTGAGTAGCGTGAACAGCGCCTGTCTGGCTTGGGGCGGTCTTCGGCTGTCACCGCCAGCCGGACGATGGCCTTCGTCGCCGCCCAGGCAGGCGATTGGCGACCTCGTGGTGAGACGCATTCAGGAACCGCCACGTTGCGTGGTCGGTCAACGACACCTCAAGGGCAGCTCGACCCCGGCTGCCACCGCGGCCGCACCACTGAAGGCGTCTTCACCAGGATCGCCCCGCCCTTTCTGGCCATAGCCGCGTGCACCTGGCGCTGCTGACCACGGCCGAACCCGCCAAGCGGTCGCTGACCGCCTATGACAACTGAGCCCATAAGGAATCGCTCGTCCCGGCGGCTGGAATCATCAGGGTCAGCTCATCTCGGCGCGGACGGCGGCGAAGGCGGCTGCTGCGGTCTGGAGATCGTCGCGGCTGTGCGCGGCGGATACCTGTGTCCTGATCCGCGCCTTGCCGACCGGGACTACCGGATAACTGAAGCCGATCACATAGACGCCCTTTTCCAGGAGCAGGTCGGCCATCTGGGTGGCGCGCGCGGCGTCGCCAATCATCACGGGCACGATCGGGTGGTCACCGGGCAGTATGTCAAAGCCCAGGCCGGTCATGTGCTCGCGGAACCAGGCGGTGTTTTCGCGCAAGCGGGCCCGCAGGTCATCGCTGCTCTCCAGCAGGTCCAGGACCCTTAGCGAAGCACCCACCACTGCGGGCGCCACGGAATTAGAAAACAAGTATGGCCTTGAACGCTGGCGAAGGAGGTCAATGATCTCTTGGCGCCCGCTGGTGTAGCCGCCGCTGGCCCCGCCCAGCGCCTTGCCCAGGGTCCCCGTCACGATGTCAACGCGGTCGCTGACCCCGTGCAGTTCGGGCGTGCCGCGGCCGCGGGCGCCAACAAATCCCACCGCGTGCGAGTCGTCGACCATGACCATTGCCCCAAAACGGTCGGCCAGGTCACAGATCTCACCGAGTGGCGCGACGTAACCGTCCATGGAAAACACGCCGTCGGTGGCGATGAGCCGGCGCCTTGCATCGGCACTCGCCTTGAGCTGGGCTTCGAGGTCGGCCATGTCGCGATTGCGGTAGCGCAGCCGCCTGGCCTTGCTCAGCCTGATCCCGTCGATGATAGATGCGTGGTTCAGTTCGTCGCTGATGACGGCGTCCTGCTCGCCGAGCAATGTCTCGAACAAGCCCCCGTTGGCGTCGAAGCAGGAGGAGTACAAGATGGTGTCCTCGGTGCCGAGGAAGCCTGAGATGCGCTGCTCAAGTTGTTTGTGCACGTCCTGGGTGCCGCAGATGAACCTGACGCTGGCCAGGCCATACCCCCAGCGGTCCAGGGCTTCCTTGGCAGCCGCCACGATGCGTGGGTCGTCGGCCAAGCCCAGATAGTTGTTCGCGCAGAGGTTGAGAACCTCCTTGCCGTCCCCGACGCGGATGCTCGACCCTTGCGGGCTGACGATGACGCGCTCAGCCTTGAACAGGCCTGCCGAGCGGATCTCATCAAGCTCGCCGTTGATGTCTTGCCGGATGCTGGTAAACACCTGCCAGACCCCTCGCGATCGTTGCTTACCGGTGAGCCCAGGTGAGGACCACCTTGCCGCACTGGGCGCTGCGCACAGTATCGAAGGCCTGCCCGAAATCGGCGGCATCGAACCGGTGCGTGATGACCGGCGAAATGTCCAGGCCCGAATGGATCAGCACCGACATTTCGTACCAGGTCTCGAACATCTGGCGCCCGTAGATGCCCTTGATCGTGATCATGTTGGTGACAAGGTGCGACCAGTCGATCCCGAAATCCTCCGCAGGCAGGCCGAGCATGGCGATCTTGCCGCCGTGGGTCATGGCTGCCAGCATCTCCCGCAGCGCGGCCGGCTTGCCGGACATCTCAAAGCCGACGTCGAAGCCCTCGCGCATGCCAAGTTCGGCCATGATGCCACCGAGCCTGGTGTCGGCAGCGTTCACAGCCAGGGTCACGCCGATCCGCCTGGCGAGATCCAGTCGGTACTCCGAGACGTCGCTGATGGCCACATACCGGGCGCCGGCATGCCTGGCCACGATCGCTGCCATGAGACCGATCGGGCCGGCACCGGTGATGAGAACGTCCTCCCCGAGGATCGGGAAGGTCAGGGCCGAGTGCACGGCGTTGCCGAAGGGGTCGAAGATGGCGGCGACATCGAGGTCGATGTCCGGCTCGTGCCGCCAGACGTTTGTTGCGGGCAGCGCGATGTACTCGGCGAAGGCGCCCGGATGGTTGACCCCCACTCCTTTGGTGTGCGCGCACTGAACACGCCTACCGGCCATGCAGTTGCGGCAACGGCCGCATACCAGGTGGCCCTCACCGCTCACGAGATCACCCGGACACGGCTCTTGCACGTCGGACCCGATATCCATGACCTCGCCGACGAACTCATGGCCGACAACAAGCGGCACCGGCACATTCGCCCGCGCCCAGCCATCCCAGTCATAGATGTGCAGGTCCGTACCGCAGACACCGGTTCTGAGCACACGGATCAGAACATCGTCCCTGCCCAAGGCAGGCACCGGCACGTCCTCAAGCCTGAGGCCAGGCTCCGCTTCCGCCTTAACCAGCGCCTTCATAGCCGCCCGCTCCTGGGTACACGATCCCGACCGGCACACGGCCGTCAGCGCTTACCCTCCCAAGCCGGCCGCCGTGTTCTGCTGATCCAGAACACTATCGCTTGGGGCAGCCAGCCCGCCGCCCCGGTGCAGTCAGCCACCTGCCGTTGCGGATGACACAACCCGGGGCTCATCGCGATATTCGCTCTGGTCTCTCCCGTCCCCCCAACGGTGCCGCCTTGATACCGGTCCGGGCTACCCCGGCCGCATCCCAGAGTCGATGCTGGTACTGCTGTCAGCAATCGCGCTCACCACGATCCGCGCCGAACGGCCCAGGCAAGCAGCTTCAGCTCAACCTGGTTCCTGTCATCCACGCCGAAAAACGCCACCTGGGAAGCCGAGTGGTGAGCCGTGACGATGCAGGTTGCCATCGATCTGACCGGCGCCGAGCACGACGCATTCAACCGCTGGCTTGCCAGCACCGCAGCCACAATCAGCCCGGATGACCCGTGCCTGGACGCGGGAGAGACCATCCGCGCCATGACCGGGGTGACCATGCGGTACACAGACATCACCAGTGTGGCCAGGGAAAGGAGGCAAGCCGATGGCAGCCCCGGCTTGGGCGCCGCCAGGCTCGACGCCGCCCGCGTCTGCCGCTGCCTGCTTAGCGGCCTTGGGTCATCCAACGCTGATCGCGAGCCGGCTGCCGGGCTGCTGCGGGCCCAGGTCACCTTGAAGTCGGGACGTTGGCCCCGGGCGGGGCGGGCCCAACGCCGCCCGTGCGCTGTGTTACTCGCAAGTAACCTTAAGTGGAAAGTTACCGCGGCCCGTGCTGGGAGGACTGGACGACGTGGCCCCGGGGCCCGGCAGGCGAACGCGTATAGCCGCCCCATGGCAGCGGGCGGCACCGGGCCGTCGCGGACACCCCGGGGCAGTACGTGCTCTGCTGGTTCCGGCCCGGCCACAGACACCAATCGGAGGTACACCATGGGTGAGATGAAGGGGCAGGTCGCGGTGGTCACCGGCGGGACCCGCGGCATCGGGCTGGCCATCAGCGAGCGGCTGCTCAACCGGGGGGTCACGGTCGCCGCCGGATACGCCACCAAGCATGATCACGCCCGGGAGTTCGCCGACAAGTACGCCGACCGGGGCGTGAGCATCCACCAGGGCAACGTCGGCCACAACGAGGACGTCCTCCGCGTCTTCGGCGAGGTCCTCGACCGGCACGGGCACGTGGACATCCTGGTCAACAACGCCGGCATCACCATCGACAAGACGGTGCGCAAGATGGATCCGCGGGAGTGGGACCACGTTATCCACGTCAACCTGTCCGGCGCGTTCTACGCATCCCGCGCCGTGCTGCAGCACATGCTGGACCGCGGTTACGGCCGGATCATCAACATCTCCTCGATCATCGGCTCGGCCGGCGGGTTCGGGCAGGCCAACTACGCGGCCGCCAAGTCCGGGCTGTTCGGGCTGACCATGAGCCTGGCCCTGGAGACCGCGAGCAAGGGCATCACGGTCAACAGCGTGACTCCCGGGTTCATCAGCACCGACATGACCGCGGCGGTCCCGGCCGACGCGCTGGCCAAGGTCGTGGCCCGGATCCCGGCCGGCCGGCTCGGCCAGCCGGACGAGGTCGCCCGGGTGGTGGAGTTCCTGGCCGACCCCGAATCGGGCTACATCACCGGCCAGGTCTACCCGGTCAACGGCGGCCTGTACATGTAGGGACCGGAGACTATGGACCGCCCGGCCGGAAACAAGCTCGCCGGACGGGCACGAAAGAGCCGGACGGGCCTGACTCGTCCGGCTCTCCGCTTCTCCGCTCCGTGCCGGCGACGAGGCTGAGCGTTCCGCCGAACGCCGTGATCCCGCTGCCGTTCCCGGCGGCGCGCCCCCCGTTCGCCGTGGGCACGACCTGCTCGTTGCCGAACAGGCAGCGGGTGACCGTCCCAGGAGACCTGAAGGGCCGCCGGGAGTGCCGATTTCGCCGATGGCGGAGCCCGGCACGCCCGACCAGCCGGGTGCGCCGTTGGTAAGCACCCGCGGCCAGGCGCGGGCGCAGGCGGCGATGTGGTCCAGCGCGACGCGCCGTAGGTGAACAGCGGCCCGCGGAGATGCGACCGCATGCAGGTCGCTGGCGTGCAGAATGCCCAGTTCTGGACGGCGGACTGCTCTTGCGGCGAATGCCGACTCACACGCCTTAGTGGGTAGCTCCGTAAGTTCGTTGGGGGTCCGGCCCGGCCGGCGATGCGGTAGTGCCGGGCCGGGCAGATCGGGCAGGCGAAGGAGCAGGCGATGAGAACATACGCCGGGGCGGCCGCCCAGCACAGTGAGCGGCTGGCCGCCGACCGGGCCTGGGCCGGCTGGGGGGTGGCCGCAGCGGTGACGGGCATGCTGGCCTGGCTCGCCGGATTTTCGCTGATCCCGCTGGACGCCAAGCTAGGCAACGGAGAGCAGCACCTGGTCCAGGTGCTGCGGGCGCACGCCGGCCAGCTGTACGCGGCGGCGCTGCTGGCGGTCCTGGGCGCGGTGCTGCTGGCGGCGTTCTTCGCCGTGCTCACCCGC
>Ga0335081_10014002_pt1 | contig 12972 bp, 12 predicted proteins | sample Lox_Sample_35_FD_206713 | JGI IMG/M metagenome (GOLD analysis project Ga0335081, IMG submission 206713) | Soil microbial communities from Loxahatchee National Wildlife Refuge, Florida, United States - Lox_Sample_3.5 | ecosystem: Environmental > Terrestrial > Soil > Wetlands | place: USA...
CCCTGGCCAGGCGCGCGGCGCGCAACCCCTCGCGGTGGCGGGCGCAGGCGGGTACCCCGACGCCAGGGAACGCAAGTGAACTGGCGTTCGATAGTCAGAAGAAGCCAGCAAAATTACACGAATCAGCTATGAGGAAGTCTCCACGGTTTGAGGGGAATCCCGTGAGCATCCCCGGCTGGTCTGGTAGGTGGCGACGCGTTGGGTTCTGAGGGCGGCGCTGGTGTCGTGCCTGGTGGATTTGATTGCCGCTGCTGGCCTGGTCACAGATGACCCGGATGAGGGAAGTGGGCCAGCCCGGCTGACGGTTTGGCCCGGTTGCAGCACATGAGTGGGAGCCGTGCTGGGCTCTGCGCCTTGGGACCGTGGCCGATTTGGGACGTTGCTGGCCTGCTGCGCCGCCGGAGTGAGCGGGCCGGACGACGTCAGCGAGGTGATGATGGAGCAGGAGGATGCGCAACCAGGGTCCAGGCGGCTGGCCGGGATCGATCTTGGGATCGCGTCGCGGCATTCGGTGCGGGTGCTTGGGGGTGGTGTTCGGGCCGGCCGGTCCGGCGTGGCTGCCGATCGCGGTGTTCTTCGCCCGCCGCGGCCACGCCGTCTATCGGGTCTCATCGGCCAAGGCGGCTGAGCTACGCCGGTTCCTGCGCCGGCACGCGAAGTCAAACGGGATCGACGCGGAGACGCTGGCCCGGCTGCCGCTGGCCGATCCGCGCGGGCCGCAGCCCCGCCCGGGCTGGCTGGTGCGCACGCGGCGGCCTTGGACCGGCGGGTCCGCGCCTGTGACCGGCTGACCAAGGACGCCGCCACGGACAAGGTGCGGACCGGGGACCTGGTCCGGCAGCTGCTGCCGATGACACCCCTGGGCGGTGACCTCGGCGCGGCCGACCTGGGGCCGTGGTTTCTGACCTGTTAGCCGCGTCCGGGCGGGCGATGCTGGCCGCGCTGGTGGCCGGGCAGCGCGACCCGAAGATGCTGGCGGAGCTGGCCCAGGGCCGGCTGCGGCCCAAGAAGGCGCGCCTCGCTGAGGCGCTCACGGGCCGGTTCCGGGATGTCCACGCGTATGAGATCGGCCTGCTGCCCGACCTCATCACCGCCCTCGAGGCCAAGACCGCCGAACTGGACAGCACGGTCGACACGCACCTGGCGGGGTTGCCCGGCGTGCCGCCGGCCTGCACCGGCTGCGGCCTGATCGGCGGCGGCCACGCCCCCGGCTGCGGCAACGACGGCGCCCAGCTGCTGCCGCTGACCCAGCGGCTGGACGAGATCACCGGGGTCGGCCCGGTCACCGCCCAAGTGATCATCGCCGAGCTCGGCCTGGAGATGGGCCAGTTTCCCACCGCCGCGCACGCCTCCGCGTGGGCCAAGCTCAGCCCCCAGACCCGCCAGTCCGGCGCCCGGACCCGGGCCGGCAAAACCGGCAAAGGCAACCGCTGGTTGCGCGGCGCCCTCGGCGACGCCGCGATGGCCGCCGGCAAAACCGACACCTACCCGGGCGAACGGTACCGGCGGATCCGCCGCCGCCGCGGCAAGCAGAAAGCCATCGTCGCGACCGCGCGGGCCATCCTGGAAATCGCCTACCTGCTGATCGCCGATCCCGGCCTCCGCTTCCACGACCTCGGCGCGGGCTACTACGACCGGCTCGACCCCCAGCGCCAGACCCGCAACAAGATCCGCGAGATCGAACGGCTCAACCCCGGCATGAAGGTCACCATGACCACGGCCGCCTGAACGGCACCCGGACCACGCCACCACCACACCGGCCCGGACACACCCCCACACCAGCTCAACCGGCACCCCCGGCTCCCTGCCGCCGCCGTCAGCTGCCCCGCGCCGCCTGACCGTAGGTTATTTCCGGTTAGCCCCAGGTATCCCCTGCGGGGACGCCGTACCGGCGTGAAAAATGGCGGGCGGTACCGCCCGTGACGTCGTTTTTCCTCTGGTCGCGGTGCAGGCCGCCGGTCAGCCTGACGCCGGGAGCCGGTCACCAAGGGGTTGTTCATTGTTGCTTCGAGCACGCGGGTCAGTTTCTTCCGCTCGCCCCCGGTTCCCCGGGCGGTACCACCTCGCACGCTAGCAGCCCCGCGAAGGGGCAGAGATGAGGGCCAGCTGGAAGAGGTGACCGACGAGCCGCTGTACCGGGACCGGGTGTGCGGCATCGACATCGGCAAGGCCGGGCTGGCCGCGACGATCCGGGTGCCGTCGGATAACAACCCGGCGCGGCGGGCGGCGGAGACGACGGCCAGTACGGGCAACGCGCAGCCAGTCCATCCCGGCACGAACAGCAACTGCGCCGCCGAGACGGCGTACGCCACCGCCCCGATGTACTCCAGAACCAGGTACGACTCGCCCACGGGCCATCAGTGGTGGCTATGCGCTCGTCAAGGGGGGCCTGGAGGGTTCACGACCCGATGCCGACCGGGTCTGCGACGGTTTCCAGCAGGCCGGTCGCGGTGTCGTAGACGTGACCGGACACGGTGATCCTCGTCGAGACCTGGGGCGCGTCGAGGATCTTCGCCACGTCGCCCCGGACAGTCTCGGCGGGCACGGTCGCGGGCAGAGCGGCTAGCTGCTGCTCGTCGTACCCGGTGCGCTGAGCGAATCCGCGCCGCAGTTCAGGATCTTCGAGCAGCCGGCTGCCGCAGTCAGTGTGATGGATGACCGCGGCCTCGAAGTACGGACCTTCGGGAGCCTTGACCTCGACGAGATAACCGATATAAGACAAGTCCCGGATGACGGTGTCGATCACGCGGCCGCCGACCGTCCGTGCCACGATCGCGTCGCCGAACTCGAGTCCGAGGAAGTCAGCGGGGTCCACCCGCGGGTCGATGCAGGTGATGATGTACAGGCCCTTGAACGGCAGGAACGGGAGGCGCGGAGTGTTGTGCCAGGCGCCGCTGCTGGCGAAGGCCTTGTTGCGCTCCATCAGTGCAGTGGTGTTCGACATGGTGCCGCCTTCCGTGGTCGAGGTCGCATGATGTTCTAAGCTCGGGCCTCGGCGGGATGTCGCCAGCCGCCCGCTGGTTGGGCTAATGCCAAGACTCACCGTCAGCTGGGTGAGCAGGCATCACCCAGTTGGGGGATTTCGCCGCCCGCCACAGTTCCCACAGCACGTCCGGGTCGACCTCCACTGCCAAGTACCGGGGAGCGAGCTGCCCAGGCATGCTGCCAGTGCATGGTGGCCCGACGGTGACGTCCCGGCGCAGTCGCCCGCCGTGGCGATGGGCGCGGGCCGACGGCAGCGGCGGACCTGGTTGCCCTGCGGTCCGGGTCGGCTGGCCACCGGAAAACCTGGGCTGAACTGACAGCAAGGGTGACAGCAACAGCAGCAGCAGCCGACAGCTAGCGTCAGTGATCGACGGCAGCGCAGGACGCTCGCACAATCCGTGCCAACTGGGGATATGCCATGCCTGAAAACGGACGGTCGGCCGGTGAGCACCAGCGCCACCGCTAGTTCGGGACGAAGAGGCCGCGATCCGGGAGCACAGCGGCGCGGCACGGCGTGCGATCCGCGTGCGATAGCGAGCGGGCGACCACGGTCGCGCACGGGCAGTCATGGTCACTCGACGGTGGCGAGCACGAAAGCGCACGGTCGGCATTTGCGCTGGCCAGGGCACTAGCTAGAAACTTGTCCACAAATGGTGGCCAGGGGCAGGATCGAACTGCCGACCTTCCGCTTTTCCGGCAGGGCAACGTTCAAGCCGCTCCAGCCTCCTGTCCGTTGTGGCGTGGGCGGCGGACACGGTCGTGGCGAGGCGTTCGGGCGTTGGCGCTCCACATGATGACGGGCGCGGCGACGGAGCCGAGCCGACCAGAACCAGGAGCGCGCAGAGGGGACGGTGCCCTGCATCGAGTTCTGTCACGCCCTAGACGTATTGCCAGGTACAGCCCGCACTGTGCTCATGGTGATGAGAGCACGGTGCGAATCGGGTACCGGCTTTGACGTGGTCTTGGACATCGTGGTGCCGCGCGCATTCGACCGTCCCGTCGCGAGGAACGATCTGCCCTGGCTTGTAGGTTTCGGTCGCTGACGCGCTCTCGGCGCGGCCAGGTATCAGCGCCGCCGCCGCCTTCAGCAGGTCCTCGGCGAACTTCCGCTGGCTGGCAAGCAGTTGCTCGGCGAAGTCGTAGGTGCTGGCCACGACGCCGTCTGGCTTCGCCTTCAGCAGGTCCTCGGCGAACTTCCGCTGGCTGGCAAGCAGTTGCTCGCCGAATTCGTAGGCGCGGGCCACGACGTCCTCTGGCCCGGGCAGCTTGTCCCCGAAGGGCACACCGATGGACGGCGGCTTGGGAAGATTGTCCGTGAGCGGCGCATAAACGGACGCCAGCTTCGGACTGGCTGTCCTCAGGGTTTCAGCCAAGTTGCTGACCACGGCGATCACGGCCTCCTGGCTCTTACGGATGACGGCCAGGAAGTCTTCCTGGCCGGACGTGCTAGCCATTGTCTTAGCCTCCTTGTCAGCTTCTATTGAAGATCTCCTCTATCGCAGCTCATGTCCTTGCCGCAGACGTACCCAACTCCATCTACCTGCTAGCAGGAACACCGGAAGTACTTCAACCGCAGCCAGCGCGTCAGCGGACAACAGCCAGGTCACCGCGTCCCGCAGTTCCGGCCCACCGAGTTCCTTGTGTGGCTGAGATTGGAACCGGTTCATCCCGTCACCGTCGGCCCAGACAAAACCGAGCAGACCAGGCCCGGGAGGGCGGGCCCACGGCGACGGGATGAACCAACAGGCTGGAGTGCGCGCGTCGCGCCTGTTGGAAGAGCGGAAACCCAGGTCAGGAACCGTTCGGTGCACGGATTTATGCACGAGACGCGGCAGGACGGGTCGAGACGGCGGAGACGCAAAGGGTCTGACGCAACCTCGCGCCACCAGCCTGCCAAGGTCAATACGGTGACCGGAGACTCCCGGGGACGGCAGAGACGCACGCAGTACTGCTCATAACCCAGCGATGACTGATCGCAGCGCCTCCGGCGGGGGCGCTTCGACTCCGGGATGGATCTAACGATCCGAATAAGCGACGGTTCGTACGTGGCTGAGATGGGGGCCTGATCATCCTGCCCACCATCGGTCCGGGCAGAGCCGAGCAGACCGGGCCCACGGGGGTATACGCAGCTACCTGGGGGTGGCGCGCCGGTTCCTGGCCGACGCGGCCGCCGGCGAGTGCGCTGGCGCCGGTGGCCTGACCGCAGCGGTGGTGAGCGGGTTCGTCCGCCGCGAATGCGGCCGCCGCGGCGTCGCTTCAGCGAGGGCGACGGTGACGGGCCTACGGTCGCTGCTTTGCCAGAGGAACTGTGCCTGCGGCCTCGTGTGTGCACCGTCCTGGCTCCGCGGCCGCCAGCGGCCACTTGAACAGCCGCAAGAGAGTGTGGTCACTCCCGACCACGGGTGAGAGGATGTGGTTGTGAGCGGCGATGGGGACAACCCGGTACGGCAGTTCGTCGCTGCCTGGGAGGCCGCCGCGGCTGTGGTGGCCGAGTGGGCGGAGCGGACGGCGGCAGTGACTACCGAGGCCTTGCATAAGCTCGCCAGCGACCCGGCTATCCGCGCGGCGCTGGCGGGCTGGCGCATCGCGCCTGTCTGGGCCCAGCGTGACTGCGGCTGCTCCTGCGCCAGGTCGCACCCGGACGACATGGGGGTATGTGACAAACACGCGGTGATCACGCGTCGGCTCACTACGAACCACGACGGTGATGTGGACGTAGCGCTGTGTGCACCATGTGCGGTGGCGCAAGGTGTCGCGGAGTTGCCCCCGTAACCCTGCTTCGCGGGTGATCCTGAACGGTATGTGGACCGCCTGGTGCACGCCGGACCAAATAGCGGTGAGGAGGCGTCCGGTGAGGCGGCGTCCGCTGAGGCGGGCGATGTCAGGACAGGACGTGGCTGGCGTGCCTGGCATAAAGATCGCGCATTTGATCGGGAACGGTGGCATATCCGGCACGAGGGTAGCGCCAATCTCACGCATGAAAGCGAGCGCGCGAGCAGCCGGAGCCCAGATGCGAAGCTGCTGCTCTCGGAATGGCGCCGGGCCGGCGGCCAGCAGCTGACGTCGCTAGCCGAGGCGACCCTCCGCAATGCGGCTCGGCTGGTGGGTGAGGATCCCGACCGTCTGCCGGGCACGCCAGCCAAAGCCCAGCGGTGGCCGGCGGAGCGGTTTCTTACCGTCGGAGCGCTGAAGGAACACCTGACCAGGCGTTAGCCCGGCCTGATGTGCCGCGAGCCTGGTCGGCGGCCTCGGGTCCCTCGCCGTCGGATTCCTCGCCGGGCGGTTCGGACTGGCCTGAGCGCTCGCCCGGCTGATGCTCGTCCCGATAGCCACTCTCGTTACGCTGAAACGCCGCATCCTGCTGAATGCGGCCGCAGGCTGATCCAGCGTCAGGGAGCGGATCGTCAGGGAGCGGATCGTCAGGGAGCGGATCGTCAGGGAGCGGATCGTCAGGGAGCGGATCGTCAGGGAGCGGATCGTCAGGGAGCGGATCGTCAGGGAGCGGATCGTCAGGGAGCTGCAAATCAGACATGGCTACACAACCCGGGCCGGGTCACGTTATGGCCACACCGCCGCGGCGCATCGTAGTCGCAGGTGACTGGCACGGCGACCAGGACTGGGCACTGCACGTCATCGGTCACGTCCCCGGACTGCTCAGCGACGAGAACAACCTGATGATCCTCCACCTCGGGGACTTCGGGATCTGGCCAGATACCACCGGAAAGCATTACCTGACGAGCCTGAGCGGAGCGCTGCGGCAGGTCGGCGCGCAGTTGTGGTTTGTTGACGGGAATCACGAGGACTTCTCGCAGCTAACCCGGATGGCCGATGACACAACGCCGGATGGACGCGTGATTGTGCGGCCGAACATTTTCCACCTCCCGCGCGGTCATCGCTGGAATTGGCACGGTCGCGAATGGCTCGCGTGCGGCGGTGGGGTGAGCCTGGACAGGGCCGCCCGCACGGAGGGCCAGGACTGGTGGCCGCAGGAAGAGATCAGCGACGAGCAGGCAGCCGCCGTTGGCGCGGACGGTCACGCGGACGTGATGGTCTGCCATGACTGCCCTTCCGGCGTCGTCCACATTTTCCCCCGCCCGCCGTCCTGGTGGGCGCCCGCAGACCTCGAGCGCAACAACAGGCACAGAGAACGGCTTCGGCGCATCGTCGATGCTGTGCAGCCATCGCATCTCATGCACGGCCACCTCCACCGTGCGTACCAGCGCACCTGTGACTTCGGCTATGGGCCCGTGGAGATTACCGGGCTCAGCCCCAACGGCAGAAGGCGGAACTTCGCCGTGCTCGACCTGGAGCCCATGACCTGGTGGATGCGCGGCCCTGGTCTCTTGGATCTCGGCAGCTGCCATTAGGGCGTGTCCCGTGGATCTTTGGCGGCGCGGATCGGTGCCCAGAACGCCGACCGGCGGCGTTGTCGCTGCCGCCGATAGCTCCACTATCGGCTCCTCCTCCGCCGTGCCGGTCGCCGCCTGGATCACCGCCCGCATCCACCAGGATCCACGGGACACGCCCTAGCCGCGGTGGCCCCGCGCGGACCAGATCCAGGCAACATTTTGGCGAATAGGGCGGCAAATTACCGGAATCATGCAATTTGGCAGCGTCAATGATCACATCGTGAGGGCAAGTGCGAAAGGGAGCACCGCTGGCGCGCCAGCCTCCCGCAGCAGTTTCGCGGCAACCGTCATTGTCCAGCCGGTCTCGATCCGGTCGTCCACTGCGAGCAGGGGACCGCTAACCTCCGCGACTGACGCCCGCAGCGGTCCCGGGACCGTCATCGCTTGCCACAACGCGCGCAGCCGCTGTGCGCTGTTGTGCTGGTGGCCGACGGGGGTATCGCTCGCGTAGCCAAGCCCGCCCAGGTAGGCTCGCGTAGCCAAGCCCGCCCAGGTAGGGGAGCCGACCGGTTCGCGCGATCCGCTCGCCAAGCCCAGTTATGAGCTCGGGACGGGTATGCGAAGGCAGGGTCACCACCCCCGCGGGGCGCCTGGGCCAGTCCCAAGCCGCGAGCACCTGCACGACCGCGTCGAACACCTCGTCGGGCAAGGGCGCATCGGGCGCGCTGCCGACGAGCATCCGCCGCAGCCGGCTGCCCCAGCCGATGTCGGTTAGGCGGCCGACAACCCGGCCGGGATCGGCGGCGACCTCCGCGGGGATGCGCCCAGAAAGCATGACGCCGAGCGGCTTCATCCCGGCCGGCCACATGCGGCGCGGCGTGACCTCGACCCCGCGCGCCGAAGCCGGGCAGTTGCCGCGGCGGCCGAGGCGGCGCCGATCTCGGTCGGCCGGGACCGCCCGGTGCAGTTGTCGCAGCGGCCGCACGGTGCCGCCTGCGAGTCGTCGAGTTCGCGGCGTAGGTACTCCATCCGGCAGCCCGAGGTCGCCGCGTACCCGAGCATCGCTTCCTGCTCACGTGCGCGTTCGGCAGCAACGCGGGTGTACCGCTCGGCGTCGTAGGCGAAGGGCCGCCCGGTCGCCTCCCAGCCACCCCGCACGCGCCGTACGGCGCCGTCCACGTCGAGCACCTTCAACATCATTTCCAAACGGCTGCGCGTAAGATCCACCCTCGTCTCAAGCGCCGCCACCGATTGCGGGGCATCCACGCTGGCCAGCGCCCCGAGCGTGGCGCGGACCACACGTTCTGGCGGGAAGGCGAGGCTGGCGAAATAGGCCCAGATATCCCGGTCCTCCGCGCCAGGGAGCAGGATGACGTCGGCGTGCGTCACGGCGCGTCCGGCCTGGCCGATCTGCTGGTAGTACGCGACCGGTGACTGCGGCGCGCCCAGGTGGACGATGAATCCGAGGTCAGGCTTGTCGAAACCCATGCCAAGCGCGCTTGTCGCCACGACCGTTTTGAGCCTGCCGCCGATGAGGTCGTTTTCCACGCGCAGCCGCTGCGCTTCGTCGGTCTGGCCGCTGTAAGACGCGGCGTCGTGTCCCCGCGCGCGCAGGAAACCTGCGACGTCGTGCGCTGCGGCCACGGTCAGCGTATAGACGATCCCCGAGCCCGGCAGGTCACCGAGATGGTCGGCAAGCCAGGCCAGCCGCTGGGCGGGAACCGGCAGGCTGACGACGGCCAGGCGCAGGCTGTCACGGTCCAGCGGCCCGCGCAGCACCAGCGTGCCTGGTGGCCCGCCTGATCCGCGCCAGCCGGAGCTGAGCTGCTCGGCGACGTCGCGGCTGACGCGGGCATTCGCGGTGGCAGTGGTGGCGAGCACCGGTACGCCGGGCGGTAGGTCGCCGATGAAGGCGCGCAGGCGGCGGTAGTCGGGCCGGAAGCCGTGGCCCCAGTCTGAGATGCAGTGTGCCTCATCGATGACGAGCAGCCCGGCGGATGCGGTGAGCTTCGGCAGCACCAGGTCGCGGAAGTCCGGGTTACCCAGCCGCTCCGGGCTCACAAGCACAAGGTCGGCCGCACCGGACTTCACTTCCGGGTAGATCTGCTCCCATTCGCCAGTGTTGGCCGAGTTGATCGTGCGAGCGTGGATGCCGGCCCGCTGCGCGGCGGCGATCTGGTTGCGCATCAGCGCGAGCAGCGGCGACACGATCACGGTGGGACCGGCGGCCGCGCCCTCTCAGCAAAGAGGCCGAGACGAAATAGACGGCCGACTTGCCCCATCCCGTGCGCTGCACGACGAGTGCGCGGCGGCGCTCGATGACCAGCGCCCGGATGGCCGTCCACTGGTCATCGCGGAGCCGCGCCTGCGCACCGGCGAGGGCGCGAAGGCACCGCTGCGCCTGGTCCCGTAGGGCTTCGTCGGCTGCGCCCGCTACCATGCCGTCATTCGTAGCACCCGTTTCACGGTACGCCCCGTTCGCGTGCGCCCGTTTCCGGTAGGCCCGTGTCCGGTCCCGTAGGCCGGTTTCCCGGTGCGCCCCGGCGGGAGCGGATGCGGGCCGCGGGCCTCTGACGTCGGCGAAGGCCCCGCGCATGTGCCCCGCGGAAAGGCAGAGGCGTGACTCGGCCCCCCATAACAGGTGGTGAGTCTTTATCGGCACGGGGTAGCAGGATGGGTTGTCCCTTCGGCTCAGGTCCGTTTTGATTACCTTTAGTCCCCTGGGAATCCTCAGGAAGGTCGCGTGAATGGGACGCTCCGAGGAGCCATCTGAGCCGCTGGTCGGTCCGCTGGCTGAGTTCGCCGTGAGCCTGCAAGGGTTAAGGCTGGCCGCAGGCAATCCCCCGTTCGACGAGCTAGGCCGCCGGTCGGAGCAACCCTCCACCGAGCTTGCGGCAGCGGTGAGCGGGCGGATCGTGCCGTCATTCGCTGTCACCCTGGCCTTCGTACACGCGTGCCACGGCGATGAGGACGAGTGGGCGTTGCGATGGCACGCCATGCAAGAGCGGCTCGGTGCGGAGGCCGAACGGGCTGCGGCGGAGCAGGTCGCGGGGGAGGAAGCCGACTGGCACAATGTGCCGCCCGCCGATGAGTGGCTGGCCATGGCGAGTTCGCTGCCGTCCGGCGAGCCCCTGCCGCCGGATGAACCGCTGATACGCGGCGAACTGCCTCCCCCGGCCCAGTGGCGCCCGCCCGATGCGCCGACGCAGCCCGCCGGCCCGCAGCCTGCACTGAATGACCCGGCGATGCGGGTATGGTCCCATCCGCAGCCTTATCTGGGCGGATCCGTGGCCGGGCCCGACGCGCGGCGCTTCATGGAGCCGGCTGCCCAGCCCATCGTTGAGCCAGCCGCCGAGCTTACTGGTGAGGCTGCCGCGGAGTTGGTGGCCGAGCCGGGTGCGCCGCCCGCGGCGGGGTTTGCGGCCGAGCCCGACCCCGCGCCGATAGGGGAGCGAGCCTTGGAGCCACCCGTGGTGGGGGGAGGCTTGGGGCCGCCGGTGGTGGGGGGAGGCTTGGAGCCGCCCATGGTGGCGGGAGCTACGGGGCCGCCCCCGTGGCCTGCCCCGCCGGCGCCTGAGTTGTGGAAGCCGGTTGCGGGGGAATGGCCTGGCCGGCCCGCTCCACCCGGCGTGACCGTCATGGGGCCTGCTGCGGAGCCCTTCGCGGAGCCGGTGACAGGACTCTTCGTGCGGCCGGGCGAACCGCCTGATGGCGGTGGGCTGGAGGCCGACCCTACCGCTGATCCCGTCACACCACGGTCCGAACCGCCGGCCGCGCCCTGGGACGTCGGGTCCGCCATTCCGCCGTCGGCCGCAGGGTCGCCGCTGCCGTCGGCCATGTCGCCGAACGCGGGGCCGCCATACCTCCCGCCCGCCGCAGGGTCGCCGCTGCCGCCGCCCGCCACGTCGCCGTCCGCGCTGCCGCCGCTGACACCGCCCGGGGGGCCGTCCTTCAGCCGGTCGGCGGCACCGCATTACGTGCCGTCGGCGCCGCCGCCCCACGTGCCGTCCGTCGCGCCGCACTATGTACGGTCGTCCGCGCGAACCCATGGGCCGCCGCCGCTGCGCTCGCCTGACGACGAGGACTTCGCGCGGTTGCCAATGCGGTACGCCGGGGACCAGGGACCACCACCCAATCGGCGTTTCTGGCCGAACGAACCGCCGCCGTGGCCACCCGGGTCAGGCGCGGAGCCTGAAGAACCGGAGCCCCCCCTAGGCCCGCGACATGCCCACGCGGGCCCTCGGCATGTCCAGGCCGGCTGGCGTCCCGCATGGCCCCTGCTCGCAAGCGCGCTCATTACCATCGTCGCGGCCGGGGTCGGCTTCGGCTACCTCATGTCCTTGCACTCCGGGCGCGCCCGGGCCGCGCCGTCAGCGCATGCGGTATCGCGACCTCTACCGCACGCGATGCCCCCGGTCGGCCCGGCTGCGCCGGCTGCGGCGTCGCAACATCCGGGGCATGCGACGCCCCCAGTTGGCTCGACTGCGCCGGCTGCCATGTCGCAACATCCGGGGCATGCGAGGCCGCCGGCGGGTTCGACGCCCGGTGCCGCCACGCCTCGGGTCGCCGTATTCCCGGCGCTCGCCGGGGTGGGCTGTGCCCCAAGCCTCGGGACAAGCGCCGTCACCGGCACCCGCAGCCAAGGCGGAGACGGCTGGGCGGGCGTCCGTGGCGGCTTGCCCGCTTGCGGCGGGCAGGCGATCGCGACGAGGAAGACCGGTGCTCTGGGAGTCGTGCAGGACACGTTCACGTGGACATTTAATGTCGGTCATCCAGCCACCTGCACGGCGCAGATCTTCATCGCCGATGCCAACCCGTCTTCCGGCTCGGCCCAATATGACGTCTACGACGATTCGCTCGCCCCTGGCGCGCGCATCGGCCGGTTCGAGATAAACCAGGCCGCGGCGAAGGGCCAATGGGTCCAGGAGGGCAGCTGGCAGGTGCGAAGCACACTGTCCGTCCAGCTCATCGACGCACCCGCGTTTCGGGGCGACATCTATCACGTGACCGCATCAGCCGCTAAGGCGAACTGCTCATAGCGGTCGCGCCGCGGTCACCGGCAGGCGTTCTGGGCCGCAGTTTTTGCCGGTAGCTGGCCCGAACCGGATGGACTGGGGGACGACGGTGCGGCGATCTCGTGGCCGTTCACGCCGAGTACCAACTCGACGGACCGCAGTCCGGCCCGCTGTGTCATGACGGCGGCGGGCATCGCACGTTGGACCTGCCGAGCCGCTGCCTGCTGCCCGGGCGGGTAATAGATGGCGGTTTGGTCAATGTCCTGCCGGGGCCAGGTCAGGCCGGAGCGCACCTGGAAGCCCAGCTGGGTGAGCTGGCTGCCGGTATACGCGGACAGGCCGCCGATGAGGGTTCCGTTGTAGACGTCCAGCTGCGTCTGGCGCTTGACCCTCGCCTTCCGCGCTGGCTTCACGATGGGCTGGTCGCTGTTGATCGCGGTGAACAGCTGATCCGCTGCCTGGGTGTCCCACTCGATCGCGGACTGGCCGGTAGACGTCAGGTAAGCCGCGTTGGCAATCGGTACGGTAGTGAACGCCACGTCGCCCGGTGAGATGCTGCGCATCCGGTCGGCCAGGGCGGCCACGTTCAGCCCGCGGTCGACCTTGACAGCGGCTAGTGCGGC
>Ga0335081_10014003_pt1 | contig 12971 bp, 12 predicted proteins | sample Lox_Sample_35_FD_206713 | JGI IMG/M metagenome (GOLD analysis project Ga0335081, IMG submission 206713) | Soil microbial communities from Loxahatchee National Wildlife Refuge, Florida, United States - Lox_Sample_3.5 | ecosystem: Environmental > Terrestrial > Soil > Wetlands | place: USA...
CGACGCCAGTACGAAATTGCTTTGGACGAGTAATGGCGATGCACGTAAGATCGCTGTCGGGTCCAATATTACATCTCCCCGGTTCGTTCTGAAGATCGAAGCAGAAAAAACCGGTGTGGGAACCGGCATTGCTCAGCCGGAAGTGACGCTCTCAAATAATGCACAGCACGATCTTATTCTTGGAGTGCAGCGGTCAGCCGGGAGCTGTAAGCTGAAGTTTTCAGCGGTAGCCGATGTCGCACAAGGAATCGGCGCGGAGTCGTATTTGATAACGTACACCATCACTGGCGGTTGATATGACTCTGTTGAATCTCGCTATGCCGAATCGTACATTGGGAGGCCGAAGATGCAAACCGAGAAGGGGGATGCGGATTCTGTGCTTCGCACTGCTTGCAGTCTTCCTCGGAATTCTGCCGAAGAAAGCCTTCAGTCAAACCTATGGATCTGCCACGAACAGAATCACCGTCACGGTTCAATCCATCACTGTCATGCAAATCAGCACAGGGATCATCAATCTCAACATCTCCGGCGCAAATGCGATTGCAGGACAGGATCAAATGATGGCGACCGACCAGACGAGCACGTTGTTGTGGGGTATCAACAGCAGCCTCAAGAAAGTCACGGTGAAAACGAGTCTTGTCACTCCCAAGTACACACTCCAACTTGTAGCTGTTAATCCCACCGTCGGTACAGCAGCATCTCAAGTGACACTTTCCACGACAGCGAATGATTTTCTGACAAATATTGGCAGGAGCTCAGGAAGCTGTGGTCTTTTGTACACGGCCATAGCCCTTGCTTCGCAGGGCACAGGGACGGATGCCCACTCGATCACTTTTACAGTACAAACGCAATAAATTCGGGATGGAATAATGAAAACCTCTGCCGTCTATCTGTCGTTGGTCACTGCCTTGTTTGTCGTGCTTTCAAGTCAGGGAACGTCGCAAGCCATAAGTGTTAGTGGAGGAAATCAGACGTTGACGATCAACGCTGGAACAGCGGGCGGCCAGCCAACCAGTGTCTCAAACACGACGTGCTCGTTGAGTTATCAAAGGCAGTCGAAAACTTCGAAGATTACTGTTGCCACTTCATGTGCCGGTCAAAGTTTCAACCTCAGTGTCCTGGCAACGAATGTGACCAAGGGCAACGCGGCACCCCAAGTGTCGCTGGTGAACGGAAATCCTGCGGCGGATTTCATCACCAACATTCCATCGACAGGTACCCGGAATGCAACCTGCAATCTCCAGTACACGGCCTCAGCGACATTTAGTCAGGGCAACAGCTCTGAAGTAGGCAATGATGTGCATACGGTTACATACACGATCCTGGCTCAGTGAACAAGGATGTGAGAATCATGGTTCGGCACGCTCGACAAATGGAATGATGCATACGGAACGCTGGTGAATGTGGTTTGTCCGATGAATAAGCGCAATACATATCGATCTGGATTTTTTGGCTGGGCGATTTGCATGGTCCTTATCGGTACCACATGCGCGGAAGCTCAGACGGCAATCCGTGTCCTTGGCGGAAGCCAGACGATGACGATTGCCACGGGTCTCGCCGGTGCGGAACCGCTGAGCGTTACAAACGTCAGCTGCAGGCTACGATATAGCAAACAAAGCAAGATATCAAAAATCACGGTGGCAACGTCCTGTCCAGGCCAAAGCTTTGACTTAAGTGTTCTCGCGATCAATGTCACGCGAGGAGTTGCCGCTCCTGAAGTCTCGCTCGTAAATGGGAATCCTGCCTCGGATCTCATAACAGACATACCCCGGACCGGATTCACAAATGCGACGTGCACGCTTCAATTCACAGGGTCTGCAACCTTCGAAGAGGGAAACAGTAGCGAAGAAGGGAACGATGTGCACACGATCACGTACACCATTCAAGCCCAATAAGGACAGAAATTATGAGAAAACTCATTTCCGCATTGATGCGTGCCTCGATCATGGTATCGCTCGTTGCTGTATCGACGTCCGCTCAGGTTTCCGTTATTGGTGAGCTCAGCCAGGACAAAGATGCCAAACCCGGCGAGTCCTACAGCGGCGTCATCGTTGTGCGGAATGATACCAATGAACCGCAAGAGGCTAAGGTCTACCAAACAGACTACACGTTTCAATGCGATGGGACAAACAACTACGGTGAGCCGGGGACACAACCACGGTCAAACGCAAAGTGGGTCGCGTTTAGCCCGTCGTACTTGACATTGCCGCCCCAGGCAACGATGGCTGTCAACTACACGGTTACCGTACCAAAAGATTCGGCTGGAATAAAGCTGGTAGGCACCTATTGGAGCATGTTGATGGTGGAGGGAATTCAGAAAGGATCGGCTGAATCTTCCCTTCCTCAGAAAGAAAAGAAAGCTCAAATGGGTATCATGCAGACAATCCGATACGGCATTCAGATCGCAACGACGATAGCGAACACGGGCACCAAGAAGATAGAATTCTTGGGAGCTGCGATCGACACGTCGGGAGGGAAACGTTCGCTGCGGATCGATATCAAGAATACGGGAGATATTGGGATGCGACCGGATGTCAGCCTGGAACTGTTTAATATGCAAGGTGCGTCGCTGGGGAAGTTCCCCGGAGTGAAGTACCGAATTTATCCAGGCACGTCGGTACGGCAACTCATTGATGTCAGTAGCGTGCCGCCAGGAACCTACAAAGCGCTTGTGGTTGTCGATGCCGGCGGCGAAGATGTCTATGGCGCACAATACACGCTGAAATTTTGAGAAGACCTGATTTGAAAACAGTTTTGCGACACGATCCGGTCCGAACTGGCCGGATTTTTTTTATCCTCTCGCTGATGGTTTGCATCGCCGGAGTCCGGACTGTTCGTGCCCAGCAGATCATTGACGTGGAGTCGGCTGCCCAGGGATTGATCAAGGCGAAGCCGGGGACTATCGTTGGGGCGGGTATCAAAGTGACGAATCGCGCACAAGTGGGTGGCGCGTACCGGTCCCGGATAAGCCTTCCGGAAGGTTGGAGGATCGTGACTCGCGACTTCCCATTTGACCTGCAGCCGGGTGCAAGCGATGTTCGAATAATCTCATTCTCAATACCGGCCGATGCACCGGCAAAGCAGTATGAAGTCCTTTACGCCGTCGTGGATTCTTCCGGTCGTGAAGGAAAAACCACGTTGCAGGTGATCGTTCCGCCCGTTATTCAACTGGAACTCGACGTGCTTGAAGCCCCGAGGTTTGTAGTTGCCGGAACAACCTTCTCAACAACGTTTCTTCTCACAAACAAAGGTAATTCTGCAACCGCGATACGATTGAAGTACCGCAGCTCAAACGACTTTCCCATCAGTATTGACTCGACACTCCAGCATCTCGGCCCTAGAGAAGTCCGCCGGTTAAAGGTCAACGTTGCAACGGACGCAAAGTCGGGGAGGGTCGACCACACGCTCGAGTTGGAAGCAATATCTGGGGAGGATTCGACCGTCAATGTTCGTGCATCGAGCGTTGTCCAAATCGTATCGCGTTCGACGAAGGCGGAAGAACAATTCTACGACTATCCGGTGACATTGCGGGTGCGGGAGGTTGGTCAGGACGGACTGTTCGCCAGTCAGGCAGAAGCATACGGGTCGGGAAGTCTGAGCGAACAACACACGGACAAGCTCGAATTCCTTTTTCGCGGGCCGCAGACGCAAACAAAATCTGTCCTTGGACAGCGGGATGATTACCACATTTCATATCGTTCGAACGGTCTCCAAATTTACGCGGGCGATCTGAACTACTCGCTCTCTACACTGACAGAATTCGGCCGCTACGCAACAGGAGCGGGGGCACAGGCGCGCACGGGAGGATTGACTGCCGGCGGATTCTATAACGGAAACCGGTGGTCTTCGCAAACCCAGCAAGAAGAAGCGGGTTTTGTTTCGTACAATTTCACTCAGAGCGCCACGGTCGGGCTGAATGTTCTTCAGAAACACGATCCATCCACGAGCGAAATCGCGACAGTGCGTGGACTCTTCGCGCCTCTCAGCGGCAGCAAACTCGATCTCGAATACGGCTCTGGCACCAAGGAAGGGAAACGGGACGATGCCTATTCTGCCAGACTGAATGGCAGTCAACCTTGGATCGGCTATGATGTGCGATATGTGCGTGCGGGGCCGAACTTTGGCGGATACTATCAGGACATCGATTTTCTTTCGGCCAGCGTCAACGTGCAGGCAGCGCGCAATGTGCGCATTGAGACGTATGCAAGGCAGGAAAGCAGAAACCTCGCGCGCGACACAAGCGAGGATTCTGCCCCAAAGGACCAGTATTTCCAGCTTGGTGCGGCTTATTCGGACTTTGCGGCGGTGTACTTGTTGCGGACTTCCCACGAAGACCCATTCGCGAGCCCGGCTTCTCGCCGCGAGGAAGATGCAATTCAAGGCCGTCTCAATTACAATTTTCAAAAGGCGAGCGTTTATGTGAATGGTGACTACGGTTCCACGCGTGATGAAATCTTCAACCAAAGTTTTCCGTACGAACGAGTAGCGCTGAATGCCAGTTACAAACCTATGGCAAGCCAAAACTATAGTGCCTCTCTTGAGTATTCGAACGGACAGGACGTTTATACGAGCGAAAGTCAGGAGCGTATTTCCGCGAGCTTTGATGCCTGGCTCCTGGTCGGCCAGGCAACACAAATACAGCTTGACCTGTACACAAGCCGGCTTAGCGCATCTTCACCGCAGACGTACAATCTGATCGAAGCGTCCGTAGAACACATTTTTCCCTTTAGTCACAAAATCTCATTCCGCGCGCGGGAAAGTATCATCTCGGCAGGCTCTTCGAGCAGTGAAATAGCGTATGCTCTCGAGTATTCCATCCCGATTGGCATCCCGGTAAAGCGCATCACTGCGGTTGGACAGCTGAGGGGAACCGTGCAAGACGAAAATGGTGCGGGAATGGCGAATGTGCTGGTGAACGCAGGAGATGAAGCGGCCCTCACCAATGGACAAGGTCAATTCTTCTTCGCGTCATTGAAACCTGGTCCCGTCTATGTGACGGTTGACAGGGCGAGCGTCGGACTCGACAGGATAACGACGCAACCGATGCCGTTGGAAGTCGAAATTCTGGGAGGGGAAGAGGCCCACCTTGATATTGGAGTTACAAGGAGCGTGTTGATCACGGGCGTAGTACTGCTGTATAACACCAAGGAAGTATCCCTGGTGGACACGACGACTTCCTACATCAACCTTGGAGGAAAATCGGGTGTGTTTCTGGAGCTGACGAATGGGTCAGACTTCAACCGAAGAGTCACGGATAACCACGGCCAGTTCTCTTTCGCTGATATCAGACCCGGAAAGTGGACGCTGAAAGTGATTGGCGGAGACATCCCGGAATATCACGTCGTCGTTCCGGATACTGTGGAAATCGAGGCGAAGCCCGGAGAGAGGAAAGAAGTGACATTCGAACTCAGACCGAAGAAGCGAACGATCAAGATCCTCCAGGAGGGAACCATCGTCCCGGAGGTTCCGGCGAAACCTGAAAAGAAGGTTGAACAGCCTCCGGCTCCGCAAAAATCAGTACTGCCGTGCATTGTGTCGTACGACCCTAAGCGAAAAGGTTACATCCTTCAGATTTCTTCGTGGCTCACGCGATCAAAGGCAAGGCAGGTTGCCAAAAAAGCAGAAGCAATTTCTGGCATGAAATCATTTGTTGTCACTGCCACCGTGCCTTCCTTAGGTAGACGCAACAGAGTATTCCTGGGAGTGTTCAAGACGCAGCAGGCCGCGGAGAAAATGTGTACAAAACTCGGCGAAAGCGATCTCTTCTGAGAGAAGAAAACCGCGAACAAATCTCCTCAATTCAGATATCTCAATTCCACCAAACGATCCACCCGATGTATCTTCTCCACGGAATAAGAGAAGATTCCATAGCTGATGTCATTCGCGTGAAGCGAGTTTCTGCGCTGAATTTATTGAGGTTTCTAATACTTCTCGCTTTCCGGGACTTGTAGAAACTACAGTTCTCCATCCATTCTAGCTTTGTCTCGTTGATCTGACTCCAGGAGTAACCATCGGCGGCACAATGTTTTATGTCCGCGGCGGCAACATTAAGGAATTCCAATTCAGTTGGCATTCGAATTGAAGTTGTGAGAGCACGAAAATGAACAAAAGATTTCTATATACAAACACGGGTTTCCTCTTGACATTGAGGAGGGGTTTTGGTTACCTTCGTTCAAGCCTCCCATCTGTGAGAATCACCACTTCAATAATATTGCTGCTGACGGTTGCTTCTGGAACTGCTCTTGCGCAATCGAGCGGCAGTAGTGTTACGCAGTCTGTGACGATCGAAGTGAAACCCATCACCAAGATCGTTGTTTCGGGAAACCCAGATCCGCTGATCATCAACGATGCAGTGGCGGGCTCAGATTTCACTTCCGTGAGCGACGACAACACGAAGTACAGTCTCACCACAAACCTTGACAACATGAAAATTGTTGCATCGATTAGCGATAGAATGCCGTCGGGAACAAAACTCCTTGTGAGAGTTTCGAGCAGTAAGGCTGAAAGTGTCGGCGAGGTAGATCTTTCTAGCGCAGTATCGCCTGTTGACGTCGTCACGGGCATTAGCAAGTGCAGCGAGTTGAATCAATCCATCAGCTATACGTTCGCCGCTGACGCAGATGTCGCTGATGTTCAGACTCAGAGCCGCGTAGTCACGTTAACGCTCACTAACTAGGATCAGACTTGTGAAGGGAATAACAACCATAGGGTTGACGGTTCTTCTCTTTGCGGCATTGGGCGGGAATCTGCGTGCGCAGCAATCAAGTTCTGCAGTCCAGACCGTTACTTTTGGTGTTTCGCGGACATCTCAGATGGTTGTCCAGAGTTTCGCATCGCTTCCGAACGAAGGATCATTCACCCAAGTTTCAGACGCAAAGACTTTTCAGCGAAAACTTGCAATCATTCCCGCGAAAATCACGTTCTCATCTGAAACGCCAGGAGGGCCGTCGGCTGGAAGAAGCACCCTCTCTCGGCAGGCGCTCTCCCAAACGAATCTCCTTGCGGCCCGATCAGACGCCGCAAATTCAGGCAAGGTTCAACAGGATCTTCGAACATTCCTTCAGCAAAACGGAACGCTCCGCCGTGGCGTAGCGCCATTGGTGTTGACGATTACGGACTGATCCTCTGTCGTTCTTCATCCTTGCGTACGAAAGCCGCTGCGGTAAGAGAATCGAGCGTTCATTCGGCTCCTGTCCAACTCCACGACGTACTGTGCCAGCCGATCGATAACCAATTGAATGTATGATTCCCTATTTTCCCTTGTAGCTCTTTGTGGATCTCCGGCGGTCGAATCCTCCGTCAAGAGATGCCAAGGTCGTGCGATAGAAACCCACCCCTTGTTGATCGCTTCGAGCCGGGAAGTGTTCACTCGACTGGAATTCCCTCGTTCCAGATGAACGAAATCCGATACCAGTGCGAGATCTACGCTCGTTTCCAGCTCATCGGCGTGTTCGCCAGGGTTTTCGAATACTTTGTTCGCTTTGTCACTTCCGACTTTCCACCAATCGGCAAAGCTCACGAAGATCTTCGTGTTACCTTATAATCTTCGCAAGAGCGGCTTGAAATCATCCCCCCCATGACAATTCATTATCAGAAGCTTCTTGATACCGTGCCGTTCCAAAGAATCCACGATGTCTCTTACGAGCGAAGCAGGCACACGTTGTCGGACATCGATGGTAAGAGGGAAGCCCATTGTGTTTCCCTGAACTTCGTATGGTAGCGTGGGAAGCAGAAGAACCCTCGATCCTGCTTGCCACGCTTTCGCCCAAACATGATCGGCAATTGCGCCACTATGGAATGCGTCTGAGCCATAAGGAAGATGATAGCCGTGAGACTCGGTGGAACCGATCGGATGGATCGCTACGCCGAATTTATTCTTTTTTGTTTGACGGAGGTCTAGTTCCTGCAGCCGCCACGGATTCATCGTCTGTCTCCTTTCCTGTTGGTATCGAAGAGTAAATGCCGGACACGTGTCGGTGCTGCACAAGGATCGCGAAGGATTTTCAAAGATGTGCAAATTGAACTTAAGCCACGTTTTTCCTATCTTAACAGAGAACTTTACGCGGCCTCCGGAGGCGCAAGCGTCCACCTAATCCCAGGACGCTTTTTTTGTGTCGGTGTAACGTTTTCGATCAATGGAAAAGCAAGTTCGCGTCAGATTCGCTCCCAGTCCCACTGGATTTCTTCACATTGGCGGTTTGCGCACAGCCCTTTACAATTACCTGTTTGCAAAGCACCTTGGCGGCAAGTTCGTCCTCCGCATCGAAGATACCGATCAATCTCGAAAAGTCGAAGGGGCCGTTGAAAACCTCATCGAGACGCTCCAATGGTCAGGAATTAATTATGATGAAGGACCGGGGATTGAAGGTAAATACGGACCGTACACGCAATCACAGCGTTTGGAAATTTATCGTCGACACGCTGAACAACTGATTCTCTCCGACAAAGCCTACTATTGCTTCTGCACGCCCGAGCGACTCGAAGAGGTACGTAAACAACAAATCGCACAGAAGCGCGATCCGAGGTACGACCGGCATTGCCGCTCGATCCCGAAGGAGGAGGCTGCCATTCGGACGAAATCGGGCGAACCGTTCGTTATCCGCATGAAAGTGCCGCTCGAAGGGGAGATGACGTTCGAGGACACCATTCGCGGCAGCGTGACCATTGCGCATCAAATGCTTGACGACCAGGTCTTGATAAAGTCGGATGGGTATCCAACATATCACCTTGCAGTCGTCGTCGATGACCATTTGATGGCGATTAGTCACGTCATCCGCGGTGAAGAATGGCTCCCCAGCACTCCCAAGCACATTCTCCTGTACAAGTATTTTGGCTGGGATCTCCCGGTCTTTGCTCATCTGCCCCTGTTGCTCAACCCGGACAAGTCGAAGCTCAGCAAGCGCCAGGGGGATGTTGCCGTGGAGGACTACAGAGCAAAAGGATATCTTCACGAAGCAATCATCAATTTTGTGGCATTATTGGGATGGAATCCTGGCGATGAGCGCGAAATTTTCTCTCTTGATCAACTCGTGAACGAGTTCTCGCTCGAGAGAGTCGGAAAGTCCGGAGCTGTTTTCAACGTCGAGAAACTAAACTGGCTCAACTTCCAGCATCTGCGGATCAAGTCGGACTCTGAGGTTCTTGAAATGCTCAAGGAACAATTACGGCAATCGCCGTTTGCGTCACTGGATTACAACGATGCATACTTGTCTGAAGTCATTACAGCGATGCGGGACAGGGTAACATTCGTCAAGGATTTCATCGAAAAAAGTCCTTACTTTTTTCAAGCGCCGGAAAGCTATGACCCGGATGTCGTTAAGAAACGTTGGACGCCGAATGCTTCGAACCGCATGAAGGAGATCCTCAAAGAGTTTGCGTTGCTCTCCGATCCTGCAAAAACCGGTTACGAAGCTGCTCTCCATCGAGTTGCTGAATCACTCCATCTCAAGAACAGCGACCTGATCCATCCACTCCGGCTGGCGGTTTCGGGAGTCGGCGCCGGTCCGGGACTGTACGAGATCCTCGCAATTCTGGGGAAGGATGAAACGATAAAGAGAGTGAAGGCAGCAATTGAACGATTGAAATGATATGGATGACGTGAAGAAACAGGGGCCTGCGAAGACAACTGATGAACCGACAGCACAAAGGAATTTTATTCGTGAAATCGTCGATGACGATTTGAAGACGAACAAATTCGGCGGAAGAGTGCATACACGCTTTCCGCCCGAACCGAACGGCTATCTTCATATCGGTCATGCAAAATCGATCTGCCTCAATTTCGGTTTAGCGAAGGACTACAAGGGTCTGACGAATCTCCGGTTCGACGACACGAATCCGTCGAAGGAAGAACAGGAGTACGTCGAATCGATTCAGCAAGACGTCCGCTGGCTTGGATTCGATTGGGCGGACCGGCTCTACTACGCCTCGGATTATTTTGGGCAACTGTACGATTTTGCCATCCGGCTTATCAAGAAAGACAAGGCATACGTCTGCGACCTCACTGCAGACCAGATAAGAGAATACCGGGGAACGCTGACACAGCCGGGGAAGGACAGTCCTTTCCGCAATCGCCCCGTCGAAGAAAACCTGGACTTGTTCGAACGGATGCGCAAAGGCGAGTTCCCCGACGGATCGCGCACGCTGCGTGCCAAGATCGACATGGCATCGCCGAATCTCAATATGCGTGATCCCGTGATGTACCGCATCCTGCGCGCGACGCACCACAGAACCGGAGATACCTGGTGCATTTACCCGATGTATGATTGGGCCCACGGCCAGAGCGACTCGATTGAGAAAATCACCCATTCCATCTGCACGCTGGAGTTCGAGGATCACCGTCCGCTTTACGACTGGTTTATTGAGCAGCTCGGAATTTACCATCCGCAGCAAATCGAATTCGCCCGGCTCAATCTGACGTATACCGTAATGAGCAAACGGCGCCTTCTCCAGCTTGTCGAGGAAAAGCACGTCAACGGGTGGAATGACCCGCGTATGCCCACCATCTCGGGACTCCGTCGCCGAGGCTACACGGCGGAATCGATTCGACTCTTTGCCGAACGCATTGGGGTTTCGAAAAGCGAAAGTACAGTCGACCTTGCTTTGCTTGAAGACTGTCTTCGTGACGATTTGAACAAACGCGCGCCGAGAGTGATGGCTGTCCTGCACCCACTGAAACTGGTGATCGAGAATTATCCTGACAACGTCTCGGAAGAATTGGAAGCAGTCAATAATCCCGAGGATGCTTCAAAGGGTGTGCGAAAAGTCCCCTTTTCCAAAGTCCTTTACATTGAGCAAGATGATTTTCGGGAGAACCCTCCAAAGAAATATTTTCGTCTCTCTCCGGGGTCCGAAGTCAGACTCCGGTACGCCTATATTGTCAAGTGTGTTGGCGTCGTGAAAGATCCGAAAACGGGCGATGTAAGCGAACTGCGCTGTACGTACGATCCAGAGACGAAAAGCGGCTTGCCGCAAAGTGCGAGAAAAGTAAAGGGGACGATCCACTGGGTCTCGGCAGGGAATGCACTCGATGCGGAGGTAAGAATGTATGACAGGCTCTTTTCCGTTGAGAATCCAGGAGGAGACAACTGGATAGAGCTGATGAATCCCGATTCACTTCAGGTATTGCGCGGTTGCAAGGTTGAACCGAGTCTCGCGGGTGTACGAGCACAAGACCGTTTTCAATTCGAGCGCCTAGGCTATTTCTGTGTGGACAATGACTCGCGTGAAGGCAGTCCGGTGTTCAATCGCACCGTGACTCTGCGCGATACGTGGGCGAAGATTGAGAAATCCTGATAAGCAGGAGCTCGGAAAGGCGGGTTGCCTTTCCCATTCCTGTTGTCTATATTTTTCCGGCCTTCTTGACTGATAGAGCACTGCGCCGATTAATGGGGGGCCGCGCATTACGAGGAACAAAGAGTGGCGAAGAAAAGAACGCTAAGTGTCATTCGTATCCAGAATGCAGTCTTTTACGCCTATCACGGTGTTCTCTCTGACGAACAGAACCTCGGGGGAAAGTTCCAGGTCGACGTTGAGCTCCATTGCGATCTTTCCGCCGGTGCAAAGAGCGATAGTCTGAAGGAAACGGTGGACTACGAACGCGTGTATGAGTGTGTTCGCGGCGTCGTCGTGGGACACAAATTCCTTCTCCTGGAACGGCTTGGTACGGAAATAGCAAAAGGCATCCTGCGGCAGTTCTCAAAGGTAATGCGGGTTGTGGTTCGAGTCAGAAAACCGGGGGCAGCGGTGAGAGGGGTCATTGACCATGTCGAGGTCGAGATCGTTGGTGACCGAGGCCGGACATGATGTGAGGTGAGGAAAGATCCAGGCTCTACGTTCCGATTCGGGCGGAGGTATAATCGTCGAGGGAACTGCCGATGGCAAAGGTTTTTATAGGCCTTGGCTCCAACAAGGGGGATAGGCTGAAGTTCTTGAAATCTGCTCTGACCGCAGTCTCGAAGCTGAACCGGACTTCCATTGGTGCCGTCTCATCTGTGTATGAAACGGAGCCGGTGGGAAAGAAAGATCAGGATGTTTTCCTGAATGCCGTCGCGAAGATTGATACGGCGTTTTCGCCCCTGGATTTGTTGCACGAACTTAAGAACATTGAAACAACGTTGGGTCGCAAAAGTCGCGTTCGTTGGGGACCGCGGGAAATCGACATCGATATACTGTACTACGATGACCTTGTCGTCAACGACGGCATGCTTCGAATACCGCACGGCGAATTGTCCAACCGAAGATTTGTGTTGATCCCCCTGGGTGAAATCGCCCAGGGATACGTCGACCCTGTCCGAAAGTTGACCGTTGGAAACCTGTTGAAGTTCTGTCCTGACACGAGTTCGGTCAGAAAGACAAAGCTTCGTCTCACGTCGAACGCGTCGAAGGCCAAGCATTTGTGAGCAAACGCACGGCGTTGATCCAGTGGCTGCCTGCTTGAGTTTTGCGATGCGGCCTCGGCTTTCAAACCGAATCGAAATCAAGGTATCGTGTGAATCCCGCAGCTGTCACTCGACATATAGCCATCGAAGGTGTTATTGGTGCCGGTAAAACGACGCTCGCCCAAAAACTCTCGGAGCGTCTCGGTGCTCGACTGGTGCTCGAACAGTTTGAGCAGAACCCCTTTCTGCCGAAATTCTACGAAGACCCGGAACACTACGCGTTTCAAACCCAAATCTTTTTCCTGCTGAGCCGTTACAAACAGCAACAAGAACTCTTCCAGGCGGACTTGTTTCACTCGCATCTCGTCACCGATTACATCTTTGAAAAGGACAAGATTTTCGCCTACCTCACGCTCCAGGACGAGGAGCTGAAGCTGTACGAAACCCTGTTGTCATCGATCGAACGCAACATACCACAGCCAGATCTGGTCGTCTACCTGCAATCGAGTGTCGAGAGGTTGATGGCGAACATCAGGAAGCGGAATCGGAAAATGGAGGAGCACATGTCCGAAGACTACATCCGCGAGTTGAACG
>Ga0335081_10014004_pt1 | contig 12971 bp, 12 predicted proteins | sample Lox_Sample_35_FD_206713 | JGI IMG/M metagenome (GOLD analysis project Ga0335081, IMG submission 206713) | Soil microbial communities from Loxahatchee National Wildlife Refuge, Florida, United States - Lox_Sample_3.5 | ecosystem: Environmental > Terrestrial > Soil > Wetlands | place: USA...
CCTACAAGCATGCCGTCGGCAAGATTTTCGGACTTGTAGGATCCGTCGGCATGACGGGAGCCGGAGTAATGGTTGGTCAAGCCGCGATGCGTGCCGGTGCCGGTTCGGTGGTGCTCGGAGTACCATCTGAGTTAAATCAAATTTTCGAATCGAAGCTGACTGAGGTGATGACACTTCCGCTTCCTCAAACCAGAGACGGAAGTCTTTCACTCGCAGTGTTGCTTCAGATTCAGAAAAACCTTCAGTGGGCAGACGTGCTGGTCGTCGGTCCAGGCCTTTCGAGGAATCAAGAAACTTCCCAGCTTCTAGTCAAGCTTCTTCGAAGTCATACCGGTAAAACTGTGATAGATGCCGATGCGTTGGATGCAATTGCCGACCAGCCGGAGATACTGATGGAGACTCATACAGACATAATCATGACCCCTCACCACGGAGAATTCAGTCAGCTGAGCAGGCTCTCTCCTCAGGAAATTGCCAAGAACAGAATTGAGGTTGCCCGCCGGTATGCGAAAGAACGACAGGTTACTCTTGTTTTGAAGGGCTCGCCGACCGTGATCGCCTCAAAAGATGAAAGAGTCTTCGTCAATGTTCATGGAAATCCCGGAATGGCCACCGCGGGAATGGGAGATGTCCTCACAGGAATTATTGCTGCCTTAGTCGGACAGAAATTAGAGCCGCTGGATGCGGCCATTGCGGGGGTTTATATCCACAGTGTGGCTGGCGATATCGCGCTCGAATCCAAGGGAATGTATTCACTCATGGCGACGGATGTCATTGAGAGTCTGCCCGCGGCTTTCAAGAAAATACAGGATGGAGATATTGTTGAATTTGAAAAAATATCCTGACTTCGTTGCATTTCTCCTGCCTGTGTTGATTTGGATGGCATTTATATTCACGCTTTCTTCAATTCCGGGTTCAACACTTGCAAAGATTGAGTTTCCCTATGCGCATTTAATTGCTCACGCGACCTTGTATGGGATACTGTATTATCTTTGTTATAGAGCACTGGATCACTACTATCTTCGCCTTGGGAAATTCGGCCACATCGTAGTTTTCATTTTTGCCTTTCTGGTCGTCGGAGTATACGGCATGAGCGATGAATATCATCAGTCCTTTGTACCCGGGCGCACCGAAGAATTGAAGGATCTTCTAATAGATTTGTCAGCTGCGCTTATAGTTTTGGTTGGGATAGCGATCATAAAAAAAATCCGGGACTTGCGGCATCCGTGAACTCCCTTGTGTTGTCTCGCGTTGACCTGAAATGATTCTCACAATAATTTTTTCCCTGGTGCTGGTAGCGATTTTCTCTGCCGCCGAGACGTCGTTCGTTGCCGCCGACAAGGTCGCCTTGACAGTTAATAGCGGCTCTGGATTTGAAGCAAATTCGGTGTTCTTTTTTCTCAAACAGAATGAGCTTTTCTTCGCTACCGTGGTTGTCGCCAGTTCGTTGGCGATAACTACCTTCTCATCTGTGTCGGAGATTTTTTTTCACGAGGGACTGGGAGTAGGAGCGTCGGTTCTTCTTCCCTTAACTACTTTGACTGGGTTTATTTTTGGCGAGCTGATCCCGAAGAGTTTGGCGCTCGAAAGTCCTGAGACAACCGCTCAACTTATCCTTCCGTTTGTGAGAGCGTTTTACTTTATTGCGAACCCTTTGGTGAACTTCACTGCAGATTTCTCGAAGTTCATCGTCCGCGTCGTGCTCCGCTCGCCGGAAAGGACAGCAATTTTCCAGAAACGCGACGTGTATCGCTTTCTTGGAGAAAGCGTTTCAAGCGGATATCTCGATAAAATAGAATCGGACATCATCAGAAGATTGCTTGTCAATGCGAACCTGCCCGTGAGAAATTTTTGCGTGCCGAGAACGCAACTTATTGCGGTAGATATTCGCACGGAGATTGACAAACTACGCGAGCTGTTCGAAAAAACCGGGAAAACAAAGGTCATAATTTACGATTCGTCGATCGACAATATTGTAGGCGTTGTCCATGCAAAGCACATTTTCAAAAATGTCGATACGATCGAACATCTGGTAAGCGATGTGATTTTCGTCCCGGAAAGCATTTCGGTGCTCGACGTGCTCGAGGAATTCAGGGCGGAGAGAGTTTACTCCGCGATCGTCATCGACGAATTCGGCGGAACCGCGGGACTTGTGACATCCTCCGACATCATGGAGATATTTCTGGGTGATGTTGCGATATGGACAACGGAAGAAGATATTAAACAAATAAGCAGCAGACAATTCTTGTTGCATGGGAATACTTCGATATCGGAAGCGGAGAAAATTCTCAATTTGAAATTTCCTAAAGGGGATTTTACCACCATTTCCGGTTTGGTAGTTTCTCATGCGGGGAGGATTCCGATGCAAGGGGAAAGGATTCAAATGAACGATCTCGAATTTCAAATTCTCAAGAGCGACGGAAGAAAACTGGAAACGGTGAAACTGACCATGAGATGAGAAGAACCGATAAAGAGATAACCGATCCCAATCTCCTGCAAGATATTCTAATCAACTCCCAGATATGCCGGCTTGGTCTTGTAGATAATAGTGAGGCATATATTGTCCCCGTCAATTATGCATTTGTTGACGGATATATCTATATCCATTCTGCCTCTGAAGGAAGGAAAATAGAAATTTTGAAAAGAAATCCTAAAGCGGCTTTTGAAATAGAGTATCCAAGCGAGACAATCAGAGGAGAAATACCGTGTAAATGGGGGACAAGATATCGTTCGGTTATGGGAAAAGGGACGATCGTGATAGACGATGATATTGAATCAAAAAAGAACGGTTTCGACGCCTTGATGAGGAAATATGGTGCAGAGTTTGCGCTTGTTTATGATGAATCGGCGCTGGCCAAGGCCGTTTTGCTGAAATTAAGAATAGAGTCGTTAACGGGCAAACAATCCGGGATCTGGTAGACGCTCTGTCGTGACACATCGGTTCATTTAGATTTTCCTCCATTGCATTTCAAGCATCATAGAGCTACTTTAGTTTGTTTAAGGAGTATCGATGTTTTCACTTATCATAGTGGTGCTTTTGAGCTATTTGTTGGGCTCGGTTCCAACAAGTATCATTATTACCAAAGCCCTCAAAGGGATCGACATCCGAAATTATGGAAGTGGGAATGCCGGTGGCACGAATGTAATTCGGGTGATTGGCTGGGGACCGGGAGTTTTCGTGATCTTGTTTGATGCAATGAAAGGTTTTCTGGCCGCAGTAGTTCTCTCGCGATTGTTTTACGGAAATTTCCCGCTCGACAATGCAACTCCATTTTCGGATTTTACGGTGGTGCAGATTATAGCTGGAATCAGTGCAATCCTCGGCCATACGTGGACGGTCTTTGCTGGATTCAAAGGAGGAAAAGGAATAGCCACAGCCGGAGGAATGCTGGTCGGTATTGCTCCGATCGAAGTTGCGATCGCCGCCGGCGTCTTTGCCGTAGTGGTCGCCAGTTCAAGGTACGTTTCGCTCGGATCGGTCAGTGCCGCCGTTGCTTTTCCACTTGCGATGTTTGTCAGGGCAAACGTGTTCGACGTGGCTACCAAATATTATCACTCCATGATTTTCTTCAGCATCGCTATCTCAGGATTTTTGATTTACAATCATCGTGCTAACATAAGTCGTTTGCTGCACGGAAGAGAACATCGTCTCGAGAAACTAAGATTTTTTTACAGAGCTAAATCTCATCATCCGCAGCCGGGGTCTCCAACAAATTTGGGTAAATGAGAGTTACTGTTCTTGGTGCCGGCGGCTGGGGAACGGCACTGTCAATTCTTCTTCATGACAACGGATTAGCGGTTACACTGTGGGCGTACATGGAGGATTACGCGAAATTACTTTCCTCGACGAGAGAAAACACGACTTACCTGCACGGTGTGTCGATTCCGAAGGAAATTGAAATAACTTCGGACATAGAAAAGGCTGCTGCCGGGGCGGAAGTGGTTGTAGCATCCATACCTTCGCAGTTTCTGCGCCAACAACTCGAGAACATTTCTGATATGGATTTCCGAAAAAAGATTTTCATAAACACGGCAAAAGGAATCGAAGCCACGACTTTTTGCACGATGTCCGAGGTTGTGCAATCCACACTGAACAAATGCCCGGCGGAAAATTACGCCGTCCTATCGGGACCCAGCCATGCCGAAGAAGTGAGCCGCAGGATGCCGACGGCGATAGTTGCGGCCTCCCACCATCGGAGAAGCGCTGAACAGGTCCAAAAAATCTTTATGAATGCGTATTTCAGGGTCTATTTGAATCGCGATGTGAAAGGTGTCGAGTTGTGTGGTGCGCTGAAGAATGTCATCGCGCTGGCGGCAGGCATGAGTGATGGTGCAGGATACGGCGATAATACGAAAGCCGCGTTGATGACACGCGGGATGGTCGAGATTACGAGATTGGGAGAAACGCTTGGTGCTCATCACAAGACTTTTTCGGGTCTCGCAGGGATGGGCGATTTGATCGTCACATGCATGAGCCGTTACAGCAGAAATCGATTTGTCGGCGAACAGGTTGCCGCTGGGAGAAAGTTAGATGACGTGCTGGATGAGATAAAGATGGTTGCCGAAGGTGTGCCCACAGCGAAAGCCGCGCATAAGCTTGCGGAAAGATATGATGTCGAGATGCCTATCATGGAACAGGTGTACAAGGTCCTTTTCGAAGGAAAGGATCCGCAAAAAGCAGTGCGCGAACTTATGACGAGGCCGGGAAAGGACGAATATTGAGAGACCGGACAAAGATGCAAAGCCGCAAAGCCGATCGTTCATGCCTGATTTCTGAGTTCGTAATTCTGTTTTTTCTTCGTGCCTGCTAAAGGAGAGAAAATGAGAATCGCATATTTTGATACGTTCGCCGGGATCGCGGGTGATATGGTTCTGGGAGCTTTTGTTTCCTCCGGCGTCGATGTGAACAGATTAAGAAGTGAAATAGCAAGATTAAACATCGGGAATGTTGAACTGCGTGCAGAGAAGGTTGTCAGGAACGGAATCACTGCGACAAAGGTCGATGTAGTTGTCTCCGGTAGGGTGGAAAAAGTGGACGATTTGGGGCCGAGCCTTCACGAAAATTCCCATAAACATTCCAAGCATCATGGAGACCATGAGCACGGGAAAAGTTACCTCGAAATAAAGCATCTAATTGAGAATTCCGGTCTTTCTGATTTTGTAAAATCTAAATCTCTGGCGGTCTTCTCAAAACTTGCCGAGGCGGAAGCAAAAATACATGATACCACCGTTGACAAGATTCATTTTCATGAGGTCGGTGCAGCAGATTCGATAGTTGATATTGTCGGAGCGGCAATATGCATCGAGATCACGGGCGTAGAATCGATATATACTTCGCCGATCCGCCTTGGCTCGGGCGGCTATATTGATGCTCGGCACGGTGTGTTGCCGGTTCCCGCTCCTGCAGCGATTGAAATTCTGAAAGATTATCCCGTCATCTTCAACGACATCCCTTTTGAACTGACTACGCCGACCGGTGCTGCGATTGTTTCTGCACTCTCGAACGGAGTGTTGAAAGACCGACCGATCGAAATCGAGAAGATAGGTTACGGATCTGGCACGAGGGAGCTGGGAAGCCTTCCAAATCTTCTGAGGCTCATCATAGGGCAATTGAAATCCGAGCTCGAAGAGGACCATGGAGTCCTGGTCGAAACCAATGTGGATGATATCAATCCGCAGGTAATTCCCTTTGTAATTGAAAAAGTTCTAAGTCTGGGGGCGACCGACGCCTTCGTAACGCCGGTGATAATGAAAAAGGGAAGACCCGGTTTCATGCTGTCGGTCCTGATTCCAGAAACCCTTTTGGATAGAATTGCGGCGGAGATTTTTTCACAAACGACGACGCTTGGTCTTCGTATTAGGAACATACGCAGAATGAAGGTCCACAGAGAAGTGAAAACGGTCAAAACGAGCTTCGGCGATGTTCAGGTGAAAGAAAGCAACATCAACGGTAAGAAGAGAATCTCCGCCGAGTTCGAGGAATGCAAGAGAATTTCCGAATCAAAAAATATTCCGCTGGCGGAAGTAATGCAGAGGCTTAACGCTGAACTGAATAGGGAGTGAAATTGAAGGCACTGTCGGCGGGAAGAACGTATTGCGATGTCGCATTTCCAATTCCCGTGCATCGGGAGTTCACTTACGAAATATCCGGTGAACTCGCCGACGCTGCAAAGGTCGGCGTGAGAGTAGTCGCGCCGTTCAGAAGAAAATACCTAACTGGCGTAGTTGTAGGGCTCTCCACTCATTCCGAACTTGCCGATATAAAATTGATCCATGATGTTATGGATGATCAACCGGCCTTTTCGGAAGATATTCTCCGGCTTACGCGCTGGATTTCTGATTACTATTTGAGCTCGTGGGGCGAAGCGCTGAAGACTGCAACTCCAACTGGCACATCGATCGAGAGTGCGCAGGTAGTTAGACTTCTGAAAACGAGTGCGACTGAGAAAAACGAGACTCGGAAAAAGATTCTGCAGGCACTTTCAACCCCGAGAGAGTTAACGGTGAAACAAATTAGGAAAAAAGTTGGGGCGAGCGGTCTGAGATATCATCTGGGAAAGATGAAAACGGATGGAATAGTGGAATTGGTGGAAAAAATCACGGATCCTCGTGTCTCGATCAAATACGAAAATTATGTACAGTTCAAGGGAGGATATGAGTCACCGGAAAAATTAAAGGTAGTTTTAAACGAACTCGACAAGCGCGCGACGAAGCAATCTGAGATTTTGCTCAAGCTCACTCACTTGATAAGAATTTCAGAAGGCGGAGTAAGCGTTTCCGAGCTCCTCGCACAATCGAAAGGAAGCATGAGTTCACTCCTGGCTTTGTGTGAAAAAGGGATCATCGAGCTTTACGGCAAAGAGAGCTATAGGAAACCTGAATTCAATTACCGTGAGGCTGAAAAGGAATTCGACCTGACCCAGAATCAGAGAGATGTGATAAACGAAATATCGCAGGAGGTATGTGGAAACAACTATGCCGCATTTTTGCTTCATGGGGTCACTGGAAGCGGAAAGACGCAGGTCTACATTGAATCAATCGATCTCGCGATGAAGCAGGGGAAAAGCGCCATTGTGCTTGTGCCGGAGATTTCCCTCACGCCGCAAATTGTTGCAAGGTTTGAACAGCGTTTCGGTGAGACCATTGCTGTGCTGCATAGCCGCATGTCTCTCGGAGAGCGGTACGATTCATGGCGCAGAATCGAAAGAGGAGAAGCGAAAGTTGTTATCGGGGCGCGCAGTGCGGTGTTTGCTCCGGTAAGAGATCTTGGACTGATCGTGGTGGATGAGGAGCATGAATCGAGCTATAAACAGAGCGACACGAGTCCTCGGTATAATGCCCGCGATGTTGCCGTGATGCGCTGCTCGATAAACAAAGCGGTTGCGCTCCTCGGCAGCGCTACTCCATCGGTGGAATCATTTTACAATTCGTCGAGCGGGAAATACAAACTGCTTAATCTTCCAGACAGGATTGACAATGCAAGGATGCCGAAGATCGAGATTGTCGACATGAAAGAAAAGAGAAGAAATAAGTTGGTCTTCGGCAGCTTTTGCGATGAGCTGAAGTCGAAAATTGACGATAGGCTTTCAAAAAGGGAAGGAATTATCATACTCAGAAATCGCCGTGGGTTTTTCACGTACCTGCAGTGCAGCGAATGCGGCGCGACTGAAATGTGTCCGAATTGCGATGTTGCTCTCACATTTCATAAGAGAAGAAAACATCTGAGATGCCACTACTGCGGCTTTGTCAAGGAGCCGCCGGTACGATGTCCTAAATGCGCAAGCGACAAGCTCATTTACGGCGGAACGGGCACCCAGAAAGTAGAAGAAGAAATGAGCGCACTTTTCCCGGAAGCAAAAATATTGCGTATGGACCTAGACACGACTTCGCCACGCGGAGCGCACGACAGAATCCTGTCCGAGTTCGGCAGCGGAGAAGCGGACATCCTCGTCGGGACGCAGCTGGTTGCGAAGGGGCTCGATTTTCCGCGGGTGACGCTCGTCGGAGTTGTTTCCGCGGACTCCACCATGCTCATGCCTGATTTCAGATCGAACGAACGAACGTTTCAGCTCCTGACACAAGTCTCCGGAAGAGCAGGGAGACGCGAGAAGGAAGGTGAAGTCATAATTCAGGTCTCGAACAGCAAAGATGATGTTCTGCGGTTTGTAGGCTCGCACGATTATTTGGGATTTTATCAAAAAGAAATTGAAGTCCGCCGGGAGCTAAGCTACCCTCCATTTTCGCGGATGGTAGTACTAGAGTTCAGAGGGAAGGATATGCCCAAGACCGGCGATGCGGCGGAAAAAGCCGCAAGAAAAATTAGAAAGGAACTTCCGGTGATAGCGGTTCTGGGTCCTGCGCCGGCGATGATCGGAAGGCTTCTCGGCAAATTCAGATTTCAAATTGTCATAAAGATGAGCAAGCAGCTTGACAGAGCCACGGAAAGATTGGAAAGAGTTCTCGACGAGATAGATTTCGATCTAAAAAGAAATTACGGCAACTGGGTAAGTTTCTTTGCCGACGTCGATCCGGCAACCACGATGTAAATGCATGAATGCCCGTAGTTAGCCGAATCGTTCCGAACCTTTGTAGGTTAACCCTTTCATTGGAAATGCTTCAACATCAGGTAAATGAACGGAGCCGAGAAGAGGAGACTGTCGAATCTATCGAGGACGCCGCCGTGCCCGGGAATCATCTCCGAAGAATCTTTTGCGCCGGCGTCTCTTTTGAAAAGCGATTCGACAAAATCACCGGCTTGTCCCAGTATGCCGACAATGATGCCGGTTCCCAAAGCAAGCCTCATGTCGAGGTGGCGCAGCACTGAGAAATGCGCGGCAGCTGGCGTCGCTGTCGCAAAGACAAACCCGGCGATTGCGCCTTCCCATGTTTTGTTCGGGCTCACGAACTTACTCATCTTATGTTTTCCTGCCGACTTCCCGACGAAGTAGGCTGCAGAGTCACAAATCCAGATGGTAGCAAAGATTGTGATTACGTAGAGTCCCGCGTCCCTGTCGTCAGGAAAAACGTTCTCTATTCCGTATCGCTGTCGGATTGTAGTTAATATCGCTCCAAAGAATCCGATGTAGAAAATCCCGGTAAGAGTGCTCCCGACGTTCTCGAATGTTCCTTTCACTCCATCGGTTCTCTTTCTTGATAATTCATATAGCAGGACTATAGCGATCATCAGGACCATGAACTCCACCGCAAGACCCAATCCAAAGGCGTAAGCAATTGCATTCACAACCCCGGCCAGTATTATCCCTAACGGCGCCAATGGTTCGAGATTTTTCTTTTTAGCGAGAGAATAAAATTCGTTTGTTGAGATGACAATCAATGCGGTGGTGAACAAAAAGAAATAAGTCCCGCCGAGATAAGAAGCGGCGACGATCAGGGGAATAGCTATTACGGCTACAAGGACACGGGTAGTCAGGTTTGACATTATGAATCATTCTCCTCGTTCTCGTCGGAGAGGCCGAGTAATTTTCTGATTTCTATTGCACTCTCGTACTTTTGCGAATGTACAAGTACTTCGACAAGAGTAGGACGTACCATGGCCTCGGTGGTATCAGGATTTACCTTTGAAAAAACTATCGTCTCGATGCCGCGCTGCTCAAGGTTTGCATATAGCATCGCAGCTTCATATTCAAAGTCGAACGTGTGGAGCACTTTCCATTTTTCCAGATATTCGCGATGCTCCAGATCGCTGCAGAGGATTTTGTTGCCGATGTTTTCGGCGCATTCTTCGCATACTGCATGTCCGCACACGACGCAGAAACCGATTGCGCGGTTATCTATATGTGTGTCACAAACGATCCCTTGGTCCGAGGCTCGTTTGTTGTTTAATGCTCCACAATTCTTGCAGTACAAGAAAACGTCGGTGTCTAATTCGGCCCCGCAGTTACTGCATCGCTCTACTGGTGCCATGCCGGTTCCTTTGTGCACTGCAAATGATCTGAGAAATCATCCGTGCGAGCATATCCACAATTCGAATAGATTGCTTTTGCCTCCTATCCCGATCCGCCGGACCCATTTTCGCCGGGCAAGGACCGCGATTTGCTGTAGTTAACCATCGATGTTGTCGTTGCCACAAAAATTAGGAAAAGAACTAATGACCATGCAATGATATATCCAGCTCCGAGCTTTTGATCCGCCGGGGCTATTACACTCTCCTTATTAAATTTATATAAAATTAGCGTAGAAACGAAATTGTTTGTGAAATGGGCGACCACCGGGACTATAATGCTTCCGCTTACGGATACGAGGTAGCTCAGGTAGATTCCAAGAACGCATAATGCGACGAAATCAAACGGATTGAGATGGTACGCGCCGAAAATTACTCCAGTCCATATTATTGCTTTTGTTTTAGACATTTTCAACTCGAAATTTGACTGTACCAATCCGCGGAAAAGAGTTTCTTCGCAAATTGCAGGCGTTACCGCGACCGCCAGGACCACAAAAGAGAATTCCACAGGCGAACGTGCAGTCAAGAGAACTTTGTATGTTTCTTCGATCGTCTTTTGGAACTGGTCAATTAAATGTTTGATCTGGTGAGGCAGTGGTATTAGGTCCTGTAAGTAGAGATAGATTTCTAAGAGCTGCTGCAAGGCTATAACTCCGATTACCGCAAGTCCGATGTAGTACAGGTCGGTCTTGCGGAGCCGGAGAAAGCGTCCCCAAGTTTTTGTCTGGAGCTTTGCGAGAAAGAAAGTTGGGATCAAAATAAACAGAATTTCCGCGAGCATCATGGCAAGCTGCAGCGGCAATGTTTCTTTGCCGACCGTGAAGTTTCCAAAGAGATAAAGAACGATCCCGCCACCAACTATTTGATATAGGAAGAATACTACTAACAGAGAGATTAATGCAAACGCAACGGGTTTGTATTTCGTGCCATCAGATTCAGCGGGCTGGGATAGAGGCTGTTCAGCGAAATTCATTTCTAAAACTTTGAAGTCATTACTCCGTCTAACCCGCTGTAGCCCACTAGTTCGGCGACCACGGAACCAATCGTGACCTGAGTTTGAACTTTCACCGGAACCTTAAGTGAATCGTTGGTAATCCAGACGACTATTTTGCCGGTGTTCCTGAACAAGCCACCTTTTACTATGACAGGCTCGATCATCTGGCAATGAAACTTTCCGGCTTTCGTTTCCACGTCCTGCAGTCCTAAGTATTCTACATCCAGTGGATAAACCTTGTCTTGATAAAAATTTGTGAAGTGGACCTTCTGCCCGACCTGCATCGTATCGTAATTAAGAGTCCTCGCATAAAAAAATGTGCTCACTGCGTCCTGGGTGTACGGAGGTATGCTGTACGGGCCGCCTTCGCTTGTCTTCGCCACATGATTTCCCTGGTCAAACCATGCTTCGAAGTCTTTTTTGTAGCCACCCTCTTTTTGGTGCTGCTCAAATTTCCAGGGGAAAAGTCCCTCCGCATCTATGATGGATGAGTAGGTATCCCTGACTTTGAAAAAAATATCGAAGAACTTTGCGGAGCGCATTGTGAATTCAACCTTATAACACTTGCGGTTATTGTATGATTCGTACGACGATGTCAGGATTGTCGCGCTTCCGGCGACTATCGGGCCGTAAGAGATGTCATAATCAAGTTTTTCCCCGGCAGCGAACGCGGTATTGGAGAGAATCCGAAAAGTATCATCCGGATTTTCGGATATGTTCGACAGCGTATCGGGGCTCGGCGAAACACCCTTGTAACCGGGATCTGAAATTGTCAGGAAAAGTCCCGGAATCAAGATGACGACGAGAGAAAACGACAAGCACCTCTTCATCTTGGTTCAATATTCATGAGCTTACGGACGGCTTCCGTTACTTCGCCGACAGGAATTAGAGATAAATTGTTCGAACCGTCTTTGGGGACCAAGATTATTTTTTTATCAGTCAGCGGCATCCATCTGACCGGTGCCATGGGTTTGCCGTTTGGATAAATCCCTATCAGGGGAGTACCGACGGCTGCGGCAAGATGGAGCGGCCCGGTAGAATTTGAAATGAACAGCTCAGCTTTTGACAAAAGGGCGATGAATTCCAGCATTGAGAAGCGACCTGCTGTGTTTATTGCGTTTCCGATTCCCTCGGATATATTTTTGCACAATAAATTCTCTTGCACCGTTCCGGTCACGACCACGTTCAACCCGAGGTCGTTTGTAATTGTTTTGACTATTCCGCGAAAATTGTCGGGTCCCCATTCAAATGCAGAACCTCCACTGCCGGGGTGAACCACTATAAACTTTGTCAGACAGTTCTTACCAAGAAAGACATCGATACTATCTAAAGCAGCCTCATTAATATTCAAAGTCGTGTCAAAGATTTTTTCTTTGCATCCTAAAACTTCTACGAGAGTCAGATTATACTCGGACTCACTTTTTACGGAATATTTCCTGTGTTCACGGATTCTTCTGTTCAGCAGAAATGAATACAAACGGTAAGCAGTGCCGATACGAACTGGGATGCCCGCGAGAAAACTTGCTGCGGCAATTTTAAATCTTGGGAAGAGAATCACTATTGCGTTCGCTTCAATCTTCTTTAATTTCTTCCACGTTAAGAAGATCGATTCATTCGGATCGTAAGTTATCACATCGTCGACGAACGGGGAAGAACGAACCACATCAGCGGTATAGTTACTGACGAGCGCTATCGCACGCCTTTCAGGGAAACACTTCTTCAGCGACGCAAAAACCGGCAGAGCGAGAACAACATCTCCGATATGATCAGTTCGTGAGACTATGACCTTTCCAAGATTATGGGACATCTCAGATAATATAGATTTTGCAGGGGAGAGAAAAAATTCTAAATCGCAACACGGGACTTTAAATGTAGATTTGCTGTCATCCTCTGATTAAGGATATCCGTATCGAATTTTGGACATCTACCGAGCGAAGCTGGAAATCGTTGTATCTTTGCCAATTCAAGATTCTTGATCTACTGATTGAGGTTCGCTTCCTTGCGATGCCTTTTACT
>Ga0335081_10014005_pt1 | contig 12970 bp, 9 predicted proteins | sample Lox_Sample_35_FD_206713 | JGI IMG/M metagenome (GOLD analysis project Ga0335081, IMG submission 206713) | Soil microbial communities from Loxahatchee National Wildlife Refuge, Florida, United States - Lox_Sample_3.5 | ecosystem: Environmental > Terrestrial > Soil > Wetlands | place: USA: Florida...
CGCTAAGGCCTGGCTGGATGCACACGGCGCCGACCTGCATCGCTACGGAGTTGCTGATGGCGGGTGACGTTCCTTCTATGCGGGAATCGGTTGGCTGATCTGTCCCTTCGCATGTCCGGGCGGCGTTACAGAAAGCTTCGGCATCAGTGCAGCTTGCCGCATCTCACTAATTCGTGCGCATCACACTAATTCGTGATCGGCTTGCATCTGAAAATCGCGCCCCTATCTGAGACCCATGAAGGCCGACCGAGCGGCTCCCCATCCCCCGACACCCCGTCGCTCGGTCAGATAAGCCTGAGTTGAGGCAACAACTTAAGGACCCCAAGCGGCGTATCTGCTTGGGGTTCTTTTTTGTGCGGATCAGGCCGTCCGTGATCGCGCTCAGTTTTTCACCAGATCGCCGAGCAGGCTCGCGGCGACCGCAAGCTTCGACAGCGTCAGTCCGGAATTGGCGATCTCGGCAATGGCGATGCGGATGCGCTCGACCTCATTCTTGCGCGGCGCCACCCAAGCTTCGACGGCACCGGCGCCGGCGGCGCCATTGCCGACCATCGCGGCCGTGAGCCGGCGCTCGGCATCGCCGATGGTATCCCGCGCGCGATCAAGCGCCAGCCGGTCGAAATAATCGGCAATGGGAATGCTGGCGGCGGCGCTGGCGATCCGATCGAGGCGGAAAAATGTGCCGGCGGCAAAATAGGTCGCCGCGACTTCGACGATCGGCTTGCCGGTGCGATCGGCGACCAAAACGATATCGGGCGCCGCGGTAAGCGCGCGAAGATCGGCAAGGTTGCCGGCGAGCTCTTCGGGCACCCCGGCGGCGCCGAGCTCCTGGCGCTGGGCCGCGCGCGCCTCACGCAGATCCTGCGAGAGAACGCCGTCAAGTGCGGCGCTGACGGCGGCGATGCCGTCGCGGTAATGCGCCACTACGTCGGCAAGGCCCTTGGCACGGTCGACATTGCGTAAAAACCAGACGATGCGATCAAGCAGCAGGTCCTGTACCGCGGCATAGAGATCAAGCTGCAGCCTGCCCGGAATTTTATTGTCGAGGCGGTCGATCGCGCCGTTGAGCGCAGTCATGCCGTAACTGTCGCGCACGGCGGCAAACGCCGAAGCGATCGATGCCGGCGCGGCCCCGGTCTGGTCGGCAATGCGCACGATCAGCGACGGGCCGCCGCGGTTGATCATCGAATTGGCGAGGTGCGTGGCGATGATCTCGCGCCGCAGCCGGTGATGTTCGAGCGCGTCGGGGAAGCGTTCATCGATCGCCTTGGGGAAATAGCGGCCGAGCTCGCGCGCCAGGTAAGCATCGTCCGGCACCGCGGATTCCAGGAGCTCTTCGTAAAGCGTGAGCTTGGCATAGGCGAGCAGCACCGAGAGTTCCGGCCGCGTGAACGCCTCGGATCGGCGCCGCCGCTCGGCAAGCTGCATGTCGTCGGGAAGAAATTCCACCGTCCGGTCCAGCAGGCCGCGGGCTTCAAGTGTCTGGATGAGACGCTGCAGGAAGCCGAAATCCTCCAGGCCACGGCGTTGGGCGAGCGAAAGCGCCAGCGTCTGCAAATAATTATTGCGCAGCACCAGGTGCGCGACATCGTCGGTCATTGCGGCCAGAAGCGCGTTGCGCCCGTCCATGGTCAGACGGCCATCGCGCAGCGGAATGCTCAGCGCGATCTTGATGTTGACCTCCATGTCGGAGGTGTTCACCCCGGCGGAATTGTCGATAGCGTCGGTATTGAGCCGCACGCCGTGGAACGCCGCCTCGATACGGCCGCGCTGGGTCATTCCGAGATTGGCGCCCTCGCCGATCACTTTGCAGCGCAGGTCGCGGCCGGCGATCCGGATTCCGTCATTGGCGCGATCGCCGACCGCCTCATCGCTCTCGGCCGCGGCGCGCACGTAAGTGCCGATGCCGCCGAAATAGATCAGATCGACCGTGGCTTTGAGCACGGCGCGGATCAGCTCCTGCGGCGTGAGGCGTTCGCCGACGCGGAACAGATTCTGCGCCTCCGGCGAAAGCCTGATTTCCTTTGCTGCGCGCGGATAGACGCCGCCGCCCTTGGACAGCAGCGTCTTGTCGTAATCCTGCCAGCTCGAACGCGGCAGCTCGAACAGACGCCGGCGTTCGGCGAAGCTTCGCTCCGGATCGGGATCGGGATCGATGAAAATATCGCGGTGGTCGAAGGCGGCGAGAAGCTTGGTGGTCCTTTCGCGCAGCAGGCCATTGCCGAACACGTCGCCCGACATATCGCCGATGCCCACGACCGTGAACGGCGTGGTCGCGATATCGACGTCCATTTCCTGAAAATGACGCTTGACCGATTCCCATGCGCCGCGGGCGGTGATGCCCATTTTTTTGTGGTCGTAGCCGGCCGAGCCGCCGGAGGCGAATGCATCGCCCAGCCAAAAATCATGCGCGATCGCAAGTTCATTGGCGATGTCGGAAAACGTCGCCGTGCCCTTGTCGGCCGCCACCACGAGATACGGATCGTCGCCATCATGGCGCACCACGTCAGGCGGGGGAATGACGCTGCTGGCGCCGGTTCCGATGTTGTCGGTGATGTCGAGCAACGTCGAAATGAACATCTTGTAGGTGGCGATGCCCTCCGCCTGGACGGCTTCACGCGGGCCCGCCGGCAGAAACTTCGGCACAAAGCCGCCCTTGGCGCCGACCGGCACGATCACCGCGTTCTTGACGTTCTGCGCCTTGACCAGGCCCAGGACCTCGGTGCGGAAATCCTGCGGCCGGTCGGACCAGCGAATGCCGCCGCGGGCGACCTTGCCGAAGCGCAGATGCACGGCTTCGACCCGCGGCGAATAGACAAAAATCTCGTAGAGCGGGCGCGGTAGCGGCAAGCCATCGACTTTGCGGCTGGAAAACTTGATCGCAATAAGTTCCTTGGCGCGCCCGTCGCGACCGAGCTGATAATAATTGGTGCGGATGGCAGCCGACACCGCGTTGATGAAATGCCGCAGGATGCGATCTTCGTCGAGGCCCTCGACCGCCTGTAGCGCCGCTTCGAGTTCCGCGACGATTGCTGCTTCGCGGGCCGTGCGCTCTTGCGCCGCAACCTGAAAATGCGGATCGAACCGGGCGCCAAACAGACATACGATCTGTGCGGCAAGGCGCGGATATCTGCTCAACGTCGCCCACATGTAATCCTGCGAATAGGGCACGCGGATCTGGCGCAGGAAGCGCGAGATGGCCCGGATCAAGGCGACTTCGCGCCAACCCAATCCAGCCGCGAGCACCAGCGCGTTATAGCCATCGCTTTCGGCGGTTTTCCCCATGACGACGAGGAAGCAGGCTTCCAGCCGCGCTTCGAGAGCGGCCAGATCAATCGGCTGCCCCGAGGCGCTTTCGAGCTCCATGTCGTAAAACCAGACCTCGGCTGCGCCGGCCGGCCGGATGTGGTAGGTGCGCTCGTCGAGGACTCGAAATCCCATATTTTCCAGGACGGGCACGCGCGCGGTAAGCGAAATCGCGCGGTTATGGCTGAAGATCTTCAGTCCCGCGCGCGACGGCGCCGCGCCGTCCTGGCGGTAAAAATCGACGCCGAGCGGACGCTCGGACGTAAGCCCCTCGATGACGCGAATATCGGCGACCGCGGTCGGCGCTGGATAGATCTCGCGATAGTCGATCGGGAACGCGTCGCGATAGCGCGCAAACAGCGTGCGCCCCAGCGTCAGGTCGTGACCCGCCGCGAGCGCCTCACGCAGCCCGTCGATCCAGCTGCGCACAATGGCTTCGACTCCACGATCGAGCGTCGAACGGTCCGGTTTTGCCGTCGCCCCGTCAGAGCGAACGATGATGTAGTGCACGCGCACCAGCGGCCCCTCGGGGAAAAACAGATAGAATGCGCTCAGCCGCCCGCTGAACGCCGAGGCGAGATACTTGCCGATCGCCGCTCTGACCTGGCCGCCGTAGCGATCGCGCGGGATATAGACCAGCACCGACACGAAGCGATCGAAACGGTCGTAGCGTGGCAGCACGCGCACGCGCGGTCGCTCGTCAAGCTGCAGCACGTCCAGCGCGAACTGATGGAGCGTGTCCTCGTCGAGCTGAAACAATTCGTCGCGCGGATAGGTTTCGAGCACATTGACCAGCGCCTTGCCGGAATGACTCGACGGATCGAAGCCGGCGCGGCGGATGACGCCGTCGGTCTTGCGGCGCAGGTAGGGAATGGTACGCGCCGATTGCGTATAGGCGGTCGAGGTGAACAAGCCACAGAAGCGATGTTCGCCGACAATCCTGCCGGAGCCGTCGAACCGTTTGATGCCGATGTAATCGAGCGGGACGCGCCGGTGCACCGGCGAGCGCACCGTCGACTTGGTCACGATGAGCAGCTTCGGCTCTTCCAGAAAGGTTTTGATCTCCGGCGTCATGATCAGCGGCTCGTTCCAACGCTGCAGCGAACCCACCTCGTGAGATCGCAGCAAGCCGAGCCCGGTCGCAAAGTCGGGTTCGAGCACGTCGCCGGTCGGCGTGAACGCGAAATCCCGCGCGCCGAGAAATGTGAAGTTGTCCTCCGCGATCCATTCCAGAAACTGGATCGCTTCGGCGATCTCGCCGACGGGCAGTGGCGGCGGATTTTCCCTCAATTCCGTGATGACGCCGCGAATCCGCGCCAGCATCGGCCGCCAATCCTGCACACACATGCGCACATCGGCGAGCACACCGTCGAGCGCCCGGACGATCTCCGCGCGGTGCGAGGCATCGTCGGCGCCTTCGACATGCAAGTGAATGAAGCTTTCGCGCAACGCTTTGACGGTGCCGCCCGGCATAAATTTGATCAGCCGCCCCGCCGGGTCACGCTCGACCAGGAACACCGGATGGACGAAGAGGCGAATATCGAGGCCGCGCTGATTGAGCTCGCCGATCACCGAGTCCACGAGGAACGGCATGTCGTCATTGACGATCTCGAGGATGGCAGTGCCCGGCGGCACCTTTGCCGGCTCGAAGCGGATTTTAGGAGCGCCGGGCTTGCGTTCGGCAAGGAACATCCATGACCGCTCGGCAATATCGGCGAGAACCTCGGCACTGTAGCGATCGAGATCTTCCGGCACGGCAAGGCCGAACAGCCTGGTGACAAAGTCGGCCGGGATGCCGGGCTTGCGCTTTGCCAGCAAGGCCGCCGCCGCATCGAGCAACGCCGCGACGGCATGGCCGTCGTTGCCGCGGGGAATATCCTGGACGTTCATGGTTCCCCTATCTTGCTCAGTTCCGTGGCATATTACCCGTCGCGGCGATGTGTCGGCTACCGCCCAGCGGCGCCGGTCCGTCCACCTGATATAATGACGGCCGCCGCGGAGGGAGCGGCTCTACGGAATCATCCTCATGGCCAAGCGCAGCAGCAAGACACCGGGTTCCTCCGAAAAAGCACGACCGAGCGCGTCGGCAACCGACGACACGGCGATTACCGCGCTCAAGCTGCCAGCGGCGCCGCTGTCCTCCGGAATGGCGGCCTATTTCGCCAAATGCGAGGAAAAGCTCGGCTTCGTGCCGAACGTGCTCAAGGCCTACGCCTTCGACATGACCAAGCTTTCCGCCTTCGTCACCATGTACAACGATCTGATGCTGGCGCCTTCGGGCTTGAGCAAGCTCGAACGCGAGATGATCGCGGTCGCGGTATCGGCGCACAACCGCTGCTATTATTGCCTGGTCGCGCATGGCGCCGCCGTGCGCCAGCTTTCCGACGATCCGCCGCTCGGCGAATTGATGGTGATGAATTATCGCGCGGCGCGGCTGTCGAAGCGGCAGCGCGCCATGCTCGATTTTGCCGTCAAGCTCACCGCCGAGCCGTGGCTGGTCGAGGAAGATGATCGCGAGCGTGTGCGCCGCGCCGGTTTCTCCGATCGCGACATCTGGGATATCGCCGCCGTCGCCGGCTTTTTCAATATGACCAATCGCGTGGCGTCGGCCACCGACATGCGGCCGAACAGCGTGTACCATAAGCAGAGCCGGTAACCGGTCACGCGTGAACTGAAAGATCCTCTATAGCCGGCTCTTCACCAGACAGCGGGTTCGCCGGGTCCCAGCCGTAACGCAGCGTCTCGAAGCGCATTGAGCGTGCGTCGATCATCAACAGGCGGCCCACCAGGTTCTCGCCGAAGCCGACGATCTCGCGGATCACTTCGAGCGCCATCATCGAGCCGATGACGCCGGCCAGCGCGCCAAGGACGCCGGCTTCGGCGCAAGCCGGCACGGCGCCGGGCGGCGGCGGCTCGGGAAACAGACAGCGGTAGGTCGGGTTCGGCTTGCCGTCGGCGCCGCGCTCATGGGCGCGGATGGTGGTGAGCGTGGCATCGAAGGTGCCGAGCGCCGCGGTGACCAGAGGCTTCTTCGCGAAATAGCAGGCGTCCGACACCAGATAACGCGTAGCGAAATTGTCGGAGCCGTCGGCGACGATGTCATAGCCGCCGATCAAGTCGAGCGCGTTCTTCGCGGTGAGCCGGGTATTGTATTGCTTCACCGCGACATGCGGGTTGAGACGGCAGATCATCGCCGCCGCGCTGTCGACCTTCGGCATGCCGATGTCTGGCGTGGCGTGAATCACCTGGCGCTGCAAATTCGACAGCGAAACCACGTCGTCGTCGATCACGCCGAGCGTGCCGACGCCGGCGGCGGCAAGATAGAGCAGCACCGGCGCGCCGAGTCCGCCGGCGCCGATCACCAGCACGCGGGCGCGGCCGAGCGCGGCCTGACCCGGCCCGCCCACTTCGCGCAGCACGATGTGACGTGCGTATCGTTCAAGCTCTTCGGCAGTCAGCATGTCGGCAATATAGTAGTTCCGGGCGGGGTGCGCCGGACTATCTGTGTTCGAATTTCGGCGGCCGCTTTTCGATGAAGGCCGCCATGCCTTCCTTCTGATCGCGCGTCGCGAACAGCGAGTGAAACACGCGCCGCTCGAAGCGCACGCCCTCGGCCAGCGAGGTCTCGAAGGCGCGATTGACCGCCTCCTTCGCCGCCAGCACCGACGGCAGCGACATTGAAGCGATGGTTTCGGCGACCTTGAGCGCCTCGTCGACCAGGGCTTGCAGCGGAACGACACGCGCGGCGAGGCCGGAGCGCTCGGCTTCGGCCGCGTCCATCATCCGCCCGGTGAGAATCAGATCCATCGCCTTGGCCTTGCCGATGGCGTGCGTCAATCGTTGCGTGCCGCCGATGCCGGGAATGACGCCGAGCTTGATCTCCGGCTGCCCGAACCTGGCGTTGTCGGCGGCGATGATGAGATCGCATTGCAAGGCAAGCTCGCAGCCGCCGCCAAGGGCAAAGCCCGCGACCGCGGCGACCACCGGCTTGCGGACTTCGGCGATGCGGTGCCAGTCCGCGGCAAAATCGCCGAGGAAGACGTCAGTGAAGGCCTTGTCCGCCATTTCCTTGATGTCGGCGCCGGCCGCAAAGGCCTTCTCCGAACCGGTGATGACAATGCAGCCGATATTGGCATCGGCATCGAGGGCAGCCAGCGCGTCGGCAAGCTCCCGCATCAGCGCGCGATTGAGCGCATTGAGCGCCTGCGGGCGATTAAGCCGGACGAGACCGACCCGGCCGCGGCTCTCGACGATGATGTTGCTCATGGACGATGTTCTCCCCGGCTATTTCTGGCACGCTGGACAATAAAACGTCGAGCGGCCGTTCTGCACGATGCGTTTGACGGTACCGCCGCAGCCCGGCGTCCGGCAGGGCTCGCCTTCGCGGTCATAAACACGGAAGTGATGCTGAAACATGCCGAGCTCACCATCGGTGAGCCGGTGATCGCGCAGCGTCGACCCGCCGTCTTTGATGGCCTCGTTCAGCACCGCCTTTATGCTCTCGACCAGCCGCTCGGCGCGTTCGTTCGGCGCACCCTTTCTATCGGCGATCGTGGATGCCATTCGTTTGGGCGATAGCCGCGCGCGGTAAAGCGCTTCGCAGACATAGATGTTGCCGAGACCGGCAACGATGCGCTGGTCAAGCAGCGCCGCTTTGAGTGACGTCTTCTTGCCGCGGCAGGCGCGCGCCAGCATCGCGGCATCGAAGGCGTTGCCGAGCGGCTCGGGGCCGAGTCCCTTGAGCAGCGGCTCGGCGTCGAGTCTGGCGCGCGGCACAAGCTTCATCGAGCCGAAGCGGCGCGGATCGTTGAAGGTCACCGTCGCGCCCGACGACATGTGAAACACGACGTGGTCGTGCGCGACGTGCTTTTCGCGCTGATGATGATAGCGGCCGAGTTGCCGGTCCTTTTTCTGAAAGATATGAAACGAGCCGGACATGCCGAGATGCATTACCAGCACCTCGCCGGAGGACAAGTCCGCGAGCAGATATTTGGCGCGCCGGCCAAGACCCGTGACCGTCTTGCCCTTGAGCCGCTCCGCGAAATCCTTCGGCAGCGGCCAGCGCAGATCGCCGCGGCGGACCTCAACCGCGTTAAAACGCTTGCCGTCCATGGCCGCCTCGAGGCCGCGGCGTACGGTTTCGACTTCGGGAAGTTCAGGCATAAGGGTATTCGACACTTATCGGGGCAACGTGGTTAATTTCAAACACATAGCGCCAGTCGGCACGCCGCGCTATGTTTATGCATGAAGAGAGCGGCGATGGCAGAGACCGTACATTTCGGCGACCGGCAAGTGCCGCTTGAGGACAAGCAAGGCCTCGTCGACGACGTGTTCCACAGCGTGGCCCGCCGCTACGACCTGATGAACGATCTGATGTCGTTCGGGCTGCATCGAGCGTGGAAGGACACGCTGGTCACCGCAATCAGCCCGCCGAAGAACAAGCCCTTTGCGCTCCTCGACATTGCCGGCGGCACCGGCGACATTGCTTTCCGAGCGATCAAGCGCTGCGGTCCGCAAACCCGGGCGACGGTCTGCGACATCAATGCCGCCATGCTTGAAATTGGACGCGAACGCGCCGCAGGCAGCGGACTCACTGAAGCGATCGCCTTCGCCGAAGCCAATGCCGAGGCGCTGCCGTTCCCCGACAAGAGCTTCGACGCGGTGACCATCGCCTTCGGCATCCGCAACGTGCCGCGCATCGAACAGGCGCTGGCCGAGGCCTATCGCGTGCTCAAGATCGGCGGCAAATTCGCCTGCCTGGAATTCTCCGCCGTCGACGTGCCCGGCCTCGACCGGCTCTACGACTTCTATTCGTTCAATGTGATCCCGGCGCTTGGCCGCGCGGTGACCGGCGACGCCGAATCCTACCGCTATCTGGTCGAATCGATCCGCCGCTTCCCCAGCCCGCAAGCGTTTGCCGCCATGCTGCGCGCGGCCGGCTTTGCGCGCGTCACGTTTCAATCGATGAGCGGCGGCATCGTGGCGCTGCATTGCGGTTGGCGTTTGTGATCTCCGGCGCCGCGCATCTCATTCGTCTTGGCCGCGCCGGCTTTGTGTTCGCCCGCGAAGGTGTGTTCGGCGTGATCGATCCGGCCATGGTGCCGGTTCCGGCGCGTCCACTGCTGCGTATGGCGCGACTGCTTGAGCGGCGCTCGACCGGGCCCGCCGAGACGCGGCTGTCGACCGCGCTCAGCCGGCTCGGCCCAAGTTATGTCAAGCTTGGCCAGTTTTTGGCGACACGGCCCGATGTCGTCGGTGCCGCCTTGGCGCGCGATCTCGAGCGCTTGCAGGATCGGATGCCGCCGTTCCCGCAGGCCGAAGCTGAAGCGGTCATTGCCGCTTCGTTCGGCCGGCCGGTGGCTGCCGTGTTCGCAAGCTTCGGGCCGCCGATGGCGGCCGCTTCCATCGCCCAGGTTCATCGCGCCACGATAGCGGCAGGTGCCGAGCCGCGTGCCGTCGCCGTCAAGGTCTTGCGGCCGAACATTGAGCAGCGCTTTCACGCCGATCTCACGGCCTTCGCCTTCGCCGCGCAACACGCCGAGAACCTCTCCGCTGAGGCGCGGCGTTTGCGGCTTATCGAAGTGGTCGACACCTTGCGCCGCTCGGTCATGGTGGAAATGGATTTCCGGCTGGAAGCGGCGGCGCTCTCGGAAATGGCGGAAAACACCAAGGACGATCCGGACTTTCGCGTGCCGGCGGTCGACTGGGACCGCACCACCAAAGAAGTGCTGACGCTGGAGTGGATCGACGCCACGCCGCTGTCCGACCGCGCGCGGCTGCAAGCCAAGGGCTTCGATCTGCGCCAGCTCGCCCGCGCCTTGATCCAGACTTTTCTGCGCCACGCGCTGCGCGACGGCTTTTTTCACGCCGACATGCATCCCGGCAATCTGTTCGTCGACGATGCTGGCCGGCTGATCGCCGTCGACTTCGGCATCATGGGCCGGCTCGGCGCGAAGGAGCGGCTGTTCCTGGCCGAAATCCTGCACGGCTTCATCACCCGTGATTATTACCGAACCGCGCAAGTTCATTTCGAGGCCGGCTACGTGCCGCCGCGGCATTCCATCGAGGAGTTTGCCCAAGCCATCCGCGCCATTGGCGAGCCGATTCACAACCGCAGCGCCGAAGATATCTCGATGGCGAAACTCTTGACGCTGCTGTTCGAGGTCACCGGGCTGTTCGACATGCGCACCCGGCCGGAATTGCTGCTCTTGCAGAAGACCATGGTCGTGGTCGAAGGCGTGGCGCGCTCGATGGACCCCAAGCTCGACATGTGGAGCACGGCCGAACCCGTGGTGCGCGAATGGATGGAGCGCAATCTCGGACCCGCCGGAAGGCTGGAAAGCGCCGCCGCGGGCGCGGCAGAGGTCGGCCGCTTTCTCGGCGATGCGCCGGGCCTGCTCACGCGCGGCGCCCGCGTGCTCGATCAGCTCGATGAGGTCACCCGTGACGGTCTGGTGCTGTCGCCGCAGACGCTTGCCGAATTCGACAAGGCCGAGGCGCGCCGCCGGCGTTGGACCGTCGCGGCGTTGTGGGTGATCGCGGCGCTCTTGGCCTGGATAGCTTTTCTGCGCTGGTGATTGCACTGATTGCATTGCAATCAAACCGCTGCTATTATCCTGATATCGTGAAAGGAAATGGTCAGTGGCCAGCCTTACCGTCCGCCAGCTCGACGACAAGCTGAAGACGCTTTTGCGGCTGCGTGCGGCGCGTCACGGCCGCTCGATGGAAGATGAGGTGCGCTTCATCCTGAAGTCTGCGGCCAAGGACACCGGCCGCGACATCCTCGATCATTTTGAGCCCCGCGCGCATCAGGCTCAGCAAAGGTCTCCGGCTGTGGCGGCCGCCGGCCCGCGCATCCTGCTGATCATCGGCGGCGGCATCGCCGCCTACAAATCGCTCGATCTCATCCGCCGGCTGCAGGACCGCGGCGCGAGCGTGCGCTGCATATTGACCGCGGCAGCGCAGCGCTTCGTCACGCCGCTTGCCGTCGGAGCGCTTTCCGGCGAACGTGCTCATACCGACTTGTTCGATCCGCAGAGCGAATTCGACGTCGGCCACATCCGCCTCGCCCGCGACGCCGATCTCGTCATCGTGGCGCCGGCGACCGCCGACTTGATTGCGAAAATGTCCGGCGGCCACGCCGACGATCTTGCCACCGCGGTGTTGCTGGCAACCGACAAGCCGATCCTGATCGCGCCGGCGATGAACCCGCAGATGTGGGCGGCCAAAGCGACCCAGCGCAACCTGGCGCAACTCGCAGCCGATGGCGTTCAGCTTGTCGGGCCGAATGCCGGCGCGATGGCCGAACGCGGCGAAATCGGTTTGGGCCGGATGGCCGAGCCCTTGGAAATCGCTGCCGCGGTCGAAGCGCTCTTGCACCGCGCGGAAGCGCTGGCGGGCCGACGGGTTCTGGTCACCTCCGGGCCGACGAGCGAGCCGATCGATCCGGTGCGCTTCATCGCCAATCGCTCGTCCGGCAAGCAGGGGCACGCCATCGCCGCGGCTGCAGCCGCAGCCGGCGCCGACGTGGTGCTGGTGAGCGGCCCCGTCGCGGTCCCGGATCCCATCGGCGTTACGGTCGTGAAAGTCGAAACCGCACGGCAAATGCTGAATGCGGTGGAAAAGGCGCTGCCGGCCGATGCCGCGATATTCGCCGCCGCCGTCGCCGACTGGCGCGCGGCCGAGCCGAGCACAAGCAAAATCAAGAAGCAGCAAGGCCGCACGCCGACGCTCAAGCTGATTGAAAATCCCGACATCCTCTCGACGATCGCGCATCGCAAATCCGGCCGGCCGCGGCTGGTGATCGGCTTTGCCGCCGAAACCGATCACGTCATCGCCAATGCCAAGGCCAAGCTCGCCAAGAAGGGCTGCGACTGGATCCTCGCCAATGACGTCTCGCCAGCGACCGGGATCATGGGCGGCGACAGCAACACCATCCACTTGATCACGCCGACAGCCGTGGAGTCGTGGCCGCCGCAATCGAAAGATGACGTTGCCCGCACGCTGATCGAGCGGATCGCCACCGAACTCAAAGGAGACAAAGCCTGAGCACGGAATTGCGCATCATGCGCTTGCCGCACGGCGCCGATCTGCCGTTGCCGGCCTATCAAAGCGCGCTCGCCGCCGGGCTCGATCTGGTGGCCGCGGTGCCGGCCGGCACCCCGGTAGCGATCGCACCCGGCGCCCGCGCCCTGATCCCGACGGGAATAGCAATTGCGTTGCCACCGGGGAGCGAAGGCCAGATCCGACCGCGCTCGGGTCTCGCCATCCATCATGGCGTCACCGTGCTCAATGCTCCCGGGACCATCGACGCCGATTATCGCGGAGAACTACAAGTCATTCTTGTTAATCACGGCGCGGAAGCCGTGATTATCACGCGGGGAATGCGGATTGCACAGCTCATCATCGCTCCCATTCAACATGTAATGCCTGTTGAATGCACCGAATTGAGCGTGACAGAGCGTCAGGGCGGAGGATTCGGCTCTACCGGAACCGCGATTAAGCCTAACTAAACTGAAGTTAAACTGGACCGCACATCGCGTGTAAGATATCAGCGCTGGAGATGAACTAATCTCCGCCTGAAGGCGTTTGTTCTCCTCGATGCCTTTGCTTCCCCGAAAAGGAGTCCTTGCCGTCGCGGCGGTTATCGATGTCGCGATGCAAG
>Ga0335081_10014006_pt1 | contig 12970 bp, 13 predicted proteins | sample Lox_Sample_35_FD_206713 | JGI IMG/M metagenome (GOLD analysis project Ga0335081, IMG submission 206713) | Soil microbial communities from Loxahatchee National Wildlife Refuge, Florida, United States - Lox_Sample_3.5 | ecosystem: Environmental > Terrestrial > Soil > Wetlands | place: USA...
GAGGCCTCGCCGGCTGTGGTGGTCTTTCTTGTGCGTCTTGAAGTGCTCGGTGAGGTAGGCGATGCGCTCGCTCAGCAGCGCCACCTGGACCTCGGGCGAACCGGTATCCTTGTCGTGCCTGCGGTACTTCGCGACGAGCTCGACTTTCTTCTCCTGCACGATCGCCATAGTTGCTGCTCCTCTTCTCAGGAAGGCCGAGAACCGTCGCGGGGGCGAAGGCGCGCGCCGCGGGCGACCGTAACTGGCCGAAGGGGGATGTGATAAAGGAATTCCCGAGTTTCGTCAACGGCTAGGGCTTTAGGACGCGCACCGGCCTCGCCGTGTCCCCCTCGACTTCGCACACCGCGAGGAGTCGCCCGTCCGGGTCGAGGGCGGCGCACAGGCCGGGGGCCGCACCCTCGCGCCGCACCGCCTTGCCGTGGGCGAGGTCGCGCGCCTCGCCCGCTCCGAGCCGCAGGGCCGGGAAGCCGCGCAGCGCCTGGGCGAGCGGCAACAGCCGCTCGCCGAGCCCCTCCCCGCCCGCCGCGAGGCGCTCGAGGAGGTCGAGCGGAACCGCCTCCTCGAGCGTGAAACCCCCGGCGGAGAGCCGTCGCAGCGCGGCGAGGTGCGCCGGGACGCCCAGCGCGGCCCCGAGGTCCTTCGCCAGGGTGCGGATATAGGTCCCCTTCCCGCAGTGCACCCTGAGCCGTGCGCAGGCGAGGCCGTTCTCCTCGGGGGCCATCTCGAGGAGCTCGAGACGGTCCACCCGCACCCGCCGCGCCGGGCGGGCCACCTCCTCCCCCGCCCGCGCCGCCTCGTGCAGCCGCCGACCCCCCACCCGCACGGCCGAGAACATGGGGGGGACCTGCTCGATCTCGCCCAGGAAGCGGGGGAGGGCCCGGCGCAAGAGGTCGGCGTCGAGCCTCGATGGGTCGCCCCGCGCCACCACCTCGCCCTCGGCATCGTCGGTACTGGTCGAGGTGCCGAAGGCCACCTTGGCCTCGTAGGCCTTGGCGCCGTCGGTGAGGAACTGCTGCAGCTTGACCGCCTCGCCCAAGCACACCACCAGGACGCCGGTGGCGAGCGGGTCGAGGGTGCCGGTGTGGCCGGCCTTGTGCGCCCCGGAGAGCCGGCGCACCCGCGCCACCACGTCGAAGGAGGTGGGCCCGAGGGGCTTGTCGACCACCAGGACCCCGGAGATGTCGCGCGGCGCGGCCACGTTCCTATGAAGGCGAGGGGCGCGCCTCCCCACTCAGGCCGGCTCCTTCGAGCCCTCCTCGCCCGGCCGCCGCTCCTCCTTGAGCTCCTTGAGGATCCGCTCGATCTTGTCGCCCTCGGCCACGCTCGGATCGTAGGCGAAGCGCAGGTGCGGCACGTAGCGGAGCTTCATGCGCCTCGCCACCTCGCGCTGCAAGTAGCCGGCGGCCGCCGTGAGGCCCTCGAGCGTCTCCCGCCGCACCGCCTCCTCGCCGAGCACCGACACGTAGGCGGTGACGTCCTTCAGGTCGGGCGCCATCTTGGTGCCGGTCACGGTGACGAGGCCCTTCACCCGCGGGTCCTTGAGGCCGCGCGTCAGGATCGCGCTCAGCTCGCGCTGGAAGGCGTGCCCCACCCGCACCGGCCGGTCATGCGTCGCCATGGTCTAGGTCCTCGTCGGGCGCCCCGGGCCCCTCCGCCCGGCCGGCCCGGGCGAGCTCGGCCTCGGCCTCGGCCAGGCTGCGCCCGCCGCCGTCGCCCTCTATCCCGTCCGGGAAGGTCTCGATGGCGATGGTGCGGTCGAGCACCTGCAGCTGGCCGCCGTGCATGGAAGCCACGAAGTCGGCCACCTTGTCGAGGGTCTCGTTCACGAAGGCGTGCTCGTTGCCGACCGCGGCCACCCCGACCACGCTCCGCTGCCACAGGTCGTTCTCGGCCACCTCGGCGATGGCGACGTTGAAGCGCCCCCGCACCCGGTCCAGGGCCGAGCGCAAGAGGTGCCGCTTCGACTTGAGCGAGCCCGGGGCGGGCAGGTGGAGCGAAAGCCTGAGGACGCCGACGAACATGGGCTCCTCCGCGGCGGAGGGTCGGCGCCCGCCTCGGGCCGAAGGGCCCCAGGCGGGCGCGAGGGGCCACCCGCTACTCGAGGGACTGGCGGATCTCCTCCAGCTCGTAGGCGTCGATGAGGTCGCCCGGCTTCACGTCCGGGAAGTCCAGGCCGATGCCGCATTCGAGCGGCGCGGCCACCTCGCGCACGTCGTCCTTCAGCCGGCGCAGGGAGGTCACCTTGCCGGTGTGCACCACCTTGCGCTCGCGCAGCACTCGGACGTAGGCCCCCCGCCGCACCAGGCCGTCGGTGACCGCCGAGCCGGCGATGGTGCCGGCGCGCGGGATGCTGAAGAGCTGGCGCACCTCGGCCTTCCCGAGCGGACGCTCCTTGATGATGGGCTCGAGCAGGTTCTCCATCTCCTTGCGGACCTCGTCCACCGCCTCGTAGATGATGGAGAACAGGCGGATGGTGACGCCCTGCTGGCTCGCGATCTGCTCGACCTTGGTCTCGGGCTTGGTGTTGAAGCCGACGATGATCGCCTTGCCGGCCGCGGCGGTGAGCACGTCGGACTCGGTGATGACCCCCACCCCCGAGTCGAGGACCCGCACCCCCACCTTGCGGGTGGCGAGCTTCTGCAGCGCCTGGGCCACCGCCTCGGCCGAACCCTGCACGTCGGCCTTGATGACGATGTTGAGCTCCTTCTGGCCACCGGTCTTGGCCTTCGCGAAGAGGTCCTCCAGGGTGGCCTTCTTCACCACCCCGAGTTCCTTCTGGCGGGCCTTCTCGGCGCGGTGCTCGGCCACCTCCTTGGCGGCCTTCTCGTCCTCGACGACGTTGAACTCGTCGCCGGCGGTGGGGACCCCCGACAGGCCGAGGACCTCCACCGGGTAGCCGGGGAACACCTCCTTCACCTGCTCCCCCCGCTCGTTCATCATGGCGCGGACCCGGCCGTACTCGCTGCCGGTGACGAGGGCGTCGCCCACTTTGAGGGTGCCCTCCTGGACGAGGACGGTGGCGACCGGCCCCCGCCCCTTCTCGAGCTTGGCCTCGATGACCACCCCGGCGGCGAGCTTGTCGGGGTTGGCTCTGAGCTCGAGCACCTCGGCCTGCAGGGCGATGTACTCGAGGAGCTCCGGGAGGCCCTGCTTGGTGCGGGCCGAGACCGGGACCATGATGGTGGTCCCGCCCCACTGCTCGGGCACGAGCTCGTACTCGTTGAGCTGCTGCATGACCCGCTCGGGCGCGGCGCCGGCCTTGTCGATCTTGTTGATGGCGACGAGGATGGTGACCCCGGCCTCCTTGGCCTGCTTCACCGACTCGACCGTCTGCGGCATGACCCCGTCGTCGGCGGCCACCACCAGCACCACGAGGTCGGTGACCCGCGCTCCGCGCTGCCGCATGGCGGTGAAGGCCTCGTGGCCCGGGGTGTCGAGGAAGGTGACCGGGCCCCTCTCGGTCTGGACGGCGTAGGCCCCGATGTGCTGGGTGATGCCGCCCGCCTCGCCCGAGGCCACGTCGGCCTGGCGGATGGCGTCGAGCAGCGAGGTCTTGCCGTGGTCGACGTGCCCCATGACGGTGACCACCGGCGGGCGCGGCTGCAGCTTGCTGGCGTCCTCGGCCACCTCGGGGATGTACTCCTCGACCTCGAAGCCCCGCTTCTCGACGGTGTAGCCGAACTCGCTCGCCAGGAAGGCGGCGGTGTCGGCGTCGATGAGCTGGTTGATGGTGGCCATGGTGCCGCCCTGCATCAGCTTGCGGATGAGGTCGGACGCCTTGACGCCCATGAGCTGCGAGAGCTCCGACACCGAGATCGCCTCCTCGATGCGGATGACCTTCTTGTGCTCGGCCTTCTCGGTGATCAGCGTCTTCGCCCCCTTCTTGGTGGCCTTCTTCTTCTTGCCGCGGATCGGGATGTAGGCGCGGTCGGTGATGGCCGCCGCCAGGAGCTCCTTGCCGGTGAGCCCGCGGGCCGCCTCGTCGGCGGGCCTCCCGCTCCCGCGGCCGCGGCGGGCCTTGTCCTTGGAGACGTCGATGAACTCGCGCTCGCGCCCCAGCATGCCCGGGACCACCTTCAGCTCGCGCACCTCGCCGAGGGCGGGGTCACCCGCCTCACCGGCATGGTGGGCCGGGAGATGACCACCGCCTGGGTGGAGGTGGGGCGCAGGCTGCGCGGGTCGACCTGGGGGCGCGAAGGCGCCGGCGGGGCCGCCACCGCCGCGGTGGCCGGCTGGGGGGCGACCGGGGCGTGCCGCAGCGGGCTCGCGAGCGGGGGGGCGGCCGCCGGGGCGACGGGAGCCTCGACTTGGGGCTGCTCCGGCGCGGTCGCCAAAACCTCGGCCGGCGCCGGCTCGGCCGACGCGGCGAGCGGGGCGCCCTCGGCCTCGTGGACCGCCGGGGCGGGGGCGGGGACCTCCAGCGGTGCGGGCTCGGGGGGCCGCGCCTCGAAGGCGGGCTCGGGGGCGCCGTTCGCGTGTCCGGCCGCGGCCGGGTGTGCGGCGGCGGGAGGCGGGGCGGCCGGGTGGACCGCCGGCTCCACGTGGGCCTTCTTGCGTACCACGAAGCCGGGGCCGGTCGGCTTGGCCGGGGGCGGCTTGGGCTTCTTCTCGCCGACGATCTTCTCGAAGGCGGTGGCCGCCTGATCGTCCTCGAGCGAGGAGCTGTGGCTCTTCACGTCGGTGTAGCCGAGGGCGTGGAGCTTGTCGACGAGCTCATTGTTGGAGAGCTCGATGCCGTGCTCCTTCAGCTGCTTGCCGAGCTCGTGGACCCTCTTCTTCGACATTGCCAACACTCCTAATCCTTACGGGCATTTCCCGTCAACAAATCCCGGATGAGACCCGCGTCGGCGAGGGCCGCCGCGTCCCGGAACGCGCGGCCGAAGGCCCGGCGCCTGAGAGCCCGCTCCAGGCATCCCTGCGCGGCGTGGAGGTAGGCCCCCCGGCCGCCCGCGCGAGCGCGGTCCACCTCGACGTGGCCCTCCCGCGCGCGCAGCCGCACGAGGTCCTTCTGGGCCACCCTCTCCCCACAGCCGATGCAGGTGCGGACGGGTTCCATGCCTAGACCGGGCTCCCGGAGGCCGCCCCGGCGCGCTCGGCGTCGAGTTCGGTCCGCAGCTTCGCCTCCTCCTCCAGGTAGACCCCCACCGCGTGCTTCACCTGGCGCGCCTTCTTGATCCCGAGCTCGGTCTGCTCGGCGAGCTTCATCACGTCGGCCTCGTTGTGGATGGCCTCGACCGTGCTGTACCCGGCGCGCTTAAGCTGCTCGATGGTCTTCTCGCCCACCCCGCGCACGCGGGCCAGCCGCTCGTCCTGGGAGAGCTCGTCCGGGTGGCGGCGCGCCTCGGCCAGCCGGGCCGCCTCGCGCTCCTGCTCGAGCCTGATCTCCTCCTCGGTGTCCACCACCGCCTGCTCGCGGGCCTGCTTCTGCAGCTCCGGGATCATGTCCATGGTGAAGCCCGGGAACTGGGTCAGCATCTCCGGCGCAGCGTTGGCGATGTCCTGGGCCTTGCGGAAGCCGTGGGCGTAGAGCATCTCCTGGGTCGGCTCGGGGATACCGATGGCGGTGAAGCTGATGGTGGCGAACTCGCGCATCTCCTTCACGCGCGACTCGGAGTTGATGTCGAGCTTCCAGCCGGTGAGCTGGGAGGCGAGCCGCACGTTCTGTCCGCGGCGGCCGATGGCGAGCGACAGCTGGTCGTCCGGGACGATGATCTCCATGGCCCGGTTCTGCTCGTCGAGCAGCACCCGCGACACCTCGGCCGGCGCCAGGGCGTTGCAGACGAAGCGCGCCTGGTCGTCGTTCCAGGGCACGATGTCGATCTTCTCCCCGCGCAGCTCCTGCACCACCGCCTGTACCCGGCTGCCCTTCATGCCCACGCAGGCCCCGACCGGGTCGACGTCGGAGTCGCGCGAGCTGACCGCGATCTTGGCGCGCCCGCCCGGCTCGCGGGCGGCGGCCTCGATGATCACCACCCCCTCGGCGATCTCGGGGACCTCCATCTCGAAGAGCTTTCTGAGGAGCTCCACCGAGGCGCGCGAGAGGATGATCTGCGGGCCCTTCGACTCCCGCAGGACGTCGAGCACGTAGGCCTGGATCCGGTCGCCGGCCCGGTAGCTCTCGCGCGGCACCTGCTCGCGGACCGGCAGCACCGCCTCGGCCCGCCCGAGGTCGACGATGACGTTGCCGCGCTCGAAGCGCCGCACGATGCCGGTGATGACCTCGCCCTTGCGGTCCTTGTACTCGTTGAAGATGTTCTCGCGCTCGGCGTTGCGCGTGCCCTGGATCATGACCTGCTTGGCGGTCTGGGCGGCGATTCGGCCGAAGGAGCGCCGGAAGGTCTTGAGCCGGAGCAGGTCGCCCCACTGCTCGTCCTGGGCCTTCGCCTCCGCCTCGTCCTCCGGCCGGTAGTAGATGGGGAAGTCCAGCTCGTCCCCCACGTCCACCTCGATCCCCTTCTGGCGGGCGGTCGAGATGGGGATCATGTTGACCGGGTCGGGCAGCGGGGCCTCGGGGGTCGGGTCGGCCACGATGGTCAGCACCTGGAAGAGGTCGATCTGGCCCTTGTCGTCGTCGTAGTGGGCCTTCAGGGCGCGCTCGATCCCGAAGTGCTTCTTGGCGGCCATGGCGATGGCCTCCTCGAGGATGGCCACCAGCGTCGAGCGCTCGATGCCCTTGTCCTTGGCGACCTGGTCGAGGATGAGGTTCAGGTTCACGTTCGGCTGCATGGCTACTCCTTTTTCCTCAGGTCGGCCTCGTAGTCGTACTCGAGATGGGCTTTCGCGATCTTAGCGTGGGGGACCTGGTAGAGCGTCCCGTCGACCTCGATGGCGACGGCGCCCTGCGAGAAGCCCCTCAGCGTCCCGGTGAAGTTCTTGCGCGGGCCCGCCGGCGTGTCGATGGGCGCGAAGGTCTTCACGTGCGCGCGCTGGCCTGCGAAGCGCACGAAGTCCTCGGGCTTGCGCAGCGGCCGGTCGAGCCCGGGCGAGCTCACCTCGAGGTTGTAGGCCGGCTCGATGAAGTCCTCGACGTCGAGCAAGGGCTCGATGGTCCTCGAGAGCTCCTGGCAGTGATCGATGGTGACCCCTCCCGGGCGGTCGATGTAGACCCGCAGGACGTAGCTCGGCCCCTCGCGCCCCCACTCCACCTCCACGAGCTCGAAGCCCTCGCGCAGGACGAGGGGCTCGAGCAGGTGTCGCGCCCGCTCCGCGATGGGCTCTGTCCCGATGGCGCTCATCTCTCAAAAAGAAAAAAGTGGGCGCAACCGCTGCCCACTTTCGTGACCCGGCCGTCCGGGTGTCGAAAATGTCGAGGGGTGTAGGTAACAGAACCGCCCCGGTCGGTCAAGGACGCGCCCGGGTGGGGCGAAGGGCCCGAGGAGTGCCGCCCGCGCATCGTGCGAGCCGCCGGGCGAGTAGGCCCAAGGAGGCCTGCGGAGGCCGCTCTTCAGTCCCCCGCCGGCGCGCGCAGCCCGAGCAGGAACTCGACGTTCCCGGCCGGCCCGAGGACGGGCGACTCGACCTCCCCGAGGACGAGGAAACCCAGGGCGCGGGCCGCCTGCGCCACCCCCTCCACCGCGGCGCGCCGCTTTTGGGGGTCGCGCACCACCCCCCCCTTGCCCACCTCCCCCCTCCCCACCTCGAACTGCGGCTTCACGAGCACCACCGCCTCCCCGCGGGGCACGAGGATCGCCCGCACGGCCCCGAGGACCAGCCGGAGCGAGATGAAGGCGAGGTCGGCGGTGACGAACTCGACCGCCTCCCCGAGCGCCTCGGGGGTGAGGTAGCGAGCGTTCGTCCGCTCCCGCACCACCACCCGCGGGTCGGCGCGCAGCCGAGCGTGCAGCTGGCCGTAGCCCACGTCCACCGCGTAGACCCTCCTGGCACCGCGCTCGAGCAGGACCTCGGTGAAGCCGCCGGTGGAGGCCCCCAGGTCGGCGCAGACCTTGCCCGAGGGGTCCACCGGGAAGGCCTCGAGCGCGGCGAGCAGCTTCTCGGCGCCGCGCGAGACGTGGCCGGTGGCCGGGGCGCCCTTCTTCACCCGCAGCGGCAGCTCGGGGTCGACGAGCTGGCCCGGCTTGTCGACCCGGGCCTCGCCGGCCACCACCGCCCCGGCCATCACCAGGGCCTGGGCCTGGGCACGGGAGGCGGCGAGGCCCCGCGCCACGAGCAAGAGGTCGATGCGCTCGCGCCGCGCCACCCTCGCCCCGTGGCCCCGGATGCGCTAGGCCACGCCGCGGGCGCCGGCGATCGGGACCCGGTCGTCGAGGAGCTCGCGGCCGGCGGCGGCGATGCCGGCCGCGTCGAGCCCGAGGAGCGAGCGCTGCTTCGCCGCGTCGCCGTGGGTGACGAAGCGGTCGGGCAGGCCCAGCCGCCGCACCCGCAGCCGCGCGAGCAGGCCGTGCCGCTCGAAGGCCTCCAGGCAGGCCGAGCCGAACCCGCCGGCCAGGACCCCCTCCTCCACCGTGACCACCCGCCGGGTGGCGGCCGCGAGCGAGCAGACGAGCTCCTCGTCGAGCGGCTTCACGAAGCGCGCGTCCACCACCGCCACCGCCGCCCCTTCCCGCTCGAGCGCCTGGGCCGCCTCCAGGGCGGCGCCGAGGGGGCTCCCGGCCGAGAGGATGACGAGGTCCGGGTGCGTCCCGGGCTCGCGCACGAGCCGCCCCCTGCCGATCTCGAGCGGGGCCGGCTCGGCATCGAGCGGGGCGCCGGCCCCGGGGGCGCGCGGGAAGCGGAAGGCGGCCGGGCCGTCGTGGGCGAGCGCGGTGGCGAGCATGTGGCGCATCTCGTTCTCGTCGGACGGGGCCATCACCACCAGGTTGGGGACGCAGCGGAGGTAGACGAGATCGAAGGCGCCCTGGTGGGTCTTGCCGTCGGCGCCCACCAGGCCGCCGCGGTCGAGGGCCAGGGTCACCGGCAGCCTCTGCAGGGCCACGTCGTGGACCACCTGGTCGTAGGCCCGCTGCAGGAAGGTGGAGTAGATCGCCACCACCGGCCGCAGCCCTTCGCAGGCCAGGCCGGCCGCGAAGGTGAGCGCGTGCTGCTCGGCGATGCCGACGTCGTAGGTGCGCTCGGGGAAGCGCTGCTTGGCGCGGATGAGGCCGGTCCCCTCCAGCATGGCGGCGGTGATGGCCACCACCCGCCCGTCGCGCTCCATCTGCTCGCAGAGGGCGTCGGCGAACAGGTCGGTGTAGCTCTTCACCGCCGGCTTCTTGGCGGTCGACTTGCCGGTGGCCACGTCGAAGAAGCTGAGCCCGTGGCCGCGGGTGGCGAGGTCGGCCTCGGCCGGCTTGTAGCCCTTGCCCTTGGTGGTGATGGCGTGCACCAGCACCGGCCCGTCGCAGCTCGCCACCTTGCGGTAGGTCTCGACGAGCCCGAGGACGTCGTGGCCGTCCACCGGGCCCACGTACTGGAAGCCCAGGCCCTCGAAGAGGATGCCGGGCGAGATGAGGGCCTTCGAGGCGTTGATGGCGTGGCGGATGACCTGGATGGCGTCGCTGCCCTTCGGCATCTGGCGCAGGATCTCCTTCACGGTGCGCCGCCAGTTGTTGAAGGTGCGGGAGGCGAACTTCTTGGTGAACCAGGCCGAGAGGGCGCCCACGTTGGGCGAGATCGACATCTCGTTGTCGTTCAGGACCACGAGCAGGTCGCGCCCCAGGTACCCGGCCTGGTTCAGGCCCTCGAAGGCGATGCCCCCGGTGAGGGCCCCGTCGCCGACGAGCGCCACCACCTTGCCCTCCTCGTTCTTCAGCCGGCGCGCCTCGATCATGCCGAGCGCGGCCGACACCGCGGTCGAGGCGTGGCCGACCCCGAAGGCGTCGTGCTCCGACTCCTGCCGCTCGGGGAACCCGGAGAGCCCCCCCTCACAGCGGATGGTGCGGAAGCGGTCGCGCCGGCCGGTGAGGAGCTTGTGGGCGTAGGCCTGGTGCCCGACGTCGAACACCAGCTTGTCGAGCGGCGAGCTGTAGACGTAGTGCAGCGCCACGATGAGCTCGACGGCCCCGAGCGAGGACCCGAGGTGGCCCCCGTTGCGGGCGCAGGTGGCGATGATCTCGTCCCGGATCTCCTGGCACAGGCGCGGCAGGTCGTCGGGCTTGAGGCGCTTCAGGTCGAGCGGCGAGTCGATGCGGTCGAGCAGGCGGGCCATGCGTTCATCATCTCCTTCGGTTCACCACGAACTCGGCCACCGCCCGCAGCGCGTCGGCGCGCGGGCCGAGAGGCTCGAGCCAGAGGAGCGCCTCGGCGCAGGCGCGCTCGGCCTCTCGCCGGGCCGCCGCGACCCCGAGGAGGGCCGGCAGGGTGGCCTTGCCGAGGGCGGCGTCCTTCTGGGTCGCCTTGCCGAGCGCGGCGGAGTCCCCGGTCAGGTCGAGGAGGTCGTCGGCGATCTGGAAGGCGAGCCCCAGGCTGGCCCCCACCGGCTCGAGGCCGCAGGGGGAGCCCTGCGCGGCCACCGCCCCGCCCACCACCGCGGCGGCGATGAGGGCGCCGGTCTTCTTCGCCATGAGCTCCCTCACCGCGGCCTCGGAGAGGCTCCGCCCCTCGGCGGCGATGTCGAGGGCCTGCCCCTCCACCATGTGCCAGGCGCCCTCGGCGAGGAGGGCCGCGAGAGCCCTCGTCCGCGGATCGCCCGAGGCGAGGAGGTGCTGGAAGGCCAGCGCCTGCAGCCCGTCGCCGACCAGCACCGCGGTGGCCTCGTCGAAGGCCCGGTGCAGGGTGGGGCGGCCCCGGCGCAGGTCGTCGTCGTCCATGCACGGCAGGTCGTCGTGCACGAGCGAGTAGGTGTGGATCATCTCCAGGGCGACGGCGAAGCGCAGCGCCAGCCCGTCGTCGCCGGCGTCGCCCCCGAGGGCCTCGCAGGTCGCGAGGGTGAGGGCCGGCCGGAGGCGCTTGCCCCCGCCGGTGAGGGCGTAGGCGAGGGCCTCGCACAGCCGCCCCGGCTGGAGCCGGCGCCGCTCCTCGGCCACCCGGCGCAGCTCGGCGTCGACCCGGCCCTGCACCGCCTTGAGGAAAGCTTCGATGGGGAAGGGCGCGCCCGCCACGGGGATGGGTTTCTAGCACAAGCCCTGGCCCGCCGCTCACCCTCCGGGCGGGCTCGCCGCGCCGCCCCCATCCTGGCCGGCGCTCAGACGGGCGGGGTGGCCGGCGCGGCGCCGCGCTCGGCCAGGATCTCCCGGATGCGGGCGATGAGCCGGTCCATGTCGAGCGGCTTCGGGAAGTAGTCGATGGCCCCGGCCTCGAGGCCGGCCCGCTCGTCCTCGGCGCTCTTGCGGGCCGAGATGAAGATGACCGGGATGTCCTGGAAGGTGTCGTTCTTCTTGATGGCCCGGCACAGCTCGAAGCCGTCGATCCAGCTCATCATCACGTCGAGCAGGATGACGTCCGGGCGGTCGACGTGCATGGCCGAGATGAGCCTCAGGCCATTCGCGGCCTGGCCCACGTCGAACCCCTCGAGCTCGAGGGCGAGGGTGAGCATCTCGCGCGTGTCGCGGTCGTCGTCGACGATGATGACCTTCGGCCTGCGCTCGGTCTCGTCGCTCATCTAAGGCGCCTTGCCCTCGGGGTCGAACGGGACCTCCTCCAAGGAGCCATCGGCGTTGCGGACCAGCATCTCGATGCGCCGCTCCGCCTCGTCGAGCCGGCGGGTGGCCTCGTTCGCCAGCTTGACCCCCTCGGCGAACTTCTCGATCGATTGCTCGAGGCTCAGGGCCCCGGACTCGAGCTCGCCCACCACCCGCTCGAGCCGCGTGAGCAGGACGTCGTAGGTCTCGGCCCGGTCGGGCCCCGCATCCCGTCGCTCGGTCGCTTCGGTCACGCTCGCTCCCGCCTAGGCTTACCTAACAGAGCTCCCCCATGCCAGCAACCGCTCACCCCCTCACCGGCCGCGCCCCGGCAGCGGGTCCTCCCCGGCCTCGATCGAGGCGACGCGGGCGTCGAGCCAGCCTTCCCCGAGGGCCACCCGCAAAAGGTCCCCCGGGAGGACCGTCCGGCTGGCCTTGACGAGCCGGCCGTCGTGGAGGACGAGCGCGAAGCCGCGCTCGAGGAGCTTCGCCACGTTGGCCGGCTCGAGTCGGGCGCGCAGGCGCTCGAGGGCGAGGCGTTCCCTCCCGAGGGCGGTGGCCTGCCAGCGCGCCAGGCGGCGCGCGGCTTCCCCGGCCCGGCGCGAGAGCGCCCGCAGGCGGGCCCGCGGCTCGGTGGGCCCGAGCCGCTCGCGCAGGGCCTTGAGGCGGGAGCGCAGGGCCCTCTCCCTCGCCCGCAGGGCCGCCTCGGCCCGGTGGGCGAGGTCTTCCACGCGGTTGCGCTGCACGGAGAGCAGGTGGGCGGGGTCGGTGAGCTCGGCGCGCAGGGCGCGGATCTCACGCCGGCGGGCGACGAGCCCCTCGCTCACCCCGCGATGGAGACGGGCCCTCAGGGTGGCGAGGTGCGCCTCGAGCTCCTCCTTCACCGGCACCACCAGCTGGGCCGCGTGGGTGGGGGTGGCGGCGCGCACGTCGGCCACGAGGTCCGCCACCGTGAAGTCCACCTCGTGCCCGACCGCGCTCACCACCGGCACCGAGCAGGCCGCGATGGTGCGGGCCAGCCGCTCGTCGTTGAAGGCCCACAGGTCCTCCTGCGACCCTCCGCCGCGCGTGACCACCAGGACGTCGCAGCCGGCGCGGTCGAGGGCCCTGAGGGCGGCACAGACCTGGGCCGCCGCCCCCTCCCCCTGCACGCGGCAGGGGGCGACGAGCACCGGCATGGTCGGGTAGCGCCCGTGCAGGACCCGCAGGAGGTCGCGCAGGGCGGCGCCGGTGGGGCTCGTCGCCACCCCCACCCGCCGCGGCAGGACCGGCAGGGGCCGCTTGCGGGCGGGGTCGAGCAGGCCATCCTGCTCGAGCCGCTCCTTGAGCTGCCTGAGCCAGAGTGCCTGGGCCCCGGCCCCGCGCGGCTCGAGCTCCTGCACCACCAGCTGGTACTTGCCGTGGGGTGGATAGAT
>Ga0335081_10014008_pt1 | contig 12969 bp, 9 predicted proteins | sample Lox_Sample_35_FD_206713 | JGI IMG/M metagenome (GOLD analysis project Ga0335081, IMG submission 206713) | Soil microbial communities from Loxahatchee National Wildlife Refuge, Florida, United States - Lox_Sample_3.5 | ecosystem: Environmental > Terrestrial > Soil > Wetlands | place: USA: Florida...
GAGGAAGTCGTTCAAGCGCGCGACCTGGGAATGGGTCAAGTCGCTGGCGATCGCGCTCGTCATCTGGTTCGTGCTCCGGACCCTCCTGATCGAGGCGTTCCGGATTCCCTCGAGCAGCATGGAGCGGACGCTCCTGGTCGGGGACTTCCTGTTCGTCAACAAGGCGCTGTACGGCGCCGAGCTGCCGATCATCCACACGCGACTCCCGGCGTTCCGCGATCCGCGGCTCGGGGACATCGTCGTCTTCGATTCACAGACCGAGCAGGGCGTCAAGGTGGTGAAGCGGCTGGTCGGGGTGCCGGGCGACACGCTCCAGATGAAGAACGCCATCCTGTGGCGGAACGGGGTGCCGCAGCAGGAACCGTACGTCGAGCACGTCGACTCGCTCACGGACACGTCGGCTCCGGAAATGCGGGAGTGGCAGCTGAACTTCGTGCTCCCCTCGGTCGACAAGGCGGCGTACCACCCCACGCGGGACAACTGGGGACCCCTGGTCGTGCCGCCGAAGAAGTACTTCGTGATGGGGGACAATCGCGACAACTCGTACGACTCGCGCTACTGGGGGTTCGTCCCGCGGGGCGTGATCCGCGGGCGTCCGCTGTTCGTGTACTACTCGTTCGACGCGGACTCCTGGCGCGCGCTGCCATTCCTCACCGCCATCCGCTGGAGCCGCATCGGGCACGAGCCCCGCTGACGCGGCCCGGCCTCAGGCGTGCGCCGCCTCCGGCGCCCGCAGGCGCGGCAGGAAGAGCGCCGCCACCATCCCCAGCGCCGCCAGAGCCGCCCCGGCCCAGAACGGGGCGGTCATGCCGCTCGCACCGATGAGAAACCCCGCGAGCGTCGGCCCGGCGATGCGGCCGAGCGTGGAGGCCGTCTGCGTGAGGCCCAGCGCGGCCCCCTGCTGTCCGGCGGGGGTGCGCCTGCTGACCAGCGCCGAGATGCTGGGCCCGGCGAGCGCCGATCCGGCCGAGAGGACGCCGAGCGCGGCCAGGAGGGGCGCCTGGCCCTTCGCGCCGGGCAGGAGCGCGAACCCCGCGGCCAGCAGGAGTGCGCCGGTCACGGCGAGGTGGCGCTCGCCCAGTCGAGGCGCCAGCCGCCCCACCAGGCCGCCCTGGACGACCGCCGAGACGACGCCCATGTAGGCGAACAGCATCCCCATCTTCCGCGGCGTGTCGTGCAGCACGTCGGAGCCGAACAGCGGCAGCGTCACGTGGATGACGGCCCAGGCGGCGGTCAGCAGCAGGATCGCGGCGACGGGCACGGCCAGCGCCTGGAGGCGCACGCGCTCGGCCCGGCGCGCGGCGTGGTGCTGCGGCGTCTCCGGCAGCCACGCCAGCGCGGCCAGAGCATTCGCGGCGCAGAGGCCGCCGGCAACGAGACCCGCGCTCGCGTAGCTGTGCGTCGAGAGGATCCCGCCGATGGCTGGACCGAGGATGAACCCCATCGCGAATGCCGCCCCGAGCATGCCCATCGCGTGGGCGCGGCGCTCCGGCGCCGTGACGTCCGCGATGTACGCCTGCGCGACCCCGACCGTCGCGCCCATCGCTCCCGCCACGATCCGCGAGATGAGCAGCACCCAGTAGGTGCGGGCGAAGGCGAACAGCAGATAGGACGCGGTCGAGCCCACCAGCCCGACGATCAGCACGGGGCGGCGGCCGAACCGGTCCGAGAGGCCGCCCCACACCGGCACCGCGACGAGCTGGAGCAGCGAGAAGCTGGTGACGAGGAACCCGATCGCCGCCGGCGACACGCCGAACGTGGCGGCGTACGTCGGCAGCAGCGGCAGCACGATCCCGAAGCCCAGCAGATCGATGAAAACGACGGTGAAGACGACGCCGAGTTGCTTGGTCACGCGCCGCGGAGCGGCGGGCGTGGGCTGCGCCTCACTTGTACCGGTAGGTGATGCGGCCGCGGGTCAGGTCGTAGGGGGAAAGCTCGACGGCCACGCGGTCGCCGCGCAGAATGCGGATGTAGTTCTTCCGCATCTTGCCCGAGACGTAGGCCAGAATCTGGTGGCCGTTCTCGAGCTCGACGCGGAAGGTGGTGTTGGGGAGCACCTCTGTGATGGTGCCCATCATCTGGATGGCGTCGCCTGCCACGACTTCGAGTCGCTCCTCGACTGGGGTGATCCGGCCCGGGCCCGAGCCCGGCGGTGGCTTTAACCTAGCCCTCCCCGGAAGGCCGCGCAAACGGCCGTCCCGCAGGCCCTTGCGCATTCGGCGCGGCTTGTGAAGTAATTCACAACCAACGACACAGCGACCTTTCGCCGTGCGCGGGGTAGGAAGCCGCGCTTTGGGAGTTGTATCCCTTCACCTTGAGGAGTGGGGTGGCAATGACACGCTGGTCTCTCGCGGCCCTTCCGGCTCTGGCGCTGGGTGTCCTCGCGTTCGCGCGGCCCGCCACGCGCGCGGCCGGGGTGACGCACCATGTGCGAATGATGCAGGAGGGGAGCAAGTACATGTTCAACCCCGCCGACTTCACGATCCACGTCGGGGACGTCGTGGAATTCGAGAACGTCTCCGGCGGGCCGCACAACGTCGAGTTCGACAAGGACCACATTCCGGCCGGCGCCCGTGACGTCCTGAACCGGGCGATGCCGCGGAAGATGGGGGACCTGGCGAGCCCGTTCCTGACGCAGCCGCACGAGAAGTACAGCATCAGCTTCGCCGGCGCCCCCAAGGGGGAGTACCACTACTTCTGCCTCCCGCACCGCGCCCTCGGCATGATCGGGGTCATCACCGTCGAGTAACGGTCCGGTTTCGGTCGCTTGCGGCGCCTCCCGTCGCGCGGTAACTCTGGCGACGGGAGGCGCTGCGCTATGGCCATGGATCCGGGCGAGAGCTTCGACCTGGTGGCGGACGTTCCCATCGAGGAGGTCCGCGCCACCCCCGACGGCTTCGTCCTGCAGGGGCGAGGAACAGATCGTGCAGGCTACACGCTCGAGATGCACCTGGACCTGCCGGTGGACCAGCGCACGCGCAAGGTCTTGAGCGAGATCCTGTCGCAGGCGGAGGTCAAAGTGATGCGTTGGCGCTCGCCGGTGAGGCGTCCAAGCAACGCCTGAATCCGGGGTGACTGGAGTCACCGCCGCGCGTCTCGGGGCCTTGTAGCGTCGCCAATTCGGACCGGTGAGGGACGGCTTGCAGGCGGCGGCAGCGTCCTGCATACTCCTGCATCGCCATTCGTACCCTGTCCGCTGCATTCTCATCAGCGAGGTTTGCCCGATGACAGCCCTGCTGCGACCCAGCAGTGTGTTGCGCCTCATCCTGGTCCTTTCCGCCGGCGCGTGTGCCGGCGGAGGCGCGATCCGGGTGAGCGACGTCACGCCGCAACAGATCCCGGCACTCGAGGCCGCAAGGAGCCAGCGCCCCCAGGACGCGACCGCGCTCGCGCGTCTCGGCGTCGCGTACTTCAAGGCGGCGCGGTACGCCGACGCGCGGCCGGTCCTGGACAGCGCCGTGGCGCACGATCCCGCCAACGGCGTGGCGGCGATCTACCTCGGCATGACGGCGGAGCAGCTGGGGGACTTCGCGACGGCGCGGCGCGCCTACCAGGACTACATCAACCGGGTCGGCGCGAACGGCCAGCTCAAGTCCACGGCCCGGCAGCGTCTGGCCCTGGTGAGCCGCCGGCAGCTGGAGTACCAGGCGCGCGAGGCGCTGGCCAACGAGGCGGCGCTGACGACCATGCCGCCGGAGTCGAACACCGTGGCGGTGATGCCGTTCAACTACACCGGCACCAACGCGGACATCCGGCCGCTGACGCGTGGACTGGCGCAGCTCCTGGTCACGGACCTGGCGAAGTCGCGGCAGCTGCGGGTGCTCGAGCGCGAACGGATGCAGGCGATCCTCGACGAGCTGAAGCTCAGCGACTCGGGTCGGGCCGCCCCGGCGACGGCGTTGCGGAGCGGACGGCTGCTCCGGGCGGCGCGGGTGGTGCAGGGCTCCCTCGCGGACCTGCCCGGCAATGAGCTGCAGGTCAGCGCGGTGGTCGTGGACGTCGCGACCTCCGGCGCGGGGTCGCCGGCGGCGGGAGAGGACCAGCTCAGCCGGCTGTTCGATCTCGAGAAGCAGATCGCCTTCTCGATCTTCAGCGCGATGGGGGTGCAGCTCTCGCCGGCCGAGCAGGAAGCCATCAACCAGCGCCCGACGCAGAACGTCCAGGCATTCCTGGCCTACAGCCGCGGGCTGGCGGCGCAGGATCAGGGCGACTACGCGGCGGCCCAGGCCGACTTCAACGATGCGGTGAATCTCGATCCGGCGTTCCGCGCCGCGAGCCAGGGCGCGGCGACGGCGGGTGAGCTGTCGACGGCGAGCCAGCAGACGGTGGCGCAGACGGAGCAGTCGGTGTCGCAGGTCGCGCAGTTCCAGGCGCCATCGCCCACGGGACCGGACGCGACGCAGACGGCGCTGAGCAACGGCGCCGACGCGACCAACCCCACCAGCGGGTCGCAGATCACCAACCAGGGCGGCGGCGGCACGGCGCAGACCAACAACCAGGGCACCAATCGCGCGAACACCGGCGAGATCTCGGGCACCGATCGCTCGGGGACCAGCATCGGCAACATCATCATCATCATCAAGAGGCCGTGATGGGCACCCGACGGATCTTCCCGGCATTCGCGGCGCTCGCGGCGCTGCTCCCCGCCTCGCTGCTCGCTCAGGGGCCCGAGGTCGGCTCGTCCACCGGCTTCACCGGCGTCGACGTGCGCGGCGTCAGCTTCCAGTCCGGCCTCGGCATCAAGAAGGTGACCGAGATCGCGGTGCCGTTCGCCGCGGTGTGGCAGGCCGGTGCGCATCTCAGCTTCGATCTTGGCGGCCGTTACGCGACCGTCTCCAGCACCGACGAGAGCGGCGCCAGCACGTCGCTCTCGGGGCTCACGGACATCCAGGTGCGGGGGCTCTACGCGCTCGTCCGGGATGTCGCGGTCCTCTCTCTCACGGTGAATCTGCCGACGGGGAAGACGAAGCTCGCCCCCGACCAGCTGCCGGTGGCGGGCATGATCGCGTCGGACATGCTGCCGTTCCCGGTGACGAACTTCGGCTCCGGCTTCAACGTGACGACCGGCCTCGCGCTGGCGGTGCCGGTCGGCGGCTGGGCGCTGGGTTTCGCCGGCAGCTACCGCGCGAACGGCAGCTTCACGCCGGTCGCGGATACCGGCGCCGCGGGCGGGAGCTACAAGGCGGGCGGCGAGTTCCGCGTGCGCCTCGGCCTCGATCGGATCGTGGGCCAGAGCCGCCTGTCGGCGGGCGTCACGTACTCGAGCTACGGCGACGATACGTTCGGCAACTCGCCCCTGTTCCAGTCCGGCAAGCGGGTCATCCCGCAGGCGTCCTGGAGCTTCCCGGTGGGCAACGTGGGCCTGGCCCTCTACGCGTGGGACATGTACCGCGGAGCGGGCTCGGTCATCGTCAGCGGCACGGCCACGGAGAAGCGGAACGTGCTCGCCGCCGGCGCGATGGCGTCCATCCAGACGGGCCAGAGCGTGCTGCACCCGCAGATCGAGTTCCGCAGCTACTCCAGCGCCCTCTGCCTGGGGACGGTCACGAGCTCGTTCTGCGCCGCGGGCAAGCTCGTCTCCCTCGGTGCGCGCTACCAGATCGCGATGAGCGAGCGCGTCGCCGTCGTCCCGCTGCTGCGGGTGGATCTGGGGAACCTCGTCAACCAGAGCACCGGCCAGGCCGTGAGCTTCACGGGCTGGAATCTCGGGGTCACGCTCCGGGCGACGATGTGACGCGAAGGCTCGTGTGCGCCTCGGTGGCGGCGTTGCTGTCCGGGGCGTTGCTGGGCTGTCTCGAGGCCATCGCACCCGGAAGCCCGCACGCCGGCGCCGTCAGCCTCGCCATCGCGCCGCTGTTCGTGGACGCGGGGGCCGAGGCCGGCGTCCCGGGCGACGTGGATCTCATTCGGATCACGCTCCACAACCCGCCGAAGTCGGACACGACGCTGAACTTCCCGGTCGCCCCGGGCCAGGATTCCATCATCATCTCGATCCCGATCACGCTCAGCGGCGGCGTGGACACCGTCGGCGTGACGTTCCAGGCCATCCGGTCGAGCGACAACACGGTCCTCTACTCCGGGTTGCAGACCTTCCGCCTGCAGCCTGGCGTGCCGACCGGCTCGGGGTCGCCCCTGGTGGCGAAATACGTGGGCCCCGGGGGCAACATCGCCTCGATCGCGATCGTGCCCCGGGCGACGACGATCAAGCCCGGCGACACGCTCGCGTTCGGCTACACCGCCCTGGATTCCTCCGGCGCGACGATTCTCGGCATGCCGGTGCTGTTCGCCTCGCGCAACAAGAGCATCGTCACCGTCAACGTCGGTGGTGTGGCGAAGGGCGTAGCGCTCGGCTCGTCCTACGTCGTGCTGACGTCGGGCGCGCGAAGCTCGGTCAAGGACAGTGCGCTCGTCACCGTCTCCAACGTCATTCCGCCGTCGGTGGTGTCGCTGACCGGCACGCCCGGCTACGGCGTGATGCTGCCCGGCGACAAGGTGACGTACGCGGTCACGGGGACGGACACCGCCGGCAAGACCGTGACGCCGGCGGGGCTCTCGTTCACCTCGCGGACCCCCGCCGTGGCGACGGTGGATGCCACCACGGGCGTCATCACCGCCGTGGCGAGCGGGCGTTCGGTGATCGTCGCCCAGGCGCCGTCCACGACGGGCACGGCGTTCGACTCCACGCTGGTCGTCGTCGCGGCCAGCGGCTCGGCGGTGGTCGCGGCCATCGGTGACGGGCGGGCGTTCGACGTCGCCGCGGCCGGCGGCACGGTCAAGGTGCGGGTGCTCGTGGATCTGCGCGGCGTCCCCGGCGATACGCTGGGGAGCTACAACGCGCAGCTCAACTGGAACACCGCGGCGCTCACGTACGTGAGCTCGGCGGCGGTGTCGGGCGGTTTCGCGGCTCCCACGCTCAACGAGACCCAGACGGCGAGCGGCCAGCTGCGGTTCGGGTCGGCCGACCCCACCGGCTCGGCGGGGGCGTTCGCGCTGGTCGAGGTCACGTTCACCGCGGCGGCGGCGGGCAGTTCGCCGCTGACGCTGGGCGTGACCGATCTCTCCACGGCGAAGACGTTCCTGCAGCTGCAGCCCGCGGCCGTGATCGTATCGGGTGCCGCGACGGTGCACTGAGCCACTTTCTGCGGCTCCGGCCGCATCAGGGAGGAAGTGCGACATGTACGCGATTCGTTTGGCTTTACTGACCCTGGCCTTGACGGCCTGCAACGATCAGCCGGCGCGCACCGTCGGGCCCTCGACGCCGTTGCCGCCGCAGGCGGGCGTCGCGGCGTTCATCTCGGTGGACCGGCTCGACGCGCAGCCCGGCCAGACGGTGCGGGTGCGGATCGAGGTGCAGGTGGGCACGCAGCAGAGCTTCAAGCTGGGGAGCTACACCGGCCGGCTGCACTTCGCTCCGACGGCCCTGCAGTTCCAGCAGGAGAACAAGATCAGCGACGGGCTCCGGGTCTCGAATCCCGCCAACGCGCCGAAGGGCGAGATCCGCTTCGCGGGAGCGTCGCCCACCGGCTTCACCACGCTGGTGCTGTACGACGGCACCTTCACGGTGAAGTCGAGCGACTACGCGTCGGGCCTCAGCCTGGTGATGGAAGAGCTGTCCGCGGCGACGACGCTGGCGAACCTCCGGCCGTCGCTCAAGGTGAATTCCCAGATCTTCCTGAGCCGGACGGCGAACTAGGCGTTCGCAGGTGAGCCGGATGCGGGTCCTCGGCCGGGCGGCGGTGCTCGTTGGCCTGGGCGCGGTGGCGGCGACGCCGCGCGCCCGGGCGCAGTCTGTCGTCGTGGGCCCGCTGCCGAGCTCGCTCTCCGCGGTCCCGGGCGCCTCCATCACCGTGCCGGTGGTGGCGGATCTGACGTCGAGCGGCGGGGCTTCCCTGGGCTCCACCGCTCTCCGCCTGACCTGGCGCGCGGGTACGCTGTCCTACGTCTCGACGGGCACGGGCGCCCTTGGCGCGCCGACGGTCAACGCCGACAGCGCGTCGGCGGGCATCCTGAAGGTCGCCGTGGCGAGCCCCGGCGGGGCGACCGGGATGGCGGTGCTGTTCAACGCCACCTTCAGCGTGACGGGCGCGCCGGCCGACACGACCATCCTTGGCCTGACGGTCGGGGAGATCACGGCGGCGGGGACGTTCGCCGACCTCAAGGCGATCACGAGCGCGACGCGGGCCAGCTTCTGCACGTCGACGGGCACGTGGGGGGACCTGAACAACGACGGATCGATCCTGGCGAACGACGCGGCGGCCATCCTGCTCTCCGCGGTCGGCCTGTCGGTGCCCGCGGGCTTCTCGGTGGCCAACGGCGACGTGGACGGGAGCGGCACGCTGGACACGCGCGACGCGCTGATCGTGCTGTCGGACGCCGTGGGGATTCCGGTCACGCAGTTCCGGGTCGGGCGTCTCAACGCGGGCCTCTGCTCGCTGCGGAGCGCGGCCTCGGTGCAGATCCAGCCGCGCACCGCGACCGTCGCCATCGGCGACAGCCTGCCGGTCACGGTGGTCGTGAAGGACAGCGTCGGAGCGCTGGTGCAGGGCGTCGGCGTCGTGTGGCAGACCAAGGACTCGGCGATCGTGCGGCCCGGCACCGCGGGGAGCCTGGTCGGAGTGGCGCCCGGCAGCACCTACGCCCTCGTGTTCGCGCAGCCGGGGGTGAAGGACAGCGTGCCGGTGACGGTGACGTCCACCCGGCACGTGTGGTACGTGAACCCGGTGGTGGCGGCGGCGAATCTCGGCGTGGAGCTGGGCTCCCAGCTCTACCCGTTCAGCTCGATCGACACGGCGCTCACGCGCGCCGCGGCCGGCGACACGGTGCGCGTCGGCGTCGCCGACTACGGTCCGGTGCGCATCACCAAGCCGCTCACGGTGCTCGGCGATTCGACGGCGGCCGGCTTCCCCCGGCTGGCCAGCACGACGGCGGCCCCGACGCTCCCGGCGCTGCGCGTGGACACCGTGCCGGGCCTCGTGACGATTCGCGGGCTGCGGCTGCTCAACTCGCAGCAGGGGCTGGCGGCGAATCAGGTACAGACGCTGGTCCTGGGGTCGATCAGCGTCGAGGGTGCGCGCGACGTGGGCCTGCGCGTGTATGGCGGCGACAGCGTGCAGCTCTCCCACGTCTCGGTGGTCGGCGCGGTCGGGAAGGGGCTCGAGCTGGACGGCGTGCGCGTCGTGGCCCTCGACCACGTGACGGGCGACGCGGTCACCAGCGCGGCCAGCGCCACTGTTCCGCCGGCATCGCTTCGCGTCGCCCAGGTCACGACGCTGAGCGGCGACAGCCTCAGCCTGGGCTCCGCGGGGGCGGTCGTGGACAGCGGCGGCGCGGTGACGCTGCACCGCATTCGCGTGGCCACGTCCCGCGGCCCCGCCCTGATGGTGCATGCGACGCAGGTCTCGGTGGTGGCGGGCGACTTCTCGGGAGCGGTGGCCTTCGGCGGCGGCACGCCGACGTCGTACGACTCGTCCTCGTACACGGTGGCGATGAGAGTGACGTCGGGCCTGATCCAGTTCGATTCCACGCGGGTGCACAACAACAGGTTGTTCGCGGTCGCCTTCTACGGGGGCTCCACCGTTTCCATGCGCGCCGACACGGTGGCGGGGAACTACTCGGGGAGCACCGATGACGCCTCGTCCGCGATCTACGACTTCGGCTGGCTCCGGCTGGCGCAGACCGCATTCGTGAACAACGGGCCGGGGTACGCGGACATCGAGGGGCTGACCACGGACTCGGTGACCGCCGACACGACGGTGTTCGACGGGACGGACGCGCACGTCTACGACGTCGCCGCCTTCCGGATGCACGGCGGCGCCATCCGGAACGCGAGCGCCCCGACGCTGGACGTGGAGCACGTGGGCGCCGTCGAAATCGACAGCGTCCAGGCTTCGGGCGTTGACATTCTCGCCTTCGGATTCTACCCGGCCGTGTACGTCTACGAAGCCGACACCGTGAGCGTGAATGGGATGAATGCCCACGACAACGCGAGTGGAGTCCTCGGTGTCTTGAACGGTAGCGCGCTTCGCGTGACGGGCGGCTCGATGCTCAATAACAGCTACGGCCAGTACAGCCAGGGGGCGCGCTTCACGGTCGGCGCTTATAGCGTCAGCGACACGAGGGTCTACGGCCTGACCCTGCGTGACTCGACGGACGTCGGCATCCAGATCGCGCCTTCCGGCGCCAGCCGTGCGGTGATCGACAGCTCATTCCTGGAGGGCTCCGTCACGCTGGTGCAGGAGTCCGGTGCCTCGGGCGACACGCTGATCGTGTCTCGCTCTTCGTTGACCGGGTTCGGCGGCACCAGCGGAACCGGGGTGGACGCCCAGTCTCTGGCGAAGCTCGCGGTGACCGGGAGTTTCCTGGATTCACTGTCGAGCTATGCGATCTACGCGTACGCCGTGGATACGGACCTCATATCCCAGGACGTGATCCGGGCATGGGGCTACTCGGCCTTTCAGGGGACATACGGTGTCCTGACGGTGGACTCGAGCACCTTCACCGGCTGCGCGCCATTCGGTGCGGCGATCAGCAGCTATAACCCGGGCACGACGAGCATCGTCGGGAATACGCTGAACGGCTGCGGCTCCCTCGTCTATCTGTTCGGGCCCTACCAGACGTCGGGGTCGGACGTCCAGATCCTGGGCAACGCGCTGACGCGGGACACGACGACGTCCCTACCCGGCATCAACCTGGGCAACGGCTTCGGGTACGTGCAGATCGCCCGCAACGCCATCGTGGGCGGGGGCGCCGAGGGCATCGATCTGGGCGGCGGCTACAGCTACGGCGCCGACACGGCGCGTGTGGACTCGAACACCGTGCAGCAGACGCTGAACAACGCCATCCGCGTGGGCCCGCAGGTGACACGGGGCGTGTCGCTGAGGTACAACGTCGTCGCCGACGCCAGGGGATACGGGATGCTGCTGGCTTCGCCATTCGTCGCGACGTTCAACACGGCCGTGCGCGCCCAGATCGCGGGCGTCGGGGACTCCACCTCCGGGGCCGCCTCGTTCCGGCTCGGCAACATCGTGGGCAACCTGCCGTACGGCGCGATGACTTGGCTGGGCTCCCTGCAGGCGGACAACAACTGGTGGGGCAGGAGCCAGGGGCCGAAGTGCGTCGAACTGTGCGATCAGACGGCGACGGCGAGCGGCGACAGCATTGCCGGCAGCATCGGTTTCACGCCGGTCGTGAGCACCGGCGCCGTCGTCGGCGCGCCGGCGATCCCGGCCCCGCCCCCCGCGCCGATCGCGCGAGCGGTGGCCGCGCGCCTGGCGGCGGTGCCCCGCTCGCCGAAGCCGATGGCCGGCGCGCAGCCCCTGGGGACCACGCCGCAGGCGCCTCCTCGCGCCGCGGCTCGTCCGCCGCTGGCAGCCCCCGCGGGATCCGCGCGCCCGGCCCGGCACCGCAAGCCGGTGTGGATGACCGGAGTGCCGCGCTGATGCGCCGCGCGCTCCTCGTCGGGCTCCTCGCGGCGGCGCTGGCTCCGCTCGCCGCGCGCGCGCAGACGATCACGGCCGCGCCCGGGGGCGAGATGACGTCGCTGGTCGGATTGCCGTTCGACGTCCCGATCTACCTGGACATGACGGCGCGGGCGGAGAAGGTGGGAGCCTTCGCGGCCCGCGTGCAGTGGAACCCGGCGGTCCTGCAGGTGAGCGGCAGCGCCGCCGGCACCTTCGGGGGCGTCACGGTGAACCCGGATTCGCTCGCCGCGGGCGTCGCGCAGATCACCGGCGCCAACCCCGCGGGCGCGGGGGGCCTGATCACGCTCGCCGTGCTCCACTTCACACCGCTCGTCGCCCAGGCGGACACGCTGCGGCTCGCGGTGCGCCAGCTGTTCGCCGCCGGCACTTTCGCCGATCTGTCGCCGAGCCTCGCGACGCGGAACGGGTACTACTGCCCTGCGCGCGGGATGTTCGGCGACATCGACAAGGACGGCGCGATCAACAGTCGCGACGCCCTCATCGCACTCTCCAACGCCGTGGGACTCGACGTCAGCGCCTTCGACGTCACCCTGGGCGACGTGGACGCCAGCGGCGCCACGAACGCCCGCGACGCGCTGATCATCCTCTCGAGCGCCGTCGGGCTCCCGGTCGCGAGCTTCCGGGTCGGGCGGCTGGCCGGCGGCGCGTGCGCCTCGAGCCTGCCGCTCGTGATGGCGATCATCCCGGACACGGTGGACCTGGTGGTCGGACAGACGGTGGCGTTCGAAGTGCGGGCCGCCGACTCCAGCGGCGCGCTGCAGACGGTGACCGCCGCGACGTGGAAGTCGAGCAACGCGGGGCTGCTGGCCGTCGCCCCCGACGGCACGGCGCTGGCGCACGACACGGGCACGGTGCGGGTGACGGCGATCCGGACGGCGCTGGATTCGGCCCAGGCGCTCGTGCACATCGTCGCGCACCGTACCCGCGACATCGTGGACGCCGCGGCGACCAACGCCAGGAACCAGCTCGGCTCCGCCGCCTTCCCGTTCGCGACCATCGGCCAGGGGATCGCCTTCGCGCAGAGCGGCGACACGGTGGAGGTACGGGCCGGACGCTACCCCGAGGTGGTCCTCCTCGACCGGGCAGCGGTACTGATCGGCGATACGCTGGCCGACGGCACTCGGCCGCTGATCGCCGGGACGGACACGAGTTCCGTGGGCGTCCAGCTGAGCGGGTTCGGGACGCGCATCGTGCGCGACCTCGCGATCGACGCCTTCTACGAGGGCGTGGATGTGGCGGGGCCGGCCGCCGTCGTGCTGCACGGGCTGCGGATGACCAACGTGGCGACGGGCGTATACGTGGATCAGGGGCCGGTCGGGTCGCTCCGGCTCGAGGCGTCGCGGCTGGTCGGAACCACGGTGAACGGCAACGGCGACGGGATCACGGCCGATACGCCGACGCCCGTGGACACGCTCGTCGTGCAGAACGACGAGATCAGCGACTTCGGCTGGGACGGCGTGTTCGGCGTCGGGGCGGACAGCCTCGCGAT